>Ga0316624_10000784_pt1 | contig 11604 bp, 11 predicted proteins | sample OWC_Aug_N3_C1_D5_FD_207657 | JGI IMG/M metagenome (GOLD analysis project Ga0316624, IMG submission 207657) | Wetland soil microbial communities from Old Woman Creek delta, Ohio, United States - OWC_Aug_N3_C1_D5_A | ecosystem: Environmental > Terrestrial > Soil > Wetlands | place: USA: Ohio...
ACTCGCGCATGGCATCACTGTATAGGCCTGCGGTAGAAAGAGCCTGACCTAAATTCTCGTGCACTCTCCGCTTTGTCGGCGATTTAAGAGCAGTATCCGTCCACATGCTGACCGGTGTTTTATAGATCCCGTTCCGCACGTTTGTGGCAATTATCAGACAGATGATTATGCAGAGAGACAAAATGGCTGCCTGATAATGGTAGCTTGCTTTCTGCAATTGAACATCCTCGATTAAAGCATTACGGCGAAAACGTGCTCGGGATGATTTTTTCCCCATGGTTAAAGCTCCTCTATCCTCTTCAAGGTCGTCCCCGGATAGTAGTGCAAAAGAATAGACTTAAAATCAACACCATGACGCGCCATTTCCTTTGCGCCCCACTGGCACAGGCCTACGCCGTGTCCCAGGCCCCTTCCGGAGAAAACAACTTCATTCCCCTCCAGTGCTGGCTCAAAAAAACCGCTCGGAAGAAAAGAATACCCTACCGCTGCCCGTAGTGTTTCGGCAGGTATGAACGTGGTTCCGCCCGCGTGCCGTATCATTATCTGTCGCACCCTGCCCGCTGGAGTAATGCTGTCCATTTCTATTCCCGTAATCCCGTTTAGCTTGTATCCCTGCCGGACGAGCAGTGCCGCAAGCTTGGTGGCGGATATCCTCTTTTCCCACAGTCCATATCGCGAAATTTCCTGGCATTCGCAGTCAACGCCCTTGAGGTACGGCTCATCTATGCCCCAGAGTTCCGTGGCGTTCTCCGTATGTCCGCCGCAGCTCGCATGATAAAATGCCGGAATCACCTCACCTCTATACTCGATGACGATCCCCATCGTCTCTCTCACGGCTCTCGCGGCGTTCTCACGTTCCCCGCTTTTCCCGGAATAAACCTGACCGTCAACCGTGGCAAGGATGTGATAGGGTCTTCTCCCTGAACTTCTTTTCTGGTACAGCGCATAGGTCCTTGAAGCCACAGCCTGGGCTTTCAATACTTCGAATTCCCAGTCATAAGGGACTTCTGCGGCTACCACTCCGAGGAGATATTCTTCTATATCCAGTTCGTTGATAACAATGAGAAGCCCGTTCTTTTTTTTCCTGAGTTCCACCCGGCCCCGATAGTCCTTGCCGTTCACTCGGGTAAATTCTCCTGCTGCTCTGATGCGTACGGGCTTCCCGCCCATAGAAGCAGACCCGAAAATCATTTTCTTTTCCCGATGTCCCTGTGGAACGCCCTCCATGATAAAGCCGGTCGAGGATTTGAGCGTCACGGTCCTCTGGTTATCCGCTATGGCAACACGGATGTTTTCAGAGGCAAATGCGGCGAAGGGGAGAAAGAAAAGTATAGCACACGATATGTTCAGCCCGATCGTTCTGAAAGAATTGCCCATAATGACTAAGAATCTGAAACGACCCTATATCACTTCGCCGTTTCTTTTGATTTTGCGCCTCGGTCCCCTGCTTTCCAATAGCGATCCCTCTCGCTGTAGATGCAACCGCAATACTGCTGGCGGTAAAGCCCCATGGCCTTTGATTCTACGATTCCTTCGCGCCAACCTCGTCGGAAGTCTTCATAGTAGAACTCGATGCCGTGCTCTGACGCCATTTCTATGGCAATTCCCCTGATGAGATCATGCTTCTGATATTTACTGTACAGAAGAGAGGTTGTGTAGGCAGTGAGCCCAAATTCCCGCGCTGCCGCACCTGCGGCGTCCAGCCGCATTCGGTAACACTGCTCGCACCGCAATGCCCCTTTGCCGGCGACACGCATAAGGAATTCGTCCAAATCATAGCTATCCCGGTAGCGGACCTCGAGCCCCGCACGGAGCGAAAAGTCCTTTACCGTATCAAGCCGTTTTTTGTATTCCGTGTAGGGATGGATATTCGGGTTGTAGAAATAACCCACCGGATCCATACCATCTTCCTTCATTCGGTAGTAGGGATAGAGCGCGCACGGCGCACAGCATATATGGAAGAGGATCTTCATGGCAAAAGGAAATAAGGCAAGTTGTCAGTGCCGTGCGTATCCCACTCCTCGGGAAATATGTTTAACGCGATTATAAGGAATATTGTTGTGCATCGCCTTAGAGGACAATGCGGTCTTGTCCTCTTCTCTAGCCTTGAATGATTCCTTGAAAAGTTTATAACAATTTCTGAGATAGTACGCACCCTCGATTTTTGGACATTTTCTTGCATCGTGCCCTAGGGCCAGGAGCGTGTGCTGCACCGTGTCCTTCTGGAATGAAACATTCGCCAGCAGAGCCAGGGACATCATCGCAGCAAATATTCTTTAAAAATAGCGTGTTCATCGCTCTGAGTTTCTGTTTTCAACGCTCGGGAAACGAGAGAAAGCATCATCGTTTTTGATTTCCGTTCTCCTCCCCTGTATGAACCGATCGGGAGCCTGCCGCCTACAGCAGCCGCTCCTGCATCGATGACGGTTTCTTTCTCCCGAAGTATTCATAGGAGAGTCGCGTCGCCTGCCTTCCGCGGGGAGTACGATCAAGGAACCCTTCCTGGATCAGGTACGGTTCGTACACGTCTTCAATGGTATCTTTCTCTTCGCTAAGAGCCGCAGCCAGCGTCTCAATCCCTACCGGTCCTCCTTCGAACTTTTCGATGATCAGAAGGAGAAGCCTGCGGTCCATCTCGTCGAACCCCTGTTCGTCCACCTCAAGCCGCTTCATAGCGGAAACAACGAGCTCCAAGGTGATCATTCCGTCACTCTGGACCTGTGCAAAGTCCCTTACCCTTCGGAGCAGGCGATTTGCAATCCTCGGCGTGCCCCGGGATCTGCGGGATATCTCTGCGGCCGCGCTTGGTTCAATCTTCGTCTCTAGCAGGCTGGCTGAGCGCTGGATGATCGTGCGCAGTTCCTCGGTGGAATAGAAATTCAGCCGGTCGATCACACCGAACCTGTCCCTGAGCGGTGAGGTGAGCAGCCCCGTTCTCGTGGTCGCACCCACGAGCGTAAAGCGCGGCAGTTCGAGCTTGATAGACCGTGCGCCCGGCCCTTGGCCGATGATGATATCGAGCTGGAAATCCTCCATGGCCGGGTAGAGGATCTCCTCCACCACCCGGTTCAGACGGTGGATCTCGTCTATGAACAGAACATCGTGCTCGTGGAGATTGGTGAGAATGGCGGCAAGGTCACCGGAACGCTCAAGCACGGGACCGGACGTACTCTTGATGCCTACCCCGAGCTCATGGGCAATGATATGGGCGAGCGTGGTCTTGCCGAGCCCCGGAGGTCCGCAGAACAACACGTGGTCGAGCGCCTCGCCCCTGCCCTTTGCTGCATCGATGAAAACACGCAGGTTCTCCTTGATCCTGTCCTGCCCCACGAAATCCTCGAAATGGACCGGCCTTAGGCTCTTGTCGAGTTGCACGTCATCATCATTCTGTTCAGGCTTTATGATTCTCTCCGGCATTAGCGTTTGTCGCCCCCCTTGACCCTCTGCCTCACGCTATCTCCTCATCAAAACGGTCAACGCTTCTCTTATCAGTTCTTCGATCGTCAGGCCGGGGCGGCCATCCCTGACTTTTCTGACTGCTTCTTCCGCCTGCGGTTTCTTATACCCGAGGTTTACGAGGGCCGATATCACATCTTCGCAATCATCGGATAAAACTGCAGACGTAGACGAAGGTGCTGCTATCATGGGCGTCGTCCATGATATTTTATCTTTTAGCTCGAGGACCATCCTAGCGGCGGTCTTTTTGCCGATGCCGGGTATGGCTCGCAGTGTGGAATCATCTGCGGCCTGTATGGCTCTTGAAAGGTCCGCCACCGGCAGACTGGACAGAATAGCGAGGGCAAGCTTCGGGCCGATGCCGGAGACCCCCATGAGAAGTAGGAACATGTCTTTCTCTTCCTGGGTAAGAAAGCCGAAGAGCGAGAGCGAATCTTCGCGCAGGAGAGTATGGATATGGAGGTTGACTTCTTCACCGTCATCAGGAATGCCGTAATACGTTGAGAGCGGAACCTGCACCTGATAACCGACGCCGGCAACATCAATGATTAGATAATCGGTTGCTTTGCGTCTGAGCCTGCCCGTGAGTGAAGCAATCATCGTATCCTGCCCGTGCTCCTGAGGGTGTTCATTCCCCGGCCCGTTTGACGGAGGGACGGCGGGGACTTGAGTATTTCTCTGAGCCTCGAAGAGTGGATATGGCAGATCGCTGCAGCTAATGCGTCTGCCGCATCGGCCGGGTGTGGCACCTTGGGTAAATCGAGCAGTGTCTTGACCATCATCTGTACCTGCTTTTTCTCGGCCTTTCCATTTCCGACCACCGCCTGTTTCACTTCCAGAGGCGCATACTCGAAAACAGGCAGCCCTGCGTTCATGGCCGCCAGGATGGCGACCCCCCTCGCATGTCCAAGTTTGAGAGCCGATTTGATATTCTTTGAAACGAACAAATCCTCGACAACAACCACGTGCGGCTTGTACTTATCGATGATCTTTTCAAGCTCTTCGTATATCTTTTTGAGCCGCTTCGGGAATGGCTGCTTCGCGGACGGACTGATACCGCCCGACACCACATGGAACAATTTATGGTCCTCTTCCGCCACGATGCCGAAGCCGCTCGTGAGCGTACCCGGATCAACCCCCAGCACCCTCATACATCCTCCCCCGCCTTAATATCGAAAATCATTAAAAAATGCAAATGAGAAATTGGAGATTTAAAATTCCCACGACCTAGCTAATTAGCAACTTCCAACCTACAATTCTGCATGCTGCGAAGCATGCCGCCGTCTACTCTGCATTCATAATTTCTTCAGGGATGTCGAAGTTCGCATACACATTCTGGACATCATCATTGTCCTCAAGTGAGTCTACAAGTCGCAGCATCTGCTGGGCTTCCTTGCCATCGAGTTTAACATAGGTCTGGGGTACCATGGTGACTTCGGAGACCTCCAAGGCAACGCCTGCGTCCTCAAGAGCCTTCTTCACTTTCTCAAAATCGTTCGGAGGCGTCGTGATCACGAAGTTATCGTCCTCTGTCTGCATGTCCTCGGCCCCTGCGTCCAGGGCAAGTGTCATGAGCTTATCCTCATCAATCTTTGCGCTGTTGACCACGAGATAACCCTTCTTGTGGAACATCCACGAAACGCAGCCCGCTTCACCCATGTTGCCACCGGCCTTGCTAAAAATATTACGAATCTCGGAAACGGTCCTGTTCCGGTTATCGGTCATGACTTCCGCCAGGACCGCTACGCCGCCCGGTCCGTATCCTTCGTAAGTTATCTCATCGTACGAGACGCCAGGAAGTTCACCCGTTCCTTTCTGGATCGCGCGCTTGATATTGTCAGCAGGCATGCTGACCGCCTTCGCCTTGGCGACCGCTGTTCTGAGCCGGGGGTTCCCATTGGGATCGCCGCCGCCGAGTTTGGCCGCGACCGTGATCTCTTTGGTAATCTTTGTAAAGATCTTGCCGCGCTTCGCATCAGTGGCAGCTTTCTTGTGTTTCGTTGTTGCCCATTTTGAATGACCTGACATCGAGCCTCCTAAAATTGAAATCCCAAAATCTCAATTCCAAATAATATCCAAGTTCCAATAACGAATTACTGAAACTTCCGGCACTTGGTGCCCGAAGTTTGGTGCTTGACCCTCAGCTACCGTTCTGCATTCTGCAGTTCATGTTCCATATCTTCCTTCAGCTTCGTGAAGATCATTCTTCCTGCGGCGGTCTGAAGCACGCTTGTGACCGCTACTTCCACATTCTTATTGATGTACCTGCGACCATTCTCCACCACAATCATCGTTCCGTCATCGAGATATGCCACGCCCTGACCGGGCTCCTTGCCTTCCTTCAGAACGAACACCCGCATACTCTCCCCCGGCAATGCCACAGGCTTGACAGCATTTGATAAATCGTTGATATTGAGTACCTTGACACCCTGCAGTTCCGCAACTTTATTGAGGTTGAAATCGTTCGTAATCACCTTGGCGCCGAGCTTCTTCGCCAATGCTATCAGCTTGCTGTCCACATCGCGGATCTTGGGGAAATCTTCCTCGGTGATTCGGACCTCCATGTGGCTCATCTTCTGGATCCGGTGCAGAATATCGAGCCCGCGCCTCCCCCGCGCCCGTTTGAGGGAATCGGATGAATCGGCAATGTGCTGAAGCTCGTGAAGGATAAACTGCGGGATCAGTATCGTTCCGTCCAGAAACTCCGTCTCACAGACATCGGCGATCCTGCCGTCGATGATAACGCTGGTATCCATAATCTTGATGTTCTCTTCCCCGCTTCCTTTGAAGAGCTTCTTGATGTTCGCAGGATTGAACTTCTCACCCTCCCTGATTCCGATGGTAATGCCAATGTATCCGAAGAAGCCATTCATCAGGAGGAGGATAAAGTTCACGATGCTTCGCTCGAGCGGTACGAGTTTGAGCGGCGCCGCAATAATGTTTGCTGACATCAAACCGAGGATAAATCCGAGGATACCACCGACGATGACTTTTAATGAGACCCTTCTGAACAGGAATTCGGTAAGAATGATGAGCACTGCCACGCCAAATCCAATCGCCATTCCTTCTGTCTTGCTGACCTGATCATAGAGCTGCGTAGACACATAGTACCCGAGCAGGGTGCCTAAAAAAACGAACAATATACGAATGAGGATAAGTCCCATCCATCTCACCTCCTTTAAGTGATATGAAAGAAAAAACGGATATTATAATAAACAATAGTATGGATATCCCGCATGAATACCGTGGAAACAAAGCACTCCGGAGAAAGACAAGCTATTCCGGCCTGACCGAAACAAACAGGTCTTCACCCTTCCTGCGTATGAGAAGCAGCACTCTCTCTTTTGACTTTATCTTTGACGCTGCCTTTTTATAATCCTCTATCGTACCAATGTTCTTCTGGTTTATCTGGAGGACGATATCCCCGGGTCTGATACCTGCCTCAAACAATTTGCTATTGGGGTCGACCTTCACGACCACAACGCCATTTTCACTTTCATCAATGCCGAGGCGTGCGGCTAGATCGGGCGTAAGCTCGCGGACGACAAGCCCGGTGAGCGCGCTGCTTTCCTCCTGGTTGTCCTCAGACTCCTCGGTGTTTCGTGACGACGCTTCGGCCAACTTCTTCGGCAGTTCGGCGACGATCACCTCAACCCCTACTTCTTTCTTCTGACGGAGCAGTTTGACCTGCACCTTTGTCCCGATGGGCGTCTGCGATACCATGTTTCTGAGGTGCCCCGTATCCTCGACGACCTTGCCGTTGTACTGCAGGATCACATCCCCTTGTTTCATACCGGCCTTTTCCGCAGGGCTTCCCTTCATGACACCACTCACGAGCGCACCCTTTAGGTCCTTCACCCCGAATTCTTCCGCCAGGTCCGAAGTGACCTCCTGGATGCTCACGCCGAGCCAGCCCCGCACCACTTTCTTGTACTTCACCAGGCTGTCCATAACTTGTCTCGCCATGATGCTCGGTACGGCGAACCCGATACCCTGATACCCGCCGGTCCTCGAGAGAATGGCCGTATTGATCCCGATGAGTTCACCACGGGCATTGACGAGCGCCCCGCCTGAGTTACCCGGGTTGATAGCCGCATCGGTCTGGATAAAGTCCTCATAGTCCGCAATGCCCACGTTCGCCCGTCCAACGGCGCTGATCACGCCCATGGTCACTGTCTGGTTCAGCCCGAAGGGATTGCCGATCGCGAATACGATTTCACCTACTTTCAGCTTGTTTGAATCGCCCAAAGGGAGTGCCGTCAGCCCTTTGACGTCAATCTTGATGACGGCAATATCGGTCTTCGGGTCCGCTCCGATGAGCTTGGCCTTATAGTCCTTCTTGTTCGAGAGCAATACCTTGATTTCCTGTGCTTTTTCTATTACATGGTTATTCGTGACGATGTACCCGTCCTCAGAAACAATAACGCCCGATCCAAGGCTCTGCTCCTTATGTTCCTTCGGAATATTGGGATGCTGGAACTGATCTCCGAAAAATCTCCGGAAGAACGGATCATCAAACATATCGAAGGGGGCCTCGTCTCGCGACTTGATGACCCTCATCGTGGAAATATTTACCACCGAGGGCGTAGCGACTGCGGCGACCTCGGACTGTGCATCACTCAACTGTGTCAGGATATCAACGGACTTGGATGATATCTGACTCTTGGCCGGGAGTGAAGAGATAACGCCGAGGTGTGAAGACAGGATAAGGCCGACAAAGATGCCGATAACAAGAATGAACCCGGCAGAGAGATAGAATTTCTTTTTATTAGTCATGGTTTAAAAAAATCCTCCTGATGGATCGTACTATCTGCTCTCATTGAAGAGAGCAAATTGTATTGTACCAGAAAGAAGCGAGGCTTTTCAAGCCCTTTTTGTCATTGACAAAAAGGGCGGATAAAATATAATACAATCACCACGGGGAGCAAGAAACGGAGAAAGAGTAATTGTCATCGAAACGCCCTGCCGCAGCTCGCCTTGAGAAGCTCGACAAAAAATATATCTGGCACCCCTTCACCCAGATGCTTGAATGGGAAAAGGATCAGCAGGTCATCATCGAGAGCGGCAGCGGAAGCATCCTCTCCGACATCCGCGGGAAGAAATATATTGATGGAGTGTCATCGCTCTGGGTCACGGTCCATGGTCACCGGAAAAAGGAGATCAACGCGGCCGTGTCCGCCCAGCTGAGGAAAATCGCTCACTCCACGTTGCTCGGACTTTCGAACGTGCCCGCTATTCTCCTTGCGGAAAAGCTGGTCAAGATAGCACCAAGAGGCCTCTCAAAAGTCTTTTATTCCGACAGCGGATCAACGGCAGTGGAGATTGCGCTCAAGATTGCTTTTCAGTACTGGCAGCAGAAAGGGAAAAAGTATAAAGCCAAGACCGGCTTCATTTCCCTCAAAGAGGCATACCATGGAGATACCATCGGTTCCGTGAGCCTCGGCGGTATCGATCTTTTCCATTCCACATATAAACCCCTCCTCTTTCATACCTGGAAGATCGAGTCGCCCTACTGCTATCGATGCAGCCTCGACAGGACCTACCCTGGGTGCGGAATAGGCTGCGCGGAACAGGCTGAAAAAGTGATACGCACCCACAGCCATGAAATCGCAGCACTCGTGATCGAGCCCCTCGTCCAGGGCGCCGCGGGCATGCTTCTGCAGCCGCCGGGATATTTGCGGAAGATCAGGGAACTGTGTACGAAATACGATATCCTTATGATAGCCGATGAGGTAGCAACGGGTTTTGGGAGGACGGGCACCATGTTCGCCTGCGAGCATGAAAAGGTCCTTCCGGACATCATAGCAATGGCCAAGGGCATCACCGGCGGTTACCTCCCGCTCGCTGCAACACTCACGACCGAGGGTATTTACCGGGGGTTCCTCGGTGAATACCGGGAACTGAAGACATTTTTTCATGGCCACACGTATACCGGCAACCCTCTCGCCTGTGCTGCAGCCATCGCGAATATCGACCTTTTCAAAAAGGAGCGGACGCTCCAGAATCTCCAGCCAAAGATCATGCTTCTTAAGAAAGACCTGAAACGTTTCGCTGAACTTGAACATGTTGGCGACATTAGACAGAAGGGATTCATGGTCGGTATCGAACTCGTGAAGAACAAGGAGACGAAGAGACCGTACCCGCTGGAAGAAAAAATCGGCATCAGGGTGATCCAGGAAGCAAGGAAGCACGGCCTTATTATCAGGCCCCTGGGAAGCGTCGTCGTGCTTATGCCGCCGCTTTCTATCTCGACGAGGGAGCTGAAGAGGCTGATTGAGATCGTGTATCGAGCTATTAAAACGGTTACGGAAACGGACTGAGGACCAGCCGTTTACTTTCCCATATCCGCCGGTTCTGTAACGGAAATTTTCTGCGTTTTTTGCTCTTCTTCGAACAGGGCATCGAGCGACTTGATCGTCCTGGCTGCCTTCTTCCCTTTTTCCTCTGAATGATGTTTCACGTCATCGACGGCATGGCTGGCCATGCTGAAAACACCTGCCACATCCCTTACATGAGCATAGACAAAGTATATAGACACCAGGGTAATAAGGATGCTGCGAATTACAGAAAGGAATTTCTTGTTTTCCCGCATATCAGTGCGTTTGCGGATGACGAAAAAAATGACGAGAGAGCTTAGGACGACGCCCAGGGATATTAACAGCCTGCTGCTAAACGAAGCCGGCTCCTTACTTGCTGCTTTTCCCGACGTATTCGCCACAGTCGCTGTCGGCGCTTCTACCGCTTTATTCACAACAGGCTTTGTTGTGGTCTTTGCCTCATCATCGCCCGTTGCATCATTGATTATGACTGCCGTTGCCCGGTATTTTTCTGGCACTGACTGTAGGTTGTCGGCGAAAGAAACAACGTCTTTATCATCAACGTATTTATAAAACGCAGCACAGCTTTCTCGGGCAAAAAGCAGCGCAAGCGCTGCCAAAACAATAAGATACACGATACGAAATTTGTTCATTTTGCCTATCCTTATATCCATCATGGTATGCATATTATATGAATAGAGATGCGAGGGAAGGCCGTACAAAAAGCGCTTTTTTTTATCATACACAATAGATATAGGTCAAGAAAAAACGTTCGGACATCCAGAATGTGTTAGGGAAGCAGTGCCATCCATATAGCAGTGAGGTATGGTACCGGGGAATTGCCCTTGACCCCCTTAATATATACATACCCCTCGCATATCGAGCATAAAGAACATCTCTCCCTTGCAATATCAGGATTTTTACCCCATAATGCGCCTATGAACAGAAAACAGATCATCAGCTGGTGCCTTTTCGACTTCGCGAACTCGAGCTATTCCGCGGTCATCGCTGCCGTCGTCTTTCAGGTCTACTATATCAACGTCATCGTGGGAAACACCGCGGGCAGGGGGGATCTCTGGTGGGGAAGGGCCATCTCCCTGAGCATGCTCGTCGTCTCGCTCTCCTCTCCTTTTCTCGGAGGCATTGCTGATTACGCCGGCCTTCGAAAGAGGCTTCTCGCCGGGTACACGTTCATCTGCGTTGCTGCCGTGGCTGGCTTCTCCCTGCTCTCGCCAGGTACAGCTATCCTTGGATTCGTGTTGATCACCCTGGCGAACATCGGCATGGAGGGAGGCTTGGTTTTTTACAACTCATTCCTGCCGCAGATCGCGCCTATGGAGTACCACGGTAGGGTCTCGGGCTGGGGCTTCGGCGTGGGTTATGCCGGTTCGATCTTCTCACTTCTCATTGCACTTCCTCTCGCGAAGGCAGGACTGTTCGATCTGATCTGGCTCATGGTCGCTGTGTTCTTCGCCCTGTTTTCTCTTCCGGCCTTTCTGTTTCTACCCAAAGACACCCCGACGGATTTAACCCTCATCCAGGCAGGGACTAGCGGCAGCAGGAATGCCCTGGCCACCTTGCGTGAGATTTGGAACCGCAAGGAGCCGAGGATGTTTCTCCTCTCCTACCTTATTTATGAAGACGGGGTTAACACGGTCATCATCTTCTCGAGCAGCCTGGCGGCCACGACCTTCGGCTTCAGCCAAGGCGAGCTCATCGGGCTTTACCTCGTCGTCCAGATCACAGCGCTCGCTGGCGCATTTATTCTTTCCAAACCAACGGATACCTGGGGGCCGAAAAAGGTCGTGACCATCTCTCTCTTGCTCTGGTC
>Ga0316624_10000785_pt1 | contig 11602 bp, 12 predicted proteins | sample OWC_Aug_N3_C1_D5_FD_207657 | JGI IMG/M metagenome (GOLD analysis project Ga0316624, IMG submission 207657) | Wetland soil microbial communities from Old Woman Creek delta, Ohio, United States - OWC_Aug_N3_C1_D5_A | ecosystem: Environmental > Terrestrial > Soil > Wetlands | place: USA: Ohio...
CCACCAACAGAATTGGTTGCGCCTGTTCGGTGGGATATTTTTATGTTATTTAGGGATCAAGACGTTATTCTCGATCCCGGAATTTTCGACTGCACAGGCCAGGCGCCTTAGTTTGCTGAATGCCTATGCGTCTACTTTTTTTCTCACCCTCACCAATCCTCTCACCATCCTGTTTTTTGCTGCGGTATTCGCCGGGCTTGGTTTGGTTAAGCTGCAGGCTACTTATGCCTCGGCGATCAGCATTGTGGCTGGGGTCTTCCTGGGTTCCTCCGGCTGGTGGTTGTTCTTGAGCTCGGTTGTTCACCGGCTGCGAGGCCGGATCCAAACCACCGGATTACTGTGGGTAAACCGCCTATCAGGGCTGATCATCCTGGGTTTTGGCATCGCTGCTCTCATTGGCGTAATATCCAATGTCACATAAGAATATGTCAGTGATATATTTTTGAGGCTTGAATTCGCTGAGGAGATATCTTTATGACCCAATCTAGCTCGGCTCGTGTCAATGAAATTCGCAGTTTGTACATCACTGTGGGTATTTATGCCATCATTGTCATCATCAAATTGATCGCCTATTTTTCCACCCACGTCATGGCCCTCCTGGCTGAATCGTTTCATACGCTGAGCGACCTGTTCATCTCGGGATTCCTGTTGGTTGCATTAATGTGGTCGCGCAAGGGTGCAGATAAAGATCACATGTTCGGTCATGGACGAGCGCAGAATGTGGCGGCTTTATTGGCAGCAACGCTGTTCCTGTCATTTACCAGTTTCAAGCTGTACGAGGAGGCCATCCCCAGGTTATTCCACCCCGCCTCGCTCGGTCATGAAAACCTGTCTGTCGCCATCGGGGTGCTGGTTGGATCCATGCTCATTGCCGGCCTCCCATTGATCAGCCTCCTGCGCCAGAAAAAACTGGGAGCTGCTGCTAAAGCCCAGATGATCGAGCTCGTCAATGATGAATTGGGTGTCCTATCTGCCCTGGTTGGGACGGTTTTTATCAGCCTCGGTTATCCATTGGCTGATCCGATCGCCACGATCATCGTCGCAACAATCATCGCCATTAATGCCATCGGTGTATTCCGCGAGAACCTGGGGCTCGTCCTGGGCAAATCTCCTGGGCCGCAATACATCGAAAAAGTACGCCAGGTAGCCATGTCGACGCCGGGCGTGCTCGGTGTTGTTGGCCCTTGGGCTGAATATATCGGGCCGGATACTCTTCATGTGGACTTACAGGTGAAGGTAGCCAAAGGTATAACAATAGATGAAGCCAACCTGATCGCCCGTGCAGTCCGGCAGCGCGTCCAATCGGAGCTGGATTGCCTGTATTGCTCGGTGCATCCTGAGCCGTAACACAAGCCGCGCTAACTTGATCGAATACTTTATAGAGTAATATATCCTGAATTCAGCACCATTAGGCCTGGCGCGCTACATAAGCCCGGTCTTAACGATGCTTTCGCCCACCTCATTCTCGCCCCCTTTGATAAACTGGTAGGTTAGCCCCCATAGCCAATCTTGTAGATAGGTCTCGATATTATCCAGCAGCTCAATCTTAACCATCAGAGTATGAAGCAGTTCCTGGCTATCCTTCCAAACTTGCACAGAGCCCGACCGGGCTTCCTTATCCACGACCTCTTGCTCATCCAGCATAGTCAACAGCTCATGTTCCTTCAGGCTTTGCAGCACCTGGCTGCCGCCCAGCTCATCCAGGGTGAGCCCGTAGCCTTTAAGGATGATTGAAAGCTGGTTGGTGACCTGATTCAAGTCATCATGTACCTGGGCTTTGCGCTTGATGGCTTCTCCCAGGATCTCACGTAATGCGTCCAGGCTTTGTGGTCCAGCCAGCACCAGCTCCTGGATCATCTCGTGCACGGGTTCTGTAGACCCATCCTCCAGGCAATGGTTGATCACATCGCCCGCCTGCAAGCGATAATAAGCTTTTTCAACGATCGAGTAAACGGATGCGGATGGTTTATTGACCATAGATCATCATTTCCCGGCAGATTGGGCAAGGGCATAATTTTCGCAGGTAATGCCAGTCATAGATACCAAATTGGTGCCCGTCCTCCCATTCGAGCGTGATCCCATAAGTCCCGACTTTTTCGATATTCACCAGGTGTGTCTCAGGGGTGTTTTCTACTGGCATGTAGAAAGCCTCCTGTGGAGGTACAGCACCCATCGGGTTATCTTCACCCCGGCATTCTGCGCACGGGCAAGCATGCCGTAGCAGTGAAAATGGATAAATGCTGGTGTGACCGTCATTCCATACCACCAATAGCTCATTTACCTTCTTGTTTACCGTTATCTCTGTCGGCAAATTTCCGCTCATTACAACCTTCAATCGATTAAAACTATATCCCGAAATGTGGAAACGCGCAAATCGATACCCCTTACAGGTCGATAAAATTTATATACTTTATGGATTTTGTACTACTGCCAGGTAATTAGCTACACCCCAGCCGACTGCATTTGAGGTATATGGATCCTGCAGGTACCACCAGGTGTACCCATCCACAACAGATGGTCCCTCTTTCACTAAAAATACCTCGGCTTCAATGGCAACATAATTCACCTTACTGGATACCCCCGCAGTGACATGCAAGCGCAATCCATCCCCACCCGTTCCTGTCACCTGGACATAATCTCCCGTTTTGATCTCCCCGCTCGGCGGTGGGATCTGCCCGCTTTCAGGTGTAGGAGTAGGGGTTGGTGTGGGCGTGGTGATGGGTGCCGGAGGGGTGGCGGTTGGTGCCAGGATGATGTTCAAGATTGCAGTGCCTGGCACCTGGGAAGCATTTTTTACCTTTGCTGACCATAACAGGAATAAAAAAGACGCGAATATAACTGAAGCAAACAAGATTGCTCCAAGAAGTACCTTAAAATTCAGCCACGTTCTCAGCAACCTAATCATCATTGACCTATGTGGGCACCAGGAAGAATGTCAGGCTCAGGATGATATAAATCGCTAACAACTCGGCTCCTTCCAGCCAATTCGATTCTCCGTCTGCTGAAACTAGAGCTGCAATAATCACGCCAGCAATGAGGGCGATCAGCTCGAGCTGGTTAAATACCAATGTCAGCGGATGGCCGAATATTAAGCTGACGAACACGAGCAGGGGTGCGACGAATAGTGCGATTTGCAGGCTGGAGGCAATCGCAATCTCAACGCTTAAAGCCATCTTGTTTTTAAGCGCTACCTGTACTGCCACGATATGCTCGGCGACGTTGCCGATGATGGGGATGAATATGAGTCCAATGAAAAATTCTGATATACCCAATGTGGTCACCACTGGCTCAACCGCCCCCACCAGTACTTCGGATAGGTACGCTACACCCACCGTTGAGAGCATCAGTACTACGATTGCCGTCCTCAGCGACCAACCTTTGGGAGCTGTGTCTTGACCGCTCTCGTCCACTACCACGGGTCCGCCAATCACTTTATAACTGTAGATGAGGCCTAAAACGTACAAGACGATCATCACGGCAGCTACCCCCAGGCTGAGGGTTTCTACCCGCGGCCCTGGGGTTTCAATGTTGCCAAGGTAATGGCTGAGCAGCGATGGTATCAGCAGGATCACCACGGTTAACACCAGCATGATGGCATTGTTGCTGGCTTGCTTCTGGCTGAAGGTCTGTAACCCGTGGCGTAATCCGCCCAGGAGGATCGACATCCCCAGCACCAACAGCAAGTTCCCCAGGATAGACCCCGTGATGGAAGCTTTCACCAGCTCAAGATAACCTGCCCTGATGGCGACAATCGTGATGATCAGCTCAGCAGCGTTCCCCAGCGTGGCGTTGAGCAGGCCCCCAATGCGCGGATTGGTATAGAATGCCAATGTCTCGGTGGCGGCACCGATGGTGCCGGCCAGGGGAATAATAGCGACCGCTGAAAAGATAAAGGTAATGATCGGAGACCAATGCAATAGTTCTGCCAGGATGGCAAACGGGAATGCCACCAGCAAGACCAGGAGCGGATTTTCACGGAGCAGTGATCGTAGTTTTCTCACGGGTTATTTACACATTAAGAGGGTTCTCGTGTTTAAAAAGTTCCTGTGGGGTCTCCTTGGGAACCAATAAGCGTAAACCCTGAGTGATTACATTGATTTCGATACACCGGTCCTCATATGCAAGCGGCTCAGCATCCACCTGTACATAGAGCGGCTTATCCGATTTTAGCTCCAGGTGCCTGAATGAGACATTGCGCACTTTTTCCGAATCCACATGCCTGCCGGCATAGAGATCCCAGGCCATCTGGATGGTATCGCCAAGGGTATCTCCCTCAAAAAGCCACAGGTCGATCATCCCATCATCCAACAGGGCATGAGGGGATAATTGGGCCATTCCTCCCGCATAGAGATGGATATTGCTCATGATCGCCAGCAGGTAATGGCCGCTGATCTGCAGGTCATCTGCTGTTACCTCTAAATTGATGCCATGCCACAGGCTTGCCAGGTAGGCTGTCGAAGCTGCATAACCGACATTGGCGAATAATTTTTCGCCCCGTGGACGTGGCTCAATGTGATGGATCGCAAAAGCATCCAGGCCCACTCCCGCCCACATCAGGAAGGGCGTCTCGCCACACATGCCTATATCCACCCGGCGCACATCTGCATCTGCCAGCCTGCGAGCACTTTCCTCGAGTGCCATCCAGCGTGTCCACGTCAGTCCGGGCAACCCAAGCTCCTGTGCCAGCACATTGGCTGTGCCCCCCGGCAGCACACCCAGTGCGGTAGAGCTGCCCACCAAACCACGCACAGCCAGGTTGATGGTGCCATCCCCTCCCACCACGTATAAGGCGTCTTTCCCCTCAGCGGCTGCCCTCCGTGCCAGCTCGGTCACCTGGTTCCCGTCGTGAGTCATCATCAAGCGGATATCCCAGCCGCTGGCGCGCAACACGTTAGCTGCCCGCTCTACCAGGATGCCCGAAGGAAACCTGCCTGCATTGGGGTTATAGATCAAGTCGGCAGTTTTCACTTCATGATTGTACTCGAATTTTTCACACCCTCCGCATTCGTGCTAGAATATGGCAGGATTATGAATGCACCGGGCTTGCTGAACAACCGCTATCAGATCGAAGCACGCATTGGTTCGGGTGGCATGGCTGAAGTCTACCGTGCCCGCGATTTGATGCTTGAGCGTTCTGTAGCCATTAAACTGCTGAAGGAAGATTTCTCGACCGAATCATCCTTCCGCGAGCGCTTCAGGCAGGAAGCAAAAGCTGCCGCCAACTTATCGCATCCGAATATCGTCACGATCCATGACTTCGGTTTTGACGATAAGCAAATCTTCATCGTCATGGAATATGTACCCGGTACCGACCTCAAAACAATCCTGGAGCGCCGCGGCAGCTTGAGCGTGGAGGAAGCCCTGCCGCTGATCATCCAGGCCTGTGCAGGGGTGGGTTATGCTCACCGAGCCGGGTTGGTCCACTGTGATGTAAAGCCGCAGAATATGATCGTCACTCCCGACCAGCGCCTGAAGGTCACCGATTTTGGCATTGCCCGCGCCCTGGCCTCCATCCATCCCCAGGAGGTAAATCACGTCGTCTGGGGTTCACCCCAATATTTCTCTCCCGAGCAAGCTGCCGGCCTGCCTCCCACCCCGGCTTCAGATGTATATGGATTGGGAGTGGTGCTCTACGAAATGCTCACCGGCCGTTTACCGTTCATCGGCAATTCTGCCTCCGAGCTTTCACACCTGCACCGGACTGCATTACCGACTCCGCCATCGCAAATTAATCCCCGCATTCCACCTGTCCTGGAGCAAGCTTGCCTGAAGGTCCTTTCCAAGGAACCCTCGTCACGCTACCGTACGGCTGACCAATTCGGGCGTGTCTTGATCTCCCTGAGCCGTTCGATCAAACTCGCCGCACCCCAGGTGGCAGTGACTCAAAAAGCTTCCCTGGAGGAAATCTCTCAGCCAACTTCTCGCAGCCAACCTGCACCTATCCGCGCTCAACCCAGCCCCCCTGCTGCTATTCCCCCATCGACGCCAGGCGTAAATCCATCAAAAAATCCCAAATCTGCCTCAGTGAAAACAGATCTGCCAACCGGTTCCCAAAATGCCATGGATATCGATTGGCTTACCTGGGGATTGGTACTGCTCTCTGTGATCACTTTGGGTGGTTTGATCCCATTCTGGGTATGGATTTACCTGCTTTACAACCCCCCGGGAAGGTGAGAAGCTGATGCCTACCCCATATTTGATCTCTGCATCCATCCTGTCATCCGATTTCACACGCCTGGGCGAGCAAATCAAGGAAGCTGAACGGGCAGGTGTCGATTGGATCCATATCGATGTAATGGACGGCCATTTTGTCCCCAACTTGTCTATGGGACCCGTGATTGTTGAAGCCTGCCGCAGGGTTACCCAGCTTCCCCTGGATGTCCACCTGATGGTAGAGTCGCCCGAGATACTGCTGCCGGCCTTTGCTGAAGCCGGTGCCACCAACCTCACGGTACATGTGGAGACCTGTCCACACCTGCATCATACCGTGCAAACCATCCATGAGCTGGGTTGCAAAGCGGGCGTCGTTCTAAACCCTTCCACGCCTGCCTACCTGGTTGAGCCCATCCTGCCTCTGGTTGACCTGGTCCTGGTTTTAAGCGTCAATCCTGGCTACGCAGGGCAGACATTCCTGCCCGAGGTATTGCCGAAAATAACTACCTTGCGCAATGCTCTCGATAAGGCAAATCCACGCGCCTGGCTCGAAGTGGACGGAGGGATTAACACCGAGACTTTACCCCTGGTACGAGAGGCGGGCGCCAACGTATTTGTCGCCGCCCATGCCATATTTAATCACCCCCAAGGCATTACCGCCGGCGTACACTCATTGCGTTCCCTGTTTAGTTAAATAAAAAGTCACGGCTCACACCGTGACTCGGTCAATCTCAGATCATCCAGGTACTACGAAGTCTTTACCATCGTGCGCATGCACTTGGCACACAGCACCTTGCGTACTTTCTTTCCATTCTCATAGACTGTAACAGCCTGCAAGTTTGGACGAAACGTCCGTCGCGTGCTCTTATTTGACCATGGACGGTTCCGTCCAAAACTTGTCGTCTTTCCGCAATGTGCACATTTTGCCATCGTTCACTTCCTTTCCCAACGGTCATGCTTTACATCCTGGCGTCACATTCTTGCCAGGAAATCAGCTGGCTTTTTTCACAAAAATCAGGCTATAATTACCACTCGATTATATTGGCTACCTGTTCCTTTAAGCCCGCCAATATTACCACATAATGGATTTGATTACAAGCAATTTTCGCTTCCATTGAATAAAACCATAGAGTGAGGGTTTACATGTCTACTGAAGATTCCCAACTTGGCCGCGTGACTATCTCTCCCCGAGCCATCGCCACTATTGCCTATCAGGCTACCAGGCAATCATACGGAGTGGTTGGCCTCACCTCCAAGAACCTGATGGAAGGAATCACCCAGGTCATCGTGAAAGACCCCACCCATGGTATTGAAGTCAAATACGATGGTCAAAAAATTTCAATTGATCTATATGTAATTATCGAATATGGCACACGCATAAAATCTGTTGCATCAAGTGTCAGCAACACGGTTAAATTCAATGTCGAAAAAGCTCTGGGAATGCCCGTTGAGCGGGTAAATGTCCATGTCCGTGGGCTTCGTGTTAGCGACATGGATTAATATCCATTAGTTTATCGATGTCATTCCCAGGAGCTTTGCCTATGGACCCAGAAGAACAAGAAAAGACATCACCCGGTACGCTTTACCAGATGCAGAAGTATCCTGTCGACGGTCAGGTATTTAAGTCGCTGATTGAAGCCAGTCTCACCTGGCTTCGTACGAACCAGCAGGCAGTGAATGTGCTCAATGTTTTTCCCGTTCCCGATGGTGATACGGGGACGAATATGGTCCTGACCATGCAGGCAGCTTGGGATGAGATCAATACCTCAGCTGAGCGGAATATCGGCAAGCTCACCCGCATGGTTGCCCACGGTGCCCTGATGGGTGCGCGTGGCAACTCAGGTGTGATCCTTTCACAATTATGGCGTGGTTTTGCCCGTGCTCTTGATAACTTCGAGACATTGGATGGCAACTTAATGGTGGAGGCGCTTCACCAGGGACGCAATACTGCCTACAAGGGGGTTGTCAGGCCGGTGGAAGGTACCATCCTCACAGTAGCGAAAGATGTTGATGCTGAAGCGAAACGCGCCATTTCCGATACCCAGGATCCCTACGAGATACTGGAACGCATTGTAACCGCCGCTGATGAATCGGTCATTCACACGCCCGAGCTCTTACCGGTGTTGAAGGAAGCTGGTGTTGTGGACGCAGGCGGTAAGGGGTTCTACCTGATCCTGGAAGGAATGTTGCGCTACATCAAAGGCTTACCGCTGGATGTTTCAATCTCTTCGGTCCAGCCACTGGCTGCAATGAAAATGGAGAACGCTTTGGATAGTATTGAACCTGGTCAGGATTACGAGGTGGTAGTGGATTTCCACCCCAATAACGTATTAAATGTCCCCCAATTTTATGATGACCTGCAACAGATTGGCACCTCTATTCAGCTCGGTGAAGGGGATGGCATTTATCGCATGCATATCCACGTCCCGGCAGACATGGAAAATGCACCCATAAATTACATCAAGACGCTGGGTGTGGTGCACAAGGCGACAATCGAGAACCTTCACGCCCAGATGGAAGAGATCGCCCGCGAGCACGGCAATTTACTCCAGCTTACCCCGGTCGAGCCAGGTCAGATAGCTACTGTGGCGGTTGCTCCTGGGCCTGGCATCGCGCGTGTGTTTGCCAGCCTGGGCGTCTCAGCCATCGTCGAAGGTGGCCAGACCATGAATCCCAGCACGCAGGAAATCCTGAATGCCTTTGAGAATCTGCCCACCGACCAGGTGATCATCCTGCCCAATAATAAGAATATCATCCTGGCCGCGCAAGCTGCTGCCCAACTGACCGTCAAGCATGTAACGGTGATTCCTTCCCGTTCAGTCCCTCAAGGAATGGCTGCCATGATGCGCTGGGTTCCAACGGGTAACCCGCAGGAAGTGGCAGCAGAGATGAATTCCGTCCTGAACGATGTAGAAACGGGAGAGATCACCATTGCCACGCGTAGTGTGGAAATCGATGGGGTGAACGTCAAGGAGGGTCAGTTCATCAGCATGTGGAACGGGAAAATTGTCCAGGCAGCCAATAACCTGAAGAGCGCCACACTGGGTTTGCTAACCAAAGCCCACGCAGACCATTTCGAGCTCATCACTTTGTTTTATGGTGCCGATGTCACCCGCATGACTGTTGATGCAATCGCTGATTCCATTCGCAAGAAATTTCCTGAGCAGGATCTCGAAGTTCAGGATGGGGGTCAACCACATTACCAGTTTATCATCTCGATTGAGTGAATTCTCAGTAATTTGCCTCAATGCCTAGAACCTGTATACTAACGGATAGCACTGCATATTTCACGAAATCGGCCTTTGCAGGCCAGGAGGATGTCACCATCCTCCCGCATCATATCCAGGTGAATGGCCAGCTGGTAGCAGACAGCAAAGACTTATCCATATATTCTGCTTCATCCAGGGTTAATCCCCCTCCGCTCACCTTTCCACCATCGGTTGATGAATTTCGCAAGGCGTATGCCTCCTTGGGGATGAGGTACAAAGATATTGTGGTTATCCTGCTCTCGTCACACCTGAGCAAAGCCAGTGCCAATGCCCAGGCAGCCGGCCAGCTGTGTAAGACTCCCGCCAATATATTCTTCATTGATTCACTCAATACCGCCATCGGGTTAGGCTTATTAGTGCAAGCCGCGGCAGAATATACCCACCGAGGCTATTCCGGGCTGCAGATCGATCACTTGGTGCGTGGCATGGTCAACCATATCTATTCGGTATTTTGTTTACCCGATTTATCTCACCTTTACCGTGCCGAATTGATTGATCCAGCTCAAGCGGTTGTTGGAGAGATGCTCGGCGTCATCCCCTTCTTCAACCTTGAAAATGGCAGGCTTGTCCACACCCAAAAGATCCGCAGCCCACGTCACCTTGTGGATATCATGTTCGAATTCATCGCTGAATTTGAAAACCTGAAATATCTGGCATTGCTTCAAGGGATTACTACATTTGAGCAGGAAAGCCGGAACTTGCGTGACCGGATCAGCCAGAATGTGCGCACTACTCCCCTGTGTGAGCACAGCCTCAGTCTGGCTTTAGCCACCATCCTTGGTCCACATAGCATGGGCCTGGTCGCAATGGAAAATGCACCCAAGGAGGCTTGAGATGAACGTCGCCATCGTGACCGATAGCACGTCTGATATTACCTCCGAGCTAGCCGTGGAACATGGCATCCACGTTGTCCCAGCGATCCTGGTGGTGGACGGTCAAAGCCTGGAAGATGGCAAGGGAATATCGCGTGAGGAACTCTACCGCAGGCTACCTGCGATGAAGACTTCTCCCTCCACGGCATCTCCTTCGAGCGGTACTTTCCAGCAAATTTACGAAACCATCTTGAGTAAGGGTGCCGACCAGGTCATCTCAATTCACGTATCCAGCGTATTGAGTGGCATTTACAATGCTGCTCTCGTCGCAGCTAAATCCTTTGGTAGCCGGGTACATGTCGTCGATTCGTGTCATGTGTCCTTTGGAATGGGTTTCCAGGTGCTGGCTGCGGCACAAGCTGCCAGGATGGGTAAAGCCATCAGCGAGATTCTCAAGGTGGTTGAAGAGATCCGGAAGCATATCCATCTGGTTGCCATGCTCGACACCCTCGAGTATGCCCGCCGTAGTGGAAGGATCTCATGGGCGCAATCCAGTATTAGCAACTTTCTTCAGATAAAACCCTTCGTCGGTATCGAAAATGGGATCGTGATCCGTATGGGCGAAACACGCACCCGGCAGAAGGGTATCGAGCGGCTCTCACGCATGCTTTCTGAGTTAGGTCCGCTGGAGCACCTGGCAGTTTTGCATACCAATGCTGAAGCCGACGCGCTCCAGTTTGTCGAGCATTTTAAATCCATGGTGGCAAATAACACTTTTATTATCAACGTGACATCGATCATCGGAGTGCACGTCGGGCCGAATGGGCTGGGGTTTGTTGCCGTTACTGAATGATGTACATTCAGCTGGTTTTATGCCATAATTGTTGCATCTGACGGTTGTCCATCCGCTTCTGATGGTAAAATTACCGTCGATGAGACCGTCCCTACAAAAACTGAAAAAGTTCATCCAGCTGGAAGCTCAGCAAAACTATGCCAACCGTGCGGTAATCGGCGGCTTCGAGCGCATGGTTGAGCCCTGGCTGGCTGAGGCCCAGGCTGATAACCTCCCCCCGGACCTGATCCAATCTGTGATCGGCCGTTTGCATGATTATTCTGGCTTGTCCCAAAAATCTCGTTATGATACCCTGAGTGGTTTGTGGAAGCGCCTGCAACGGGAGAGTGATAAGCCGCTCCCCCCTTTGCCTCCCCCCGTCGAGCCTCACCCAAAAACATTGCAAGCTAACGGTAAATCACAGCCGGTCACCCAACCTGTCGAAACCAGTGATATGCATCCAACCACGCAGCCTGCTATCCACAAACCTGCTGTGGAGCGCCCAGCTGGACAGCCGGCTGCCTTAGGAGCTGCGA
>Ga0316624_10000786_pt1 | contig 11600 bp, 6 predicted proteins | sample OWC_Aug_N3_C1_D5_FD_207657 | JGI IMG/M metagenome (GOLD analysis project Ga0316624, IMG submission 207657) | Wetland soil microbial communities from Old Woman Creek delta, Ohio, United States - OWC_Aug_N3_C1_D5_A | ecosystem: Environmental > Terrestrial > Soil > Wetlands | place: USA: Ohio...
CGTAATGAAGGAGCCGCCGCCGGCGAGCGCGTTCTGGATGCCGGCCCAGAGCGCCGCGAGGAAGAGGATCGCCAAGCTCATGCGTATCCGCCGCGAGTGAACTCACGCGGATACTAGCAAGCGGCTACTGCGTGCGGCGCTCGACGACAGCCGCCTCAGCCACTCTTATTTTCCTGGTGCCAGGCGCGCAGCGTGTCGGCTTCCTTCTGCGGATCCAGGCCCGCGCGCAGCTTGGCCTGCCGCTCCGGCGGCAGCGACTTGAACCAGGCGAGCGTGTCGTTCACCGTGACCTCGAGCGGGCGGCACTTGAGGCCGGTCTTGACGGCGGCATCCGTGGCGGTGAGGGAGGCGCCGGCGTACTGGCCCTTCAAGGGCGACCAGGGCGGCAGGTCGAGTTCCTCCTCCTTCCAGTGCGCCGCCAGGAAGTCCTCGGACACCCACGTGGCCGTCGTGTGCGCCTCGGGGGAGGCACGCAGGCTGGCGCTGATGAGATCGCCCATCGTCACCGCGCCCGGGGGCGTGACGGCGTTGAAGTAGCCATGGGCACGGTTCTCGACCAGCTTCATCATCCAGGCGGCAAGGTCGCGTACGTCGATGATCTGGATCGGGTCGCGCGGCGTGCCGGGGGCGAGCATCTCCCCGCCCTTGGAAGCCCGTACGGGCCAGTAGGTGAAGCGATCCGACCGATCCAGCGGCCCGACGATGTAGCCGGGTCGCACGACGCTGGCCCGTCCCTTGAAGGCATCCATCGTGTACTGCTCGCACAGGGCTTTCATCGGACCGTAGGTGGTATCGGTGATCTCCTCCTGATCAAGATTCGTGAGCTTGCCGGTCGCGGAGTGCTCATCGTTCGGCTTCGCGAAACTCTCATACGCCGAGATGCTGGAGATGAAGAGGCAATAGCCCGCCTGCGGCGCGAGTAGCGCGGCGGACATCTTGCAGTACTTGGGGATGTAGCCGGTATCGTCGACCACGGCGTCCCACTTGCGCCCGCGCAGCGCATCCAGCTGGCCCTTGCGGTCGCCGATGAGTGTCTCGACATTGGCGACGCCGTCGGCTGCGGTCTTGCCGCGGTTGAAGTGCGTGACCTTCCAGCCGCGCCTGAGCGCCTCCCCGGTGAGCGGCGGCCCGATGAAGCCCGTGCCGCCGAGGATCAGCAGGGTCTTCGGCCTGGAGTCGGCGGCGATCGCCGGCGGCAGCGCGGCACTGCTGGCCGCCCAGGCTCCAAGTTGCAGGACTTCGCGGCGGGTCCTCATGGTGTGTTCTCCGGCACGCACGGTCAGTGCGCAGCGCGAAGATAGCCGCAGGCCCGGGCGACGGCCAGCTAAGGCACGACGAGGCGTTGCCTCGGGGCGCCGGATTGCTCCGCGCGGTCGGATCCGGGCAAGGATCGTGTGAAGGGGCTCACCGCGGCCGGCCGAGGACCTCGGCGATCGGTGGGGCGGCCTCCGGCACGGCCTGCCGGTAGTCCTTGCCCAGGAACGCGGCCACGGTGGCGGCGATCTGCGCCTGGTGAACCTCGGCGGTCTCGCTGCGCTCCCCGAGGGCGGGCGTGTCCGGTCCCATCACCGCGATCCAGATGTTCTCGGAGCCTTGCTGCTCGACGCCGTGCTCTTTCCACTCAGTGGGTCCGCTGCCGCGGCCGTGGTCGGTGGTGATGATGAACGTAGTCTGGTCCTTGTACTGCGGCAGCGACTGCATCGTCTTCCACAGTTCCTCGACACAGTGGTCGAAGCCGTGCGCGCTGTGCAGTACGAGGTCATAGCGCCCCTGGTGCGCCCAGTTATCCGTCTCCCCGTAGCCCACGAACAGCACCCGCGGCTGGCGCTTGCCGAATGATTCGATGAGCGGCACCTGCAGGAAGGCGTTGTAGACGTCCTCGTCGTCGAGGCGAGTGGTGGTGGCATAGAGGCGGTTCAGGAGCGCCTGGCGCCGGTTCAGCTCGCCCGCGAACGGCAGGTCCCAGCCCACGACCAGCGGCAGCTTGCTGCGGCTGACGTTGAGGATGTCCTTGAAGGTCGCCCAGGTCGCGTACGCGGCGACCTTGCCCCTGAATTGCGGCAGCCCGTTCAGCCACTCGAACACCGAGATGTTGGGGTTGGGGCCGAACTCGTTCGAGTTGATGCGCGGATCCGGGTGTCCGGTCGTCATTTCGTTGTAGCCGGGGTAGGAGAAGGCGAGACCGTTGGTGACGCGCGCGGTGCTGCCCCTGGCCTGATTGCCGAAGATCTGGCCGCGCGTCGCCACCGTCGTCCAGATGAAGGGGAACAGAGCCTTGCGCCGCTCGTTCACATCGGCGCGCCAGAAGTCGCGCTTCAGGTCCGCCTCCTTGTCCCAGATGCCGCCGTTGTGCTCGTTGAGCAGCGTAGGATCGGCCCCGGTGAAGATCTCCTGCCAGCGCAGCCCGTCGCTGACGATGAGTACCACGTTGCGCGTCTTGAGCGGCGCCGGGGACTGGGCCTGTGCGCTTGCCACGAGCACGGTGAGCCCGAGGAGCAGTGCGCCGCAGAGGCGCCGGAGGATTCGCGGGGTCAGGGTCATTTTTCGGCTCCGGCAGGCTGGCTTGCGGGGGCGGCCAGGGTAGCGTGGCTGAAATTCCGGGTACACCACAACGGCATCATCGCCTCCACGGTTGCAGCGTACCTGCAGCTAAAGGATGAAGCCCGTGGGCGTGCTTGACGGCGCCGCGGGCGGCGTAATACAACCGCGCGATCAGACGCAGCCCGCCAAGGCGCGCTGCGCGGCATGCAATTTCCAGCGAAAACGAACGTGCAGGCACCGGAAGTGACGGCCCAGGCGTCGCGGGGGTCCTCGAGCCCATGACTCATGCCGCTTACCGCCCGTGGGCGACCCTGCTCCTGCTCATGGTCGTGGCACTGGCGGTCGCCGACACGCCCACGCCGCTCCCCGCCGAGACCCTCACCGTGGGTCAGCTCTCGCTGCACCGCTGCGCGAGCGCAGCCCCCTGGTGCGGCACGCTGGAGCGGCCGCTTGCCCCGGCCGGCGCCGTGCCCGGCACGGTGCCGGTGTACTTCGAGTACTACCCGCACTCGGCCGCGGCGCCCGCCACCGGCACGCTGGTCGCGACCGAGGGCGGCCCGGGGTATCCGGCGACCGAATCGCGGGAGGAGTACCTCGCGCTCTTTGAGCCTCTGCGCCAGAGCTACGACGTGCTCATCATGGACAACCGCGGCACGGGCCGCTCCGGGGCGCTCGACTGCCGCTCGCTGCAGGAGGCGCCGGCGCTCACCGAGGCGGTGATCGGTACGTGCGGGCGATCTCTCGGGGCGCGCGCGCCGTTCTACAGCACGGCGCTCGCGGCCGATGACTTGGCCGCGGTCCTCGACGCCCTCGGCATCGCCCGCATCGGCCTGTACGGGGATTCCTACGGCACTTACTTCTCGCAGGTGTTCACGCTGCGCCACCCGCAGAAAGTGCGTGCGCTGGTGCTCGATGGCGCCTATCCCCTGGACGGCCCCGACTACGCCTGGTACCCGCACTACGCGCCCGCGATGCGCGAGAAGTTCAACCGGGCCTGCGAGCGCTCGCCCGACTGCAGCGCCCTGCCGGGAACCTCGCTCGAGCATATCGCGCCGGCGCTGAAGTTGCTGCGCGAGAAGCCCTTCGAGGCGCGCGTGCGCTCGGGCGAGGGCCAGTCCGCCACCGTGTACGCCAACGCGACGCAGCTGGCGACCGTCATGTTCGGTTCGGCGCCTGCGTACGCCTCGGTGCGCGAGCTCGACGCGGCGGCTCGTGCCTTCACCACCGGGGACGCGCTGCCGCTGCTGCGCCTCATGGCCGAGACGCAGGCGGGCGTGGACTCGCGCGAGCCGACGCACAACCCGCGGCTCTTCAGCGCGGGACTCGCCGCCGCGGTCACCTGCGGGGACCCGCCGCAGATCTTCGACATGGCGCTGCCGCCGCTGCAGCGCGAGAGCATGCGCGAGCAGGCGATCGCGCGGCGCAGGAGCGAGGCCCCGGATACCTACGCGCCCTTCACGATCGATGAGTACCGGCGCATGCCGCTCGACTACGCCTTCATCGACGAGTGCGTGCAGTGGCCGGCGCACAACCCCGCCTGGCCTTCCGCCACCCTCGTGCCCGATGCGCCGTACCCGGAAGTGCCGGTGCTGGTGCTGTCCGGTGAGCTCGACAACATGACGAGCGTCGCGGACGGTGCAGCGGCGGCCGCACGCTTCCCGGCCGCGCACCACGTGGTGGTCGCCAACGGCTTCCACGTCAACGCGCTGCCACACTCGCGCAGCGAGTGCGGCGCGACCCTCGTGCGGCGCTTCCTCGCGAACCTGTCGACCGAGGATGACAGCTGCGCGGCGCAAGTTCCCCCGGTGCGCCTCGTGCCGCGCTTCGCGCGCCGCGCCGCCGAGCTCGCACCGGCGCAGCCACAGGCGGGCAACCAGGCCGATGAGGCGCAGCTGCGCCTCGTGACCGCTGCCCTGCTGACCTGCGAGGACGTGATCGCCCGTGCGCGCGCCAACGGCGCGGGCGAGGGTCTCGGCCTGCGCGGCGGCAGCTTCACCGTCGCGGGCAGCGCGCCGGGCTATCACCTCACGCTGCATGAGGTGCGCTGGACCGAGGACGTCGCGGTATCCGGGCAGATCGACTGGCCGGGGCGCACGGGCGTCGTGCATGCGGACCTCGAGGTGAGCGTGTCGCAGGATGCGCGCGGCAAGCTCCAAGTGCAGTGGCCGGAGGGTGTCAGCAAGGCGCGTGCCTCGGCGCACGGCACCCTGGGTATGCGGAGCGTCGTGGCGGAGGCGCCGGCGCCCTAGGGCTGCATTGCGAGCACGCCGCGGGCGGCGCTGCGCGTCGGGTCCACCAGCAGCCATGCGGCTGCGCTCACCACCGCGAGCGCGGTTCCCAGCAGGAACGCACTCGTCCAGGCGTGGTGATGGGCGAGGTAGCCGATGATCGGTATCCCGATGAGGCCGCCGATGTTGCCGCCAGTGTTGAGTATCCCCGAGGCCGCCATGCTGTCAGTGCGCGCGACATGCATGATCGCCGCCCAGTAGGGCCCCTCGTTCAGCTCCACGCACGCGTAGCACAGCGCCAGCGCCGCGACGGCGAGGTAGGCGTTCACGGCATCCACTGCCAGGAACTGCAGCAGGCCGGCGGCGGGCAGCGACAGCAGCGGGATGATCCGCAACCCCCCGCGAATGCCGAAGCGCGCGCTCAGCATGGTGGCCATATAGCCGCCCACGCCTGCACCGACGGCGGCCGCCAGCGGTGGCGCCGCGGCCAGCAAGCCGCTCTCGAGTACCGTGAAATGCCGCTCCTGCACCAGATAAAGGAAGACCCACGTCGACAAGAGGTAATAGACATAGTTCATGAACAGGTACGACACGGTCAGGAGCAATACGTCGCGATCCTTCAGCAGCGTCCAGGCACGCGCCCAGCTCATCGGCTGAGGCGCGGATCCGGCGGACGTCGGCGCGAGCTCGGCGAGCTCCTCGGCGCTGACACTCGGGTGCTCGGCCGGCGTGTTGCGGGCATACCAGCCCCACCACCCGATCACGGCGAGCGCCGGTAAGGTGGTCCACAGCAGCGCCCGCTGCCAGCCGAACGCGGTCATGAGAGGCGCGATGAGCAGCGGTGCAACCGCGGCACCGAGCTGCAGGCCCATGCTCTGCACCCCCTGCACCAGGGGCCACCGCACAGGCCTGAACCAGGCCTCGAAGACCCCGGCGCAGACCGGGAAGATTGGTCCCTGCGCAAGACCCAGAATCAGCTGCGCGGTCAGCAGCACCACGAGCAGCGTGACGCCGGTAAACAGGACCGGGGCGAGGGGCGTCGCCAGCATGGCGGCGAAGGCGACGAGTCCGATCACCACGAACGTCAGGCGCGCGCCGAAACGCTGGCCGAGCAGGCCGCCCGGGAATTGCATGATGGTGTAGCCGAGGATGAAGGCATCGAACAGCCAGGAGAGCTGCTCCTCGTTCATTCCCAGCTGCGGCATCATCGGTACGCCGGCGATGGTGATGCTGGCGTGCTGCAGGTATGCGATGAACCCGAAGGCAAACAGGAACAGATAGATCTTCCGGCGTACCCGCACGCGCTGGGGCGCCGGGCGCGGAACTGCCTGCACCAGGGCAGCCGTCACGCAGCCCCGACGGCGTCGCCGATCCGTTCCAGAACGTAGCGACGGATGTCGAGATTGAAGTCCTCCATGGGCGCATAGTAGCCGCGCTCGTGCACGCGCGCGCTGATGCCCTGCTGCACCGCCTCGCAGATCGCCCAGTCCTGCCGGTTCACGAGGTCCCAGAACTCGGTGGTGTCGCTGGCATCGAAGTCGGGCTTGGCGAGCTCGTACGGCTCGAAGAGGAAGTGACACGCGATGTCGGTGCGCGTGGCGCCCTTGGACTCGAGGATGAAGACCGCGACGTGATCGCACGCGAGGCTCACGAAGAGATTCGGGTAGATGAGTTCCCCCTTATGGCGCACCTGCTCGTCCGCGTTCAGTCCCGGGAAGGCGCGCCGCCGGGTCGTGCCCGAGCTCGTGAAGGTGTAGGCGCCCGGGCGGTGCGGCACGCCGCGTGCCCAGTCGAGGTTCGCGCCCCCGCGCTCCTTGAAGGCCGGCACCACGGCGCACAGCTCCGGGTGCACCCCGGCGCAGTGGTAGCACTCGTTGTAGTTCTCGCAGATCACCTTCCAGTTGGCCTCGACCTGGTAGCGGATCGTGTGACCGATGCGCAGCGCGCTCAAGGGATAGCGCGCGAGGCGCTCGGGGATGCCGCCGAGTGACGCGGCGAGCGGCGCGGCCGTCGCGGGCGTCAGGTTCACGAACACGAAGCCGCCCCAGCACGCAACCCCGACCGGGTAGAGACTGAAGAGGGACTTCTCGAAGCCGGGCTCGCCGCTGAGGTAGGGGGCGCCGATCAGCCGCCCGTCGAGGTCGTACGTCCACTGGTGGTAGGGGCAGATGATGCGCCCGCCGGCGATGCCGCCGCCGAGTGCGGGCGTCTGGCCACCCGCGCCGGCGGCCGCGTCGCGGCACAGGCGCGCGCCGCGGTGCCGGCAGACGTTGTAGAAGGCCCGCAGCGCGCCCTCGCGGTTGCGCACCAGGATCACGCTTTCGCCGGCGATGTCGAGCAGGCGGAAGTCACCGGGCGTGGCGAGCTCCTCCTCGCGCGCGACGCAGGTCCACTCGCGGCAGAAGATGCGCTCCTTCTCCAGCGCAAACACCGCCGCGGAGCGATACCAGCTCGAGGGCAGCGTCGGCTCGAGGCCCGCCACCGGCGGGGGCAGCGTCACGCTCACGCCACGCCCTCCAGGTCCGCCGCCGAGAGGTGCCCCGCCGGCTCGGTGCTGCGGTTCAGCGGCAGGTCGCGCCGGTAGGCGAGCGCTGCCGGGTCCGCCTCCAGCTCGCGCGCGTAACGATGCCCGCTGTAGACGGCGTGCACGATCGCCCCGGGCGCTGCGGCATCACCGACCCGCGTCACCGAGGCGATGCCGGCGCGCTTGAGGTCCTCGGGACGCGCGCTCAAGGCCTGGTGCAGGAAGTCGTTCGCGAAGCGCGCGCCCACGATCACGAGCGAGCGGCAGGGCAGGCGGGTCGGCGCGCTGGTGAACTGGTTGATGATGGTGAGCTCCCCGGGCGTGAATGCGCTGACCCGCGAGAGCGTGTGCACGGCGATGCCCGCGGCGAACAGCGCGCGGTGGATCTGTGGCTGCTCGTTGCTCATGATCGCCCACGCGGAGGCGTGCCCGGCGGGGGTGACGTAGGTGACGCCGAGGCCGCTCCTGGCCAGATGCTCCGCGAGCACGCCCCCCATGTAGTAGTTGTCGAAGTCGTAGACCGCCACCGGGCCCTCGATGCGGGCCCCCTCGGCGACATCGTCCGGGGTAAAGACGTTCGGTCCCTCGAGGCGTCCCGCCGGGACCTCCAGCGGCGAGTACAGCAGCCGCGCCCAGCGCGAGCCGGTCGCGATCACCACGTGCGTGTTGCCCAGTTCCAGGATGTCATCCACCGACAGGCGGTTGCCACGGTAGACGTTCACGTTGCTCAGCCGCTCGAGCTGGCCGCGGCGCCAGTCGAGCACGCGCCCCCAGCCGGCGAGTCCCGGCAGGCGCGTCTCGAAGCGCAGCCGGCCGCCGATCTCCTCGGCCGCCTCCGCCACCGTGACTTCGTAGCCGCGGCGGCCCAGGGAGAGGGCGCACTCCAGTCCCGCCGGCCCCGCGCCGACCACGAGCACGGAGGCCTCGCTCGCCGCGGGGGCGATGCGCTCCGGATGCCAGCCGCGCCGCCATTCCTCGCCGATGGTCGGATTCTGCGTGCAGCGCACCGGCACGCCATCGTGCCAGCTGGAGATGCAGATGTTGCAGCCGATGCACTCGCGGATGTCCTGCTCGCGCCCCTCGTCGATCTTCCTCGGCAGGAAGGGATCGGCGATCGAGGGACGGGCTGCGCCGATGAGGTCGAGCACCCCGCGTCTGATCTGCCCGACCATCGTGTCAGGGGAGGTGAAGCGGCCGACGCCGACCACGGGCCGCGTCGTGAGCTTCTTCACGAAGTCGATGATCGGCTCGTGGCTGCCCTCGGGCGCGAAGCGCGAGGGCGCGCAGTCGGTCGGGGAGGAGTCGAGCTTCACGTCCCACAGGTCCGGCAGGTCGCCGAGCAGGCGCACCACCTCGTGCGCCTCGGAGGGCGCCACGGCGCTCGGCCGCGCCCGCAGCTCCTCGAGGCTGATCCTGAGCGCCACCGCACACTTGCCCTGCACGGCCTCGTGCGTGACCTCGAGGAGCTCGCGCACGATGCGTACCCGGTTCTCGACGCTGCCACCGTAGGCATCCGTGCGCTGGTTCCACTCCGGCAGCAGGAACTCGTAGGGCAGATAGCCCATGCCGGCGTACACGTAGACGATGTCGAAGCCGGCGCGGCGCGCCTTGCGCGCCGCCTCCGCCTGCCAGCTGAGCAGCTGGCCGATGTCCGGGGTCTCCATCACGCGCGGGCGCTGGTTGCCCATGAAGTTCACGTGCGTCGCCATCCACGCGGTGCCGGAGGGCGACATCGGCGGGATGCGGCTGGTGCGGTTCATGACCGAGCCGCCGCCGTGCCACAGCTCGATGCCGGCGAGCGCACCCTCCTTGTGCACCGCCTCCGTCATCAGGGCGTGCGAGCGCACGTCGTCCTCGTCCCAGAGCGTGGCGAAGGGCAGCGGCGCGTCATCCGAGCTCGGGTCGATCGACACGTAGCCGGTGCAGACCACGCCCCAGCCGCCTTCCGCCTTCGTGCCGCGGAAGCGCGCCCGCATGTGCGGCATGGCGTTGGTCATGCCGGCGGCGTGCGGCACGGCATAGAAGCGGTTGCGGGCGGTGACGGGCCCGATCTTCACGGGCTCGAAGAGGATGTCGTAGCGCGGGTTGCGTGCCATGCCGGTCCAGTACCTTGCCGGCCGGCGCGCGCGCGCGGCGGCCACTCGTTCAAACGAGTCTGCCCGCAGTTGAGCGGATGTTCAATAAGTAGTCGATTGGCTATGCTCTGCGCAGCCGCAAATTCCGGCCCCAACGCAAAGACGGGCTTATGTTCGCCAAGCCACTCATCGCCCTGACCCTGCTCGTGCCGCAGCTGGCCGCGGCCCAGCAGACTGGACCCGACACACCCGAGCCGGGTTCGATCGAGGAGATCGCGCGCGCCACCACCGAGCCGCGCTTCCTCTCGCCGTGGGTTGCCTACCTGCCGGCCTCAGCGACCGTGGTCTCGCCGCGTGCCTTCCTGCACCGCATCCCCGGAGCTCCCGGGGAGCTGGTGCACTCGTCCGAGGCCTACGCCTACTGCCGCGCGCTGGCCGCCTCCTCAGCGCGCGTGCGCCTGTTCACGATCGGGCGCTCGGAGGAGGGACGCGACATCGTGCTGCTCGCGATCGCGGATGAGCGGGGTATCCAGGACCTGGAACGCCTGAAGGCGGCGACGGCCGCGCTCGCCGATCCGCGCAAGACCGACCCGGCCACGGCCGATGAGGTCATCGCCGGCGCGCGCCCGATCTACTACCTGAACGCCGGCCTGCACTCCGATGAGACCGGTTCCACCGAGTCGGTGCTGGAACTGGCCTATCGCCTGGCGGTCTCCGAGCAGCCGATGATCCGCCGCATCCGCGAGCACCTCGTCGTGCTGATCAACCCGGTCGCCAATCCCGACGGCCGCGACAAGCAGGTCGACTGGTTCTACCGCTACCTCAAGGGCAAGACGGATCTTGCGGGCCTGCCGCGCCAGGCGCCGCCGTACTGGTCGAAGTACGCCTACGTCGACATCAACCGCGACGCGCACCAGCTGGTGCACGAGACCACCAAGGCGGTGTTCCGCATGTTCTGGGAGTGGCATCCGCAGATGGTCCACGACCTGCACGAGAGCGTGGCGTTGCTCGTCACCTGGAACGGCACCGGTCCCATCAACGAGCACGTCGACCCGCTCACTTACGCGGAACGCCTGGAACTGAGCTTCCATGAAGTGCAGGCCATGACCGGGTTGGGGATGCCCGGAGTGTGGACCTGGAACTTCGGCGACGACTGGGCGCACCTGTACCTGGATGCCATCGGCACCAACCACAACGCCGACGGCCGCGGCTACGAGACCTACGGCAACGGCACCGCCGAGACGCTGCGCCCGGAGCAGCCCGGAGACGAGAGCAGCGTGGAGTGGTACCGCCCGCTGCCGCCACCGCCACCGAAGTCCTTCATCTGGTCGGCGCGCGACAACGTCAACTACAACGAGACGGGCATCCTCGCCGCGCTCGACGACGTGGCGCAGCAGTCGCGGAGCCTGCTGAGGAACTATTACCTCAAGGGACTGCACTCCTATCAGCGCGGCCTGAACCAGGCGCCCTACGGGTTCGTGATTCCGGCCGGGCAGGGCGACCCGCAGCGCGTGGCGCAGATGGTGCAGCGGCTGCTGTCGCTGGGCATCGAGGTGCAGCGTGCCGCCTCGCCCATCACGCTCCAGGAGGGCACCTTCCCGGCCGGCACCTACGTCGTGCGCCTGGACCAGCCCTACCGGGACTACGCGGTCGACCTGCTCACGGCGCAGCAATATCCGAAGGATGCGCCGGAGGCCTACGACGATATCTCCTGGGAACTGCCCGCGCACTACCACCTGTCCGTCATCCCGACCGCCGACGCGCAGGTGCGCGCCCTTGACCTGAACCGGCTCACGGCGGCGCCGAAGGTGCAAGGCACGGTCGCCGGTGCCGGCCCGGTCTTCCTGCTGCGCGACAGCGGCCAGGAAGGCCTGCTCGAGGCGCGCTTTGCGCTGGCCCGCTTCAGGCTGGCCATCGCCGAGCACGCCTTCAGCGCGCAGGGCACCGAGTACCCGCCGGGGTCCTGGATCCTCGCGCCCCAGGCGGGGCTGGCCGCGGCCGTGCACGAGGCGGCCACGCGGATCGGCCTGGACTTCGCCAGCGTCGAGGCCGTGCCGGACGTGGCGCGGCATGACGCGCCGGTGCCGCGCCTGGGGCTGTGGGTGCCGTGGGCGGACACCGACACCATTGGCTGGGCGCGCTATACCCTCGACCAGCGGCACATTCCTTATGTCTACGTGCGCGATGAGGACATTCGTGCCGGCAGGCTCAAAGAGCAGTACGACGTGCTGC
>Ga0316624_10000787_pt1 | contig 11599 bp, 7 predicted proteins | sample OWC_Aug_N3_C1_D5_FD_207657 | JGI IMG/M metagenome (GOLD analysis project Ga0316624, IMG submission 207657) | Wetland soil microbial communities from Old Woman Creek delta, Ohio, United States - OWC_Aug_N3_C1_D5_A | ecosystem: Environmental > Terrestrial > Soil > Wetlands | place: USA: Ohio...
ACCGACGCCACGTCGAGATTGGTGCCTGCCTCGAACGTCAGGTTGATGGTGCCGATGCCCTGCTCGGAGGATGAATCCATGTAGAGCAGATGTTCGATACCGTTCAGTTCCTGCTCAACCAGAGCAACGGCAGTCTCTTCAACTACTTGCGCCGAAGCGCCTGGATAATTGAGCGTAATGGAAAGCGCCGGTGGCGCGACCGCCGGATAGGATGCGACCGGCAGGTTACGCAATGCCAGCCCGCCGCCCAACAGAATGATGAGCGCGATGACCCACGCAAAGATGGGCCGATCAATAAAAAATTTTGGAAGCATGGTGCCCTCTATTTCTTCTCAGGCACTGGCGGAGTCCCCGCAGGATTCCACTCAACTGCTTTCACCGGTGCGCCGGGGCGTATCTTCTGCAGACCGTTGACGATCACCTTGTCGCCCGGTTGCAGGCCCGCCTCAATGACAAAGTCTCCCTCGGTCATGCCCCCCAGTGTCACGGGACGAAGTGCGGCTTTGCTTTCCGCATCTACCACCATCACAAACTGGCCCTGTGTTGTCATTTGAATGGCACGTTGCGGCACCTTGATGCTGTTGTCCGCGCTGCCTTCCTGGAAACGGATGCGCGCGAACATGCCGGGCAACAGCTCATGTTCGGGATTCGGGAATTCGGCGCGCAAAGAAACGCTACCCGTGCTCGAATCGACCGCGAGATTGGAGAACAGCAGTTTGCCAGGATGCGGATAAATGCTGCCATCCTCAAGCACCAGCTCGACCTTGGCCGACGGCGCGTGCTTCAACTTGCCGGATTTGAACGATTGATCCAGGCGCATCAAATCGCCGCCCGGCTGGGTGAAATTGGCATAGATGGGATCAACCTGCTCGATGGTGGCAAGCAAGGTCGCTTCACCGCGCCCGACCAGCGCTCCCTCTGTCACCTGCGCGCGTCCTATGCGCCCCGAGATCGGTGCGGGTACATGGGCGTTCTCCAAATCAAGCTGTGCGCGGGACAGGGCCGCCTCAGCCTGTTTTAGCTTGGCATTCGCCAGGTCAAAATCCTGCTGGCTCACTGCTTTTGCCTCAACCAAAGGCCCGTAGCGCTCTACCGTCTGGCGGGCGACAGCCAGGTCTGATTTCGCGGAGTCGTAAGCTGTCTGATAGGTGCGCGCATCGATCCGGAACAGCGTTGCCCCGGCCTTCACGTCGCTGCCTTCGGTGAACTGGCGCTTCTCGACGATCCCCTCGACCCGCGCCCGTACCTGCGCGCTTCGGTATGCCTCCAGACGTCCGGGAAGGTCCTTGGTCAACACCACGGCCGCCGGTGAAACTGTCACCACATCGACTTCCATTGGTGGTGGCGCAGCGCCTGCAGCAGGACCTTGCTGCGCGCCGCCCTCCTTGGAGCCGCATGCGGCAAGGGTGAGCATTGCTGCCAGAATGGCTATGGCAGTCGGGAAATGGGTTGTTGTTTTCATCGAAAATCTCCGGCCGGATTCTTAAATTCTTTAATGGCAAACGAACGAGCATTATAGTCAGCCGAATATTTGTTAGCAAACTAACTATTAGCCACATAACATATTCGAGTCAGGCTGCCGCCCAAAGATGGACATTCGCACTCGAAACATGAACCCCGCCATTCAAGACGGATGCACGCGTGCCGCTTTTTACCATTCTCGCGGCAATTGGTATTTCTCCGGGAGCAAGTCGATGATTTCCCTTTGCACCATAATGTTGTGCTCTTCGTAGAGCGCAGTGCCACATAAGGACAGTATCTCTTCAACATTCTCCAGCACTTTTTCGCCCTGCCATACCCACTCGACAGGTAAGCAGACGTCACCATCGCCCTCAACTGGAAAGTCTGACTTCACGACCCCCACTGCTTTGATATGCAGGCTCGATTGCGGTGTGCAGTGCTTGATGAAAACGACATCTTCGTTCTTGATAGGCGAAACGATGCCGTGCAATTCAAGTTGGCCATCCGCCGCGTGTGGGAGACATACAATGCTCTTGTCGATGAAGCCTTGTGCGTTGTGCTCGTCAATTCCGAAAAATGCAGACATGGCATCCTCCATTTCTGTAAGTGCGCTGGCGCTTATGTCGGGGTAATGGGCGCGTTCCAATAAGCGACAAGATAATAAACTCCCCAGATCAGCAACGACGCCACGACCAGCCATAGCCAGATCGGCACATTTCCTTTGCGCTCCGAAATGCCCGCACTCTCGTAAACAAAGACCGGCGGGCTCGACGCCCGTTCAGTGGCCGGTTGTCTGCGAACTGCAGGTTCAGTTTGATTGGTGTTTTTAGAGTCAGTCATGGCAATTTGCCCCTGTTGGTTGTGGCAACGTTGACGGCCGCTATTTTTGTTCGATCGACTTGAAGCACAGCCGGGTCGATCTGCTGGCGATTTGCAGCTTCGGATAACGAGGCCCAGATCTTTGCGCGCGAATCAGACAATTCAATCTTGGCGATAGTCGCTTTTGCATCCAGCGGACTGCCTACTGAACAAAAACTTATGATGGGCAGCACGACTTTATTGCAGGCTGCATGTAGCCACGGAATGCTGGAAGTGCAGAAACTGGCATCCTGCTCCGGATCGGTCAGACCCGCTTGTTTCAACGATGCGATTTGCGCGTTCACCCGCAGCGACTGGACGTAATGGACGATGTCCCAAGTCTGTGCCGGCGTGAACGTACCCGCAAAGGCCGGCATCGGCGTCCCGCCCACGCCGGTCATGATGGTCTTGAAGATGTGCTGCCCGTCGTGTCCGAGCTTGACGCCGCCCGGCGCACCCGCAGGTAAAGTGAAGTTGGCGGGGTTGACCGGATTGCCCCAGGTATCGGTAAACGTACCGGGGGGCACACCGTCGCCGAGCCCGCCGAGGCCGTGACATGCCGCACACACGGACTCGAATTGCTGCTTTCCCTGCGCCAGGGAAGCTGCCGTCACCGGCGGTTCATCCGGAATCTGTATTGGCGCGCCGGGCTTTTCGGTTTTCCAGCGCGGGGAAAAAGTCTTGATGTAATGAATCACGGCCAACCGCTCCCGCGCATCGATGTCATACCACGGCGGCATCGCGGTTCCCCACAGTCCGTGGCTGATCGTGACGAACAAATCCTGGTCGGAGGGCAGCGAATTCGCATCGCCTGAGGTCGAGCGGAATTTGAACGTGCCAGACGTGAAATCGCGCGGTTTCGGATTCAGAAAGCGCGCGGAAGGGCCTTTGCCGTCGCCATTCACGCCATGGCAACCGACGCAGCGGCGAAGATAGACCTGTTTGCCGCGCGGCAGCAGGTCCTGATATTTTTCCATATCGCTCGACTGCAACGCCGCGCCGGCAGTCAGCCGCGTCGAAGCGAAAGTCTCGCGCCAATCGCCAATCGAGGTACCCAGCCTCTGCAAATAGGCCACCAGTGCTTGTCCGTCTTCGTTGTATTCGGGGGCACTTCTTCCATCGGATTGTTTAAACAGCCACGGGAAGCGCGGCATGATGGAGTCCGGCACGACGTCGCGCGGGTTCCAGTGGTGTGCGGCATGCCAGTCGTTGCTGTATTTTCTTCCGACACGCAGCAAATCCGGGCCGATACGCCGCGTGCTGAGCATCTGCGGCTGGTCATACACGTACTCCCCCGCTTGCGAGACCGGCCCCCAGCGCACATCTTCGCCCGTCACCGGTCGCACATACTGCGAATGGCAATACCAACAACCTTCGCGGATATAGACTCGCCGCCCCTTGCGTTCCAGCGGGGTGTAGTCGGCGACCTGAATGGCTTGCCCGGTACTCGCGGAAGTGACAATGGGGTTATATGTCTGCGGCAGGATGGAAGGCAGGATGCCCTGGATCACCACTGCCAGAAAGAAGAAAGCGATTCCCGCGACGATGAACACGCCGGAAGGTCGACTGAACCAGGTTGCCTCGACTTCGGCCGGACGCGCCTCGGAAACGGCGAGCAGCGGACTCTCCGCAGGAGCCTGAAAGGGCGCGCCCTCGCGCGCCGTCATGACCAGATTGATCGCCATCAGTACAAATCCGCCATCCATGGCCGCACCCGCCAATGTGCGCGTGACCCACCACGGTTTCATCTCGGCCACCGAATCGACGAAATTCGCGCCATACTCAAGCATGCTGCCCTGGATCAGACCCTGCGCCGCAAGCCCGACCAGCATGATCGTGGTGCCGGCGATGGTCAGCCACACATGCCAGCTCGCCAGCTTGGGACTCCACAGTTGGCGTCCTGTGATGCGCGGCCAGACGTAATACATGCTCCCCACCGCAGCCAGCACAAACGTGGCAAACACGGTGAAGTGTGAATGCGAAATCACGAAGTCGGTAAAGTGGGTCAACTCCTGCACCCGACGCAATGCCTCCGTTGATCCCTGAAAACAGCCAATCAGATAAAAAAATGTCGCCAGCAGCAGGAACTTCGCCGCATAGCTGTCCGCGTCATTCCCGCCGACGACTGCTCCCCACCGCCCTTTGGCGGTCCCGAACAGATTGGTGATCACCGCCCACACCGGGATGATGAGCAACATGCTGGTAACGATAGAGATCGTCTGGTTGTGATACGGGATCGGACTAAACAGATAGTGGTGCGTGCCAACGAAGGGATAGAAGAAGGCCAGCGTCCAGAAACCAAGCAGCGACAGTCGATGACTGAACAGCGGCGCCTTCACTGCCAACGGCAGGAAGTAATACATCAGCGCCAGCCCCGCCGGCGTAATCCACAGGCCAACAACATAGTGAATATAGAGCCCGTGCAAAGCGGTGTTGCTGATGCCGGACATCGGCACGTAGGGCAAAACGACATTGCCGAAGATCAGGTTCATCAGCGTCCATACCAGCGCGGCCAGCGTGTACCACAGCGCGACGTAGAAGCCCTTTTCTTTGCGCTTGAATATCGTTGTGAGAACCTGGATGCCGATGAACAACAGGACCGTCCAGCGCAGGATATTGAAGGGCCACAGGTATTCACCCGCCTCAAAGCCGGAGTTGTAACCCATCAGGAACGAGATCGAGCCGGCAACCAGAAAGACGTTCCAGCCCCACAGCAGCCAGTTTCCCCACTGTTCCATCGCCATGCGGCGACCGCACAGGCGAGGAACAAGGTAATACAGCAGGCCAAGCACAGGCGTTGAAAAAGCGCCGAAGATGACGCCGTTGACGTGAACAGGACGCAGCCGACCGAATGTCAGCCACGATGTTTCCCCGAGAAAATCCGGATAGTGGAACTTGATGGATACGAGCAGACCGACCAGGGGAAAGATCGTCAACCAAACCATCGACCACCACAGCCAATCGCGCACCAGCTTGTGGTTAACGAGGTCGGAAGTGTTGTCGGGCGACGGGTCATCGTTCATCGACACATCGCTGGTGTTCGTGTTGCGCAATCGTTGGTCAGACATGACTCGTCCCTCCTTCGAATATGCAATCAACTATTTTTTTGTTGGCTAGCGAACAACAATGCTTCGCCCCAGCACTCCTTACGCATGCTTAACGAGGTGTTTGATTGAGGTGGGCTACCGGACTGTCGAGCATGAAGGTTGCCTCCTACCGACGTTAGCTAATGATGTTGAAACCATTCAGCCGAGGCATCCTAGGATGCCCAATTGTTTTTGTCAACTATTGAGCGCGCATGCCAATGACATCAATATCGCGGGGGTTTGAACTGCTACCAGATCTGCCCGCCCAGGTCTTTATTACGCCATTCACACACGCATAGATACTCCCGACCGACAACCTGGATCAGGTTTACGTGCGCTTCAAACAAATAGGACAAAATCTGAGGCGTATATGCCAAATTTGCCTAACAGAATTTCATCATTTCGCTGATATTTTTGAGGCTGCTGCAACTTCACAATAGAGGCGCAACATGATCTTCCCCTCCCCAAGTGCAATACTTGGGTTTAACGGGGCAGGCAACTGCCCTGTTTTCTTTTTTCTTTGTCCCTCGGGAGAAAGATCCGCACCAAACAATGCAAGTGAATAGCTCCAAGCTGATCGCATTCCGAACACCGCATTAAGATGACAACGGCGATATTTTTAACAGAGGTTGATTATGTTCGTCCGCTTGCCTTTTCCGAGAAAACTGGCATTAGTGGTGGGCAGCCTCTTTGTTGTCTATGTACTGCTTGGCTGGTTAGCCCTCCCGCGAATACTCCAATCCCAAGCGGAACAATACATCGCCGAAAAGACCGGGCACCGACTAAGCCTTGACCGGCCTGAGTTCAACCCTCTCACACTTAGTCTGCGCCTGTCCAATCTGCGTCTGCAGGAACCTGACGGGAAGCCGCTATTCGCCTTCAGGGAGTTGAACGTCGACCTGTCTGCCACAAGCCTGTTTCGGCATGCCTTCATCTTTGATGCCATTCGACTGGACGCCCCGGAAGCGACAGTTGTCCTGCAACGTGATGGCCGCCTTAACTGGTCAGCCTTGATCGAGGCGCTTGAGGGAAAAGAAGAAAAGCGTGACTCGGCCCTTCCCCGATTAAGTATCCAGAGCTTCATCCTGACTGGTGGCCAGCTAGATTTCGCCGACAACAAAACAAGCTTCACCACCCGCGTCAGTCCCCTCGATCTGGAATTGAGCGACATCTCGACTCTGCCAAACGACAAGGACCGCTACAAGATTTCGGCACGCACCGCATTCGGTGCCCGCGTACTCTGGCAAGGTCAGATAACGCTTAACCCGCTGTCAATCGTCGGATCCCTCGGTATCGAAAACCTGGATTTGGCCCCCTTGGCGCCTTATTTCAAGAGCGTGCTGCCCATGCCCCCGCCCTTGGGAGTTGCTTCGCTGTCAACTGACTACAGTATCACCTACGCAGGTGGCCGATTCGACCTGGCGCTGGAAAATACGGCGGTGCAACTTGCGGGTTTCCGGCTCAACTCTGCCGGAAGTTCCGGTCCTGCCCCCATGATCGCAATCAATGCAATTGACGCTAGGAACGGCCGCTTCAATCTGTCCGAACAGAAACTCGTGCTTGGCACGCTTACGCTGTCGGGAAGCCAGATTGATCTGCCGCAACCTGCCGGCGCCCCCGCGCAACTGCTGAGGCTCCGCACACTGACGTTGGAGGATACGCAGGTGAATATGGCCGAGCGAAGGGTTACGGTTGACCGCATTGCCCTCGACGATGGGCTGCTCAGGGCAGTACGAAAAGCCAACGGACACATCGACGTTCTCGATGCCTTCCGTGCGGCCATCCCGCCGGCGACGAGCGCCAGGCCAGCAGCGAAGACGGCCGCATCACTTTGGCACTACGGCATTAACAAACTGGAGCTGGACGGTTTTTCCGCCACCCTCCGCGACGAGGGCGAGGCGCCGGCTGCAGACCTGGTCCTGGATGACATCGCCTTGCGGGTGGAGGGCATTAGCGACAACCTGTCCATGCCCGTGCCCGTCCGGGCATCGCTCCATGCGAGGGATGGCGGCCAGCTCGATGTGTCTGGTCAGATCATTCCCGCCGAGCCGTCGGCAGACCTGCACCTCAAGCTTGTCGGCCTGGCTCTGAAGCCCGCTCAGCCCTACATCGCCTCGGTGGCCAAGCTCCGGCTTACGAACGGGCAACTCAACATGGAGGGGCGCGCCACCTATGGCAAGCGAGGGTCCAGGTACACGGGAAACTTCGCCGTGCGCAACCTGCGCCTGGTCGAAGCCGGGACGAACGAAGTTTTCCTCGCATGGAAATTTCTTGGCAGCCGCCACGTTGCGGTGACGCCGACTAAGCTTGACATCGGGAGGCTTGACATCGGTGGCCTCGACACCAAACTCGTCATCAACAAAGACAAGTCGATCAACATCAACGAAATCCTGCGCAAACCGGCCCCGATCACGGTGTCTTCGCCCGCCGCTCCTGCTCCGGCTACGCCCGCTACACATGAAAAAAAGACGGCATCATTTCTCGTTAATATCGACCGCGTGAAGATTACTGAAGGCGCAATGGACTTCGCCGACTACTCTCTCATCCTGCCGTTTGAAACTCACATCCACAATCTGCACGGTTTCATCAACAGCGTTTCCTCGCTGCCTGCAACCTTCGGCCAGATCGAACTGGATGGACAGATTGACGACTACGGCATCGCCCGGGCTATCGGCCAGATCGAGCTGTTTAACCCAACCGATTTCACAGACGTCAAAGTGACATTCAACAATGTCGAGATGACTCGACTGACGCCTTACTCGACTACTTTCGCCGGCCGCCGGATAGACTCGGGCAAACTTTTGTTGAACCTGGAGTACAAGATCAACAAGCATCAGCTGCAGGGCGATAATGAGATCGTCATTAACAGGCTTACCCTCGGTGAACATGTCAAGAGTCCCGACGCCATGGACCTGCCTTTGGATCTGGCCATAGCCATCCTTGAGGATGCCGATGGACGCATTGACCTTGGCCTGCCCGTGCACGGTAGCCTTGACGATCCGCAATTCAGCTACGGCGCAATTGTCTGGAAGGCCATCCTGAATATCTTCAAGATGATCGCTACCGCGCCATTCAGGGCGCTGGCATCCCTGTTCGGTGGAGGCGCGAAGATCGAGAATGTCTACTTCGATGCGGGCGTCGCCAACCTGTCCCCACCTGCGCGTGAAAACATAGTCCAGCTCGCCGGCACCCTCAACAAGCGACCTCGTCTGGCCGTAACCGTACATGGTACCTACTCAGATGCCGACCGGGTCGCCCTGCAGGATCTTCAACTACGCCGCGCCGTGGCCGCCGAAGCAGGCTTGCACGTTGAGGGCCATGAGGACCCAGGGCCCATTTCCACCAGTTCGCCCAAGGTTCAGGACGCGCTGGAAAGCCTGTTTTCCAGTCGAATTGGCAGTGCTGAGCTGGCCGCCATGAAGGAAGGTTTTCGCAAGGCCAATCCCGGTCAGATGGAGGAAGGGGTCACCGGCAAAATAATGTCGCGCCTGTCCGGCCTGTTCCGCGAAACGCGGACATTGAATGAGCATGAGGTGGATCAATTGAAGGGGGCTGATTTCTTTGCTGTCCTATTCCAGCGACTGCGTGAGCGGGAAACGGTTTCCGATGCACAGTTGGAGTCACTCGGCAAAACGCGCGGCGAGAACACTTACCAGTCGCTAAAGGCTGCCGGGGCGCCTGCCGATCGCTTGATGCTCGGGGCAGCTGAGAAGGGGGAAAGTGATCCTCAGGGCGTGCCGTTGAAATTTGATCTGGGCACGGCACCCAAACCGACTGCGCCTGCAACCCCAACTACAAGTCACAGCAGTGAAAGCCTCCCCCGCCAACTCGACGGTACCACCTGATCTTTACGCATCTGGCAATGGCCGTCCTTACCTGCAGTTGGGCCCCGAACCTTAGCCAACTTCGGCGTTCTGACCGCTCAGCGTGGTTCCTGCAATTTCCCTTGGGGAACGCTTGGCGGCGGCAGTGTAACTGGCGTTTCCGTCACACCCCGAACATGATCAACGAAATACTCGGTATCTCCGAAGCAGGATGTGGGGATGAACTTGTGCTGCTGGTAATGCAGCACTACACGATTGCCAGACTGGGCGTTGATCTGGTCGACCACACCCTCATCATGCACCGTGAACTCAAACTTTTCCGGAATCGCGCCGGGCATCGTTACCATGACGATTTCACCTTCCCACGTTTTGCATAGCCAGCCTTTCTTTGAAAGCTTCTGTACATAACCTGCACGTTCGCCTTCGGCATAGTTCCAGTGCAGTGTCAGCCAGACCCATCCCGCGGCCAGTACGCCAAGGCTGATCAATATAGTCACGATGATACGTAGAGCTTTTTGTTGCATGTGTGTTATCTCCTTTTTTCGAGCGGATTCCCCTCGCGGCACGGTACGCAGTCGGGCACGCACCAGTGGATGCATTCTCATCCAGCCCACAACGGAGTCTCAGCGCAACACGGGCTGTTGGTAAAATAATATCAGCTGTCTGTACACATCAGGACAGCAGCGTTTCAAAATGTCCGGTGCAGTAAAATAATACTCGGTCAATACCGCGAAAAACTCGGCCGGGCTGGTCGCCGCATAAGGGTTGATATAGGCGGAACCCCCTGCAGCCACTTGCTGGCGAAGTGCATCATAGGCCTCACTCAAGGCCTCTGCCCATCTTTTTCGGCTCATTCCACGGCGCAATGGCGGCATGCCGTTAGTCGCCCCATTGATGCCATCCAGCTTATGCGCGAACTCGTGCAACACGACATTGCGGCCGACCTGGTAATGATAGGAATCCCGCTCCACATCAGTCCATGACAAAATCACCGGGCCTCGCAACCATGACTCGCCGGTCAAAACGCTTGCTTCGTTATGTACCAGGCCAATACTATCCATCTGCTCATGATTAACCCGGAAGGCACCGGGATAGAGGATGACCTCGACCCAATTGTCAAAGTAATCAAGATCCAGATTCAGAATCAACAAACATGCCTGAGCAGCGACCGCCACGCGCATCGATAACGTCACATCCAAGCCCTGCACCCCGTTAATCGACTTGTTATGCAGGAACCACACCGTCAGCTCGCGCAGATGCGCCATTTGCACGGCATCGAGTCCGCGCAGCACGACAATGCGTCGCGTCACGCTGTGCCAAACATGATGGGGTATCGAATTGCGTCGCAGTATTCGACGCATATGCCAGCGCCGCAGCTTATTGCCTAATGAGTTCAATTTTGGGGTGTTCTGGATTATGTGTATTCATGAATGACTGCTGTAGCCTGGAACTCGTCCTCTGTCCCGCCTAAGGCCAACGACCTTCGAATTCATTTAATGCCTTTCAGAATTGAAGGTCTTCGGACTCGATGATGTGCTCCCCGGTTTGATTGAGCAACACTCCATCCCCCGGGGTCTTCAAGCTTTCGAATCATAAAACCGAACCAAATTTCGCCCGTCTTCTTTTGCCTGATACATCGCCGAATCGGCAAGTCTTACAATCTCGTCGGCACTAACCTCGTGGTTGATGAACAGCACCACACCAATACTCGAGGTACATTGATGTTGCACCGTGGTTTGTGCACCTCCATCCGAATGGATGGTTAACGCATAAGGCTCCGCCACCGCGGCACGGATTTTTTCCGCAACGATGCTGGCCTGAACGATGGCTTCATCTTTACCCGCAGCCAGTTCGCTGAGCATCACCACGAACTCGTCTCCACCGAGACGTGCCGCCGTATCCATTTCGCGCACGCAGCCGCTGATGCGATGTGCCACTTCGACCAAGAGCAAGTCGCCGGCAGTATGCCCATACGTATCGTTGAGCGGCTTGAAATTATCCAGGTCCAGAAACATCAATGCGCCGTAACGTCCGCTCCGCTTGCTGGCCGTCATCGTTTGCGCCAGCCTGTCGTGCAGCAAGCGGCGATTGGGCAGTTGCGTCAATGGATCGTAGAAAGCCAGATCGCGTATCTTCTTCTCCACTTGTTTGCGCTCGGAAATATCACGGCTTAAAGAGAAGAAGCATTTCATCCCTTCCAATTCGACGCCGGACACCATGACTTCAACGTCCACCAGAGTGCCGTCCTTGCGCCGGTGCACGCTTTCAAATGTTGCGTGACCATTCTGCAATCTTTTCATATTCGCGCGCACCTCGTCGGCAGTCAATTTTGCCTCAAAGTCAAAAACCCTGAGCTGCAAGACTTCAGCC
>Ga0316624_10000788_pt1 | contig 11598 bp, 6 predicted proteins | sample OWC_Aug_N3_C1_D5_FD_207657 | JGI IMG/M metagenome (GOLD analysis project Ga0316624, IMG submission 207657) | Wetland soil microbial communities from Old Woman Creek delta, Ohio, United States - OWC_Aug_N3_C1_D5_A | ecosystem: Environmental > Terrestrial > Soil > Wetlands | place: USA: Ohio...
ACGTGAAAGGAAAAGGAGGTCTTCCATCGAAGGCTCCATTCTAGTATTCGCAATCATCATCGTTTTCCTAGCGCTCTTCTTCGCCTATACGAACGGCATCAATGATGCGGCCAATGTCGTGGCAACCATGATTACGACGGGGGCCATGACGCCCCGACTGGCCTTGTCCATAGCGGCCTTGGGTGAGTTTATCGGTCCTTTCCTCTTCGGAACGGCCGTGGCCCGAATGATCGGAGAGAACCTGATCGATATTTCAACCTTTGACCAGCAAGTTCCCACGCTCTCGATCAGCCTTATCGTCGCTGCCATGATGGGTGCCATCGTCTGGAATCTCGTCACATGGTACCGGGGCCTTCCTTCCAGTTCTTCCCATGCTCTCATTGGGGGAATCGTGGGGGCGGCTTTGGTCGCCTATGGGCCGGATAAAGTATTGTGGAAGGGACTGCTCTACATCGTTTCGGTGTTGATCCTCTCCCCCGTCCTGGGGATCTTGTTTGGAGCACTCTGTTTGAAATCAACGCTCTTTTTCTCCAGGGGTGCCACCCCCAAAGCAAGGCATTTTTTCAACCGGATGCAGATCCTCTCATCGATTGCCCTTGCCCTTAGCCACGGGGCGAACGATGCCCAGAAATCGATGGGGATGATTGTCATGTCCTGGGCGATCCTCGGTTTTTCCCCTTCGTTCCACATTCCCACGTGGGTGGTCGCCAGTTGTGCGGCGTCGATTGCCCTGGGAACGGCCAGCGGAGGCAGACGAATCATTAAGACGGTGGGGTCGAGAATCTACCGCTTGAGATCTGTCCATGCCTTCTGCGCCCAGACGGCCTCTGCAACCGTGATCTTGGCCGCGGCTCTCGTCGGGGGGCCCGTTTCGACGACCCAGGTGGTCTCCTCAAGCATCATGGGGGTGGGGGCGAGTCAAAGATTTCCAGCGGTCCGCTGGGGTGTGGTCAAGAATATGATCGTCGCCTGGTTCATTACGATCCCGGCCGCCGCTGTCATGGCGGGGCTGAGTTTCCTTCTGATCCGGGCAATCCAGTTCTTTTTCTAGCAGGCCGGACTTTCCATCATCCAATCGTGGATTCGATGGACTTCTCTACCGTACTGACAATCTGACGGAAATCGAAGGGCTTGGAGATCAAGAAATCGAGTTCTCCCTCTCTTATTTTTTCTTCGCCGATCTGCATTCCCCATCCTGTAATCATCCCCACCGGCGTTCGGGGATTCTTCTTCTTAATCGCCTTGCAAACATCCCAACCCGAGAGGCCAGGCATCCCCAAATCAGTCAGGACCACATCAAATTCTCTCTCATTAAACAGCCGAATGCCTTCCTCGCCGTCCTTGGCCACATTGACTTGATACTTGACTTGCGTCAGTATTCGGGAAAGCACACTGCGGACGGATTCCTCATCATCAATCACCAGGATTCGGGCTTCCTTCTTCTTTTTCATCACCGGAGGCGAGGGCGTGATGCCGGATGTTTCTTCCACCGCCTCAAAATAGACCGGCAAAGAGATCCTAAAGGTCGTTCCTTTTCCGACTTCACTCTCAAGACCGATCTCTCCCCTCATCCTCTTGATCACTCCATAAGACATGCTTAATCCGAGGCCGGTGTTGCTAAAGGGCTTGGTCGTAAAGAAGGGCTCGAAGATCTTCTTCCTCACCTCTTCTGCAATGCCCATCCCGGTATCGGAGATCTCGATCAAGACCCTCCCGTCTCCTTGAAGGGTCCGGACCTCGATCCTGCCACCTTCGGGCATGGCCTCGATGGCGTTGAAGATCATGCTGGTGAGGACCTCTCTTAATTCAGAGGCAACTCCTGAAACGGGGGGGATTTCCTGGCAATTCGAAACCACCTCGAACCGGATCCCTTTGGCCTGGGCTTCATCCCTCCACTTCGGCTTGGTGATCTCAACGGCATCATGGACGATGGCGTTGACGTCCAATTTATACAGCTCCTGATGAACCTTCCTTCTTGTGAAGTCCTGAAGCCGGCGGACCGTCTGGGCGCTGTCCTTGGCCACCTTCTCGATATTCTGAAGGGCCTGCCGCACTTCCCCATCTTCGACACTGCAGAGCATAAGCTGTGCATTACCAAGGATCGCGGCCAAGGCATTGTTGAAGTCATGGGCGACGCCACTTGCCATCTCCCCGATGGCCCGAAGCTTCTCAGCCTGAAGGAACTGCCCTTCCATCCGCTTCTTCTCGGTGACATCCTTGAGGATGACGATGATGTTGACGTCCCCTTTCGCATCCCGTATTCCCCGGGCGCTGATCTCCGCATGCCTCACCTCTCCATCCTTACGGATGATATTCAATTCGAAATGGGGAGGTAACTTGATCCCTTGATTCCGCTGCCTGTCTCGATCGGCCAAGAGGGCTTTGCTCTCACCATCCACATACTCCCTGAAGTCTTTTCCGATTAATTCTTCCCGGCGGTAACCCTGAATCTCTGCAAGCTTCTCATTCGCGTATCGAAACCGGTAATCCTTTCCGATGACACACACTCCGTCGCGGGTGCCTTCAATGACCGTCCTGTACCTTTGTTCCGATTCTCTGATCTCATCGAGCAGGAGTGAGTTCTGAATCGAGCTGGATAGGGCCGTGGCGACCTGCCCGAGCAGAGGAAACGTTCTCTCCGAGAAATGGTTGATCTCCTGACTCCCGAAGTTCAGCGTCCCGAGAACGGTCCCCTTGTGCTCCAACGGAAAAATCAGAGCTGACTGCATTCCTTCCAACAGAAGTCTGGGGTCAATCCAGGAATCCGATTGGGCAATGTCCTTCACAATGACCGGCATTCCGGTCTCCGCCACCTTCCCGGCCACCGTCCTTTCTCTCGAAAAGACCTCCTCTTTTTCCAATCCCTCGCCTCTGTTATCTTCATCTAACCCGAAATATCGAAACCCTTCTCCCCGTTCATCCAAAAGCGTAACGGTCATCCGATCCGAATTCAGTATCTGTTTTATCTCCGCATGGACCGTCTTCATTTCCTGTCTCACATCGAGGCTGCTGGAGGCAAGGATCTTGTTGATGTTGTTGACCACCTCCTTCTCCCTCTGCATACGCTTCTCATCGGTAATCTCCCGGGCCAACTGGACGACCCCGATCACCTCTCCGGTCTCGCCGAAAATGGGAAAGGCGAAATACTGGAACAACCCGTTCAAATACTTACTCTCCGCCTCTCCCGATACCTTTTCTTTCGTCGTTAAAGCCTCTGTGACAAAGCATCTCTCGCAAGGCTTCGCCCGACGATAGATCGCCTCATAACATCTCTTCCCGATGAAGTCCTCGGCCTTCAGCCCGAATCGCTGGAATGCCGCCTTGTTTGCCCGAAGAATACGATAATCCTTATCCCGGATGGTGATCAGATCCGTAACGGTATCAAAGATCGTCTCCCATTCGGATTTTCCTTCGGCAACGTTGGAAAAAAGCTTGGCATTCTCGAGAGCAAGCCCTATCTGATTCCCGATGCCTTTCAACAGGTTGATCTCTGCGGGGTTGAGCTCCCGGGGTAAATGACTCGACAGGGTGATCGTTCCGATCGCCTTCCCCTTAGCAAGAAGAGGGATCCCCACCAATGTCTGAATCCCTTCTTCGATCATAATGGGAGCAAGCCGATGGGTCGGGTATTGATCGACGGAGACCGTGATCGGCTCTCCTGATACCATGGCATTCCCCGAGACCCCTTCTCCGTATCCTAGCAATTTCAGTTTCTCCACCATATCAGGGGGATGGCCGATCTGGGCCTTCATCTCCAGCTCGTCTCCCTCCTCCTTGAGGAGAAAGATCATTCCCATTTCAAAGCCGCCGACGCTGGCCGCCTTCTCTAAGGCGGTACGGAGAACGGTATCGAGGTCCAGGCTCTGATTGATCAAACCGCTCATGTCACAAAGGATCTGAAGTTCTCCGGCTTTCTGAATGAGCTCCTCTTCCATCTTCTTCCGGGCAGAGATATCTTTGATGATCCCCGCATAGCCGATGACTTCACCTGAAACGTCCTTTCTCGCGCTGGCCGTAATCAAGACGTCAACGGCGCTCCCGTCTTTCTTCTTCAGTCTGCTCTCGAAGTCCTTTACAAATCCTTCCCTGACGATTTCGTCCCGAAATCTTTTCCGTTCCTCTGGGTTGAGATAAACATCCCTGACCCAAACGCTGGAGAGTTCCTCTCTGCTTTGATAACCAAGCATTTCCACCCCTGCCTGGTTGACATCGACAAATCTTCCCTCCCGGGAAGTCATGTAGACCATATCTTTGGAGTTCTCGAAAATCCTCCGGTATTTCTCCTCCGCTTCTTTCAGGTCATCTTCCGACTGCTTGAGAGCTCGCAGCATGCGATCAAACGATTCCGTCAGTATCCCCACTTCATCTTTCCTCGCGGCCTCGGCACGGACATTCCAGTTTCCCTTGGCCACCTCTTCCATCTCCTTAGACAGCCGTTGAATCGGAAAGGCAAGCTTTCTCATCAGGAAGACAGTGAAGAGAATTCCCACGATCAGGACGGTTCCCTCGACCGTAATGAGCGACCTTCTCCAATCTCCTTGATGGATTTCAAAGACGTTTCCGATTCCCGCAAGGATCAGGGGCACGGTCGCTAAGAGAATTGGGAAAACCATCCATTGGAATGTCAGGCTTTTCCTTATCCTTATTCTCACGACCCGATCTCCCCCCTTAAGAATCGGTCCAGCTCCGATTGGAGGACCCGCCATCCCTTTCCCGCCTTGATGGCCCTGAATCTTCCAAGACGAATATACTTGAGGAAGGTGGGTTTGGAGATCTTCAGATACTCGATTGCCTCTTTAGAGGTTAAAACGACCTCTCTTTCCATGAGAAACATCCAATTATCTAGAGTTTTTCATATTTAGCTGCAAAAGGGGTGCCAAGGGGGTCCGGTGGAAGGGCGGCGAATCGTAACGGGTCGAATTTTAAGAATTATTTGGTAGTCGAGGAGGTTTCAGACCCGGAACTCAATACGGTTATAGTGACAAATTCTTGTACGGAAAAAATGAATAAATTTTATAGGTTGAAAGCTAAGAAAAAACTTCTGTTAGCGCCGTATTTCTCCAAGGAAGACTCTCATCGACCTGGCTGAATCTCCCGATTTTCTAGTGGTGTACCCATGGAGCCCCACGGGCAAAGCCCGTGGTCTTCTGCGTAGGCGGATAAAAAGGATTATGTATGCAAATGATTATTTCCGGCGGAATAAGCTATTGAAGTGCTCTTTGAAATATAGCGTTATTTCTGTGGTGCACCACTAGTCATCGAACTTCCCGGAAGGCCCCTTGTTTTCTTTGAGACCCACGACCCTTTCTCTGATTCTGCTCTCCGTCCATTCGACAGGGTTTTCTATCCGAGCAACCTTTGGACCGAGATCATAGGAACCTGCCTCTAAAATGGCCTCGATGGCAAGAGGGGCGGTGTCCCGGGCGTTGAGGACATCCGTCATCATCTTGTAAGCAAAGTCTTCTACTTCTTTTACCATCCGGTCCCTGACCTCGCGGGGTTGAGCCGACAGCTTATTCTCAAACGGGAGGTTAAGGTTTTTGTAATCTCCCTTCTTCCAGGTTTTCGACTGGGCATAAGCCACCATTTCCGTCCACATTTCTTCAGAAACGCCCTCCCCTTTCACTTTGCTGAAATTCCCATTCGTATCCAGAATGGCGTTTCCATAATCATTCACCTGAACGCCCCATGAGATCATCTGGAGGGCCGTGGCCACATTGGCCTTTGTTGTATGGGTCTTAGCAGCGATCTGGCGAAGCCTTTCGGAACTGTTACCGGAGGTCCCATGCTGGGCGCCGGAGATCTTGTACTTCTCCAAGGCCTTATGAATCTGGGCGGTCAGCTCCACCTGGATCCCGGAATCCTTTTCTTCGATGCCGTGGGTCGTTCCATTGTTCAAGGCGATCCAATCCGGGAAAATGTCATGGGCGTTCAGCCCCTGTATGAGGAACAAGGCCTCTTCCACCGTGGAGAGTCCTTCCTCTCCTTTGATCTCACCCACTTCTGTTTCGAGGCCCGCCCATTTTGGGATAAAGGGGTTGATAGCAATATTGGCCAAAAGGTTCTGGTCATCCGGAAGATGCGAGGCGTCAATGGCGATCGAAGTCATCCCGGCTTCGAAGAAGGTAGGTATCTCAATCTTGGCCGCCTCAAGATCCTTCTCGCTCCTGATCCCGTAATGGTCGGCATGGATCGCCACCGGAATGGTAATCCCAAGCTCATTGCAAATCGTATCGACGAGCATGGCCATGTTCCAGTAGTTCACTGCACAATAGGCTTTGGTGCCACCTTCCGATTTCGCGATCTCGATTATGACCGGAGCGTTGGCCCGCTGCGCCGCCCGAAGGGCCCCGCGAATGACAAATTGATTTCGCCCGTTGGCAGCCACTGCAATCGCTTTTCCCTTGGCCGTCATGGCTCGATCCACCACTTTTCCACTCACGATGAGGGCTTTCGAATGAGGGAAAAGTCTCTGGATATTGGGAGGCCGCCCTGTCTCAAGGGCCTTTTTAAAATCAGCTTTGGTAACTTTGCTTTTTGCCATGGCCTTCTCTCCTTCATCGAATTAATTCTTGCTTCTCTTCTTAGCCTTAACCTCAGTCTTAACCTTAGTCTTAGCCTTATCCTTAACCTTTTGCTTTCAATACCCGCGCAATATCTTCCACCAATGCCTTTGAACCTACATAGAGGGCCGTCCGTTGGTGATGCTTCTTCGGTAGGACATCGAGAATCGGAATTCCCTCTTCATTGACCGCTGTCCCACCTGCCTCACGGCACATGAAGGCCACCACCGCCGCTTCATACATCAAGCGCAGTTTACCCTCGGGCCGGTTCTTTTTGGGGTTTGGATGATTGACAATGGCTGGGTACATGAACATGCCGCCGTTGGCCAGCACCCTGTGAAAATCTCCGGCTAGGGCACCGAGGTACCTGAACGCATACTTACTTTCGTTCTCCGCGATCCATTTCTGAACGGGTTCCGCATACGTGTTGCGGTTGGCTGCATTAAACGACAATTCCCAGCTTTTGGTGTCCTCCGGTAGAATCATCCGGCTGGGCCGGACAAAGGTCATCGTCTCGTCGATGTGAAATCGCCAGGTGCCCGCCTCTTTGAGGCCGAGGGTGAAGGTTCCGGTTGGAATCACAAACATGCCTGCCGCAATATAGTCTTTTCCCGGCCTTAAGTGGCCGTCTTCATGACCTTCCAGATTCCGCTTGGCAATCCCGAAGAGAAAACCGACCGGCAGCCCGTGGGGAATATTGGATGAGCCATCCAGGGGATCGAAATAGACAAAATAGCGTCCCCCGTCGGGATTGATTGAAATGATTTCCTCCGACTCCTCACTGACCGCATGAATGACCCGCCCCGAGGTCTTCAAATAATGGATGGCAATCTCCTGGGCAATCTGATCCATGCGCATGACGTCTTCGCCCTGCACGTTTACGTCGCCTGCCAATCCGAGATTTCCCTTCAAGGCACCCGTCAGGTAGTAGTGCTGGATATGTTTTGCCGCACTGATCATGGCATCCATCAGGATCAGGAAGTGGTAGGTGCGGTTATGCTTCTCCTGGTGTTGGATGAGAAAATTCATGAAGGTCTGTTCGAATCGGATCATAGCTCTTCCCTTCCTTCTCTATCGAAATCAATCACCCCTTCGATAAGGTCTGTATCCCAATGCCAGCCCTAGATTCGGGAAAATACTTGACACGATCTTCTTCCCTCACCCTATCCCTCTACCGTGGAAATACCGGTTTATACCAGAATCTCGGAGTTTTTCGTTTCGCCGCGAATATTCTGCAATCTGGAATGAGCGGGGACTATTTCACCCCTAAGAGAATGCGGAAAGGCTTTCATAATTTGGACCTGTACTAACTTTCCGACCAAATATGAATCTCCTTTAAAATTGACGATCTTATGGGATCGAGTTCGGCCGGTCGCATCTAGGGCGCTCTGTTTGCTGAGGCCTTCGACCAGTACCTCTTCTACACGTCCTTCCAACTCTTGATTTTTCTTAAGGGTGATCCCCTGCTGGATTTCCTGAAGGAGGAATAACCTATCCTGTTTCACTTTCTCTTCGATCTTGTCATTAAACTGGGCAGCCCTCGTCCCTTTCCTGGGAGAAAACTTAAACGAGTAGAGATCGTCAAATTGGACTCTCTCCATCAAATCGAGAGTCTGTTTGAAATCTTCCTCTTCCTCACCCGGAAATCCAACGATCGCGTCGGTCGTCAAAGCGATGGGGGGACAGATTTCCCTCAGGCGATCGATCTTCTCAAGATAGGATTCTCTTGTATATCCCCGTTGCATGGCTTTCAAGACTCTGTCCGAGCCCGATTGAAAGGGTAGATGGATCCGTTCACAGAGTTTACCCAATCTTGAAAAGTCCCGGATCAATTCCTCCGATAGATCCTTAGGATGGGAAGTGGTAAATCGAATCCTCTCGATCCCTTCTATTCCGTCGATGCATCCAAGCAGTTCCGAAAAAGTGATTTCTTCTTCTAACCCTCTCCCATACCCATTCACGTTCTGGCCGAGAAGGCAGACCTCCTTCACGCCCATTGCAGCCAGTTGTTTGACTTCTTCCATAATGTCCCGGCTGGGTCGGCTTTTTTCCCTTCCCCTCACGTAGGGGACAATACAGTAAGAACAGAAGTGGTTGCATCCTTGCATGATGGTGACATAGGATTTGACCTTGTCCAAAGACTTTTGGGGAAAAACGGCCTCCAAATATTTCCCTTCCCGATCAAAACTGGTTTCACAAACCCTTCTTCCTGTAGCTTCTATTCTTTGAAGCAACTCGGGAAGCATGGGAATGGCATGCGTTCCGATGACCAGATCCAGATAAGGTATCCGTTTTAAGAGACGCTCTCCTTCTTGTTGGGCGACGCACCCGGCCACCCCGATCATCATGCCCTTCTCTTCCTTCAATTCCCTAAATCTTCCCAGGGCGCTGTACACCTTGTGTTCCGGTTTCTCCCGGACGCTGCATGTATTGACGAGGACCAGGTCTGCTTCCTGCGCTTCCTTGGTCTCCGAGTAGTCGTATCCCTCCAAGATCCTGAGAATCCGCTCGGAATCGTGCTCGTTCATCTGACAGCCATAGGTCTCGATGTAAACCCGCTTCTCCATCTGGAATCTTTCTCTCCCCAGCCTAGAACCTCCACTTCCGTAATTGTCGAAGCGATGAATAGTCCGTTAAATCGAGACGGAGTGGCGTAATCGAGATATACGAATGGGAGACCGCCTCAAAATCGGTATTCTTTGTTTTGTCAAAGACCGGCATTTCCCCCCCGATCCAATAGTATTTCTTCCCTCTCGGATCGACTTTCTCAATGACCCCGCTCCCGTCATGGACCCATCGTCCCTGCCGCGTGATCTTGTACGATTTGATCTCTTCCTCTTCCAGATTGGGAACATTGACATTCAAAAAAATATCCCTTGGGAGCCCCTTCTTGAGGATATGCCGGGCTACCTTCACGGCGAACCGGGCGGCGGGTTGAAACTTAAATTGGCTCCTCGCAACCAAGGAGATGGCGAAGGAATGGACGCCCAAGAGCGTCCCCTCAAAAGCGGCGGAGACGGTCCCGGAATAGGTCACGTCATCCCCCAGATTTCCTCCCTTGTTGATGCCGGAAACGACCAGTCGCGGCCGTTCGGGAAGGATTGCATTGACACCCAGATGCACGCAATCCGCAGGAGTCCCATCCACTGCAAAGACATTTCTCTTCATCCTCTCCACCCTGAGGGGACGGTGGAGCGTAAAAGAGTGGGCAATCGCGCTCTTCTCCGTTTGAGGAGCGACGATATAAACGTCTCCTATTTCACGGAGCGCCCTTGCCAAGACGATGAGACCTTCGGAATGGACCCCATCATCGTTAGTAACCAAAATCTTTATCGGGGACGGGTGTTTGGCCATGGGTGATTTGGTAAAAGACGATAGAGGCGAGAGGATTAAAACCGGCCTCTTCTTACGAAAGATTAGCACGTTGAAGCAGTGAATGCAACAGGGTAGATCGCAACTGTCAAAATCTTGCCGGTCCTGGTCGTCAACAAATCCGGCAACCCTCGATTCCCCGTACCATCACATTCTAGAATAACTCAGGTACGTCTACTTTGGTCTGCCGAGGCATGGAGCCCCTCTTTGAAAAAATTAGGGATGAGAAAACTGGAGGGAGGTAGGTATTAAGCGGAGGGAAGTACTGAGATCCTACCCGTTGTCGAACCTAATTTTCCAAAAGGCCGGTGCGGTCATTGAACTCACGGATGAGTCTATCGATCTGATCCACCTGTTGATGTATCCTGCTCCAGTACTCCGGGTAATCGTGCCACTGGGCATCCAGTTCGGCCAAGTCCTTGCCCTGCTGTTCGATCCAGGTGAAATATTTGAGGTTGTGGATACGCCGTTTGTCGCAGAAACGCAACTCAAGCAAATGGTCTGTTGCGGCAGCCATGAGGTACCGGTGATAATCCTTTGCTGCCTGAAGCTCTGAATAAGGCCCGTAAGTTTCTCGCATCTCCTGGATCCGCGTCCTGTAGAGATCTATCGAGTCGGTCCAGACCGTCACCACGATATCGTGCTGAGAAAGTTCATAATATTTGGCGAATTTGATGGCGCAGAGGAGATTGCCAATGCTCGAGATTCCCATCAGGGGAAGTTTTGAGACAAACTCTTCTTTGACCCCCTGCTTTCTTAAGTAGTCCCAGCCCTCCGGTTCGTTAAATAACCGAATGATATTCATGCAAGCATTGTCGTCCACTGCCACCACGATATCCGTATTCCGGACGTTATGGATCCATGGAACATGTTTATCTCCGATGCCTTCAATTCGATGGGCTCCGTAGCCGCAAAGGAGGAGGGTCGGACACTGGAGTGCTTCGCCAGCCACGACCTTCATCTGAGGGAAGACTTGCTTAAGATAATCGCCAGCACCCAAGGTGCCGGCCGAACCGGTTTGCGAGACAAAGCCCGCACATCGATCCTGGGTGGACATCACCTTGCGAAAAACCTCCTCCATGGCGTGACCGGTCACTTCATAGTGCCAGAGATGGTTTCCGTCCTCCTCAAACTGGTTGAAGATGAAGATGTCTTGACGTGTTTTCTTGAGCTCCCGACATTTGTCAAAGATCTCTTTGACATTGCTTTCACTCCCAGGCGTCGCAATCACCTCTCCGGCCACTTTTGACAGCCACTCAAATCGCTCTTTGCTCATCCCTTCGGGTAGGATGGCGATCGACTCACAACCCAGCAGAGCCGCATCGTAGGCTCCACCACGGCAGAAGTTTCCTGTGGAGGGCCAGACCGCCTTCATCGAAGTAGGGTCAAATTGTCCCGTGACCAACCTTGGAACCAGACAACCGAAGGTCGCCCCCACTTTATGGGCTCCTGTGGGAAACCATTTTCCCACAAGGGCGATGATCCTTGCATCCACTCCTGAAATCTCACGAGGGACCTCAACATAATTCACATCCCCAAAGCCACCCTTGGATTCGACCGGCTCATTTTTCCAGGTGATGCGGAATAGATTGTAGGGATGGAGATCCCAGAGCTTAATCTTTTTGAGCTCCTCCCTTATTTTTTGGGGAATGAGTCCTGGATC
>Ga0316624_10000789_pt1 | contig 11597 bp, 10 predicted proteins | sample OWC_Aug_N3_C1_D5_FD_207657 | JGI IMG/M metagenome (GOLD analysis project Ga0316624, IMG submission 207657) | Wetland soil microbial communities from Old Woman Creek delta, Ohio, United States - OWC_Aug_N3_C1_D5_A | ecosystem: Environmental > Terrestrial > Soil > Wetlands | place: USA: Ohio...
TGGCTGCGTCCGCGTCCGCTGCCTACGGGCTCGTCCCCGCGCCCGACGGTCTCGTCCCCAATCGCGCCGGCGCGCGCGCACAGCGAGCGCGGATCGGGGTAGGCTAGCGTTCCCATGGGGCCCCCGGAGTCCCCTTTATACGACGGAGCCCCGCAGAGGATGAGCGCCTCGCCCCTGGACCGCATCGCACCCGCGCTGGCGTCGGTCGTCGGCTCGCGCCAGGAGCGCGCCGCGGCGGCCGTGGCCGACACCCCGGGCTTTCGCCCGTTGCTTTGGGTGCTGACGGCCTTCTGGGTCTACGTGGCGATCTCCAACGTCATGTATGCGAACAATATGCAGGCGAGCCTGTCCTCGATGAAGATCGAGCACGTGTTCGCGCCCTGGGACGCACGCCTGCTGCAGCACCTGCTGCTGTACCCGCTGTTCATCCTGTGCATGTGGCGCTCGCTGCGCACCGGCTGGCAGCCGCTGTGGCGCGCACTGCCGATCCAGCTGCTCTTCGCGCTGGTGTTCGCAGTGCTGGCGGCGCCCGCGCTGATGCTCGGTGAGCTGCTGACCAGCAGCTGGTACGGACTGGCCGACCACACGATGAAGGGCGGCGGGGACAGCTGGAAGGAGTTCCTCACCGGACCTGAGATCCCGACTTGGGTGGCGAGCGCCACGAACTTCCTCGTGACCTATTGCTTCGGGGTGGCGCTGCTGACCGGGTTTGCGTTCTACCAGCGCCTGCGCGACGCGCAGCTGCGCTCCGCGGCGCTGGAGCGGGCCCTGACGCGCGCGCACCTGGCGGCGCTGCGCATGCAGCTCTCGCCGCACACGCTCTTCAACCTGCTGCATACCATCCGCGGACAGATCACCTGGGATCCGCCCGCGGCGCAGACCATGGTGGTGCAGCTGGGCGACCTGCTGCGGCGTCTGCTGAGCGCCGGGGAGCGCGAGTTCTCGCGCCTGGAGGACGAGCTGCAGTTCGTGACGCTGTATCTTGAGCTGCAGCAGAAGCGCTTCGCCGACCGCCTCACCGTGACCGTGCCACCGCGCGCCGGCGTGCAGCGGGCCTGGGTGCCCAGCCTCATCCTGCAGCCCCTGGTCGAGAATGCCGTGGTGCACGGGCTCGCCGGTCACGACGGGGCGGTCAGTATCCGCGTCGAGGCGAGCGTCGCGGACGAGACCCTCACGCTGCGCGTGCTTAACACCATCGCCCCGGGCAGGACCGCAGGTCCCGCCGGCATCGGCCTGGCGAACGTACGCGAGCGGCTCGAGGTGCAGTTCGGCGGGCGCGCCACATTCGCGGCCGGCGCGGTGGCGCCGGACCTGTGGGAAGCGCAGATCCAGATGCCGCTATTGCGCGACGGACCGGGGTCGGGCCGCACGGACGCGGGCGCGCTCCCCTGATGGACGTGATCATCGTCGACGATGAGCCCGCCGCGCGGCGCGCCGTGCGCGAGTGCTGCGAGCGCGAGCCGGACCTGAAGGTCGTGGGCGAGTACGGCGATGCGCGTGCGGCGCTTGAGGCGATCCGCCAGCAGCCACCGCAGGTGCTGTTCCTCGACATCCAGATGGACTCGATGACCGGGATGCAGCTGGCGCGCGAGCTCGACCCCCTGACGCTGCCCCTGATCGTGTTCGTGACCGCCTACGATCACTACGCGCTCGAGGCCTTCGAAGTGAGCGCGGTCGACTACCTGCTGAAGCCCTTCGACGATCAGCGCTTCAAGGCGACCGTGGCCCGGGTCAGGGCGCGCCACGAAGCCGCCGCGGGCTTCGATCGCCACGCGGCGCTCGCGAGCCTGCTCGAGCAGCTGGAGAGCCGCGCGCGCGTGCGCGCGGAGGTGCAGCCGCGCGTGCTCGCGGAAGCCGGCAGCCGCATGCACATGCTCGACGTGTCGCAGGTGGAGGTGCTCGAGGCCGACCGCAACTACGTGCGCCTGATCATCGGTCGCGAGACCTTTCACGCCCGTAGCACCCTGCAGCAGGCCGAGAAGTCGTTCCAGCACCAGCCGATGCTGCGCATCAGCCGCTCCTGCCTCGTCAACATGCGGCACGTCAAGGAAATCAGCCGCACGCCGCGCGGGGATTTCATCCTGGTCGTGGCCGGGGGCACCACCGTGACCAGCAGCGAGGGGTATCGCGAGCCGGTGCGCCAGTACTTCGAGCGCCTGAAACTCGCCCCGGCCTGAGGCGGCAGGGTAAAGTCGCGCGCGTGCCAGCCGCGACACGACCCTCGCACCCGCTCGCGCCCGCGCCGCCGCTGCGTGCCGCGTACTGGGCCCTCGGCCTGCTCAGCGCGATCAACCTGCTGAACTACCTCGACCGCTACGTGGTCGCGCCGCTGACGAGCGATCTTAAGAGCGCCATGGGGCTCTCGGACACGCAGCTCGGCTGGCTGCTGCCGGTCTTCATCCTGGTGTACATGGTCGCCGCGCCGCTGTTCGGCGCGTGGGGCGACCGCGGCTCGCGCACGCGCCCGATCGCCCTCGGCATCGGCATCTGGAGCATCGCCACGCTGCTCTCGGGGCTGACGCACAGCTACCCGCACCTGCTCGCCACCCGCGCCCTGGTCGGCATCGGCGAGGCCGCGGTCGTGGCTATCGCGCCCGCGCTGCTCGCGGACCTGTTTCCGCCGCAGGGACGGGCGCGGGTGTACGCGATCCTCAACATGGCGATCCCGGTGGGCGCGGCGCTCGGTTACGTCGTGGGCGGCCAGGTCGGAGCGCATTTCGGCTGGCGCGCGGCATTCTTCGTCGCCGGCGCCCCGGGAATCGCGCTCGCCCTCGCGGCGCTGTGGCTGCCCGATCCGCCGCGGGGGATCCAGGAGGGCGGGCCGCGGGCGGCGGCCGCCCCGGCGGCGGGCCCGCTCGGGATCTACCTCGATCTCTGCAAGCGCGGGCGCTTCATGCTGGTCGTGCTCGGCTATGCGGCCTACACGTTTGCCCTCGGCGGACTCGCGTACTGGATGCCCACCTTCCTCGAGCGGGTGCGCGGAGTGCCGAAGGCCACGGCGGCGACCCATTTCGGGCTCATCGTGCTGGGCACCGGCATCGTGGGCACGATGGCCGGCGGCTGGCTGGCGGATTACCTGCAGAAGTACTCGCGCCACTCGTACATGTGGTTCTCGGGCCTCGTGACGCTGCTGGCGGCGCCCGTGGCGCTGGTGGCGCTCACGGCCGCAAGCGAGCTCTTCTTCCTGCCGGCGATCGTCGCCGCGGAGCTGCTGCTGTTCATGTCGACGGGGCCGGTCAATGCAGCCATCGTCAACATCGTCTCGCCCCTGGAGCGTGCCTCGGCGGCCGCGCTCACCATGGTCATGATCCACCTGCTGGGGGACGTGCCCTCGCCGGTGCTCATCGGCTACCTCTCGGACCACCTCGGCGCACGGCCGGCCGACCCGGCAGCCCTGCAACGTGCCGTGCTCGTGGTGCCGGTGGCCGTGTGCATCGCAGGCCTCGTCTGGCTCATCGCGGCGCGCGCGCTGTCGCGCGCGGCGGAGCCTGCCGCGTGAAGGCCCCGGCACGCCCGGCGCAGGCGGCAGCTGCGCCGGCCGAGCGGCCCCTGCGGGTGCTGAGCGGCGCGCAGCTGCGGGCGCAATTTGCCGCGGCTCTCGCCGCCCGGGACGGTATGACGGGCGCGCACTGCGTGCACGAGCTGTGGATGCGCGGGGAATTTGCGGCGCACGTGGAGCACGCTCTGGAGCAGCTGTGGGCCCGCGCGGCGGACTGCATCCCCGAGTGGCTGCCCATGCGCTACATCGAGTGGCTGCCGAGCGTGTACGAGGTCGCCGCGACATTCCGGGCGGCGCGCACGGGGCGCTCGAACCTCTACCTCGTGCTGCTGGACTTCGAGGAGCGCCGGCGCGGTCCGTTCGGGCTCTACGTCGGCATGAGCCGCTACCCCCCGGCACAGCGCTTCGACCAGCACAAGGCCGGCATCCGCGCGGCCGGCAGCGTGCTCAAGCGCGGCATCGAGGTCCTCACCGGTCCGACGCTGCACCTGCAGCGGATCGCGCGCGCGGACGCGGCGCGCATCGAGGCGGCGCTGGCCGAGGCGCTGCGCGATGCGGGCCTGCTGGTGGAGGGCGGCCACTAGGCCCGCGCGGGTGCGCGCGCCGCCACGAGCGCGATGACTTGAGGCGGCGGCACGTGTTCGGGTTAGACTTCCGCGTGCGCAGGGGGCCACTTCCACGATTCAGGTGCGCGCTATGTCAGCCAGCCGAAGATCGTTCATCGCCCTGGGGGCGGCAGCCTGGATCACCTGCGGCGCACTGCCCGGTGCCGCCGCCGCCGCGAGCCGGCCCGCGGAACTGCAGCTTCCCGCCGGCTCGCGCGTCGGGCTGGTCAACCTGCTCGATGCCGAGGTCACGCACTTCCACGCCTCGCGCCGCTTGCAGGACAGCTTCCTCAGGACCTACACCGTGACCTGGCCGGTCGAGGCGATGCTGGCGGACGCCGTGCGCGAGCGCCTCGTGCGCCTCGGCTTCGTGCCGGTACCGGTGGCGGCGCCGGAGGCCTTGAACCGTGCCCGCGAGGAGTGCTTCCTCAACAGCAACCTCGCCAAGGGACTCTCGAAGGAGTGCCTGGCCCCGTACGCGCAGATCGCCGCCGCCGAGAAGGTCTCGGCCTTCGTCGTCCTCGGGCCCGGGCTCAACAACGCCACCCATGCCCAGGCGACGCGGCGCAAGGAGCTGCCTGAATACCTGCGCGGCTGGTGCCTGGTCAGCGGCGAGGGCTACAGCCCGCCGGTGCTCCTGAACCTGACGGAACTCATCCTCATCGGCATTACGCCCCAGGCGGCGCTGCTCACGCAGCGCGAGTGGGGTGGGGCGCCGGCGCCGAACTGGACGGGATTCGTGGCCCCGGCGGACCTGAAGGCCCTGCCGGATGCGCAGCTGAAGCAGCTGCAGCCGCTCTACGCAGCGCTCCTGGCGCAGCAGGCCGCCGGGCTGCTCGAGCACATCGCCGTCGCCCGCTAGCGTCCTAGGGGCGCAGCGCCCAGGCGCACAGCACGCAGCTGACGATCCCGAGCGCGAAGTACAGGCCGGCGAAGACCTTCTCGCGCTGCACCAGCTGGCGCGAATCCAGCGGGGCGATCAGGAACGGCTCCCCGTTCAGGGGCTGGCTGATCACGCTGATGCGCTGCACCTGCGTGGACAGCACCTGCGCCTGCGACTCGCGCGCGGCCGCCGTGCGCGCGGCCTCCCACTCCGCCGCGTCGATGCGGCCGTCGTGGTTGGCGTCGAAGCGTGCCAAGAGCCCGGCCTGGTCCTGCTTCCACGCCCGCAGCTTCTCCTGCGTGGCGAGGTTGACGTCGCCCACCTGCGAGTGCGAGCGCAGCTCGCCCAGGACCGAGAGGCGCGCGTCGACGTCGATGAGGCGCTCGGTGTAGCGCCAGCCCCCGTAGCGCACCGGCGGGGGAGTGAGCGGCGGCGGCAGGGCGGGCCGCGGCTCCTCCCCGTACCACACGCTGCTCGTGGTGGGCGTGATCTCCGCGCTCACCGGCCCGACCAGGCAGCGGGCATCGTCCTCATCGACCAGCATGAACAGCTCCACACACGCGGCACTCTCGACCGTGCGCCACTCGGTGATGTCGCGGCGCTCGCGGTCGCTGTCGTCGCGCGCGATCTCGTAGGACCACCACACGCATGGGCGGCGGCTGAGCGGGGCGAGCGTCGGCTCAAAGCGCGCCGGCACGGCACGCCCGCACAGCTTCACGTAGCCCTGCGCGGCGGAGCGGATGCGGGCCGGGGCCGTGTCGGCCACCAGGCGGTCGCGACGCAGGTGCCGCAGAAAGCTGAACACGGCGAAGAGCGCGGTGGCCGCGGCGAGCGCGGCGAGGACGGGATGCACGGGCGGCCGCTCCGGGACCAGGATCGCTCGAGGCCTGCGCGCGCTAGCGCGAGAAGGCCGCCTTGAGGTCCACGTCGCCGGTCTGGTCGGCCTGAAAGTGCAGCAGCTGCGCGGGCGGGAAGTCCCCGAGCCCGGCGATGAGCGCATCGGGGAAGGCGGCGATGCGCACGTTGTTGGTATTGACCGCGTCGTTGTAGACCTCGCGGCGGTCGGCGATCGCCGTCTCCAGGGCGCTGATGCGCTCCTGCAGCTGGCGGAAGGGCTCGCTCGCCTTCAGCTGCGGGTAGTTTTCCGCGACCGCATACAGGCCGTTCAGGCCGCCGCGCAGCTCGCGCTCCGCCGTGCCGACGCCGCTGATGTTGCCCGCGCTGCGCGCCGCATCCACGCCGGCGCGCGCGCGCATCACGCGCTCGAGCGTCTCGCCCTCGTACTGCATGTACTGCCGGCACACCTCGACGAGCTTGGGCAGCTCATCGTGGCGCTGCGCGAGCAGCACGTCGATGTTGCTCCAAGCGAGCTTCACCGCCGCGCGCACGCGCACCAGGCCGTTGTAGACGCCGATCAGGTAGCCGATCAGCGCCACGAGGAGGAACAGCAGGATTAACGCCGGCAGCATGTGACACCCTTTCGTCCGGGACTTAAGCCACTCCCGGTGCGCGAGCATACGCCCGAGCCTGCCGGCCGCGCTGGGCGGCGCGCGTTTTGCGCGACGCCGGTCACGCCGCGGCCCTAGCCGGCCGTGCTGCCGGCGGCGCTGAGGCGCAAGTTGAGGTCAATCTGCGCCAGCTCGTAGCCCTTGCGGAAGTCGCGGATGTGGCGCGCCATCCAGCTCTCGGCGAGGTCCGCATCGCGCGCGGCGAGTGCCGCGGCGAGGCGCCCGTGGGCGCTGATGATGCGCGCGCGCGCCTGCGGCACCTTGTCAATCATGACCCGCAGGGAGGGCTCGAGCAGCTGCAGCAGCGGCTCCTGCGCCAGCCCGAGCACCGGGTTGTGCGTGGCGCGGCCGATGCAGCGGAAGACCTCGGCGACGCGCTGCACGGCCTGCTCGGTATCGGTGCCCCCGTCACTCAGGGCGCGCGCGGCGGCGAGGATGGCGGCCAGATCTGCGTCGCTGCGGGCGCGCGCGGCGGCGCGAGCGATGGGGGGTTCGAGGATCGTGAGCGCCTCCCAGACGTCGCGCACCGTGACATCGTGCAGCAGCAGGGCGTGGCTGACGCCCGCGGCGATCGCCGCATGGCGCGGGCGGCTGACCGACATGAGCTTGGATCCCGGACGGCGCTGCACCAGGCCGCGGCTTTCCAGCTCCCGCAGCGCCTCGCGCACGGTCGAGCGGTTGACGCCGAACTGGCGCGCGAGCTCGGTCTCCGCGGGCAGCCGCTCGCCCTCGCGCAGCACCCGGCCGAGGATGCGCTCGCCGATGGCCGCGGCCACCTTGCGGTAGGCCGGCTCGATCTGGATCTGGCTGAACTCGACGCTCATGCCGCCTCGAACAGCTCGCGGCCGATCAGCATGCGGCGGATCTCCTGGGTGCCGGCGCCGATCTCGTACAGCTTCGCATCGCGCAGCAGCCGCCCGGCACCGTAGTCATTGATGTAGCCATTGCCGCCGAGCGCCTGGATGGCCTCAAGGCCTGCCTGGGTGGCGCGCTCGGCGGCGAAGAGGATGCAGGCGGCCGCATCGCGGCGGCGCACCGTGCGCGCATCGCAGGCCCGGGCGACCGCGTAGACGTAGGCGCGCGCGGCATTCAGCGCGGCGTACATGTCGGCGAGCTTGCCCTGCATGAGCTCGAAGGTGCCGATCGGCTGACCAAATTGCTTGCGCTCGCGCACGTAGGGCAGCACGAGGTCGAGTGCCGCCGCCATGAGCCCGAGCGGGCCGCCGGCGAGCACGACGCGCTCGTAGTCCAGGCCGCTCATGAGCACGCGCACGCCGCCGTTCTCGGCGCCGAGGAGGTTCGCGGTCGGCACGTAGCAGTCATCGAATACGAGCTCGCAGGTGCCCGAGCCGCGCATGCCGAGCTTGTCGAGCTTCTGCGCGGTGCTGAAGCCCTCGGTGCCGCGCTCGACGATGAAGGTCGTGATGCCGCGCGGTCCGGCCGCGGCATCGGTCTTGGCGTAGACGAGGAACGTGTCCGCATCCGGGCCGTTGGTGATCCACATCTTGCGGCCGTTGAGCAGGTAGCCGTCGCCGCGTGCTTGCGCGCGCAGCTGCATGGAGACCACGTCCGAGCCTGCGCCCGGCTCGGACATGGCGAGCGCGCCGACGTGCTCACCGCTGAGGAGCTTGGGCAGGTAGCGCGCGCACTGCTCCTCGGTGCCGTTCAGGCGCAGCTGGTTGACGCACAGGTTCGAGTGCGCCCCGTAGGAGAGGCCGACGGCCCCCGAGGCGCGCGAGATCTCCTCCATGACGATGACGTGCGCGAGGTAGCCCAGGCCTGCACCCCCGTGGCGCTCCGGCACGGTCATGCCGAGCAGTCCCTGGGCCCCGAGCTTCGGCCACAGGTCGCGCGGAAACGCGTTGCTGTGGTCGATGTCCGCCGCGCGCGGGGCGATCTCCGCGGCGGCGAAGCGCCGCACCTGCCGGCGCATTTCCTCGAGTTCCGGCGCGAGGCCGAAGTCGCTGTCGATACAGTCGAGCGTGCTCATGGGCTTGCCTTCGCTTGCGACGGGATCGTATGATTGTCGGACAAACCGGCAACCGTGGCAAGTACGATGCCCCGCATTTCCTCCCGAATCGACCTGCATTCGGCCGAATACCAGGACAACGCACGCGCCATGCGCGCCCTGGTGGATGCGCTGCACGAGGAGGTCGCCCGCGTGGCCCGTGGCGGCTCGCAGGCGGCGCAGGACAAGCACCGCGCCGCCGGCAAGCTCAGCGCCCGCGAGCGCATCCGGGTGCTCCTCGACGGCGGCAGCCCGTTCCTTGAGTTCTCCCAGCTCGCCGCCCACGGCATGTACGGCGGCGACATCGCCGGCGCCGGCCTCGTCACGGGCATCGGGCGCATCGGCGGGCGCGAGTGCGTGATCGTCGCCAATGACCCCACCGTCAAGGGCGGTACCTACTACCCGATGACGGTCAAGAAGCACCTGCGCGCGCAGGAGATCGCCCGCGACAACTGCCTGCCGTGCGTGTACCTGGTGGAAAGCGGCGGGGCATTCCTGCCGGCGCAGGACGAGGTGTTTCCGGACCGGGAGAACTTCGGCCGCATCTTCTACAACCAGGCGACGCTGTCCTCGCTGGGCATTGCGCAGATCTCCGTCGTGCACGGCTCCTGCACCGCCGGCGGCGCCTACGTGCCGGCGATGTCGGACGAGAACGTGATCGTGCGCAACCAGGGGCGCGTGTTCCTCGGCGGGCCGCCGCTGGTGAAGGCGGCCACGGGCGAGGACATCGACGCGGAGTCCCTCGGGGGCGCCGACGTGCACTGCCGCGAGTCGGGAGTCTGCGATCACTACGCCGAGAACGACACCCATGCGCTCGCCATCGCACGCCGCATCGTCGCGCGCCTGAAGGCCGCGCCGCCGACGGCGCCGCCGCGCGCGGCGGCGGACCCGGCCTACGACAGCCAGGAACTCTACGGGGTGCTGCCCGCCAGCCTGCGCAAGCCCTTCGACGTGCGCGAGGTGATCGCACGGCTCGTGGACGAGTCGGACCTGGACGAGTTCAAGCAGCTCTACGGAACGACCCTCGTGTGCGGATTTGCGCACCTGGGCGGCTACCCGGTGGGGATCTTGGCCAACAACGGCGTGCTGTTCTCCGAGAGCGCGCTCAAGGGCACGCACTTCATCGAGCTGTGCGCCCGCGAGCAGATCCCTCTCCTGTTCCTGCAGAACATCACCGGCTTCATGGTGGGGCGGCGTGCCGAGGCCGGCGGCATCGCCAAGGACGGCGCGAAGCTCGTGACCGCGGTCGCCTGCGCCAACGTGCCCAAGCTCACCGTGATCATCGGCGGCAGTTATGGCGCCGGCAACTACGCGATGTGCGGGCGCGCTTACTCCCCGCGCCTGCTGTTCCAGTGGCCCAATGCCCGCATTTCGGTCATGGGCGGTGAGCAGGCCGCGAGCGTGCTCGCGACCGTCAAGCGCGACCAGCTGAAAGGACGTGAGTGGAGCGCGGCGGAGGAGGAGGCCTTCAAGGCCCCGATCCGCGAGCAGTACGAGCGCCAGGGCCACCCGTACTACTCCTCTGCGCGGCTCTGGGACGACGGGGTCATCGACCCACAGGACACCCGGCGCGTGCTCACGCTCGCGCTCGCCGCCACCCGCAACGCGCCCGTGCCAGCCTCGCGCTTCGGCGTGTTCCGGATGTAGGCTCCCCCGAGGACGAGTCTCTGTGATCAAGAGCCTACTGGTCGCCAACCGCGGCGAGATCGCCTGCCGCATCCTGCGCAGCGCACGGCGCTTGGGGATCCGCACCATCGCGGTGTTCTCGGACGCGGATGCCGGCAGCCGGCACGTGCGCGAAGCGGACGAGGCGGTCTACCTGGGTCCGGCGCCCGCGCGTGACAGCTACCTCAGCATCGGGCGCATCCTCGCGGCGGCGCGCGCGAGTGCCGCCGAGGCCCTGCATCCCGGCTACGGCTTTCTCTCCGAGAACGCGGAGTTCGCGGCCGCCTGCCTCGAGGCGGGGCTGATCTTCGTCGGCCCCCCGGCCGCGAGCATCGCGGCGATGGGATCGAAGATCCTCGCCAAGACCCGCATGCAGGCCGCCGGCGTGCCGGTGCTGCCCGGCTACGCGGGCATGCAGCAGGATCTGGAGCATCTGGCGCAAGCGGCGCGCGCGGCCGGACTGCCGCTGATCGTCAAGCCGGCCGCGGGCGGGGGCGGCAAGGGCATGCAGATCGTGCGCACGCACGAGCAAATCGTGCCGGCGCTGCTGGCGGCGCGGCGCCTCGCCGAGAGTGCCTTCGGCGACGGGGCGCTGCTCCTGGAGCGCTACCTGCCCGCACCGCGGCACATCGAGGTACAGGTGTTCGCCGACACGCACGGCAACCTGCTGCACCTGGGCGAGCGCGACTGCTCGATCCAGCGGCGCCACCAGAAGCTGATCGAGGAGGCCCCGGCGCCGGCGCTGCCCGAGGCGGTGCGCGAGCGGCTGCGCGAGGCGGCCCTCGTGGTCGCCCGCGAGGTCGGCTACGTCGGCGCCGGCACGGTCGAGTTCCTCTTCGATGCGGGTGAGTTCTATTTCATGGAGATGAACACGCGCCTGCAGGTCGAGCACACGGTCACCGAGGCCGTGACGGGGCTCGACCTGGTCGAGTGGCAGCTGCGGGTCGCATCCGGGGAGGCGCTGCCGCTTAAGCAGGAGGCGGTGAGCTTCCGCGGCCATGCCATCGAGGCGCGCGTGTGCGCGGAGGATCCCGAGCGCGGCTTCCTGCCGAGCGCCGGCACGCTCGCGCTCATGGAATGGCCGCGCGGCGCAGGCGTGCGGGTCGATGCGGGCTTCGCGAGCGGCGATCGGGTGCCGGAGACCTACGACTCGCTGCTGGGCAAGGTCATCGCCTGGGGCGAGAGCCGCGAGGAGGCCTGCGCGCGGCTCGCCGCCGCGCTCGAGCGCACCTACTGCGCCGGCGTGCACAGCAACGAGCGCTGGCTCGCGCGCCTGCTGCGGGCACCGCACTTTACCGAGGTGCGCCACAGTATCGCCTTCCTCGATCACGCCGGGCGCGAGCTTACCGGCCCGCAGAGCGCCAGCCCCGAGGCGCTGATCCTCGCGGCGCTGGCGGCGACGGCTCCCCCCGCTGAGGGGCGTGCCGCC
>Ga0316624_10000790_pt1 | contig 11586 bp, 4 predicted proteins | sample OWC_Aug_N3_C1_D5_FD_207657 | JGI IMG/M metagenome (GOLD analysis project Ga0316624, IMG submission 207657) | Wetland soil microbial communities from Old Woman Creek delta, Ohio, United States - OWC_Aug_N3_C1_D5_A | ecosystem: Environmental > Terrestrial > Soil > Wetlands | place: USA: Ohio...
TTCAATGATGTTGATACGTTCCTATCATCTGGCGTTCCTGTTACTGTTGCCTGTGTCAGTCATGGCTGCGGGTGAACAGGGAAGCGGGGGCGGAGACGAACCGAAGATGGTTTCGGGGATGTCGATCATGGGTAACGATGACGCGCCGAAATCGCTCTACATCGTTCCCTGGAAGAGCTCCGAGATCGGCAGCGAAACAACATTGAAATCCACACTGCTCAATGAAGATATGGTGCCGGTGGACAAAGATGTTTTTAAGCGTGAACTTGATTTCTACCAAATCAGTAACGCGAAATAACTGAAATCAGCAACGCAAGTCGAGGACTTAAAGCAATGGGCTTAATTAATTATCTGGCAAAATTCTTTCAGGATGGTGGCTTCTGGATGTGGCCGATATTGGTCGTAGGCGGCATTGGTTTAGCCATCGCGCTCGAACGCAATATCAAGCTTACCCTGGTCAAAAGAGCCAACAAGAAGATGTGGGACTCACTGCAGCCGGTGCTCGCCGAGGGTGATTTCGACAAAGCCCGTGAGATGACCGAAAACGACAGCTCCAGCATCAGCCGCCTGCTGAGCCTGGGCCTGGCGCGCCAAGGGGCCGTGCGCCGCCGCGAGGATATCGAAATCGCGATGGAAGAGGGCATGATGGAGATCATTCCCCAGCTGGAAACGCGCACTCCTTTCCTCGCTCTGTTCTCCAACATCGCCACACTGCTGGGTCTGCTGGGTACGGTTATGGGTCTGATCGAAGCGTTTACCGCGGTTGCGCATGCCGCGCCTTCCGAAAAGGCTGACCTGCTGGCAGCGGCCATTTCGGTCGGTATGAACACCACCGCCTTCGGTCTGATGTGGGGTATCCCGCTTCTGATGCTCCATGCCTTTACTGTGGCAAGAACCGGCTCGATCGTCGACAGCCTGGAAATGGCTTCAGTGAAGACTCTCAACATCATCTCCGCTGCCTCCAGACGTGCGGCTGAGCATGCTGCCAATGCTGCGGTCAATAAAGACAAGGCTGCCTAAACATGGCCAGGCGAAAAAAGGATGATGAAGCTCACGACCTGGAGCTCACCACCTTCCTCAACCTGTTGGTGGTGCTGATATGTTTCTTGCTCGTGACCTCGGTGTTTTCACGCATCGCCATTCAGGAGCTCAAACTCCCTACCGCTGCAGGTGCCGGTGGTGCGATCGATACGCCACCCCCGGTCACGATTGAAGTCATTCTGCGCAAGAATGCCGTCGAGGTGTCGTTGAGCAAGGACGGCAAGAGCAATATCGTCGCCTCTTATCCGAAGTCGGGTGACAAGTATGAAACCGACAAGCTTTCAGACTATCTGCTTGGTTTGAAGGGGCAGTACAAGGACAAGAACGACGCTACATTGCTGGTCGAACCCGATATCTCTTATGAAGATATGATTCATGTGATGGATGCGGTGAAAATGGCCCGAGTTACCAAGCCCGGATCATCGTCGATGGACAAGATTCCCCTCTTTTCGGATGTATCGGTAGGTGATGCACCATGAGATCGAGCAGACGCATGAAGCGTATGAGGCGGAACAAGCCTAAACACATTCCAATGAGCCTTACCTCATTGATGGACGTGTTTACCAATCTGGTCTTCTTCCTGTTGTTGAGCCAGGGGGTAGTGACTGTCCCGGAACCGCCGAAGGAAATCAAACTGCCTGATTCCTTTACCGATACTCCTGGACATCCGTCAGTGAATATCATGGTGAGTAACGAGACTGTCTCGATTCAGGGCGACCCGGTTGCTGCAACGCCCGATGTCCTGGCCGCCCAGAGCGATCTCATCCCGGCGGTAAGAGACAGGCTTGCATTGATCAAGAGCACAGCCATTGGCACTGCGGATGCAAAGGATGGCAGTGAGGTGACGATCCTTGCCAACAATGCGATACCGTTCAAGGTAATGAAAAAACTGATGATGACCTGTACCAGTGCCGGATATAACAAGATTTCGCTAGCTGTACGCGAAAACTCCGGTGTTACCGCGCCACCACCGAAATAAAATATCGTGACTACATCCGTCTTCCATCAAGAACGCACTGCCATCGCGGCACAGATCAAGCAGGCCAACGAGAGAATCTCCGGGCTTGAGGGACAGATCCGCGGGGTAGATAACGAACTGCAGGGGCTATTCGCACAGAGGCAGCAATTCCAGCTTCTGAACGATATCTGCGAATCGCTGGATAAATTGGAAACGCTGGGGGCTGGCCATCTCTTCTGGGGCCAGGAACCTGCTGCGGAGAGTGACAGGCAGCGTGTCGGCCAGGCACGCGAGCAGGCTGCGCAATTCCTGCAGACCATCGCCGGGATCGAACAGCATCGCAAGGAGCTCGAAGAGGGCATTGACAGCGAACTGCTGAATATCGACGGCTGGAAGTTCGAACTCGCCGAGCTCGACAAGGAAGAAGAGAAGAAGCTGTCCGAGTTCATCATCGAGCGCGAAATCAACACGCTCCCCTACCACAAGATGACCATGCCTTGGGATCCGGAAGGTGAGGATGCCAGGCGTTATCGTAAATTACTGCTCCTTGCTCTGTTCATCACCTTCGCGGTGGGTACCGGCATGAAGCTTTGGAAACTTCCACCCGTCAACATATACGCGCCGGTGAAAATGCCTGAGCGTATCGTGAAGTTTGTGAAGCCCGTCCTGCCGCCTCAGCCACCGAAACCGCCGAAAAAGCAGGATGATAAGAAGGACGAACAGAAGCCTGAAGAGAAGAAACTCGCCGAGAAGAAACCGGTCGAGCCGCAACCGACAAGCAACGTGAAGCCGACCACGGCTGAGATTCAGGTGGCGCGCACCAAGGCGCAGGGGTCCGGCGTTCTGGCATTCAAGAACAGCTTCAAGGACATGATTGACGCTGATGAGCCTGTGGCGCTGGGTGCCGATGCCAAGATCAAGGGCAGTGGCAGTGCCGGTAATCAGGCCGCTGTACCAGGTGGCGTTGGCAATGGCGCACCGGGTACCCGTTCGCTTATAGCTGCCCAGGGCGGAGCCGGCAGTGGCGGTATCGCCAACTATGGCATCAGTCGTGGGGGTGTCGGCAGCGGCGGCGGCGGTGGTGGTGCCATTGCAGGCGGCGGCATGCAGGTGGCTCGTGCGCACAGCGCGATCGGCGACATGAAGGGTGTAGAAGACAGGCCGCTCACCAAGGGCGCGGGTCCATCCCGTACCGACGAAGAGATCCAGATTGTCTTCGACAGGTACAAGTCGGCGCTGTATCGCATCTACAACCGCGAACTGCGTAATGACCCGACCCTGCGCGGCAAGATGGTGCTTTCGCTGGTCATCGAACCGGACGGACGTGTATCGTCGTGTAAAGTGCAGTCGACTGACCTGAATTCACCCACGCTGTCTGCAGATATCGTCCAGAAGGTGCTGACGTTCAACTTCGGTCCGAAGGAAGGGGTGCCGGCAACGAAGATCCTCTATCCCATCGACTTCCTGCCGGCGAGCTGATCGGCGTAATAAAGACTAACCATCGCGTGGGAGTGCGGTGTTGAACAGGTAATCGTTCAGCACCGCCAGCGATGTGAGAAGGGGCGTTACAGCGTTATCAGGATGAAAATAAAAAATGGATTTGCCCCAACAACCTTTTCTTTTGAATATTCCGTGTACATCTCACGTATCAAAGAACGATTCCAAATATCGGTCGTAAGTGAGCGTAATGTCACGTTTTTTTATAGGCACAATTTTTAGAATCCGGCCCTAAGTGTGCGATTTTCGTGCCGAGCTGATAACCGTTAACGATTAAAACAGGCCTTTTGAATTGAGCGACAGACCGTTTTCAGCCCTGATGAATCGACTGGCCCATGCAGCTACAGCCGCTGCAGCGTCATTGGTTGCTAATTTTAAGACTTCTGCGAACCTTGGAAGTTCATTCGCAGTTTCTAAAACGTGCAGCGCCCGCCGTACTCAAGAATCTGTCGCAACAGCCTGCAATTCGGACACTGTTAACTCATCTCTGCCACTCAAGCCCGATTCGGAACACAGCGATATAAATTTCAATCAGCCGCAGGCGAGGGCACGCAGCTTCAAGACAGCTATTCGTCTGTTCGCCTTCGCCCTGTTGTTCGGGGGAGCATCCACAGCCATGGCGGGCTCTTGGTCGTGTGGTCCATATCCAACCGACAACTTTCAGGTGCTTGATGGTTCACAACCTTCAACCTGGCCAGCAGGATTCGATCCGACAAGTCTCTCCTCACTGTCGTTTTCTGGCAATTGCACGATAAAGAACTTCCCACAGTCCATGGGTGGGTTTGGTACCCCCTCTTCCCTCCTTAACTTTAATCTGCCGGGTAAAAGTGCTGTCCTTATCATGGACAACGTTTACTACACCGGCAACATGGCTTGCAGCAATCTTCCTCCCGGTGTGGTGATTTGGTGGGTTAACGGCTCCTGGAACAGTATTGACCCCAAGTGCCAGGCCTTTATTCCACCACTGGATGGTATGCAAAAGCTGAATCCTGCAGGCCAGACAACCCAGACCATCGGTGTCCCCTTCACCTATACGCTCACGATGCCAGTAATGGTGAAACTGAATAGTGATGGGACCTATACCTGGACGGGTCTGCCTGACAGCGCAACCGTGACCGGCATCGATATTTATGACGATCTCACGACCACAGGTGCTGCACTGACCTACGTGAGCAACACCGCCTTTCTGAAGTCATCTACGGGTGTGCTTACACCAATTTCTCCTCTCACAAATCTGGGGGACAGCAAACATTTACATTTTCAATACAGCAACATCGCAGCGGGTAGTCAGCTTGTAATCAATCTTACAGTCGTTCTCGATCCGACGAATGTGCCGGGAACGCAGTTCATCAACACTGCGTCCTGGACGCTGAGCAAACTGGTCACAAATTCGGACGGCTCTACAACAACGGTATCTGGCGTTCCGGGAATGGACGGAGTCACGGCTCCGATGACTGTCGTCGGGCCCAATCTCACACTGATAAAGACGAGCCCCTCGACGACCGTCAATCTGGGGGCACCAACGAATTTCAAACTGAACGTCCAGAATACCGGCAGCAGTCCTGCATGGAACACCGTTGTCACTGACAACATCCCCGCAGGGATGTGCACCTGGGATCCCAGATCTACGGTCACTGCTCAGATCTTTGCATCTGATGGCGTCACCCCTGTCGCCGCGCCGCTGGTCAATGGCACCGACTTTTCGCTTACCTGGAACGGTGGAACCTCATCGGCGTGTGCGCTTACCGCGACCATGCTGACACCTGCGGCCGCTATCGGGCCTACGCAGCGTCTGATTATCAGTTACCAGGCTGAGCTCGACAACAATGCAAAGCAAGGCAATACCTACACCAACGTCGCTGGCGTCACCTATTACACCAATGCCACCAGCAGCCCTTATTATACATATACCCCCCCACTCAACACTGGCACACCGGGTACACTCGATTCTCAGGACGCTTACACAGTTACAGCTGCATTGGCGGGCTATTACTTCCAGAAGACAGTCACGGACACGACTACTGGTGCCACCGGCAACGCGAGCATCACCGCCTTCCCGGGTGACACGCTGCACTACACACTGCTGCTTCAGAATTTTACATGGCCGATACTCAGTGGCATCACTATCAGTGACACCTTACCTGCTGGATTAGGTCCGATTTCCAACCTTACAGGGACTCTTACACTTGCCAACGGTACAAAAAGCTCCATCCCACTAAGCCCGAGTTCAAACTCTTTTATCGTTAGCGGCCTGACTCTCGACTCTAATGCGACGATACAGATCGACTTCGATACCACGCTGGCTTCGAATCTCACGAACGGTACTGTTGTCTCCAACCAGGCAACCCTTACGGGTACCGGGAATGGCAATACGTATACCAACGCCCCCAGTGATGACCCCTACATCAATGGCACCGTCCTGTTAGGTTCAACGACGCCACTCCCAGATGCCACTCCAGTGACGATCCAGGCGCCCGGTGCACTATCAAAGACATCGCCGAGCCCAAGTACAGCGACCATCGGCCAGCAATTCAGTTACACCATCACAGTGCCCGCACAAAAAGTCAGCGTGCCTCTTTATGATGTTCATATTCTGGACACATTGCCGGCCAACGTGAGCTTTGTGAGCGCACAGGTCGTGTCAGGCGGCACCTGGAATCTGACGAATCAAGGCGCGGCCCCCACTCTGGATCTTTACGACCCGAATACGGGTATCGATATCCCCGCAGGGAGCCAGGCTGTCATCCAGGTTACGGTTGCCACGCAGAACACGTCCACTAACATCAGTGGTGCATCGTTTACCAACAGCGCGTATTACACCTACGACAAGATAAACGGCGACACCTCTACAGTAGGGACTACGAGTTCGACGCCGGGTACGGCCAACATGAGCGTGGTCGAGCCTCGACTGACCATCACGAAGGCGGTGAATTATGTCTCGCCCGCGGGACAATTGATCTCCACGCCTGCCGCGCCAGGTAACGTTCTCGCATATACCGTCACCATAAATAATACTGGTGGCTCCGAAGCCTATGATTCCGACGTCATGGACTTCTTGCCGTCGAACGTGTCGCTGATGCCCGGGTCTGCGACTGCAACGATCAATGGTTCTCCGGTCACTGGTTTTAATGCGACACCCATTGTCCTGCCCAGCGGCGCAGTGGATTGGGGCAATCTGAACAACGACGGAACTCTCGATATTCCTGTTAACGGTCAATTGGTACTCACCTATTGGGTGCAGGTGGTGGAGGCCAACGGAACGCCGATCAAAAATTCCGCCTATACGGCTTGGACCTCGCTCGACGGCACCATCACAGGCGAACGTACCGGCGCCGGCTGCCCGACCATTACCGCACCAAATAACTATTGCAGCGGTCCGGCCTCAGCCACTGTCAATTCACTCGATCCCACCACGTTTACCAAGTCGGTGACCTCCGATACATGGAGCACAGCACCCAGCACGAGTATCGACTCGACCCTGCGCGTCGGTGACACGGTTGTTTACACACTTAAACTGAACCTGCTCGAAGGCGTGACCCAGAATGTCGTGGTCACCGATCGGTTACCCACGGGCCTCGCTTTCGATGGTGTCGTCAGTATCAATGGCGTTACCTCTTCACCATATACATCGGTTTCACCGTTCAGCTACAGCAATTTCACGGGACCGTCGGTTAGCGGCAACACCGTTACCTGGAACTTTGGCAATATCACCAATGCCATCGATAACGACCCGACCAACAACACGTTCATCATCCAATACCGCGCCATCGTATTGAACAACAGCGTGCTGTCGCAGACACCCACGGCACAGGCGTTGACCAATAATGCCACGCTCGATTACGCCATCAACGGTGTTGCAGCGACACCAAAAGCTTCCAGCGCGACCATCAATGTTTGGCAACCGCTGTTGAATGTATCCAAGAGTGCAGTGACCGCTGGTGGCAGCACGGTCATCTCTTCTGGTGAACTCATTACCTATACCGTCAATATCGCCAACAGCGGTTCGGCGCCCGCGTATAACCCCGAGCTCGTCGATACGCTGCCCGTAGGGTTGCGTCAGTCCGGGGTCACCACGGCCAGCGTTACCCTGCTGAACACCGCCACGAATACGGTGATAGCGACACTTCCCGTACTCGCCCCGACTTACAGTTCGACCACCGGTGTGGCGGACTGGAATTTCGATGTTGCCGGTTCACCGGATCTCTACGCCATCCCGCCGGGCGATACATTGCAGGTGGTCTATCAGGTCAAGGCCGACAGTGGTCTTGGCGCGGGTATGACGCTGAGTAACCAGGCACAGGTCTCGAAATACTACTCCTTCGACAGCCAGGATGTGCCGACCAACAGCACAGTGACCGATCGTCAGGTGTATGGCCCGACCAGTACCGCTACGGTTACGTTGATTACTGCTTCAGCCACGGCGCTGTCGAAGCAGGCTCTGGTATCGACGGCGGCTGTTGGTCAGCCCTTTACCTATAGCATCACCGTGCCGGCCACACCGCAGCCGACCGCGATGTATGACGTCCGTATCCTGGACAACCTGAGCGCCTCGGTCACCGGCGTGGACATGAGTCTTGTCAGTGTCCAACGCGTGTCGGGTCCTGCGTTTACGCCGGTGAATACCGGTACCGCTACGAATCTGATCATTCAGGATACGACGACCGGTATCGATATCCCTGCCGGTCAACAGATCGTCGTCAATGTCACCGTGGTGCTCGGCAACACCTCCAACAACACCATTGGAAAGCAGTTCCAGAACACCGCGACCTACACCTACGACAGCATCAATAACAATACCAGCTCGCAAGCGAATGGCGCTCCGGGCGTGAGCGGTTCTGTCACCATCGTTGGGCCCACTCTGACCATGCAGAAGAGCGGTCCCAGCACGATGAATGGGCTTTCACCCGGCACCTTCACGTTGAACGTGCAGAACACGGGGGGCAGCACGGCCTATCAGGCGACCCTGAAGGATATTCTTCCCAATCTGGCAAGCCCCGCCACGGGCGGCATGTGCGGCACGGCACCGACCAACGTCACGGCACGGGTCTATCAGGCCGATGGGGTAACGGCGGTCTCCGCACTGCTAGTGAACGGTACGGACTTTACGGTCAGCTTCGCAGGTGCACCGACCTGTACCTTGACCGTTGCGATGAAGTCGTCCGCTGCGGCAATTCCGCCCACGGATCGTTTGATCGTCACTTACAGCGCCTCGCTTGATTCCAATACCGCCGGCGGTATTACGCTGACCAATATTGCCGGTGCAACACAGTGGCTGAGCGCCGATCCATCCACCACTGCGCCTGGCAATATTCAGACCTTCACCGGTCCTTTGACCAACGGCACCCCCGGTGTACTGGATAACCAGGATGCCTTCTCGCTGACAACCCAGGCAGCCTTGCTGACCTTCACCAAGACCGTCTACGACGTGACCACCGGCCAGTCGGGGGCCAACGCCAAGCCTGGCGACACGGTGCAATACACCCTCACGATCAAGAACATCGGATCGCTGGGTGCATCGAATGTCGCGTTGACAGACGAGCTCGACAAACTGAACAACCCGGCCATGTTCGTGCCGGGCACCCTGAAGCTCATTACCGTACCGACAGGTGCGAACACCTCACTCACCTCGGCGATCGGGGGGAGCAAGGGCACGGGTCTGGTGAGCATCAGCGGTCTAAATATCGCACCGCAGGGCCAGACGGGTGACACACAGACCATTGTGTTCCAGGCCACTCTGGTGCCTGTGATCACCAGCGGCACCGTGGTGTTGAATCAGGGGCAAATCGGGTCGACCACGCTGCCGACGCAGTTGAGCGACGATCCGTCGATCAGTGGCACCACCGATCCGACCCAGACACTCATCGCATCGGCCCCGGCATTCCGCGTACTGAAGACAGTGCAGGATGTTACCTCCGGCACGTCCACCGTCACGGCGGGCGATACCTTGCGCTACACCATCACGGTGAAGAATATCGGCACCGAGAATGCCACGGGCGTGACCCTGCGCGATCTTGTTCCCTCTAACTCGACGTACATTGCCAACACGACGACGTTGAATGGCAAGGTTGTGACAGATCCCAGTGCGGGCATCAGCGCGCTGCAAAACGGCATGTTGATCAACTCCCCGGCGAATCTGACGGCAGGCGCCATGCCTGCGAACGCTGGCACGACCACGACCAACGTGGCCACGATCACCTTCCAGGTACAGATCAGCAAGAACGTGGTCAACGGCACAATCATCTCCAACCAGGGCTTTGTGGATGGCTCCGGCACTAACAGTGGCCCCTTCACTGAACAGCCGTCCGATGACCCGTCGACGCCTGTACTGAATGATCCGACATCGGTCATAGTCGGTAATGTGCCTTTGGTTTATGCACTGAAGACAGTCCAGCTTGTCGTCGACAATGGCACTATCGGTCAGGTGGATCCGGGCGATACGCTTCAGTACACCATCACCATGACCAACTCCAGCGCCACTCCGGCGACGGGCGTGGTGCTGACTGACGCCGTTCCCGCCAACACGACCTATGTGGCTAGCACGACCAAGCTGAACGGCGCCACCGTGGCGGATCCCAGCGCCGGAGTATCGGCTCTCGCCAACGGCATGGGGGTCGTCTCCTCGGGACTCACGCCGCCTTCACCCCCATCGAGTGGTGGCACACTGGCTGCGGGCGGTACAGGGATTGTTACGTTCAATGTCACGGTCAATTCCGGCGTGGCTTCGGGAACCATTATCAGCAATCAGGGGAGTGTGGCGGCCGCGCAATTGCTGTCACCGCTTCTGACTGACTCCGATGGTAACTCCACCAACGGGTATCAGCCGACCGTTACCACGGTAGGTAACGCACAACAGCTCTCGATCACCAAATCCGTAACCGTGGTGGGCGGTGGATTGGCTGTGCCTGGAAGCGTGGTGGAATACACCATCACCACCACCAACATCGGTACTGTTCCAGCGTCCAACGTGGTGATCAAGGATGACCTGACACCGATCTTGACTAATACCACCTATGTCGCCGGTTCTGCGACCATGAATGGCTTCTCCACGGGTGTGACCTACATAGCGCCGGTGATCAATGCCAATTACAGCGGCACTTATGGCTCGCTCGCCCCCGGCAGCTCGGTCTCTGTTCGGTTCGACGTCAAGTTGAACAGCACCGCAACAGGGACCGTCACCAACACGGCCCAGGTCAACTGGAATTCACCCACACAGACTGCAAGCGCCAGTGCAGCCTTCCCTGTCGGCGGGCTGCCGGGCAGCGCGAGTCTGAATGGTTCGGTTTGGCAGGACGCGAACTTCAACAGCACGCTGGACAGCGGCGAGCTGATGCTCGCGAACTGGGCTGTGGATCTGTACCAGAATGGGCAAATGATGGGTACGGTCTATACCGGCTCCGACGGTTCCTATCACATCAATGGTGTGACACCTAACTCTGGAACCTCGATACAGTACGAGATTCGTTTCCGCGCGCCGGGGGCGGGTTCGAATACGGCAATGCTGGGTTGGGCAAGTTCCTCCTTCACCAACGGCATGCAGCGCATTTCGAGCATCGTCGCGAGTTCGAACAGCGTGCTGCAGAATTTGAATTTGCCGCTGACGCCCAATGGCGTGGTCTACAACTCGATCACGCGTGGACCAATCGCGGGTGCGACGCTGACTATGGTTCAGGCCTCTAACAAGTTGCCGCTGGCCAGCAGTTGTTTCAATGATCCGGTACAGCAGGGGCAGGTCACGACCATCAGCGGTTACTACAAGTTCGACATGAACTTAGGTGCCGATCCTTCTTGCACGAGTGGCGGGGATTACCTGATTCAAGTCACGCCACCAGCCACCGGCTACACCGTAGGCGATTCGAAACTGATCCCACCGACCTCCAGCAGCGGCACGGCGACGTTCTCTGTCCCGGCCTGCCCTGGCAGTTCGGCCGACGCGGTGCCGAGCACGACGACTTATTGTGAAGCCCAGGCCTCTAGTCTGGCACCCACGACTGGAACGGGGGCTTATTACCTGCATCTGACGTTGGATAACACCCAGCTTCCGGGATCGAGCCAGATCTACAACAACCACATCGCCATTGACCCGACGCTCA
>Ga0316624_10000791_pt1 | contig 11585 bp, 15 predicted proteins | sample OWC_Aug_N3_C1_D5_FD_207657 | JGI IMG/M metagenome (GOLD analysis project Ga0316624, IMG submission 207657) | Wetland soil microbial communities from Old Woman Creek delta, Ohio, United States - OWC_Aug_N3_C1_D5_A | ecosystem: Environmental > Terrestrial > Soil > Wetlands | place: USA: Ohio...
TTTGTGTGTGCAACTTCAAAGTCGTTTTTCTCTAAGTAAGGCGTTGCCAACTCAAACAACTTATCAAAGTTCATGTTCCTTACTATTCTCCTGTTTACTACTAGTTTTCTCGGTAATATTTCATGCCAGTAGAAGGTGGAGTGAATTTATGTCTGAAGGCGGGTAACCTGAAAAATACTTGCCAAAGTAGCCGTAAACCTCTTTGCCCATGCCTAAGAATGGCTTGATTTTGTCAGCCCAAACTTTTACGTCCTTTTGTCTCTCGGCTTCTATTTTGCCAAGTGTGCCCTTGATTTTTTTGCGGTCGCCTTCCCACCGGATGTAGAGGAAATCTGTAGTTACTTCGCTGATTTGAGGCATATTTGGGCTGTCTACCCATGCAAGAGCCACCTGGTTAGCTCGCAAAAGCGAATATAACTCGCTGTTTAGCCATGCTTCGTCTCTTACCTCAACCACATAGCGGTGCTGTTTGGGCAGTTTATGCAAGAAATCGGCTAAGTCCGGCAAGTGCTCAGGGCTAAAACTCGGCGGGAATTGGAGCAGCAATGGTCCAAGTTTGTCTTCTAGCTGTTGTGCTCTATTCATGAAAATGTTGGTTTCGGTTTGGCTGTTTTTTAGTTGTTTAATGTGGGTTATTGATTGAGGAAATTTTAAGGAGAACTTGAAGCCTCTTGGGGTTTGTTTCCGCCAGCTGGTTACGGTTTGCAGTGTTGGGATACGATAGAAAGTGTTGTCAACTTCGACGGTGTTGAACTTTGAGGCGTAGTAGGCCAAGAAGTCTTTTGATGGGGTTTTGTTGGGGTAAAAGTCACCCCTCCAGAAGCTGTAGCTCCAGCCTATAGTGCCCAAATGCAGGTTTTGGGTTATTCTTTCCCCTTCAGCAGCAGCCAATCCTTGTCTCCAGCCCTTTTTAGCCGCACGAGGATAAAGCGTCCTTTGAGGTGTTGTCCGTTGAGCGTGAATTCGATTTTATCTCTATCCCAAAGCTTGCTCTCATAATGTCCTTTATCGGTGATTTTTACGGTGCCAGCACCATATTGCCCCCTTGGAATTTCGCCTTCAAAATTAGCATACTCAAGTGGATGGTCTTCGGTTTCAACTGCCAAATGTCTCTCCTGCGTGTTCTCAGGCATGCCTTTAGGAACAGCCCAGCTTTTGAGAACGCCGCTGCTTTCCAGTCTGAGGTCCCAATGTAGTGCTCGTGCATGGTGCTTTTGAATCACAAACATAAGTCGCTCTTCCTTTTTTTCGCCACCTTTAGGTTCAGGCGTCTCTTCAAAATTGCGCTTTGAAGTGTACTCTGACAATTTTTCTGTAACTTTTTCGTCCATTTTTTTATTCTCCATTATTTGGTCTATCGTGCACTCAGACGGTGACTTATCTTCCCTTAAACGTTTGAAACGCGCCATTCTAAGCCGCATATCGCGCGTTGCTACTTGGTAAGCAACTTCACAGACGAGTTTTGGTTCAAGCCAAGTTACCTTATCCCCTCTTTCAGTTGTAAAGGGGGCAATGTCGGTTTTTATTTTTTCAAATTTATCTATTAAGATGCCAAGCATTTGTTCGGTGAAACCAGTTCCTACCTTGCCGACATAAACCGGTTTGCCACTATCATAGAGGCCTAAGAGTAAGGCGCCGAAGGTTTTGCCTCTTGATTGTTCGCCCGTTGTGTAGCCGAAGATTACACAATCGCAAGTTTTCAGTTTCTTGATTTTTGTCCAACTGCCCGTACGCAAGCCTTCTTCGTAGCAACTGTCTTCTTGCTTTGCTACAACACCTTCCAAGCCTTTATCCAAAACGAGTTTGAAGTATTCTTCGCCTCTCTCCTCAATGTAATCGCATAACAGCACATGGTCGCCTTCTTTGAGGCTATCTTTGAGGATTTTTTTGCGCTCCATAAGCGGTAGGTTGGTCAGCGGTTGGCCGTCTTTCTCTAAGATGTCAAAGACTATGTAGGTGACAGGCGCTCGCCTGGTTTGCCGTTCAATTTCGCTCTTTGAAACGGCTTGCCCCCGTTCGAGCAGAGTTTGGAAATCGGGTTTGCCTTCGCGCATAACGATGATTTCGCCGTCAACCACAAGGTTACTGCTCAACCGTGTAAGCTCTTCCAACTCGGGGAAATTTCCTTTGAGCTCTTTTTCGTTGCGGCTTCTGAGGCTAAACGGCTTCTCTACGTAGGCAATCGCTCGGAATCCGTCCCATTTTATTTCAAAAATCCAGTCCTTGTCTGTGAAGGCGTCTGAAGCAACTTTTGCCAGCATTGGCTTGTAAATGTGTCGGCTCATTTCTGCTCCAACTGCTTGAGAGTTTCCCTTAGTGCAACCATGAGTCCTTTAGCTTCTACTTGTGGTGGCTTTTCGATTTGGATTTTTTCTCCTTTTGCTTTTTGCTCGATGAGTTGTTCAACTCTCTTTTTGTACGTGTCTTCGAACTCTGCTATGTCAAAGTCACCTGAAAGGTCAGTGACGATTTTGGTTGCCATGTCCAACTCTGCTTTTTCGGGCTTCTCTAACTTATGGAGTTTTTCGAAGTCTTGGGGATCAACGACATCATAAGCGTAACGCAGCGTTGTCAAGACTAGAGCACCTTTATAGGTATGCAGTAGTGCCGGGTATTCTTTGGTTCGCAGGGTTATGCGTCCAGCGCCTGCCTTATTGGTTTTCTCCAGTGTGTTCAGTAACAGGCTGTAGGCTTCTTTGCTCTTATCTGGCAGAAGGGCGTATGTTCGATCGAAGTAAACTGGATCAACGGAGAAGTAGTCGACGAATTTGCTGATTCGTATGCGTTTGTCTGATTCAGGTTTTGCAGCGTTAAGTTCTTTTGTGTCGAAAATTATGTATTCGTTTTTTGAAACTTCATAGCCTCGGATAACTTCGTTCCACGGCACGACTTTATCATCTTTTGTGCAGACTTTAACGTATTTTAGCGGTTGACCGTCAGTTTTGTGGAGGAAATGGAAGGCTATACCTTTATCATAAATCATTGAGTACAGTTTTACCGGAACGTTAACTAAGCCTATGGTGACGCTTCCTGACCAAATTGAGCGGGTTGGTGCCGCTGCGCTAGTCTTATTTGGCTCTGACACAATTTCTTCTTTCTCTACGTTTTCTTGTCCCATAATTAAATCTCCAGTCGGCATTTTTTTTCAAAAAGGTTTTTCCACGGATTACCTGTCCGTTTAACCACACTAAAGATATTGTAGTCACCGGCGTTTATCCCTTTCTTTACTTCTTTCCACTCAAGTGGCGCGGAAACGGTGGCTTCAGGTGTCGGACGTAGACTATAGGGAATAACCATTGTCCGCATAGGTGAATTTTGGAGGTAATCTGTGAAGACTTTGCCTGGTTTCTTAGTGTCTTTGAACTCTGAGACGACAAGGTCGTTTTCTTTGGCTAAGCTAATTCCTATTTTGTGAACAAAAGCCCTCGTCTGGTCAAAATTGTGTTCGGGGACAATGGGGATTATTACATGGAAGCCTTTTTTGCCCGAAGTCTTAACGAAAGGCGAAAGCCCTTGCTCGTATAGTTTGTCTTTAAGTTGGACTGCAACTTCGGCGGCATCGCTTAGGGTTGCGGGCGGTTCAGGGTCAACGTCAAAGAACAGCAGGTCGGGCTTGTCCAGGTTGTTGATTGTTGAGAAAGGCATGTGGATTTCCAGTGCCGCTATGTTTGCAAGCCAAATCAGTGTATCTAAGTCATTGCATATGATGTAATGAACATCTCGTCTTGAGGTTGGCGAATAGATTGTTTCTGTCTTTATCCATCCCGGAGTGCCTTCCGGAGCGTTTTTTTCAAAAAAGCTGTTTTCGCCAATTTTAGTGTTTTCTATGCCGTCGGGGTAGCGCGTTAGAACGAGTGGTCTATCTTTGATGACTGGCAGTATTTTCGGTGCCATTTTGATATAATATTCTATGACTTGGGCTTTGGTGACATGAGCTTCTGGGTAGAAGCATTTGTCTAGGTTTTTAAGTTCAACTTTGGTTAATTGTTTGAGTTGCTCTATGTCTTGTTCCACCATGATTTTGCACCAAGAAAAACTACTTTTTTTGTTGAAAACTCGGTTCTTATGTTAAATGTTATGTATGGTCTAGTCTTTTTGCCTTTTGGAATTCTATGTAATTCGGACAGTTGAGCCATGAAATTTGGGTTTTTTTATAGTTATGCCTATATAGTCAACGTTGCCATATTATTTTGTCGAATTTAATCAAGAAAAAGTAAATTTTGATGGTTACTGCCGCTCGTTTGCTTTTTTCAAGATAATTCGCTGGATAAAAAGAGGAGAAAAGTTTGAAACCGAAAAAGCCTACTTTAGAAGACCAGTTGGCTTTCATTTCAGCCCAGCACGATATTTACCCCACTGAACTTTTTGAGGCGCTAGTTAAAGCGAAAGAAGACGGCAAAGCAGTGGTTGAAGATTTAGCGGTTGAGTATCGTGGCGAAGTAAACGACCAAGTAATCTTTTTGATAACAAAAGAAAATAGAGTGATTGCTCAATTCCGGGTTTTAAAGGAAACGCTTCAGAGAAGAGACATTTCATTCGACAGTTCGATGGACACAAATAGGATTCGCAAAGAAATCGCCAAACAAAACCCTGCACCATCGCACTTCAAAATCGAGAATTTGCGGGTAGGCATGAAAAAGGTAAATTTGACCGCCGAGGTGCTAGAAACTGCCGAGCCGGCTAAAGTCCACACACAATTCCGAGATAACGCAATTGTCTCCAACGCTTTGATTGGGGATGAAACAGGAAAAATCCTGCTTTGCCTTTGGGATCAACAGATAAACTCCGTCTCAGCTGGCGACAGCATTGAAGTGAAAAATGCGCATGTCGCAATGTTTAAGGGCGAAAAACAATTGCGGCTTGGCAAAAACGGGACGGTCACAGTGACTCAAAGTCCCTTAAAGAACGAAGCAACTTAATTTCTCTCTCGCGTTTGTTTTTAAGATTAATTTAAATCAGTTTAACCATTGTTAATACAACTTTATTTCAAAGCAATCTACTCTGTCAATCGCAACCCTAAATTATTATGTTTTTTATGTTGGGGGTCAAACGCGCAAATATAGTTTTTCCCATGTTTGCTTCTGGCTGCTTTGCATACAGGCTATAGTCTGCTTAGAGCCTAAAAAAACAAAAAAATGGTTGTTTGCTTAAACGTATTTTTTATCGTTATAGCAGTACCATCGTTGATATTGCGGAATCCACGTTAGGGGTCTACCGCATGTTGGGCACATTGGCTGAGTTGATTGCTGTTGAGGTTGCACTGCTTTTAAGACAATGAAGTCTGATGCGCCCTGGATTTCTTCCCACGGGACGTTTTGTGTTTCGCCATTTTCGTTCTCTACTGTTAAAGAAATGCCTGTTTTTCCCACGGCGAATGCTACATCTTTGACTTTTCCAAGTAAATGGCCTTTTGCATCTACGACTTGCATTGAAACTAATGCTTCTCTGGTTAATGGTTTTTCGGTTTTTTCCATCTATGCTCATCCTCTTACTCTGATTATAGTAACTTGTTTAAAGAATTTTCGTTTCAAGTAACGTTGCCATTGCTACTGAGCAGGAATTTCCCAATAACTAATTATATCGCCTTTTACCCATTTCCCGCCTAAACTTTTAACAACCTCATTAATGTCTTCCCATTCAGCCTTCAAGAACTGAATCGGCTTCACCACAACAATGTCACCTTTAACTGTGAAACTGAGCAGTTTACGCTGGTCGGGACTAAACTCGTTTTCCATTTTGCTGGCTGTTTTGGTTGATAAACCTGGCTTGGCGATGCTCTGTTTCGATTGAGGCAGAAGTGCTACTGTTGGCTGAGGCAAAGTTTTTGTTAATTCAAGCTCTGGAATTTTATGTGATTCGTCAACATCTGAAAAACTATCGCTTCTCACTACCATGCGAACTTGCTTTTCGAACAAATTCATCCTAACGTCCATTACCTCAGCGTCATTGGGGAGTTTTGAAGCTAAAAAGGATGATTTGCCTTGCAGAATAGCAACAAGTTGTTCAGGCGTCAATTTTACAATTCTCAATTTCATGCTTAGCCACTTTGATTTGCCATTAAGTCAATCGGTAACTTAAAAGTATTGTACAAGATTAAGGCAGACTTAAAAACGCTGAGGAAAAAAGATTCAGGTTCTAGTTGGCTCTTGCTCTGCTGCTTCTCCATTCAGCAAAGTTGCCAGAGTACATCCCCCAAATCTTCAACTTCGGCGAAACCGCCCTGATCAAAGCAGGACACGCAATTACCGCAAAGGGCAAATTAAGAGCAAAGGTTCCAGGCAAAAGAGGCCAAGCAAACTCTGGCACAAATAATCCCACAGCCGTGAATTGCCAAAGGATAAAACTTGTGCCTAACAACAGAGATGTTGCATAGACTACTGAGAGTATGACCATCCCCTTCTTTGTGTTTGCTCCCGCAGCCATCTTTGGGATTAGAAGCCAATTTAAACTGTAGATGACTAATACAGTGGTTATTTCAACCCAAGCTAGATGCAAAGGCAACGCTTCCACGTAAAAGCCACCAATAAATGCTCCAATCATACTGCCGACTAAACCGCTCCACCCGAACCACAGCGGAAAGACACCCAGCAAAATTATTGGCAAATAAAGTAGCGTAAAGTTTGGCACAGCGATTGAGAACGACAAGAGAAAGAATGTGGCGTACAGTGCTGCTGTTACGGCAATTGTTGAGGCTTGTTTAGCTTTACTTTGTTTCTTAATCATCAAATTTGACATTCAACCTTTTGGTTTTACTTTAAAACCGCTTCAAGGGAAAAATTACATAAAAGCTTTTTCATTGGTATTACAAATGTAATACGATTGGTAACCAAGAATAAGAAAGAAACTTGACGTTTCGTCAAACTTAGCTTTAGACTCAAGCGCCAAGTTCATCAAAAAATGCAAGAAGAAGCTTCGCTACTTTCTCACCGAGCGGAGTTTTCATATAATATTTCTTGAGCGGATCAATACGTTCACTCTTAGCTAGACCTAAAGATTCTATCTCAATCATCCTAGCCCTAAAAGTGCCGTCGCTTAGCGTCAAATTGTTTTCCCGCATAAAATCCTTCGCATCCTTCCACTTGCCGCGGCCAGCGTAAAGTAAAAACAAGCAGTCAATAGCATGATCCTTCTCAAGCATAGTCTTCACAGCAGCCAGTTTCGGTTCAGTGAGCACACGCTTAATCTTCTCATCATCATCCACGTTTTTAACCATTCAAATCGTCTCCCCCTTTCAATTTCTTATTTAATTAACAATCGTTCTTCGCATTTAAATCAATATTACGAATTACGAAACATATCTCCAGATACTCCTTCCTCCCAAATATCCTTAAACGCCAACCCCTTTATAAATATGCAACCAAATAAGCGCTAACAAGAGGTCTCTAAAAATAGAAACTCTTAACACAATCCGCAAACTACCATCCACCAAGAAGGCAAAAACGTGAAACCAATAACCCAATACGAAGTTCCAAGTCTCAACCAAATCTACGACATGCTACTCAACCAAGCCCAAAAAATCTACGCAGACAACTACAAACCAGACTCAATCGTCGCCATCGCACGTGGAGGGATAATCCCAGCACGAATCCTATCCGACCTTTTAGAAATCGAAGAGCTTTCATTTATCCAAATGCAATTTTACACAGACATCGCAAAAACAAGACAACAACCCCTCCTAAAACAAAGCTTAATCACACAAATAACCGACAAAAAAGTGTTGCTCATAGACGACATCACTGACAGCGGCAAAAGCCTACAACTCGCAAAAATTCACCTGACTGAGCGCGGTGCAAAAACAATTAAAACCGCCACACTTTACGTCAAACCCCAAAGTGCAGCCAAACCAGAATACTTTGAAAAAGAGACCAGTCGATGGGTTGTTTTTCCTTGGGACGCCAAAGAAACGGTAACAAAAATCGCCGCAGGCAACAAAGGACGGCGGACGGTGAACAGGGAGATAGGGAAGCTTGTAAAGGCGGGTTTGCCAGTGCAACTAGTAGAAATATTCCTAAAAGACACGGAGTAGCTTCAAAAAACATGCTGTATTACATTGAGGAATACCTCAAAACCGTTGCGATAACCGGCTATAAGAACGTAAAGTTCCTAAGTGCTGAGACATTCCTGAAAACTAGCCGCCAGCAAGTTCAGCAAATTCAGTTCTTTGACGCCAGCCTAATCGCGTCATGGCAGCATCTGTACTTCGCTGCCATCAACGCGCTGCAATCATTCCATGCCGGAACCAATGTTTCCAAGAGTTTAGCTGTGGAAACGATCCTCTACGCTTCTGCTGTTAGGCAAATTCAGAAAGCCATCAGATTGCTCGGCATAAAACCCAGCACCGCCAGCGTGGCTATTGTTGTGTTCGGCGAGACACGTGAAGAAGTTGCGGGTTTGCTTGACCAGGTATCAAGGTACTTGGATACTGCACCAGATGATGCTGTTTTGGAATTGGACGAGGTGAAAGCGGCCAAAATCAGGGAAGCCTTTAACATAGCTGACCAAGAATTAAGGACGGTTTCGAAAAGCAGCGACTCAAACGTCGCATTAGTTAGTCTTGTGGTTGAGCGTGTCGCGCTGCTAGCCACCCAGCTTTAGAGCATTTTCTCTTTAACCACTGATATTATGTCGCTGGGCTGCAGCACGATGATTCCTGTTAAAGCGCCTAAGACTTCGATTTGAATGATTTTGTCTGGTTTCTCCATTTCCGCTTTCTGCTTTAACTCTCCGGCTGCGGCTTCGATGAGGTCTTTTGAGTGCAATGTCGTATAACGTTTTTCGACGGTAACGCGGAAGGTTTCGGAGGGAGAGATTTTTTTGGCAAGCTCAGCTGACGCTGCTTTGATGTCTTCAAGCGTCGTCTTGACAACTTTTTCGATAGGCACTATTCGTAGGGCGTAGCGGAACTCGTAAGGTCTCTCTTTGAGGATTTGCCTGAGCTTTTGAATTGCAGCAAACGGGTTTTGTGATGTTTTGGCGACTACTAAGCCGCGGATTTTAGTTTTGCTGGTTTGTGCCTCGTCGTCACTTAGCTGCTCTTTTAGAAGGTAATATATTTCGTTGGCGGCGGCTCGTTCGTTTCCTCGTTGGGTTGTTATTATGAGGTTAAAGTCACTAATCATAATAGTTATCTCAGGTGAAGAGTGTGGGCTGCTGGTATTTTTTCTTTTGCTGCGGTTGTTTGCTTACATTCACACAGTTTTGAGACGCCTCTGGTTCTTGTTGGCAGATACAGGTACACTGAATGCGTTTTCATCACTGGCACTTTTATTGGAGGCGGATTTATCATTTCAACGTTCACGAGCCCACTCCTCAGAGTCGTATATGCATACTACGCCGTGATAGTATTTTTTTTACCGCAAGATTGAAAAAGCCTTCCGTTGCAATAGAACAAAGAAACAGCACACAAGGCAGTGATCATTTGAAACTAAACAAAACCGATGAGAAAGTCGTGGCAACTCTTAAAACAGAAGGCAAAGAATTAACTCTCCAAGAACTAGCGGACAAAACAGGCGAGCCTTCAAAGAAAGTTTTCAAATCGCTCCGCAAGCTCTTTGAACACGAGCTTATTGAAACACAAGGACGCAAATACAAACTCACAGGCAAATCGCCTAAAGCCTCAGCAGAAGAAGAAACCGAAGACCTCCCGCAATAAAAATTTTTAAGAGCCTCGAGCGGGCCTTGCTCCCGCGGCCTGCTGCTTACAAGGCAGCCGCTCTACTGGGCTGAGCTATCGAGGCAGTCAACAAAGGCACCCAGATTACACCAACACATAAAACATTACCCAAATAAAAGTTACTGCTTTCACAAACTTTTTCCTAAAACTGTCGACTGTAAATTCTTCTACCATCAGTCTTCTAAGCTACAGGTCTCCAAAATGCGAGACCGAAAAACGCTAAAATGTCAAGGAAAACATCAAAAAACCAAACAAACTGTTTTTTCAATAGGTCACGGAGAAAACGTTGAGGCGTTCAGAGTATGCTTGAAGTTCCATGTTAAATAGGTGAATGCTAAACTATATCAAAAAAGACAAAATGGTTCAACATTGTCCCATAAATAACGACAATCTTATATGAGGCAAGGTGGCTAGAATAAGATTCCCCATCGAACGAACTCGGCAAAACAAAATGCCTGAGTGAATGAATTGCAAAGGAAACCAAGCCACTACAAAAACCCCGCCAACAACCTCAACAAACTTCAACGTAACCCTTATATTAGCGAAATCCGCTTCTAATGCAATTCAGCAATATGGGTTATACCATTAAAAAAGATGCAACTCCCCACTAACCGTGTGGAGTGAAGGGTGAATGAGCTCCTTAAGTCACAAGAAGCTCACAATGACACCATGCATAGGCCAAACAAACAACGACGCAACAACATACAAAATATGTGTTTCACCAAACGCCAAACAGACACTACCATTGGCCCGAACAACGCCACGCTGTCTGGAGGATGGCTCGGCTTGAGAGCCGAAGAAGGGCGCGGCAAGCCGCGATACCGCCTCGGGTAAGCGCAAGCAGCCTTAGAACCGAGGATACCCGAATGAGACTTCTCAACAAACTCTTCGGAGTTTGCTGCTCCTTCACGGAGCGGGAACCCCCCGAACGGAAGCATCTTAGTAGGGGGAGGAAAAGAAACCAACACGGGATTCCCTTAGTAGCAGCGAGCGAAATGGGAATAGTCCAAACCGAATCCCGCAGGGAAACTTGTGGGAGATGTAGGGTTAAGGGCCTTGCTTCCTCCTCACTGACCAAGTTGAAGTGGCCTGAAAAGGCCCGCCACAGAGGGTGACAGCCCCGTAAACGTAAATCAGAAAGAGTTGAGCGAGAGTCCCAGACTACCGTACCATGGTTTTGGTGCGGAAAATTGGGAGTCACCAACTTCCAAGACTAAATACATCTCAAGACCGATAGCGCACTAGTACGGTGACGGAAAACTGAAAAGTACCCCGGAATGGGGGTGAAAAGTGCCTGAAACCAGACAGTTACAGACGTGTGCAGCCCAGAAGAGTAGAAACCATCCAAAGGAAACCGCTGTGAAGCGGCAGTACGAGGAAGGCGGATCAGGGTTGCACGTTCCGTCTAGAAACACGGGCCGGGGAGTTTATAGTTATGGCAAGCCTAAGAGTAACAAACTTGTAAGCACAGGGAAACCAACAAGCGCGCAACAGCCGCAAGGTTGCCAGGCGCAGGGTCTGAAAGGGCCCGCAGTCATAACTATACATACTAGAAACCAGACGATCTAGCCCTGGGCAGGGCGAAGCTAGGCGAAAGCCTAGTGGAGGCTCGAAAGGGTTCTGACGTGCAATTCGTTCCCCAGACCTGGGGCTAGGGGCTAAAGACCAATCTAGTCTGGTGATAGCTAGTTCCTTCCGAAGTGGGCCTGAGCCCAGTCCCGAGCGAGGTAGCTGGTGGGGTAGAGCACTGACTGGAAAACAAGGACCCGAAAGGATCCACTTTCCTCTCAAACTACGAATCCACCCGCGCTTAAGACCTTGGGAAACGGGTTACAGGGGGTAAGCTCCTGGACCGAGAGGGGGACAACCCAGACTGAGGTTAAGGTCCCCAAGTGCTGGCTAAATGTCAAAC
>Ga0316624_10000792_pt1 | contig 11576 bp, 17 predicted proteins | sample OWC_Aug_N3_C1_D5_FD_207657 | JGI IMG/M metagenome (GOLD analysis project Ga0316624, IMG submission 207657) | Wetland soil microbial communities from Old Woman Creek delta, Ohio, United States - OWC_Aug_N3_C1_D5_A | ecosystem: Environmental > Terrestrial > Soil > Wetlands | place: USA: Ohio...
CGGCCCTCTTTTTTTATTCGACTTTCGTCCCACCAAGTATGACGATGGCGGTATCCTTTGATGGATACCTCACAGTGCCAATTCAGCGGCTCTTGGGCGAGGCGGCCTTCGATCCTGATGACATCGGGCGGATGACTGCAGCCTACGACGCCGCACTGAAATTGCTTCAACTAAACGACCGCGACGATACCCTTTGCGGGCTTGTCGCCGCCAAAATCATCCAAGTTTTCAGTCAGGGCGAACACGACCCGCCCCGCCTTTGCGCAAGGGCCATGAAAGAGCTTGGCATACCGACGCCAGATTAGAGGCCGCCTCAGTTGGCGGCCTCTTTCGTTTGGCCTGGCCAATTGCCGACCGCACTGCGTTTCCTCGGACCGGTGAACGCTTCGGCCAGCACCGGGGACTGTCCGCAGTAGGACCGCACCGACGTGCGTGCTGGCCCGTTTTGAGTGCCGGCGCCCGCTGTTGAATTTGGCAGCGGCCTATGCCGAGCGCGGCGGCGGCGGAAGGCGCGGCGGGCTGCAGACTTCCAGATTTGAGCAGTTGTGGCACCTGAAATAGGTGGTGGCCGACCCGTCGTCGTGCACGATGCGCTTGAGCAGCATCATTTGCGCCGCCCGACATTGCGGACAAAATCGCTGGGATTCGGCGTCCGGCATAAATTCCGTATAAACATGCGGTCCGCCGGGTCAAATTACAGATCGGAAACAATAGAGGTAACCTAACACCAAGCCGCCTGCCGGACGTCGGCGGCAATTGGCGGCCGTTTCCATCTCCTTTGGCTCGATTTCTTTGCACAGATCCGCCTGCCCGCCCCGAAAAAACCACCGATCGGCCTAGACTGCGCCCCCCACCCACGGAGGATTACCATGCGCAAAGTCAGTCTGCTCACCGCCGCGGCCTTGATTGTCGCCGCCGGCTCGTTCGTCACCACCGCTCAGGCCAAGGACAAGCCCAACGCCTGCAAAGCGCACAAGACCCAGGCCGAGTGCACGGCCGACAAAGCCTGTAGCTGGAACGCCCCAAAAAACGCCTGCAAAAAATCGCAGTGAACAACCAGAGGCCGCCACGTGGGCGGCCTCTTTGCTTTTGCGGCCTCGGCTGACGGCTGATTTTACTCGCCGCAACGACCGCTCTAGAGTGCAATTCCCATCCATGGAGGAGAGGCAATGCGGAAGTTAGGTCTTATCGTGGCCGCGGCCATGCTCGTTGGCGCCGGCTATCTGGCCACCGGCGTTCAGGCCGACGCGAAACAAGCCTGCAAGGCGCAAAAGAGCGAGGCCGCCTGCACCGGTACCCAAGGCTGTTCCTGGGACGGCGCAAAAAACAAATGTCAAAAAGCGGCAGGTTCGAAAAAAACCAAATGAACAATAAGAGGCCGCCCGGTTGGCGGACTCTTTCGTTTCAGCGCGGCGGTTCAGCTCGTCGGCAGCCCCTAGCCCCTTCGCTGCCGTGTCGATCAAGGCGGCGGTTTCTTGTTTTTCGGCTTATTGCTTTTTTCGCTTTCGTTTCCGGTTTTTGGCTTTTTCGCTTTCTTGTCAGGCGGCGGCACCGGCCGCTTGACCGGCAAGGGCGTGTAGTTGCCTTGCTCGCAACGGTCGACGATGAGCGCGGTGCGCACCTGGATCACGCGGTTCTGCGCCACAAAGACGGCAATGCTGCTGGGCTTGCGGTCGACTGTCGCGCGCAGGCAGGTTTGCCAGGCCCATCCGTTCGCCATGGTGAGCGTTCGGCGCGCCGCATCCGATAACTGCACATCGGTCACGCGGTGCTTGGCGCCAAAGATCTGCACTTCGCGCGGATAGGGACCGGTGTTTGGATCCGGCTCGCCCAGACCGGGATCAGGCTTTTGCAGATTGGCCGCGATGATGGCTCGCAAATTCGGCGGCGCCTCGTTGCGCGGCTGCTCGACCGCCAGAGCAGACGCCGTGCAACCGGCGAGACCCGCGGCAAGCGCCAGACCGAAAAGCATTCGTAACACGGCTGCTGTCCCCGCCTCGGTTGGCGGCCCCGTCTTGCGGGCCAGAGCGGCCCTCTTTCCCAGATCCCGCCATCGGGACCAAGCACCGGAACGCAACGCCCCTGTCGACTGCTTCGGGAACAAATTGGGCGTTTTGAAAGCGGGAGCGGCCCCTTTTGCAGGATTATTTAATCGACTCCGCTCCCCCCAAGCATGACAATGCGCCGGTCGCCGGTCGCGGGGAGCATCGGCGGCCGAAAGACCGATCACACCCTGCCTCAATGGGGAGTGACGGGTGGCCTTGTATCGTCACATACGGGAAGGTTCGTTCGGGCCGCAAGATATCGCTCGAATGACGGCGGCTTATGAGGCCGCGTTGAAACTGCTTCACCTCAAGGACCGCGCCGATCCGGTCACCGAGCTCGTCGCCAAGAAAATTATCGAAATTGCCCGCAGCGGCGAACCCGACCCGGCAAAGATCTGCACGCGCGCGCTCAAGGAATTGGGCATTCCGCCCAGGGACTAGCCGGCCGCGGGCCGCGCCCTCCTGCAATACCGCCGAAACCGCTTAAATCGAATGGCTGCTTTGCGACGGGAACGACGGCCGCGGCCCGGCGTTTCAAATTGGGAATTTCCTGCATTAAGGAGATTTCAACCATGGACCGGCGCGATCGACGGCTTTTGGACAAGCAATTGTGGGGCGTTAGTCCCCATCCTCAGCACAACGGCGGCATCGTGGGACTAACGGTCGTGGCGGTGTTTTTGGCCGGCATGGCGATCGGCGGCGTGTTGTTTCCGCACGCGGCCAAGCGGCCGCAAATATCCTGGCACGACGCAACCGCCGCCATCTCGTTTCCGGCGGGCGCGCCGCCGACCCAGCTGCAATAGACGCGGAGTGGCTTCCGAGGCGGGGGCGATTTCGGGGCGGGCGCATGCGTCGGCCCTTGAATTTTGCTGTGGCCTCTGCTGGCGCGCGCGCAAAACCTGTCGACTGCGCACCGAATTCGGTGCAGGTTTAGCGTGCGTGCAGCTTTGCCGCGGGCGCCATGGATCGAGGGGCCAGTCGCGCTTCCGTCGGCAACCGAAGGGGGGAAGCGAAATGCCGGAATCGGATAATTTCGAGCCGCCCGATCCTATCGAGCGTCCGCTCTGCTCCAGCTGCGGCTGGACTATGTGGATCGCCAGCATCGAGCCGCATGAGCACGGCCACGAAAAGCACACCTTGAAGTGCACGCGCTGCGAGGGCGAGGAAACCGTCTTCGTCAGACTGTAGCGGCTGGCGATCGGCACCTTGGTTCATGTTGACGCGCGCGGCCGGCTCTTGGCGCCGCCGCGTGCCGAACATTAAAGCTTTGTTTATCGTCGAAAAATGTTGCGTTGCAATATGTTAGGCAGGCGCGCCGCGCAGAGTTGGTCATCTTGCCGCTGCAGCCCCTGCCGCGCGCGCCAATCCCGCGATTTGAAGCAAAATTTATTGAGAAAAATTCACTTCTGCTCCGCATACTCGCCGTCGAATCATTTGCCGGACCGCCCAAAGGTGCGCGCCTATGTCCCTAGCTTCGACCGAGACCTTCTTGCGCAACGCCAAGCAGCAGTTGTCGCAGGCCGACATCAATCAGAGCCTGATCCGGGCGATCGGCGACCTGCTGCGCGAAGTCAAGAACATGGAAAGCGAGCTGCATCGGATGAGGCGCAGTATCCAGATGAGCCGGCGCTTCTGAGCGGCGCGCCCGTGTTTACCCTGCCCGCCGCCGCCGGTTGCCAAGCCCGCCCGACCGACTAGGCTCGCCCGCGGCCCGGTGGCGGAATGACTTTGACGCGGGGACGGGGGACCGTCTCTTATCCTGGTTCAAGTCCAGGCCGGGCCTCCAATCACAGTTTTCCCCCGGTAGATTGTGGAAACCTTATATTCAGCATCGCCGGCCAGACTGCCCTCGATGCAACCGGCCCAAGGCTGCGCATGAACGCCGCGTCCCAGACCGCAACCTGTCCGAAGTGCCGCGACGGCATGGTCCATGTCGCGGTGACGCCCCACCCGATCGTGCCCGGCATGCAGCGCAACACCTTCGTCTGCTACGCCTGCAACCAGACCCGCACCTACATGCTGCCGACGGCGCCCGCCGAAGCGGTGGCGAAATAGCGCCGGGATAGGGCGCGCGGCACTGCCATCCTTGCGACGAACAGCTTGCCGGTAATCAGGTAATCGTTTTGCGCGACGCACCTAAGCTTCGTAAGGCCGCGCTAACCGCGCGGACGAATGGCCGCGCCTGGTAGGCGGATGCTTCGCAATTTTGTCGAATAGGACTAGTATACAGGCCGATCAATTCTTCGACGCACGGAGCACGGCATGGACCGGACCGTGGCCCGGCTCAATATCGAGCACTATCGGCGGTTGCTGGCGCGCGAGACCGACGACTCGCGCCGTCAGACCATTATGCGTCTGCTGGCCGAGGAAGAGGCCAAGCTCGTCGATCCGTCGCCCGCCGAGAAGAAGAAAAGCAAGACGCGCTAGCGCCGTCCGGGCCAATCGCGCCAATGGCTTGGATGTACGTCCAGCCGCTCCCTGGTTTCGGCGTTCATCCAGCCGTCCAGATTGCGCCGGCAGGCAAACACCAGCGCATGCGGACCGTCGCCGTCGATGACGGCGAGCTCGAGATCGCGGTCGAAGGGCGCGGTCGTTATGGGCTGCCACATGCGCCCACTTTGCTTGACCGTCAAATGCCGGCATTGACCTAGATCACAAGAGCCGGCCGCTGACACACGCCAAATGCAGGCCGAAAGCGCTGGCGGTAACATTGACCTGGATCAATTGTTGAAAGCGCGAATTGCCCGATGAAGTTTTTATGACCTTGCGCCGCCGTCCTCCGATCCGCCATTGCCCGCTTTGCGGCATCGCCATGCAAGCCAGCAAGTCGCGCGAGAGCATGCCGGATTTCGATACCTTCCAGTGCCAGGCCTGCCACACCACGATTACTGAAACGAAGCCGCAGAAGCGCGACGACCGGGTGGAATCCAGCTAGCCCGCGGTCCGTACTGACGCGTCCATGGAACTTTCGCGCCCGTGGAACTCGGCGGAAATATTTTTGGTAATAGCGAAAAGTTCCAGGAACCCTTTAGAGCAGGTGGCGTTGGGGTGCATCCGGGAGCAATCCATCTGGTTGCAACCCATAGTTTTTCGGGGGTCCCAATGAAATCGGCGATCACGAAGCGCTCTGTCGTTATCGGTGGACATAAGACCAGCGTGAGCCTGGAGGAGCCGTTCTGGAATGCCGTGCGCGAAATTGCCGGCAGCCAGCAGATCACGGTGTCCAGCCTGTTGCGCCAGATCGATCTCGAGCGGCGCAACTCGAATCTGTCGTCGGCCATCCGGGTATTCGTGTTGGAGAATGTGCGCTCGCAGACGGCCGCTACGCCTCTACCCCACCCGGCCAATGGCGGCCTGGGCTGGCGTCCGAGCGTATAGCGGCCGGCCTGCCCGCAGCCTTGGCATTTCCCTAGACGGTCGCTAGCGTCGGCGCTCTCGATGTGAGGGAGCGTCGACGTGGCCGATACCGTTCTTGCTCCACCGCCGGCGCGCATCGCCGCGCCCTTGCGGCCGTGGTATCTCGCCGCCGCGGCCGTTGCGGTCGCGGTGATGATCGCGGCGGTCCGCGGCAATTCACTTTGGTTTCTCGATTTCGTGCACGTCATGACCGGCGCGCTCTGGACCGGCATCGACCTGTTCATGGGCTTCGTGGTCGGCCCGGTGCTGCGCCGGGTTTCGCTCGACACCCGCCGCGCCATGATCGCCGGCATCATTCCGCGCACGCTCGTCCTGATGCCGACGCTGTCGGCCATCACCTCGACCGCCGGCTGGTTTCTGGCGGTGCGGATGGGCTTTCTCGAACTCGGCTATCCGCAGTTCTACTGGGTGATCGCCGCGCTCGCTATCGTGAGCGTGCTCACCGTGCAGGGCCTCGGCTATCTGCTGCCGATGAACCTCAAACTCTATTTCGAGATCCAAAAGCCCGCGCCCGACCACGACAAGCTCGCGCGCTGGATGCGCACCTATGTGCGTGTGGTGGCGGTGCAGGGCTGCATGCAGGTCGCCATCATCGTGGTGATGGCGCGCTTCGCGACGGGGCTCTGAGCGGGCGTCACACGCCCAAATGCCGCTGCAGAATCTCCGGCTGCGCCTTGATCTGCGCCGCCGGCGCCTCGTGCACGATGTGGCCGTTGTTGATGATGTAGGCGCGCTGCGCGAGCGCCAGCGTGGCGGCCAGATTCTGCTCCACCAGCACGATGGTCTGCCCGGCCGCTGCGAGATCGCGGCAGGCCTGCATCAGGTCGCGCACGATCACCGGCGCGAGGCCCTCGAACGGCTCGTCGAGCAGGATGATCTTGGGGTCGCGCACCAGCGCGCGCGCGATCGCCAGCATCTGCTGCTCGCCGCCGGAGAGATCGGTGCCGCGGCTGCCGCGCCGTTCCTTCAGCCGCGGAAACATTGCGTAGATACGCTCAAGCGGCCATTTGCTCTTTGCCGTCAGCCCGGCGAGCACGATGTTTTCTTCGACGTTCAGGCTGCCGAAAATGCGGCGGTCCTCCGGCACGAGCTGCATTCCGGCCTGCGCGATGACGTGCGCGGCCTTGCCCGCGACGTTTTGCCCATCTAATACGACCGCGCCCGAGCGCGGCTGCACCACGCCCATCAGGCTCTTCAAGGTGGTGCTCTTGCCGGCGCCGTTGCGGCCGAGCAGCGCCACCACCTCGTGCGCCTCCACCCGCAGGCTGACGTCGAACAGGATGTGCGAGTCGCCGTAATAGCTGTTGAGCGATTTGACCTCGAGCAGGCTCATGCCGCCGCCACCCCGCCGAGATAGGCTTCCTGCACCGTTGCGTTGCGCTTGACCTCTTCCGGCGTGCCTTCGGTCAGCACGCGGCCCTCGTGCAGCACGGTAATGCGCTCGGCCAGCTCGAAGATGGCGTCCATGTCGTGGTCGATGACGATCATGGTGCGGCCGCGCGCAATCGACTTGAGCAATTGCACCGTCTCCAGCCGCTCGCGCGGGCTCATGCCGGCGAGCGGCTCATCGAGCAGCAGCAGGCTGGGCGCGGTGGCGAGCGCGAGACCGATCTCGAGACGGCGCTTCTCGCCATAGGCGAGCTCGGACACCGTCAGCTCGGCGCGCTCGGTCAGGTGCACCAGCGCCAGCGTCTGCGCCACCCGCTCGTCGAGGCCGGCGACGCCCGAGAGGTTGCGGAACATATCGAGCCGGAAAGGCCCGCGCTTCTCGGCCAGCGCCGCGATGGTAACGTTCTCGCGCACGGTCAGGCGGGTGAACAGCTGGTTGACCTGGTAGCTCTTGGTCAGGCCGAGCTGGCAGACGCGCGTGACGCCGAAGCCGGTGATGTCGCGGCCTTCGAACACGATGCGCCCTTCCGTCGGCGGCACCTCGCAGGTGAGCATCCTGAAGAACGTGGTCTTGCCGGCACCGTTCGGGCCGATGATGCCGCGCAGCTCGCCGCGCCAAACGGTGAAATCGATGCGGTCATTGGCGACCAGACCGCCGTAGCGCTTGGTGACGCCTTCCGCCTGCAGGATCGCCTCGCCGGTGCCGGCAGGCGCCGGGCGGCGCGGCGACGGCGAGAATTGGACAATGGGCGTGCTTTCCGCCGCGACCACGGCGGGCGACACCGCGGTCGGGTCGGATTCCGCCGCCTCGTGATGCGCGGCGCGTCCGGTGACGCGCCGCGCCAGATCGGCCAGCCCGCCCACGATGCCGTGACGCAGAAAGACGACCAGCAGCACGAAGACCAAGCCCAGCACCAGCTTCCAGGCCGCGCCAAGGCCGACCGCGTTCTGCAGGAAGTCGCTCAAGAACAGCCAGACGGCGGCGCCGACCAGCGGCCCGAACAGCGTGCCGGCGCCGCCGATCGCGGTTTGCATGACGAGCTGCCCCGACGTGTCAAAGGTGAAGGCATCCGGCGGCATGAAGCCCTGCATCACGCCGAGCAAGCCGCCGGCAAAGCCGGCATAGGCGGCAGCGACCACGAAGGCGGTGAGCTTGTAACTGTGGATATTGTGGCCGACGGCGGCAGCGCGCAGCGGGTTGTCGCGGATCGCGCTGAGGACAGCGCCAACCGGCGAGCGCACGATGCGCAGCGCGATCACGATGCCGACGAAATACCAGAAGGCCAGGAAGGTATAGAGCGAAAAGTCGGTGTCGAAACGGATGGTTGTGAAACCGAGATTGAAAACCGGCGTCGGAACGCCGGGCAGCCCGTTCTCGCCGCCGGTGTAGTGCGACAGCGGATTGAATTCGACGAAATAGAACACTTCCGCGATCGCCACGGTGATCATGGCGAAGTAGATGCCGGTGCGCCTGAGCGCGATCAGCCCGACCAGGTAGCCGATGATGGCGGCCACGATCATGCCGATGAACAGCGCCGTCACCACGTGCGGGAAGCCCACGATAATGAGCAGATAGGCGGCGACCATGCCACCGGTGCCATAGAAGGCCGACTGGCCGAACGACAAGAGGCCGGTGAAGCCGAACAGGATGTCGAAGCCGATGCCGAACAAGCCCCAGACCAGGATGCGGTTGATCGTGGTGGGCGCGAAGCCGATGTGCGGGAGAACGAAAGGCGCCGCGATCAGCCCGGCCGCCGTCAATATTTCAATGAGGAAGGGGCGTTGCTTGAGCATCAAATGACCGCGTTCATTCGCGGCCGGCCGTGCCGAGCAGACCGTAGGGGCGAAGCACCAGCACCAGCGTCATCGCCGCGAACAGCATGACGTAGGAATAACCGGGGTTGAACATCGAGGTGATGCTGATGATTTCGCCGGCAATCAAACCGCCCAACACCGCGCCCAGAAACGACCCGACGCCGCCGATGACGACCACAACAAACGTCTGCACCAGGATCGCCTCGCCGACGTCAGGCGCGATCGAGACCACCGGCGCGTTGACGATTCCGGCAAAGCCCGCCGCCATGGCGCCGATGCCGAACACCAGCATGAAGACTTTATAGACGTCGATGCCGAGCGCATCGACCATGACCGAATCCTCGATGCCGGCGCGCACGATCATGCCGATGCGGGTGCGATAGAGCACGATGTAGAGCGCCAGCAGCGCGACCGCGACGATGCCGAGCAGCGCGAGGCGATAGGTCGGATAGAACATGAAGCCGATCGGCGTAATGCCCACCAGCCCCGGCGGCGGCGGTACGGCTTTCGACAGGCTGCCGAAGAAGAACCGCACGGCCTCTACAAAAACAATGCCGAGCCCGAAGGTGACCAACAACTGGTCCTCGTGCGGGCGGCCGTAGAAGTAGCGGATGATGACACGCTCCATCACCACGCCGACGACCATCACAAACAGCGAGCCCGCGATGACCGCGACGATGAAGGAGCCCGTGTAGCTGTAAGCCAGCCAGCCGGCATAGCCGCCGAGCATGAACATGGCGCCGTGCGCGAGGTTCAGGACGCCGAGCGTGCCGTAGATGATGGTCAGCCCCGACGAGATCAGCGCGAGCAAAGCGCCCAGCACCAGCCCGTTGAAGCATTGCGATACGAAATTGGGCCAATTGATCATTGGTCAGGCAATTCCGGACAAACGGCCGCGAAGTCGCGCCGCAGGCGGCAAAACCGCCCGCGGCGCGATGGTCCCCATCGGGATCAGGTGTAGTCGCCGAGATTGCAGCCGAAGGCGTCGGGCTTCTGCATCAACGGTGCGCCCGGCAGAACCTCGAGGACCTCCCAGTAGTCCTCCTTGTTCTTCATGTCTTTGGGCGCCTTGCCCTTGACGATGATCACCGGCCGCACGAGCTGGTGGTCTTCCTTGCGGAAGTGGACGTCGCCGACGGTCGACGGGAAGGTTTCGCCCTTCTCGTAGGCCTTGATGACGTCCGGCGGATAGAACGAGCCCGCCTCCGACACCATGCGCGCCCAGATGGCGAACGACATGTAGGCGTTGTTGGCGCCCCACTCCGGCTTGTAGCCGTATTTCTTGTCGAACGCCTGGACAAACATCTTCGCCAGCGGGTACTTGTCTTCCAGCGTCCACCAGAAGTCGGTCGCCGCGTAGACATTGGCGGTGAGCTCCGGCCCCGTTTCCTTGGCGAGGAAAGGGATCTGGTACGGAATTACCATCTGCATCTTCGGCGTCACGCCGAACTGCTTGCACTGCTGCACAGACAGCACCGCGTCGCGGCCCCAGTTGACGTTGATGATGACGTCGGCGCCGGAGTTGGCGATGTTGGTGATGTACTGGCTGAAGTCCTGCGTGCCGAGCGGCGAGACCTGGTTGGTCACCTGCGTCCAGCCGCCGTTCTTGCTCAGGTAGTCGTTCACCGACTTGGTGACCGTGTGGCCGTAGGTGTAGTCCGGCGTCATGAAGGCAGCCTTCTTGTTCTTGCCGTAGGCCTTCACCAGCACCGGGCCGATCGCATTGGCCGCGGTCTCGCCGTAGAAGTTCTGGCGGAAGCCGTAGCGCACGCAGTCCTTGCCGGTCGTGTCGTTCGAGCCGGAGATGCCGGTGACGTAGAGCACCTTCTCGCGCTGGGCGAACTTGTTGAGCGCCACGGCGACCGCGCTCGAGGTCGAGCCGGTCATCAGCACGATCTTGTTTTCGGTGATGAAGCGCTGCTGCTCCTGCACCGCGTCGTTCGGCTTGGCGCCCGAGTCGGCGGCGAGCAGGTTGACCTTCTTGCCGAGCAGGCCCTTTGAGACCTTGGGCGCGATCTTCTTGAGCAGCGGATCGCCGTTGTTGATGTGCTCGACCGCGAGCTGCCAGCCCTTGAGCTCGTCTTCGCCCTGCACCGCGTAGGTGCCGGTGCGCGGCACGGCGGCGGCGACATTGACCGTGTCGCCCTGCGAGCCGGCCGGCCAGGTGCCGATCGGCGGCTTTTCGGCCATGCCGACCGCGAAAGCCGAGTTCGAGAACGTCGGCAGCAGGACACCGCCGGCGAGACCGGCGCCCGCCTGCAACAGGCTGCGGCGCGAGACGCCGTGGGCGATTATGTGACGTGACATTTCGAAATCCTCCCTATGGGGTTATTGTTGCCCTCGTTGATGGTCTCGCCCCTTATTTGATTGCTTGCATTGCTTTCGTCATCGAACTGACGGCCCATGAGGGCACGCGCGGGCCGGCAAATTGTCGATAATCCATTGCCGACTTTGATCGGCAACTTCGTCAATGCCACTTTCGTCGGGGCTGGCAATAATCCAAAGCAATGCGCCGCGTATACGAAACCGCACTCATCCACGCGCGCGCTGTGCCGCGCTGAGAGGCTTGAGGCACAGACTCTCGGCTAATACGAAAGTCGCGGGCCGCGCGGACATGAATTCCGCGCTGCACAAGAGACTCGAACTCGTGAGCGCCGCTACGCCGCCTTGGTGATCTCGCCGCCCGCCGAATTGTCGACGATCACCGGCGTATCGAACCAGGCGATCTCGGGCTTGGAGCCGTAGAGCTGCTCGACCCGCGCCTTCCATTCGCCGTTATAGACGGCTTCCGCCGCCGCCTTCGTCTCCCACAGATAGACGCCGCCGGCGCGGCGGCCGTCCTCGCTGCGCAGATAGTATTTGCGCACCAGCCCCGGCAGATTCTTGTACTTCGGCGCGCTCGATTCAGAA
>Ga0316624_10000793_pt1 | contig 11571 bp, 2 predicted proteins | sample OWC_Aug_N3_C1_D5_FD_207657 | JGI IMG/M metagenome (GOLD analysis project Ga0316624, IMG submission 207657) | Wetland soil microbial communities from Old Woman Creek delta, Ohio, United States - OWC_Aug_N3_C1_D5_A | ecosystem: Environmental > Terrestrial > Soil > Wetlands | place: USA: Ohio...
CAGCTGAACCGGTATACCAGGTCCACCCCCCACGATGCATGTGAGGTGGCACGCTGTAAATATCGCTGCAGATCACGTACGGCTCAACCCAGTAATCAGCTGCCTTCTCCTCCGAATCGGAATGCAAGATTGGATTGAGCAGGTCGAACAGCTCTCCGGCTTGTTTTCCATCGCCCAGCAGGCTGAATGCCCAGGCTGTCCAGATGGCCGCGTGGGTGTATTGCCCACCGTTCTCACGTATGCCCGGAAAGTAACCTTTTATATAGCCCGGGTCGTGCTCGGTTTTATCAAAAGGTGGGGCGAACAGCAGAGCCAGGCGGTCTTGTGGGAGCACCAGCCGGTCGAGTACCGACTGCATTGCCTCTCTGCTCCTTTCGAGGTTGCCGGCCCCACTCAATACCGCCCACGACTGGGCAATGCCGTCGATCTGGCATTCACTATTTTGGACCGAGCCGAGTGCGTGACCATCATCATAATAGGCCCGGCGGTACCATGCCCCGTCCCAGGCTGATCCCTCAATGGCAGCTGCGTATTCCTTGTACCGGGTCCGGTATTTCCGGGCTGTGTCACCATCTCCTGATTGGTCGCATATTTTCGCAAACCGCTCGAGCACATCGCACAGGAACCATGCCAGCCAGACGCTTTCTCCTTTGCCACCCTCCCCAACCCGGTTCAGGGCATCATTCCAATCGCCGGTGCCGATCAATGGTAGACCATGCGCACCATGAGTGCTGCCTTTTTCAATCGCCCGCTGGCAATGTTCCAGTAATGTATAGGCGTCTACGGTGTGTGGGTATTCGTTGTAGCGCTCGGTCTCATCCTTGCTCAATGGTGGTGCATCCCTGAAGGGTATTTTTTCCTGGAGCAAGCTTATATCACCCGTTGTTTCAACGTACAAAGCTGCCGCATATGGAAGCCATAGCAGGTCATCGGAGATGCGCGTTCGCACTCCTCGGCCCGATGGAGGGTGCCACCAATGCATCACGTCGCCTTCAGAGAACTGGAATTGGGCTGCATTGAGAATCTGCCCGCGTGCAATGACGGGGTCGATCGCCAGCAATGATAGGACGTCCTGCAGCTGGTCTCGGAATCCAAATGCCCCGCTGGGCTGGTAAAAAGCCGACCTGCCCCAGATGCGGCAGGAGAGGCTCTGGTAGAGCATCCATTGGTTCAGGATGACGTCGGCAGCTGGTTCGGGCGTATGCACTTGTACCGTTTTGAGCAAGTGATCCCAGAACACCCTGGTGCGCTCCAGGGCAGCTCCGACGTACGCCGAGTCATGGTACTTTCTTGCTAGCTCGAGGGCGTGCTCTTTATTATTCCCCTGTCCCAGCACGAAGTATATCTCTTCAGCCCCGCCGGGGAGTAGGTCTAGGTGCAGCTGGAGGACGGCACAGGTATCCTCGCCGGGAGAAAGCCTGGTTTCCAGGCCAATCCGCTGTAGTGCCGCCGGACAGGCGAATGTTCCACCCCGTCCCAGGAATTCAGCCCGGTCGGCTGTCAATCCGTGTACGGGTTTGCTGGCGATCAGGAAGGCGGTACGCTCACCGAATTCGGCATTATATGGATTGGATGCCAGCAAGCAGTACTCCGCTGCGTCATAATCTGATACGAGGTATGGTAGTGATCCAGCATGGGTGGTCCCCAACACCCATTCAATATACTGGGTGGCGGTGATCCGACGATTATGATCCCAGGTATTTTCGACCCGCAGGTGGATCACCTTCACCGGGTCCTCCGGGCTGGCAAACAGCGTCAAGCGCTGGCGCAGACCGTGCGAATTGTGTTCAAAGATGGTATAACCCGCCCCGTGTATTACCCGGTAGGGTTGCTCGGCTCCGGCTGGTAGAGGCGTGGGGCTCCAAACCTCGCCGGTTTCCTCATCTCGCAGATAAAGTGCTTCACCCGGTGGGTCGCTGACAGGGTCGTTCGACCAGGGTGTTAAACGGTTCTCCCCGCTGTTTACCGCCCAGGTGCACTGGCTCCCATTTTCGCTGACCATAAAACCAAAATACGGATAACCAATGACGTTGACCCAAGGGGCAGGCGTGGATCTACCATGGCTTAGCTCGATGACGTATTCACTTCCACCCTTGCTGAAACCGCCGTAGCCATTAAAAAATTGCAACTCCCCAATCGAAGGCAGGGGATCCTCCTGGTCGTAGATGGCTATGCCTTTCGTGGTCCTGGTGGCGATAAACTCAGGTAGGTGCGCGATCTGGGCAGTGTAGTCGGGTATTTGATCTTTCATGAAACCGCGCTCGCCTTTAAGAAGGAAACGGCACGCAGTTTCCAACAGGATATGCTCCTCAGGATTCATCTGGTCAGCATATAAGATGTAAATCCCACCCCGTTTCGACAGCCATTGCTCACCATTTAACCGGTTAACCAGGCGGTAGAGCATCCCATTCAGCTCTGCACCGTAATCAGTCTGTTGGTGGTTGAGAATGACCACGTCCACCATGAAACGCCGGCTGCGTAAGAATTCGTGCACCTGTAAAACTTCACGTACCAGGTCGATTTGTTTGGGATCCTCGATCTCCACCAGCAGGATGGGATAATCCCCCGAAATGCCAAAACGCCATAAACCCGATTGTCCAAGTCGGTTCTTGGCAATTATTTCCGCCTGCGCTCGGGCAGCTTTGAATGGGTACAGTAATGCTGAGAGCACCTGCAAAGTATCTTTGAAGGCTTGCGAGTCATAGTTTTGCTTGCCCAGCCAGGTCTGAACGGATAGATCAGCCTGGTGATACGAGCGCTCAATCAGCGTCCAGCTAGAATAACGCTTTGCCAATGCCAGGATCGCCTCCCGGCTGTCTCCGGCGAAGGTCAGGTAGGCCAGTTCCGCACTCTCGTGCTGACCGACGTGGACATCCTGCCCAAGGGCAAAGATTGGATCCAGTGTGGCTCCCGTCGTCCCCGATAAGTATTGCTCCGATTCGAGCGCCAGCGGGTTTTGCATCGTGCGGCCGCGACCGATGAACCGATTGCGGTCTGCCTCGTGTTGCACCAGCGGTGGTTTATCATGGAATTCCCCATATGGATCGACTACCAACATATGTCCCAGGCAGATGGGTTTCTCCCCACTGTAACGGGGACGTCGTGAAAAGATCTGCAGGTTTAGCTCTGGTATGAATTCAGCCTCTATGAACAGCTTGTTAAATGCCGGGTGCCGCTGGTCTAATCCCTGTTCTGCTAGGATCACCTCCCCATATGATGTCAGGCGCAGGTGAACTGGCTGGCCACTCGTGTTGTGCAAATGGAGCCGCCTGATCTCAACCGGGTCATCAGGGCACACCGTGATTTCCATGGTCGAGGTGAGCTCGTGCTCAGCCCGGCTGAAGACCGCCATATGGGCAAAGAAGGTTACCTGTGTTTCCCCCGCCCGGGCCGGGATAGGCTGGTATCCAGCTGACCAAACCGAAGGTGTGCTACCTTCCTCACTGGTCGCGGGATTCATATCCTGGATATAGATCCAGGTTCCCCAAGGGTCCAGTACCTCATCAGCCTGCCAGCGGGTCAGGTCGATGCCCCGCCAGGTGCTATATCCACCCCCCATATTAGAAAGCAGCACACTGTAATCCCCATTGGATAGCAAATTTACCATGGGGATAGCTGACTGGACTGGCACGCTCCACGGTTTTATCTCAACTGGGCTGGTTGTCAGGCGCAGTGACCCTCTGACCGCCTCGGCGTATGGGTTTTGCAACGGTACGATCTGCGGTATCTGCTCTTGTAGAAGCAGCTCAACACTTTGGATGCGCGGGTCGCTATGCATCCGGCGCACCATTACGTCTTTGTTGAAATAGTTCACCAAAGCCATCATTATCATCCCCTGGTGGTGCGTCATGTACTCGCGCACTACTGTCGATGTATCCCCCACCGGTAACCGGTTGCTTGTAAAATCAATCGACTCGTACATGCCATACAGGCCAAAGCTGTTATGTTCCATCAGGATGGCCAGGTTTTTAGCCACCTCATGTGGTTCGTAATGGATTGCCATGAGTGAGGCGTAGGGTGCTACAACCAGGTCGTCCCCTAATCCACGTTTAAAGCCCAATCCTGGAACGCCAAACGCACGGTATTGGTAATTTTGATTGGCGTCAAATAAGTAGAATCCCGATTCCGATATCCCCCACGGGACGCCTTTCTCTTTCCCATAAGCCATTTGATGTAACACTGCCCCCAAAGCACTTTCCGCCAGGAGCGTGCCTGGGTACGAGCGCAGAAAAAGTGATGGCATCAGGTATTCAAACATGGTCGCACTCCAGGAAAGGAGCACATTCATCCCCTCCACCCTGGTAAACGGCCGGTTAAGCTGCAGCCAGTGGGATTGCGGCACCTCCCCCTTTCCCAAGGCGATGACGGATGCAATGCGTGCTTCTGAGGCCAACAGGTCGTAACAGTTGTCATCCAGCTGCCCCGTATCGAGGTTGTAACCATTGCGGAATACACGTCGCTGCAGGTGGTAGAGGAATCGGAAATCCATCTCCATCACAAATCGCTCAGCTCGGGCCGCGCATTCACCATACACATTCAACAAGCCATCCGCATTGGCTCCGACCTTACTCAGGGCCTGGTCGATTGCATCCAGCCATTCCATGGCCTTGTGTCCTTCACTCGCATCAGGGACAATTTGGCTTTCTTTAAGAAGGTGGCGTAGTTCAGCACTGTTGGTCAGGCCGTCGTTAGCATAAATGTGCACCTGGCCAAGCCGCGGATTGTATTGCAAATTGCCTCTCAAGCTACGCAAGCCTTGCTCAAATTGAGGCTCATTGAACACCCCAGGCACTTGCTCCAGCAATTGGATCCAGGGTACCAATTCAGTTAGTGTTCGCCGGATTGCCTGGTGGTGGAGCCCAACCTGCGTGGCCACTTCTTGTAACTTGCGTAGCGACTCCAGGTCGAAAGCTGTGCTGCCGATCTTTATGATTTCAATCAAACGATTCGATAGATCCGGCCAAAATTGACCATCCGCAGTCTGAAAGAGTCCAAACCACTGTTCTGCCTGTCTGCGTACTACCAGGATCTCATCCCGCATCCTGGTGATGCGCCGGTTAATTTCCTCGACCTGCTGGGTAAATTCATCCTTGCTCATTCCTTTCAGGATCTCGGTTAAATTGGAGAGCGTATCCAGGTAACCCTGCCAGAGGTTCCAACGAAAAATACGCTCGTTCGGCATATTCTTGCAGGCTTGAGCAGTTATGATCAGGCTGGCAGCCAGGTTGCCACTATCTACGGTAGAAATGTAGCGCGGGCTGAGGGGTTTCAAGGTCAGGGTGTCATACCAGTTTAAAAAATGCCCCCGAAACCGTTCCAGCTGGTCCAGTGTATCCATTGTTATGGAGAGGCGGGTTGCCAACCCAAGTTGATCCAGGTACCCGAAGTCATAAGCTGCCAGTGTGGAGGTGAACAGGAGCCCAATGTTCGATGGAGAGGTATGGTGTGCGATGATCCCCACGGGCGCCTCCTGGAAGTGATCAGGAGGCAGCCAGTGATCTTCCGGGCCGACGAAGCGCTCAAAGTAGCCCCAGGTACGCCGGGCCACCTGGCGAAATAGGTTTACCTGCTCATCGTTCAATGGTATTGAGCTTTGTTTTATCGGCTCGTCAACCAGCTCATCGATGACCGGCGAAAATATCCACAACAGCAGCATGGGTGTGGCAAAGATCAAGGAGGGAGCGATGCCACCACTCCCCGTGATAATATAGGCCAGCTGGATTCCGACAGCCAGGACCAACGACACCAGCGTCGATATGATCATCCTCAGCCAGATGGTATTCCGGTAGATTTGCAGGCCGAAAAGGCGCGCAGTCTGGGCCGCGGTCGTCCATTCTAGCAGGTTGCGGTGGCTGATCATCAGGCGGTAGAGGGTGGTCAGGATGGCATCCAGGGCGTTATATGCCTCGTAGGGCAGGAATATTATCGCCAATAACCAGCGTAAGAGTGACCATCTCACAGGCCGGAATGCTGCCCTGAAATTTCCATCTCCTATCGCCTGCATGGCACTCCTGGCTATGCTTGTCAGCACCGGGATCCCTAACGAAAGCAGGACGATCGCCATCCAAAACCAAATGAGGTTGAGCATGGAAATCGTGCCCAAAAAGAAGATCAGCAAGAGGGCAGGAGATAGCAATGACCGCAGGAGATTATCGGCCATTTTCCAGCGATCGATGGCGGTAAATCTAACGCCATATTTTCCAGGCTGGATCAGCCAGGGTAAAAGCTGCCAATCTCCCCGCATCCAACGCTGCTGGCGCTTGACCTGGACGTAATAGTTGGGTGGGTAATCCTCGATCATGGTGATATCCGTGACCAGGCCGGCACGGCCCATTACCCCCTCCAGCAAGTCGTGACTGAGCACGCTGTTCTCCGGGATATATCCATCCACGCTGCGTTCCACTGCGTCTAGGTCATAAATACCCTTGCCAACGTAACTTCCCTCGCCAAACAAGTCCTGGTAAGCATCCGAGACCGCCCGGGTATACAAATCCAATCCGGTATCTCCGGCGAATATGCGGGTAAACCACGAATAATTGGCACTTCGCGGATGGATCTCCATGCGCGGTTGCAGTATGGTGTAGCCCGAATACACCTGGTTGGTTTTCTCGTTGAACTTGGCATGGTTCAGCGGGTGAGCCAGGGTGCCTGCCAGGCGCCTGGCTGCCCCACGTGGCAGGACGGTATCTGCATCCAGGGTGATTACGTATCGGACGCACTTTAATACTGCCAGGTCTTCCATCGCACCGCTGATGGTTGAGTATGAAGTCTCCTTATTGCCTCGCAGTAACAGGTTCAGCTCGCGCAATTTACCCCGTTTACGCTCCCACCCCATCCATTTTCCTTCAGATTGGTTCCACAGGCGCCTTCGGTGTAGCAAATAAAAGAGGCGCCTCCCTTCCTCGCTGGAGGCTTGTTCTTGATCACCAGGCTTGATTTCCTCCATTTTCTCTGTCGTAAGGACACCGCTATCAACCGGTGGGTCGCAATCAACGACTGATCGTCCATATTGGGTGTTCAAATTTTCTACTGCAGCAGCCGTGTAGCTTAGCATTTCTTCGTCTTCAGGTAGTGTTTCGCGGTCAGCATCGCCGAAATCCGTCAATAAAGCAAAAAGCAGTCCAGGTTCCTGGTTACGGAGGTAATTCATTTCGAGCTGGCGAGCCAGGTTGTCAATTTCCCTCCGGCTGGTGATTAAGGCCGGGATCACCACCAGCGTCTGGAATGGTCGTGGAATCCCATCAATGAAATTCATTTTAGGGAGGATGCGTGGTTTTACCCGCAATGTGACCACCCAATTGACCAGGCTGGCGGAAACAGTCAAGATGGGGATCAATAATGTAATCGTTATGATGAGAGCTGAGATCCATTGCAACGGGGAACCCGATTGAAATATCCCCCACATATTGATGGCAAGTGCGGACAGCCCCAGGAATAGCAAGCTTAGGAAAATGATGCTTCCGAGATATAAAGCATTGGCATGCCGTAACATCCAGCGGGTTAGAGAGGCTTTAAAATCTGGCTGATAACCAATCCTCCGCTCCAGGATGGCTCGACCTGCACCGAGCAGGTATTCACCGACATGTGCGATTGGGTTATCGAGAGTCTCTTCACCCCTATTCGGGCTTGTTACCATTCCAGCACCAGCAGGTTTTACTTTACTGTTCTCGCGGGCTGCTTGGAGGATGATTCTGGCCAGCTCATTTTCCTCCTTACCACTTTTGAATGAGAGCGTCTCGATTTCCTTGCGATACATATCCCGGGTTTTAAAGTCCATCAGCGGATATATTCCTGCGGGGTCTTCGCGTAGAGTGCGTTCAAGGCTGCTGGCTGCCTCGAAAAAGTCGTTCCAGTTTTGCTCGGAAATGGTGCGCAAGCTGAGGATGATATTTGCAACTATCCCCCCGGTTAGCAGGTCGTTGGCTGAGGTCTGGCTTGTGGAAAATGGGTTGCTGATCCCAACCAGCTGTTGAGGAAAGACGGGTAGATCCGGAAACGATTGGGGGCGGATGATCAATTCGAGGATGTGCGCCAGGGTTTCGATCAGGTTGTAGCGCAGGAAGATTGGCAATGCCCACAATTCGCCCATCGTTAATGGCACCTGTTCCTGGAGCCTGATCAGGATGGCTTGCATGTCCATCGTATTCAATAAGTGGTTTTGGAAGGAAAGGGTCACGCGCCCAATTGCATAGATGCGCGGTAGACCCTTCAATGGGCCGTGGGCTAATTTGGGTAATTGCTTATAAAAGCCGGCCGGTAAATCTTCATCGATTAGCCTGATGGCTTGCCGGATGATGTAATAATTGTCGAGCACCCATTCTGCGGCTAGAGTAAGTGTCAGGTCTCGGTCCACTGCCTCGCGGAAGTAGGTGTGAACCTTTTCCAGCCAATCTGCATACACCTTAAGGTTGTGACCCCCAATAACAGCCTTCTTGCCAGGTTGTGCGGGCGCCTGGCTTACTTCCTGGTAATTACTAGCCAGGAAACTAACCAGCTCCTCGATTTGTTCGGTCTTTGACGTATAGATATTCCCCGATGCTGGAAATTCCTGCTCAGGGTTTCTATTATCCTGGTCATCCGGCATGCTTACCGTCTCCCTGATTTTTCTGCGGCAATCTCTGCCGCGCTTGGCTTCACTTGAGACCGCGGCACGTCTTGAATGACCAGGACGGGTTTGGTGCCGTGCTCAATGTAGTTGCGCGTGACTGTCCCATAAGGCCAGTTGACCTGGCCTGAATAACCGTGCGCACACAGGATCACCAGGTCGATATCCTCCTCCTCGGCTAATTCCAGGATTGCGGAAGGTACGCTGGCATGCTCAACGATGCAGGTATCACTATCTACCGGTAAGCGCTCTTTCATCTCGTACAGGTATCGGTCGACTGCCTGGTGGCTTAATCTCAGTAGTTTTTCGGTAAGCTGGCTGATCTCGACCGGGAAAGGTTCCGGAATGGGCACTTCAGGTGGTCGTATCACCGCCGCCAGGTAGAGAATTGATTTCTCAACTACAGCCCCCGAAGTGCTATTGGTGGAGGGTTCTCCTCGCGCCAGCTCGATCCCGGCAGTCAGGGAACACTCAGCGCGCCGTGAGCAATCGATTGGGATGAGGATTCGCCGGTAATGAATTAATCCTTCATCTGCCACGGGCTGGCTGAAAGCCCGCACGATCAGTACTGGCAGATAAATCAAATTGATCACCTTCTGCGTCACACTGCTGATGTTCCAGCGGCTGAGACCACTCGAGCCATGTGTACTGATCACTAACAGGTCCATGTTCTCGGTGTGCGCAAAGTCGACGATGTTCTCCGCCGCTTTTCCTTCCCTGACCGAATAATTGACCCGGCTCTTTTTTTCATCTTCACCCATCAAGGTTTTTTCACCCAACTTATTGCGGATTTTATTTGCCATGCCTTGCAAATACAAATCCGCCTCGGCTTTGCGTAGCTGCCAGCGCAATGGGTCCACTGCGTTCGGCATTTCTTGGTATGAGGTTGGATCAAGCACCTGCAGAAGAGTTATGCTTGACCCAAAAATGCGAGCAAACATCTCGGCGTGAGGGATTGCTCCTTCAGCCAGCATTGATCCATCCAATGGTACAAGGATTCGGGTGAACATAATGCCAACTCCTTTTACTTCTCCAACCTTATGGGAGGGAACTGCCCGGATCTGGTCAGTACAGCAGCAGTTCCAAAATTGTCTACACCAGGCTACCCATGATTTAATTTAACACTATTATATCCACCGAGACTAATTAATGCCTCGTATTCCCTTTATCTATAGCCTATATTCTACCTATTTTTCTCCAAATAATCCACTAACATGGATTATTGCTGTATGAAGGCGGGGAAATGGCTCAAAGTGAACACAAGGCTGGTCGATAATGGGATATTCATTTCCCCACTGTCACCAACAAGTCATTCAAGCCGGTTGGTCAGGACCTCATATTCTTTCCACATCATGCGCCCGCGATTCCTTCATGCCCGAATCTGTGATCCGTACAAACTCAGCTGCCCGCCATAGCTCTTCGATATTACGAGCGCCGGCATAACTTAACCCCGAGCGCAACCCGCCCACCAGCTGGTACACCACATCCACCAGGGCACCTTTATAAGGAACAACGGCTTCCACACCTTCCGGAACCACCTCACCCCATTCCTCGATCGCCAGCTCATTTTTTTCAAGCCGCCTTCGCTCCATGTTAGCCGATAATGAAGCCATACCCCGAACGATTTTGTACCGTCTATCCTCACGAATGACCGTCGCACCGGGGCTTTCATCAGTGCCAGCCAGTAAATTCCCGAGCATCACCGTGCTGGCTCCAGCCGCCAGTGCTTTAGTCATATCTCCCGAGTTCCTGATGCCGCCATCCGCGATGATAGGTACGTTCAGCTCCCGTCCGGCCTCCGCACATTCGATGATGGCGCTCAGCTGTGGAACCCCATAACCAGTCACCAGCCTGGTGGTGCAGATGGAGCCAGAGCCCACTCCCACTTTGACGGTGGCGGCTCCCGCTTCAGCCAGGTCTCTAACCCCCTGGGCTGTGGCAACATTGCCAGCAATGATGGGTAAATCAGGATAACGTTGCTTCAGCGTTCGTACCATGTTGATCACATGGTCGGAATGCCCGTGGGCAATATCTACCACCAGCACATCCGCGCCAGCCGATACGCAGTGTGCGGCCCTTTCCATCTCCTCCGGTCGCGCCCCTATCGCTGCCCCAACCCGCAGGCGGCCCCGCTGATCCTTTGTCGCATCGGGATGTTTTTGGATTTTAATGATATCTTGAGCGGTGATCAATCCCGTCAGCCGCCCTTCTGCGTCTACCAGCGGTAGTTTTTCGATGCGATGCTCGTACAGCTTGCGCTGCGCTTCCTCAGGTGTCTCGCTCTGGGATGCAACCACCAGTTTCTCGCGCGGGGTCATCACCTGCCTCACCAGCTGCTTTACCACTGGTGCCAGCAATACATCGCGATGGGTGATGATCCCTAGCAGCCGGTGTCTATCATCCACAACCACCAGCCCGCCAACCTCTCCATCCGCCATGCGTTGGCGGGCATCCTCCACGCTTGCTTCCGGAGAAATGGTGAGGGGTGCCTCCACGATCAGGCTTTCAGATCGTTTGACACGTGCGACGCACTCCGCCTGCTGGTCGATGGTCATGAAGCGGTGCAAGATCCCAATCCCACCCAGTTGCGCCATGGCAATTGCCATCCTTGTCTCGGTCACCGTGTCCATGTTTGATGAGACGATCGGGATCGACAGGCGTACCCCTGGTACGAGCCAGGAACTGGTGGAAACATCTTTGCGACTCTTTATCGAGGAGCGGTGTGGAACCAGTAAAACATCATCAAAGGTCAGTCCAACCTCAGCGCGTATGCTCATATGCCCTCCAAACTATAACAATGAAATGCCAGCAATAATATTATCAGGGAATCTCCTGGCTTTGCCTCATCCTTTCCAATTCTCTCCAGATAAACTCCGGCTCAACCGGGATGCGATCGACGCGCACACCCACTGCGTGATAGATGGCATTGATGATCGCCGGGACGGTCGGAATACCGGCAATTTCGC
>Ga0316624_10000794_pt1 | contig 11569 bp, 11 predicted proteins | sample OWC_Aug_N3_C1_D5_FD_207657 | JGI IMG/M metagenome (GOLD analysis project Ga0316624, IMG submission 207657) | Wetland soil microbial communities from Old Woman Creek delta, Ohio, United States - OWC_Aug_N3_C1_D5_A | ecosystem: Environmental > Terrestrial > Soil > Wetlands | place: USA: Ohio...
CATCCACCGTCTGGTGATGAAGAGCGGTTCGGACAATTTCAGATCAAGCAGCATCCAGGGCATCATGAAGCGCATCAAGGCCAAGGGCATTGAGGTGATCGTGTATGAGCCCGCGTTGAAGGAGGCCGAGTTCTTCCATTCCAAGGTTGTCAACGACCTGGCGCAGTTCAAGCAGCAAGCCGATGTCATCGTCGCCAACCGCATTACCGACGACATCCGCGATGTGGCGGACAAGGTGTATAGCCGCGATCTGTTCGGCAAGGACTGACGGCTAGTTATTCAATCCGGGCAGCAACTTTTCCCCTCGCCCGTTGCGGGATAACCAGCGACTTGGCAGCTTTGCTGCCTAGTCGAATGGCTAGGGGGTGTAACAGAGGGGCAGGGGAGAGGGGTGATGAGTCTGCTGGACAACGCAAAAGCATTACGCCATGACCAGACAGATGCAGAGCAGAAGCTCTGGTATCACTTGCGCGCTCATCGCTTCATGGGGCTGAAGTTCAAACGGCAAAAGCCTATTGGCCGCGTTTTAGAGCAGATACGACTTGCCCTCTCCCCCGGCCCCTCTCCCACAAGTGTGAGAGGGGAGCGGAAGTGAATCTTCTTCGCCTTTCCCTCAATTTGCTGCGCCGCGACTGGCGCGCCGGCGAATGGCGCGTGCTATTGCTGGCGCTGGTGTTGGCGGTGGGCAGCCTCGCCACCGTCGGCCTGTTCGCTGATCGCGTGCGGCAGGCGTTGCAGCAGCAGGCGCAAAGCCTGATCGGTGCCGACCTGCGCATCACTTCGACCCGGCAGTTTCCTTCCAGCTACCGCGCAATGGCGCAGCAGCGCAATTTGCGCGCGGTGCAGAGCCGCACCTTCCCCAGCATGGTGTCACATGGCGAGCAGGTGCTGTTGAGCGAGATACAGGCGGTTGAGCCGGGTTATCCGTTACGGGGGAAGATTGTGATCGAGCCGCCCTCTCCCCCAGCCCCTCTCCCGCAGGCGGGCGAGGGGAGTGGCTCCATTCCTGCACGTGGCACCGTGTGGGTGGATGAGCGCTTGTTGCGCCGCCTCGACATGAGTGTGGGCGACGAGGTGGGCATTGGTGCGCAACACTTCAAGGTGGCAGCACGTATCGTCAAAGATATTGATCAGTCCATCGGCTTCGCCAGCTTTGCGCCGCGCGTGCTGATGAACGATGCCGACCTGGCTGGCACTGGTCTGGTGCAGGAAGGTAGCCGCATCTCCTACCGCTTGATGATCGCGGGCGAGGCCAAGCAGGTGGCCGGGTTGCGTGCTGCGTTGCAGGAAAAGCTTTCCGGCAACGAGAAGATGGAAGATGTGCGCGATGCGCGTCCCGAGATACGCACGGCGCTGGAGCGCGCCGAACATTTTCTGGGGCTGGCCGCACTCACTGCTGCGATCCTCGCGGGTGCTGCGATGGCGCTGGCGGCGCGGCGTTTCGTGCTGCGCCATCTTGATGGTTGTGCGGTGATGCGCTGCCTCGGCGCGCAGCAGGTGCAGGTGCTGTGGCTGTTTCTGAACCAATTCATCCTGCTTGGCGTGGTGGCGGTGTTGCTCGGCAGCCTGCTTGGCTATGCCACGCAGGCGCTGCTGGTTGAGAGCATCGCGTCCATGCGCGACGCTACTCTGCCGCAGCCGAGCGTATTGCCGTTGCTGAAGGCCGCAGTCAGCGGTTTTGCGTTGTTGCTCGGCTTCGCCTTCCTGCCCTTGCTGCAGCTGCGCAGGGTGTCACCGTTGCGCGTGCTGCGGCGCGAACTGGGTTTGCCCGAGGCCAGCGGCTGGTTGATCTATGGCTTGGCGGTAGGCGTACTGGCCTTGTTGTTCCTGTGGCACGCGGGTTCGCTGAAACTGGGCTTGGCGGTGCTGGGCGGTTTATTGTCGGGTTTGCTGTGTTTCGGCTGGCTGGCGTGGTTGCTGCTGCACGGCCTGGCGCGCAACTCATACTATTTCCGGTCGCAATGGCGCCACGCCTTCAACAACCTCGCGCGCCACGGCCGCAGCGCAGCGGTGCAGGTGGTGGCATTGAGCCTCGGCGGCATGGCGCTGCTGGTGCTGACGCTAGTCCGCGCCGACCTGCTGGAGGCGTGGCAGGGCAAGCTGCCGCCGGATGCGCCTAACCGTTTCGTTGTGAACATTCAGCCCGACCAAGTGCGGCCGGTGCGGGATTTCTTTGCGAGCCAGTCGCTGCCGGTGCCGGAGGTGCAGCCGATGGTGCGCGGCAGACTGATCGCGATCAATGCCCGCCCCATCAACGGCGGCAGCTATGCTGATCCGCGCGCCCGTGCATTGGTGGAGCGTGAATTCAATCTTTCGTACATGGAGCAGATGCCGGCCTGGAACACATTGGTGGAGGGGGAGTGGTGGTTGCCGCAAAGTGAGAGCAAATCTGCGACGTCATTCCGGCGAAAGCCGGAATCCAGTTCTTTAATAGACCCACTGGACTCCGGCCCTCGCCGGAATGACGAAATTTCAGGCGAGCGCAAGGAGCTTTCAGTGGAGGAAGGGATTGCTAAAACGCTGGGCATCCATCTTGGGGATACGCTCACCTACGATGTGGCCGGCAGCAGCTTTACGGCGAAGGTAACCAGCTTGCGCAAGGTGCAATGGGATTCGATGAAGGTGAATTTCTTCGTCATTGCCACGCCGGAGTTGCTCAGGGATTTCCCGGCCAGCTACCTGAGCAGCTTCTACCTGCCGCCGGACAGGGTGCGCGCTGGCGACGAACTGTCGCGCGCATTTCCCAATATCCTGCTGATCGACACCGGCGTGGTGATCGCCCAGGTACGCAACATCATGGACCAGATCGCGCAGACGGTTAGCGCGGTGTTCCTGTTCACGCTGCTGTCCGGCCTGGCCGTGCTGTATGCGGCGTTGCTGGCCACGCAGGACGAGCGCAGCCACGAGGCGGCCATCCTGCGAACCTTGGGGGCGGACAGCCGCTATTTGCGGAGTCTGCACCTGTCCGAATTCGCCGTGCTGGGCGGTTTGAGCGGCCTGTTCGCGGCGGCGGGCGCGGTGCTGCTGGGCTGGGTGCTGGCGCGTTTTGTACTGGAGATCCCTTATCAGGCAGATGCTTCGATCTGGTTCGTCGGTTGCGGCGGCGGCATGGCGGTGGTGATGCTGGCCGGCTGGCTGGCCACCCGCAAGCTGATTTCGCGTCCTCCGCTCCGCATTCTCGCGGCGGATTAATGGCTTAGCGCTTGACGCGGCGCTGAATATCCCTATAATGCGCCCCTCCCTGAAAAAGGGAGTTTTAACCCTTGCCCCACCGTCCATATATGTCGGGGGGCTTTAATCCACAAGGAGATGTAATGCGACACTACGAAATCGTATTTATCGTGCATCCCGATCAAAGCGAGCAAGTGCCCGCGATGGTTGAGCGTTATCGCACGTTGGTGACCAGCAAGAACGGTCACATCCACCGTCTGGAAGACTGGGGCCGTCGCCAGCTGGCATACCCGATCCAGAAGATCCACAAGGCACACTATGTGCTGATGAACATCGAAGTCGACCAGTCCACGCTGGACGAGCTCGAGCACGCATTCAAGTTCAACGACGCCGTGCTGCGCCACCTGACCATCAAGACCAAGGCAGCGGTGACCGCTCCTTCCGCCATGATGAAGGAAGAGAAGTCGCGTTCGTTCGGCAGCGAAGCCGCAGCACCGGCTCCGGCAGCAGACGCTCCGGCAGCGGCAGCGTAAGTAAGGATTGAGCAGCAACCGTTGTGTGATTGAAGGGGAAGTGGTCGAGCTGGAAGGCTTGCGCTACACCCCGGCAGGATTGGCGAGAGTGGCGTTCAAATTGCGCCACAGCTCGATGCAGCAGGAAGCAGGGATGCAACGTCAGGTCCAGTGTGATGTTCCGGCACTGGCTCTGGGCGAAGCGGCACAGCAAGTCAGCCGCTTGCAGCCTGGGCAGAAGGTGAGAGCCGAAGGCTTCCTTGCGCAGCGCAGCCTGAAGATCGCGCAACTGGTGTTGCACATTGATAACGTTACATTGAGATAGGAGCACAACATGGCTCGTGTATTTAAGAAAAAAGATGACAAGAAGGGCAGCTCTTCGCGTCAATTGTTCAAGCGCCGCAAGTTCTGCCGCTTCACCGCCGAGAAGATCGCGGAAGTGGATTACAAGGACCTGAACATCCTGAAGGAAATGATCACCGAGAACGGCAAGCTGATCCCGGCTCGCATTACCGGTACCAAGACGCGCTTCCAGCGTCAGTTGAGCGTTGCCGTGAAGCGCGCACGCTTCCTGGCTTTGCTGCCATACACCGATTTGCACTAAGGAGTAGATCATGCAAGTTATTCTGATGGAAAAAGTGGTCAACCTCGGCCAATTGGGCGATGTGGTCAAAGTGAAGAACGGCTTTGCGCGTAACTTCCTGATCCCGCAAGGCAAGGCCAAGCGTGCAACGGAAAGCAACGTGGCGGACTTCGCCGCACGCCGTGCCGAGCTGGAAGCTGCTGAAGCGGCCAAGCTGGCCGATGCGCAAGCGCGTGGCGGCAAGCTGGAAGGCCTGACTGTGCAGATCGTGCAAAAGGCTGGCGTGGACGGCAAGCTGTTCGGTTCTGTAACCAATGCCGACATCGCAGCGGCACTGGTTGCCCAAGGCCACACTGTGGAAAAGGGCCAAGTGCGCATGCCAACCGGGCACCTGAAGCAGATCGGCGATCATCCGATCAGCGTTGCGCTGCATCCGGACGTGGTTGTGAACGTTACCGTGTCGGTGCTGGGCGAGCAGTAAACCAGCGTTGTCAGGTAACTATAAAAAGGGCTGGCGACAGCCCTTTTTTGCTTTCCGAAAGATGTAAAATCCCCCTCCCTGAATTTGCGGTCACATCATGCAAAACTTTTCTGCTCCCGTTGCCGATTCCCAACTCGAAGCCCTGAAGCTCCCGCCGCATTCCGTCGAGGCGGAGCAATCGGTGCTGGGCGGCATTCTGCTGGATACCAGTGCCTGGGACAAAATCGCCGACCTGTTGAGCGAGAGCGATTTCTACCGCAACGAACACCGCCTGATCTGGCGCCACATCGGGCGTCTGACTGAACGCGCGCAACCGGTCGATGCCATTACCGTGGCGGAGTCGCTGGAGAGCAACGCCGAACTGGAAAAAGCCGGTGGCCTGGCGTATCTGGGTACGCTGGCGCAGAACGTGCCTTCCGCAGCCAACATCCGCCGTTATGCCGAGATCGTGCGCGAACGCGCCATCATGCGCAAACTGGTGGAAGTAGGCAGCGAGATCGCCACCAGTGCCTACAATCCCGGGGGGCGCTCGGCAGGACAGTTGCTGGACGAGGCAGAAAGCCGTGTGCTGGAGATCAATGAAGAGGGCGAGCGAGGCAGCCAGGGCTTTGTTGGCATGCCGCCGTTGCTGACGCAGGTGGTCGAGCGCATCGAGACCTTGTATGGGCGCGACAACGCCAGCGACGTGACCGGCACTGCGACCGGTTTTACCGATCTGGATCGCATGACCTCCGGTCTGCAGCCTGGCGACTTGATCATCGTGGCCGGCCGGCCCAGTATGGGCAAGACCGCGTTCTCAATCAACATCGCGGAGAACGTGGCGCTGGAAGGTAAACCGGTGGCGATCTTCAGTATGGAAATGGGCGGCGCGCAACTGGCGATGCGTATGATCGGCTCGGTCGGCCGCCTCAATCAGCATACCTTGCGTACCGGACGCCTGGAAGACGATGACTGGTCGCGCATGACCCATGCCTTGGGCCTGCTGAACGATGCGCCGATCTTCATCGATGAGACGCCGGGCCTGAATGCGCTGGAACTGCGTTCGCGCGCGCGCCGCCTGCACCGGCAGAACAATGGCTTGGGGCTGGTGGTCATAGACTACATCCAACTCATGTCTTCGCCGGCGGGCAAGGCGAGCGAGAACCGTGCCACCGAGATCTCCGAAATCTCCCGCTCATTGAAATCGCTGGCGAAGGAACTGCATGTGCCGGTGATCGCGCTGTCGCAGCTGAACCGCAGTCTGGAGCAGCGGCCGAACAAGCGCCCGGTGATGTCGGACCTGCGCGAATCCGGCGCCATCGAGCAGGATGCCGACTTGATCCTGTTCATTTATCGCGACGAAGTCTACAACCCGGATTCGCAGGACAAGGGCACGGCCGAGATCATTGTTGGCAAACAGCGTAATGGCCCGATCGGTGCGGTAAGGCTCACCTTCCGCGGAGAGTTTACGCGCTTTGAAAACCACGCCCATGATCACCACGTTGCAGATCAGTACTGAGGAGGGATACGTTTCGCTGGCTGGGTTAATAAAAATTGACCCGTTGTTACATAAAATTTTCATTAATTTTGTTGGCGCTCCCGAACTGTTCGGTTACAATGCGCGTCCTTTTACAGGCGCGTAGCTCAGCTGGTTAGAGCACCACCTTGACATGGTGGGGGTCGTTGGTTCGAGTCCAATCGCGCCTACCAACTCAGGAAGCTTGCAGCATGATATGCTTCCCACTAAAGCCGCTTATGCGGCTTTTTTGTTATGCGCCGATTAAGCCTGCTTACTCCCTAACCCTCTCCATAGGGGCGAGGGGACTTGTTCCGCGTTTTCTTGGTCGCTTATGCGGCTTTTTTCGTTTTGGACGTGCCGACTAGTCTGCTTACTCCCTCTCCCCTTGGGGAGAGGGCTGGGGAGAGGGTGAGAGCTCAGCGAGCTAACCCTCTCCCTACGATCTGTTCGGAGTTTCATCGGGCATGGCAAACATGCCATTTGTCTCCGAGCCCGCAGAAACCTCGGCAGTCAGCTGATTAGCAGTATCTTCAAATCGTTTGAATCAGACCTCGTGGTATTCCAGCCAATCAGCACGGGCCATCTTCTCGATTGCCGCCGCATCGAATGTCCAGCTCAACATGTTATTCAACGCGTTCAGGTCCGACGCGTTGGTATCGCTATCATTAATCAGGCTCTTCACAACTTCAGTAAAGTTCTTGGCTTGATTAATGACTTCTGCGACAAACTCATCTTCGGTTTCAGCACGCTGTTCACCACCGCCAGCCAATCTGACCACCGTACTCGTCGAGACTCCATACTTTTCATCGGTTAATGTTTCTGCCACTACCAAATTAAAAATATCTGCTGTCTTGTCCATATATTTATTCTCCTTCGAGTGGTTTTTGCTTCGGTAGGCATCATCTCGCAGTTCGCCCGCGCCGGCCACCTGTCACAGTCTTGCCGCACCGCCATTTTTGATCCTAAACGACCTGCTACCCTTGCTGCAAGGCTCGTCCACGCCCAAGGTCTAGGCAAAGGTATATGAGGGTCTATATACAGGTCTAGATAATTGTATATATTGTTTTCAGGGCTGGTCGGGTGATAAACTTCGGGCCGTTTTTCTGTTAAGAAAATATAAGAATATCTTCATGAAATTTGTTCCAACGATTCTTTGTGGTGGCGCGGGTTCACGTCTTTGGCCGGTTTCTCGGGAGCTGCATCCTAAACCCTTCATTCGCTTGGCAGATGGGCAAAGTCTGCTTCAAAAAGCATGGCTGCGAGGCGCTGTGTTACCTAGCGTAAGTGAAATGCTTACCGTTACCAACCGAGAATTGTTTTTTAAAACGGAAGACGAGTATCGCGAGATGGCGGCAAGTGCGCCATCGGGGTTGCCCAACAGTTTCATCCTTGAGCCCTTTGGTCGCAACACTGCACCAGCCATTGCGGCAGCGGCTCTGCAAGTAGCCAAGTCGCATGGCGCAGATGCGTTGATGCTGGTGCTGGCTGCCGACCACCTTATTACCGACCAGGCGGCCTTTGCCCAAGCCGTAGCCAAGGCGATAGAGCTGGCGCAGCAAGGCAAGCTCGTCACTTTTGGCATCCAGCCAGAAGCGCCTGAAACCGGCTACGGCTACATTGAGGCTGATGGCAACAAGGTGCTGCGTTTTGTTGAAAAGCCTAACCTGGAAAAAGCTCAAGAATACGTTTCATCAGGTCGCTATTTATGGAACTCCGGCATGTTCTGTTTCTCCGCGGGAGCGATGCTCCGTGAAATGAAGCTGCACTGCCCGGCAATTCTGGATGCGACCAGCGCCTGTATTGGAAATTCTCGCCGGGCAGAGGGCAAGGGTTTTTCCCAACTTGAACTTGCTGCCGAGGCCTTCGAACAAGTCCCTGACGACTCCATCGATTATGCGGTCATGGAGCGTTCCGACCAAATTGCCGTAGTGCCATGCAGCATTGGCTGGAGCGACATTGGCTCATGGAACGCGCTGGGCGATCTTGCCAAGCCTGATAGTGACGGTAACCGCGTCGAGGGCGAAGCAAATTTGCATGACGTAACCAACTGCTACATTCAGAGCACCGAGCGCATTGTGGGTGCTGTTGGGGTTAGCGACCTTATTATCATCGACACGCCCGATGCGCTGCTGGTGGCAAATCGAGCACGCGCGCAGGATGTGAAGCACATCTATGCCAGCCTGAAAGCCCAAGGGCACGACGTGCACAAGCTGCATCGGACCGTCCACCGTCCTTGGGGCACTTACACTGTCCTGGAGGAAGGCGCGCGTTTCAAGATCAAGCGCATTGAAGTTAAACCGGGGTCGTGCCTCAGCCTGCAGATGCATCACCATCGCAGCGAGCATTGGATCGTGGTCAACGGAATGGCGAAAATCGTCAATGGCAATCAGGATCTTCTCGTTAATACCAATGAATCTGCCTATATTCCTGCAGGCCATAAACATCGCCTGGAAAATCCCGGGGTGGTCGATCTGGTCATGATCGAAGTGCAGAGCGGCGAATACCTGGGTGAGGATGACATCGTTCGTTTCGAGGATGTATACGGGCGCTGCAAATGAAACAGTCAACGCCTTCCCTTCAGGCTGTTTCAGCATCCTTGCCATTGCCTGGTACAGTCTTGCCAATGGGCGAAGCGTCATCAGAACGCGAGGTTCGCGAAATCACCGTTGCCATGTTGCCTCCGCAACATGCAGAGAATCTGGAGAACTTTGCCGATACTTTCGGCACTGGATGGTTCGACCCACAGAATAATCGGCTTCGTCTTCAATTCCATGTGGTTGGCATATTCAGTAATGCCAAGACTCAGGAACTTTGGCTTTCTGTTCCGGGTAGGGATGAAAAGATTCCGTTAGCTCCAGCCAATGTTGCATCGCCAGCTGTTGGTCAACGGCATCCTCAGCTTTCATGGTCTGCACAAAGCCGTTTTGTGTTGAATGAAATTGTTGATTTGCCAAGCTGGGCAACTAGCTCCCCGCAGTTTGATTTGGTGGCAGGGGTTGCGGGCAAGCCAGAGAAACTTGGCGTTATTTACATTGGTGAAGCCTGCAAAGGTCGCGAAAAGAACAATACCTTGCGAGTAGTTCCTGCATCTGCGCCCCCGCTGGCGTCGACACCAACTCAACGGCCAGCACCAAACAATGTCACACTATTGGCGCGTAGGATTGTTGCTCGCATCATGGGAATGAATCGCCTGTTTCTGCTTACTGTCCTGCTCCCTACTTTAATTTCCTGCATCTATTTCGGATTTGTCGCCTCTGATGTTTACATTTCCGAATCCCGTTTTGTCGTGCGCAGCCCACAAAACCAGACGGGTATTGGGCTGGGTGCGCTGATTAAGGGTGCTGGATTTTCAAGTTCGCACGACGATAGCTACGCCGTCCATGACTACATCTTTTCTCGCGATGCATTGAAACAACTTGATACGCAGCTCGCATTGGGCAAAGTATTTTCCAGCAGTCAGGTGGATATCATCAGCCGCTTCGCCGGTCTCGGCTGGGATAACAGTTTCGAGGCTTTATCCGTTTATTATCAAAAGCACGTAACGCTCGATCTGGATACCTCATCCTCGATTTCGACCTTGAGTGTGAGAGCTTATTCGGCAGAAACTGCTTATCAGATTAACGAAGCACTGCTGGAAATGAGCGAGGCGCTGGTTAACCAACTCAACGAACGCGGGCGAGTGGATATGATCAACTTCGCTAATCGTGAAGTGGCCGAGGCCGAAAAAAAGGACAAGGAAGCAACGCTAGCCCTTGCAAGAATCCAAACCGAAAGTACGAAGATTGCCGAGGGCGGTCGCTCGCTCGTCAGCAGATATACGGAACACCAGCGTTTGACCCTGGAAAAGGAATTTGCAGACAAAATGCTGGCAATGGCCCTGAATTCGCTGGAAGATGCACGCAGTCAAGCATTGCGCAAACAGCTCTATCTTGAGCGCATTGTTCAACCCGGCAAGCCTGATGCGGCGGTGGAACCGCGGCGCATCCGCAATATCTTTGCCACCTTGGCGCTGGGCTTGATTGCCTGGGGCATCCTCACCATGCTCATTGCGGGCGTGCGCGAGCATCAGGACTAGGGAGGGGCAGGGTGAATGACGTAATGCTGTTGCGGCGCTCATTCGCTATTCAGATTCGCGTGATTGGCGCTTTGCTGATGCGCGAGATTCTGACTCGCTATGGCCGCCATAACATTGGCTTTCTGTGGCTGTTCGTCGAGCCGATGATGTTCACACTCGGTGTAACTGCGCTCTGGACTGCAACCAAGGCCACGCACGGCTCCAACCTGCCCATTGTTGCCTTCGCCGTGACAGGCTATTCCTCAGTGCTGCTGTGGCGCAACATGCCGGGGCGTTGCGCCAATGCCATTGCCCCGAATCTGTCCCTGATGTATCACCGCCACGTCAAGGTGATTGACATCTTCGCCTCGCGCATCCTCTTGGAAGTTGCTGGTACCTCAACTTCATTTACAACATTGATGATTTTTTTTGTATTGATTGGCTGGATGAAAGCACCCGAAGACATTGTAAAAGTGATGTTTGGCTGGTTCATGCTGGCGTGGTTCGGTGCCGCTCTCGCATTGCTGATAGGCGCACTGAGTGAGCGCAGCGAAATTATCGAAAAGGTCTGGCACCCCATGTCCTACTTGTTATTCCCCTTATCGGGTGCAGTGTTCATGGTGGATTGGCTGCCCACTGCAGCGCAAAAATTCGTGCTAATGCTTCCCATGGTGCATGGCGTGGAAATTCTGCGCGAGGGCTATTTTGGATCGGCAGTGCGCGCACATTATGACTTGGCTTATATGGTCATTGTTTGCATGTGCATGACCTTGCTGGGACTGGCGCAGGTTCGAGACATAAGCCGAAAGGTTATGCCCGAATGATCCATATCGACAACGTCGTAAAGCGCTATCACACTCGCACTGGGCCGCGCACAGTGCTTGATCAGATCAACCTGCAGATCAAGCCGGGAGAAAAAGTCGGGATTTTGGGGCGCAATGGTTCGGGCAAATCAACGCTGATTCGCTTGATCAGCGGTGCAGAAAGGCCAACCTCTGGGACGGTCAGGCGCACGATGAGCGTGTCATGGCCACTGGCTTTCGGCGGCGCTTTTCAAGGAACATTGACCGGGTTGGACAACTTGCGCTTCATTTGCCGGGTATATGGAACCAGTACAGAAGACAAGATTTCTTTCGTGCAGGACTTTTCCGAATTGGGCAGATACCTTTACGAACCAGTAAAGACGTATTCATCGGGCATGCGTGCGAGACTGGCGTTTGCCATTTCGATGGCTATCGAATTCGATTGCTTTTTGATTGATGAGGTAGTG
>Ga0316624_10000797_pt1 | contig 11542 bp, 9 predicted proteins | sample OWC_Aug_N3_C1_D5_FD_207657 | JGI IMG/M metagenome (GOLD analysis project Ga0316624, IMG submission 207657) | Wetland soil microbial communities from Old Woman Creek delta, Ohio, United States - OWC_Aug_N3_C1_D5_A | ecosystem: Environmental > Terrestrial > Soil > Wetlands | place: USA: Ohio...
ATCTCGCTCGTGGACAAGCCGCCCGCGGTCCGCATCGAGCGCACGGTGAGCGACCAGGAGTTCGCCGCGCGTGCCCGCCGCGTCGTCGGCGAGCAGCTGGGAGCTTCAGGGCCGGCGCTGATCGACGTCGGGGGCGGCGCCGCCGACGCCTTCCTGCTGCTCGACCCGGCGCTGCGCCTGACGGTCTACGTCCTGCGACCTCCCGATCCGCTGTCGGCCGGCTTCGGGGAGCCCGTGGGATTCGCCTTGCGCACGGCCGATGCGCTGCTGCTCCAGAGCCACGTGCTGGCGCCGCTGAAGAGCCCGATATCGACGAGCTACCGGCTGCTGTGGCGCACGCTGCACGCCGGCACGGCATTCCTGCCCAAGGGCGCCGCGGCCACCGGGAAGGCGCCGCCGCTCGCTGCCGGGAGCGGCATGGATCTCGCCGCCTGGGAGCAACGGCTCGACGGGCTGGTATCGTCGAAGCGCTCCAAGGGGACGCTCGAACTTCTGGTCGACGGCGCCGCATTCTTTCCGCGCTTCGTCGACGCCGTCCAGGGCGCGCGCCAATCGGTGTGGATCCGCGTCTATATCTTCGACCGGGACGACTACGCCGTGGCGATGGCCGACCTGCTGCGCAAGCGCTCGCAGAAGATCGACGTGCGCGTGCTGCTCGATCACCTGGGCACCGTGGTCGCCGGCCAGATGCCGCCCGCGGGACCGATGCCTGCCGGCTTCAGGCCACCGGAATCGATCATCGACTACCTGCACGCCGGTTCGGCGGTGAAGGTCGTGGCGTCGCCCAATCCCTTCCTCACCTCCGACCATACCAAGGCCATGTTCGTCGACCGCGAGCTGGCGTTCGTCGGCGGCATGAACATCGGCCGCGAGTACCGCTACGAGTGGCACGACCTGATGGCCGAGGTGCGCGGCCCGATCGTCGAGCCGCTGCGCAGGGATTTCGAGCTCAGCTGGATTCACGCCAGCGCGGGCGACGTCGGCTTCCTTTTCGGATCGCTGCAGCGCGACGAGCGCCGGCCGCCGGAGCCGCAGGCCGCGGACATGGTCGACCTGCGGCCGCTCTACACGCGCACCGGGCAGCCCGAGATCCTCGAAGCGCAGCTCGCGGCGATGCGCGCGGCGCGGCGCAGCATCTACGTCGAGCAGCCGTACCTCTCGGACGGCCACGTGCTCTCCGAGCTGATCCGCGCGCGCCAGCGCGGCGTGGACGTGCGGGTGGTGCTGCCGAGCCGCGGCGACTCGGGCTTCATGAACAGCGCCAACCTGGTGACCAGCCAGCTGCTGCTGCGCAGCGGCGTACGCGTCTACGCCTACCCCGGCATGACGCACGTCAAGGCCGCGATCTACGACGGCTGGGCGTGCTTCGGCTCGGCGAACATGGACAATCTCAGCCTGCGCGTCAACCGGGAGCTCGACCTCGCGACCTCCGACCCCGCGGCGGTGGCAGGCCTGCGCGAGCAGGTGTTCGAGGCCGACTTCGCCAGGTCGCGCGAGCTCACCGACATCGAGCAGCTCGGCTGGAACGTCTACCTGAGCGATTTCATCGCCGGGCAGCTTTAGCGAACGCGCGTGTGAAAATCGCCGTCCGACGAATAACATCGGCCTTTCCTGGTCGAGGCGGCCGGAGGGGGGACGAGATGAATGCCACCGACAGTTTCCTGCAAGCCCGCGATTTCCTGATCGCGAACCGCGAGAACTACGCCGCCGCCTATGCGGGGTTCCGCTGGCCGCAGCTCGCCGAGTTCAACTGGGCGCTCGATTACTTCGACGTCATCGCGCGCGGCAACCGGCGCACGGCGTTGTGGGTGGTGAACGAGGACGGCGCCGAGGCGCGGGTCACCTTCGCGGAGATGAGCGCGCGCTCCAACCGCGTCGCCAACTTCCTGCGCGCGAACGGCGTGCGGCGCGGCGACCGCATGCTGGTCATGCTGCCGAACGTGGTGCCGCTGTGGGAGATCACGCTCGCGGCGATGAAGCTCGGCGCGGTGGTGAGTCCCGCGACCACGCAGCTCACGCAAGCCGACCTGCAGGACCGCATCGAGCGCGGCCGGGTGCGGCACGTGGTGGCGGAGGCCGCCGCGTGCGCCAAATTCGCCGACGTGCCGGGCGACTACACGCGCACGGTCGTCGGCGGCGAGGCGCCGGGCTGGACGCCCTACCGGCAGGCCGATTCCGGCGGTGCGAGCTTCGCGCCCGACGGCGCGACGCGCGCCGGGGATCCGTTCCTGCTGTATTTCACCTCCGGCACCACGGCGCGGCCGAAGATGGTGCAGCACACGCAGCAGAGCTACCCGGTCGGGCATTTGTCGACCATGTACTGGCTCGGCCTGCGGGAAGGCGACGTGCACTTCAACATCAGCTCGCCGGGCTGGGCGAAGCACGCCTGGAGCTGCTTCTTCGCGCCGTGGAATGCCGGCGCGACGATCTTCCTGTACAACCTCGCGCGCTTCGACGCGAAGAAGACGCTCGAAGCGCTGGTCCGCTACGGCGTCACGACGCTGTGCGCGCCGCCGACGGTGTGGCGCATGCTGATCCTGGAAGACCTGAAGTCGTATCCGGTCAAGCTGCGCGAGCTGGCGAGCGCCGGCGAGCCGCTCAATCCGGAAGTGATCGAGCGCGTGCAGGCGGCGTGGAACATCACGGTGCGCGACGGCTACGGTCAGACCGAGACCACGGCGCAGCTCGGCAACCCCCCGGGACAGCCGGTGAAGGTCGGCTCGATGGGACGGCCGCTGCCGGGCTTCGAGATCGAGCTGCTCGACGTCACTCACGACCGGCCCGCCGACGAGGGCGAGGTCGCGATCCGCCTCGCGCCGCGCCCGGTGGGGCTGATGACCGGCTACCTCGACAATCCCGAGCGCACGCGCGAGCTTCTCGGCGGCGCCTACTACCGCACCGCGGACGTCGCGTCGCGGGACGCCGAGGGCTACTTCTGGTACGTCGGGCGCGCCGACGACGTGTTCAAGAGCGCCGACTACCGCATCAGCCCGTTCGAGCTGGAGAGCGCGCTGATCGAGCACGAAGCGGTGGCCGAGGCTGCCGTGGTGCCGAGCCCGCACGCGCTGCGGCTCTCGGTGCCGAAGGCCTACCTCGTCCTCAAGCCCGGCTTCGAGCCGTCGCGCGCGACCGCGCTCTCGATCTTCCGCTTCACGCGCGAGCGGCTCGCGTCCTTCAAGCGCGTGCGCCGCATCGAGTTCGCCGACCTGCCCAAGACGATCTCGGGCAAGATCCGCCGCGTGCAGCTGCGCGGCGCCGAGGGCGAGCGCCAGGGCGATGCGCGACGCAAGAACGAATTCTGGGAGGAGGATTTTCCCGAGCTGAAGGCGTAACCCCGGCCGACCGCAATATCCCGCTCAGGCGGGCAGCAGCTCCTTTGCGCAGACGGCCGCCGCAAGCGCGCGCAGCAGCGCCGCCCCGTCGCCGCGCCAGGCGCTGCCGTGCATGCAGGCGAGCGTCGTCGGGCGCTCCGCGGCCAGGCGTTCGAGCGCAGCGGCCGTGTCGGGCGCGTGCGCAAAGTAGTCCATTTGGCCGCGGAACGCTTCGCTGGGCGCGAGGATATCGGACTCGGTCAGCGGCGGCTCGCCGGCGCCGCCCTGCGTGAACAGATCGCCGCAGAAGAACGTGCGCGTGGTGAGGTCCATCATCAGGCCGCACTCCCAGGCATGGGGGAGGTGCGGCGTATCGAACCAGCGCATCCGGTGCGTGCCGAGGGAAAGGATTTCGCCGTCGGCGAGCGCCCGCGCAGGCCGGTCGGCCACGTCGTTCACGGACACCATGGCCGCCACGCGCCCGCACAGCGGCTCCGCGCGCGGCGCCGCGGCGAGGAAATCGTTCAGCGCGCCGCATTCATCGGCCTCGAAGTGGGACAGGCCGACGTAGCGCAGGCGCTCGACCGGCATCACCCGTCCGATCGCTTCGCGTACCAGGGGGTACATCCTGCGCGGCCCCGTGTGGAACACGAGCGGCTCGTCGTCCACGACCAGGTACTGGTTGAAATTGAACTGGCCCGCGCCGTCCGGCAGGGACACGGGCGTGTTGATCCGGTAGATCCCCGGTGCGATTTCGTTGATGTTCGTTCCCGACTGCGGATTTGTGATCATGGTCCACTCCTCGTTGAATGACGGCAGGATGTGTAACGACAGGCCCGATCGTTACACTTCCTTGGCGGTGGGGGAGGCACTATCCTGTGCGGCATGCAGACCCCGCCCGTTGAACAGCTCGGCGAGGAGGCCGAGCTGGCGCGTCGCATCGCGCAGGCCGCCCCCGGGCACGCGCGTGAGGCCGAGACCGAGCTGTACCGGCGGTTGGCTCCGCGGGTGCGCCTGTATGGGCTCAGGCACCTGCGCGACGAGCAGGCCGCGGCGGACCTGATGCAGCAGGTGCTGATGATGACGATCGAGAAACTGAGGGCAGGGCAGCTGCGCGAGTCCGAGCGCCTGGCGTCGTTCGTCTTCGGCATCTGCCGCATGGTCGTGCTCGATCTGCGGCGGGGCGGCGCGCGGCGCGCGCGCCTGCTCGAGCAGTACGGCGAGGACATGCCGGTGGCGGATGCCGCGATCGCCCCGCGGCTCGATCACGAACGCGTCGCGCGTTGCCTCGACCAGCTCTCCGAGCGTGAGCGCGCGGTGCTGCTGATGACCTTCTACGAGGAAAAGGGCGCGGACGAGGTGGCGGGCCTGCTAGGGCTCAGCGCCGGGAACGTCCGCGTCATCCGCCACCGTGGGCTCGAGCGCCTGCGCGGATGCGTCACGGGAAGCGAGGTGGAATCATGATCCACGCGCCCTGCCGCGCTCCGATCGGGCTCCGGCAGCTCCTCGCGTACTGGTTCGGCGAGCTCGACGAAGCGGCGCAAGCCCGCGTCGACGAGCACCTGCTCGGTTGCGGGCCATGCAGCGACAGCCTCGCCGAGCTGGTCGCGCTGGGTGACGCGGTCCGTGCGGTGTTCGCGCAAGGCGCGGTCCGGGCCTTCGTCACGGACGCCTTCGTGAAGCGCCTCGCCGGGCACGGCATGCGGCTGCGCGAGTACCGGGTGGCACGCAACGGCAGCGTCAACTGCACCGTGGCACCCGAGGACGACTGCGTCGTTGCGCACCTGGAAGCGCCGCTCGCGGGCGTGAAGCGCGTCGATGCCATCTCCTACATCGCGGGTACGCCCGCGGAAGTGTCCCGCGACATTCCATTCGACGCGGCGAGCGGCGAAGTGGTGACCCTGCCGCCGATCGCGTGGCTGCGGACGATGCCGTCCCACCGGCAGCGCGTGCGACTGGTCGCGGTCGACGAGACCGGCGAGCGAGTGATCGGCGAGTACACGTTCAACCACTCCGCGTCGACGTAGCGAGCGTCCCGGCGGCTGCCGGTATTCAGACTTTGTGTGAGCTCGGCTCCCCGGCGAGGGCTCGAAGTGGAGTTCGCTCCTGAGGGCTGGGGGAGCGATGCGTAGCGGAAGACACGACAAACCTCGTTGGTGCCCTACCGTCACCGGCGCAATTCTCAGAGACGCAGGCCGGGGACCCTTCGCCTTGGCGTTCAACACCAACAGAACATGGCGCACCCGAGGCCAGCGATTGGAAAGCGTTCGAACCGAGCCGCATGGTACTTATAGACTATTGATGCAGTGTCGGAAATGTTTACAGGCTATTACAGCGACGGAACCACCCGTTCCTTAACGCGTTGAATCTGCGGCACTAGGCGGCCTTGGCTTGATGTTTGCTAATTCGCAGGTTGAGGCAGGACAACAGGTTACTGCAGTGGCTGGAGAGGGGGTACCTGTAATTCCGCCGCCAGAGTCTCGGCAGGCGTGAACAGAAGCACGCTGGTTGGCTGTGTAGAACACATAACGAAGCGTTCTGATGCAAGGCAAGGACGCTGATGAACGGAACACTTTGGGGAGTCGAAATGAGCCGCAAAACAGCATTCATTAGTGCCGTCTCTATTGCAGCCGCCGTTAGCTCGGCGAATGTCTTGGCGGTTACCCTGGACTTCAACTCCTTGGCTGACGGGGCCAACAATTCCGCCGTGCAAGCTTATCTCGACGGGAAAGTAGGCGTCGGCAATATCACCGTGACGGGAGCGGGCGCGAGCCGGTACTACGCAGGCGACGGCTTTGTGTATTCGATTGGCGGTCGGTACATTACCCTGGGCACTACCGACGGGGCGACGAGCCCAACGGACTCGACGCACTTCGATCCCCTCAACGTCAATAATGGCTACGACACCTTTATCTACAATGCGGGCTCAAATCCGTCTACGAAATCAAAATTCGGTACGCCCGGCGGCGACAAGATCACCATGGCGTTCAAGATTCCCATTCTGTCTATCTCGTTCGACTGGGAGGTTTTTCCGAATGGTGACTGCGGCACCTGTACTTCGTCGAGTCCTAACTGGCCGGACTTCGAGCTGTTCGCTGGTATGGTTGGGGATACCACGCCGACGGATAGTTTTACGGGCGATACAATTTTCCCGGTGGGCAAGTATGACCCAGCAACCAAGTCGGGGACGAGTACCTATGCACAAGGGCTAGGGACTTTCTCGGCGAACTTTTCGCGGCCGATGAACTACGTAGAATTTGTCGATTGGCCGGACCGAATCGGAATCGACAGGCTCGATCCGACCACCGTTCCTGAGCCCGGATCGCTTCTCCTCGTGGGTATTGGTATAGCGGGGCTTGGCCTCAGGAGAAAGCGCGGCGCGGCGAGTTAGGTCGGCCGCGGTACACGGCGAACCGCGAAGCGAAGGGTCTTCACCTACCTAAGCTGAGTTGACGTCCTGCCCCAGATCGAATTTCGCCCTGAAGCAGAACGGCGGAATGCGGGACATGCACATGTCGGCGGCTGGTTGGGGTAGGCCGCGAATGCGCAAGCAGACATCATCTCATTCGCATTCGGGGCGTCGATGAGATATTCGCCGTGTGCCCGGAACAGTCGCGATCGTCCAAACCACCGTGCACGCGGTGCAGCACCGGCGGAAAGAGCTGGCGGTTGCGAGTGTAGGCAGCGTGACCGTTGCCGAGCGGACGAATCCGTTGTGAGTTCTTGGCTCCCCGACCAGGGCTCGAACCTGGGACCTGCGGATTAACAGCGGGGTGCCGAGTGCGTAACTAGTCGTTTATTGGCCCGCCCTCGCTCGCTAAAGCGAGCCAAGACCTGCTGATCACGTCACGTTTTCCCCACGTTTTCTTCCTGTGTCTGAGCGTCCGCTCTTGAGATATTCCGTTGAAACGACGTGACCCCCGTCTTGTCTTAGATCCCTAGTACAGCTGCCACCAAGAATCCTGGGCGGCGAGCAATTCAGCCGCGGGTTTCTCGAGGACCACGCGGCCGGACTTCATCACGTACGCGCGGTCCGCCACGCCGAGCGCAGTCTTGATATTCTGCTCCACCAGGATGATCGCGGTGCCGAAGCGGTGATTGATCTGCCGCGCGGTCTCGAGCACGCGTTGCACCAGCACCGGCGCCAATCCAATCGAGGGTTCATCCATCATCATCAGGCGGGGCCGCGGCATCAGTGCCATGCCCACCGCCACCATCTGCTGCTGGCCGCCAGAGAGGGTGCCAGCGCGCTGTGCGCGGCGCTCATCGAGCATCGGGAACAACTCGATCACTTCGCGCAGCCGCGTGGAATTCGCCGCTGCGCCGCGTTGCGTGTACGCCCCAAGCATCAGGTTCTCGATCACGGTGAGATCGGGGAATACGCCGCGGCCCTGCGGAACCAGCGCCATCCCGCGCCGCACATTTTCGACCGGGTTGCCGCTGGCCCAGGGCTGACCGGCGAAGCGCACCTGGCCCGCGCGGGCGGGCAAGAGGCCAAGGATGGTCTTGAGCGTGGTGGATTTGCCGGCGCCGTTATGGCCGAGCATGGTCACCACTTCGCCTTCATGCACGCGCAGGCTGACGCCCTGCAGCACGGTCTTCTTGCCGTAACCGGATTCGAGCCCTTCGACTTCGAGGAGGACGTCGGCCATGCTCAGACGCCGAAATAGATCTCGGTGAGAGCGGGGTCGCTCGTGATGTCGGCGGGCGGGCCAGCGGCAAGGACGCGGCCCTGATGGAGAAACACCACCTGGTCCGCGAGTTCCGAGATCAGCTCCATGTTGTGCTCGATCAGGAGGATGGTCTTGCCGTGATCGACCAGCCGCCTCACCATGGGAATGATCCTGCCCAGCGACTCGCTGTCCAGTCCCGAGGTCGGTTCGTCGAGCAGCAGGACCGGGGCGTCGGTGGCGAAAATTCGCGCCATGGAGAGCAGTTTTTGCTCGGGATAGGCCAGATCCTCGGCAAGCTCGCGCGCGCGATCTGTCAGTCCAAAGAAGCTCAGCACCTCCATCGCCCGATCGCGCGCGCGCTGCTCCTCGGCGCGTACGGCGCCGGCGCGCAGGAACAGGCTGAACACGTTTTCGCCTGCGGGTGTCGCGCAGCCGAGCAGCACGTTTTCGAGGACGCTCATTTTGTTCCACAGCCTCAGGTGCTGGAACGTGCGCACGACGCCCAGTCGCTCCACCCGGTGCGGCGAGAGGCCGAGGATTTCCGTGCCCTGCAGCCGGATCGAACCGTGGTTCGCACTGAGGAATCCCGTGATGAGGTTGAACACGGTCGTCTTGCCGGCGCCGTTCGGTCCGATTAGTCCGGTGATTACCCCCGGCTGCACCTCGAACGTGCAGTCGTCCACAGCCTGAATCCCGCCGAAGGAGCGGGACAGGCCTTGCACGCGCAGGACCGCGGGTTCAGCGGCCATAGCGTGCGCGGCCGAGGATGCCTTCCGGCCGCACCAGCATGAACACGATCAGCAGGGCGCCGTAGATGATTTGCCGCATTGGCGCCGCAATTGTGTCCGGGATGGCAAGGAACTTGAGCAGCTCGGGAATCGCGAGCAGCACGAATGCGCCGACGATCGGTCCGGCCAGCCGTTCGCTGCCACCGAGGATCACCAGCGTCGCGATGAAGATCGATTCGTGCAGCGAGAAGCTCGACGGGTTGATATAGGTGATGTAGTGGGCGTACAGGCTGCCGGCCATCGCGCCGAGCGCAGAGGAAATGCACGCGATCACGATTTTCACCAGCACCACGTTCTTGCCCATGGCCACCGCTGCGATCTCGTCGTCGCGGATCGCCTGCAGCACGCGGCCAAACGCGGAATTGGTCAGGCGCCAACAGATCGCCCAGGTGAGCAAGGCGAATGCCGCCGCGAGGAACACGTACTCGAACGGCTGGTCAATGACCCAGCCGAACAGCCGGGGCCGCGGAATTCCGGGCAATCCGGCAAGGCCATTGGTCAGGTCGGTCCAGTTCATGAATACGGCGAGCACCACCACCTGCAGGCCGAACGAAGCCACCACGTAATAGTCGCCCGCGACGCGCAACGAGGGAATCGCGACCAGCGCGGATGCGAACGCGCCCGCGCTCGCGGCGACCACCATGCCGCCCCAGAAACCCAGGCCCAGCTTGAGCGCGGCGAGCGCGGAGGCATAGGCGCCGATGCCGTAGATCGCCGCATGCGCGAGCGAGAAGATGCCGGAGTAACCGATCAGCAAGTTCAGCGACAAGGCGAGGATCGCGTAGATCGCGACCATCACCAGAAAGTGCGTGAGGTAAGCGGTCATCGCGCGTTCATATTCGGGTCAGATTTCCGCGGACTGGATTTTGCGGCCGAACAATCCGCGCGGTCGCACCACGATGAAAATCAGGAACGCGCCGAAAGAGATGGAGGACTGCCACTCCGACGCGATCTTCCAGACGCCAAGGTTCTCGAGCAGCGCGAGGAACAGCGCGCCGAGCAGCGCTCCCGGAATGGAGCCGATGCCCCCCATGATGACCGCCACCGAGGCGAGCAGCACGAAGGTGGTGCCTCGATACGGCTCGACCCCGACATCCATCGCCAGCAGGATCCCGGCCGGGGCGGAAATGGCGGACCCTACCGCGTAGGTCAGCAGATGGACGCGCCGCAGGTCGATCCCCACCGTGCGCGCCATCTCGGGCGAAGACGATACCGCGCGGATCGCTTGGCCCCACAGGGAATATTTGAGGAAAGCCATGAGCGCCAGGAACCCCAGGATCGCGGTCGCCACGCTTAGCAGGTGAAGCCGGGTGAGGAACACCGGTCCGAGTTGTACTGCCTCGGCGAGCCAGCCTACGTCCATGCGCAGGGGATCTGGCGCGAAGATAATGGCGAGTAGGTTCTCGATCAGGGTCAGCAGGCCCAGCGACGCAATGAACAGCGTGGTACGGATCGCGCCGCGGCGTTCTAGCGGCTGGTAGATGAGAAGATCGATCAGCATCCCGGATAGCGCTGCCGCGACGATGGCGCCGATCACGGCGATGGCGAGCGGCAGGCCGAGGAATTTCTGCGCCGCGTAGGCGTAGTAGGCAGCGAGCGTGAACACTGCCCCGTGCGCGACGTGGAAATGAAGCGTGGTACCGTAGATCAGCCCCCAGCCGAGCGCGCACAGAACGTAGAGGCTGCCTACGACGAGTCCGGTGGCCGCGAGTTGGAGGAACAGATCCAAGGCCGGCCCGCCCCGATACGCTGCGCGGGGCTAAGGGGCGGCCTTGATGACTTTCTCTACCTGGACCTTGCCGTCCTTCAGGGTGCCGACTTCGATGTCCATTACCGCGCCGTGGTTGGCCTGGAATACAAGCTTGCCCGAGAGGGTGTCGAAGGCGCGGATCGACTCGATCGCGTTCTTGATACCCTCGCCGGTCAAGGCGCCGGCGTTTTTCTTGATGGCTTCCTGCGCGGCCTTGGCGAATATCATGGTCGCGCTGTAGTACTGCACCGCGAAGAATCCCGCGTTGGTCTTGTACTTGTCCTTGAACTTCTTCGCGAACGCGGAGTTCGGATCGAACGGCAGCTTGGTCACCAGCATACCTTCGGCGCCCTTGGACTTGAAGGTCTCGGGCACCAGGACCCAAGACGTCCCCGCCATCGGGATGGTGATGCCCAGTTCGCGCGCCTGGTCCGCGATGATCGAGACGTTGCGGCCGTAGGACGAAACGTACAGGAGATCGCCGCCCCGAGCTTTCAGCTTGGCGAGCTGCGCGCGAAAATCGGTGGCGTCGAGGGCCACCCGCTCCTCGGCGAGCACCTTGCCGCCGGCGGCGCCGAACTTCTCGCGGAATGTGTCGGCCGAATTGCGGCCGGCCTCGTCGTTGGCGACAATCAGCACGGCGTTGACGAGCTTCTTCTCCTTCGCGAGCCATGTGGCGATGACCCCGACTTCGTTCGACACCACCGGGATGTTGTTGTAGAGGTAGTCCTTGTTGGCGAGGTTGTCAGACTGTCCGCCGCCGTTCATGATCACAACCTTGTTCTGCGCCGCGATCGGCTGGATAGCGAGCGTCGGCGACGAATAGGAAGTCAGGCTGAACGGCACTTTTTCGACTTCCACCAGCCGTCGCATCGCATTCACCGCTTTCGATGCGTCCGCCGCGTGGTCCTCGTAGATCACTTCGAGCTTGCGGCCGGCGATACCCCCGGCCGCGTTGATATCCTCGGCTGCCATCTCGGCGCCGCCTTTCATCCAGACGCCGTACGACGCCCCCGATCC
>Ga0316624_10000798_pt1 | contig 11536 bp, 12 predicted proteins | sample OWC_Aug_N3_C1_D5_FD_207657 | JGI IMG/M metagenome (GOLD analysis project Ga0316624, IMG submission 207657) | Wetland soil microbial communities from Old Woman Creek delta, Ohio, United States - OWC_Aug_N3_C1_D5_A | ecosystem: Environmental > Terrestrial > Soil > Wetlands | place: USA: Ohio...
ATCAGCCTGCACCGGTTGCGGCAGCCCATCGCCGCTGATGGTCAGGTTGCGCGCTGCAAGCTGTCCGTTCAGCGCGGGGTTGTTGGTTGCGCCGTTGGCCCGGATGTCGGCATCCACAAAGCCTTTAACGTCCATGTTCTTGCCAAAGGCCACACCAAACGCTGAAGCGAGCCGCGCTGCTTCCTCGATCGAAGCATTTTTCGCCGTGAGCTTCACGTCGATCTGTGCGGGCGTCGACTGGGCATTGACCGTTCCCGAAAACGAAACCGGCGTGGATCCCAGTTTCAGATCGCCTTTGCGAACCTGGATGAAATCACTGTTGAGATTGACGCTTGCGTCATAGTTGACCGTAATGGGATAGCCGATCTTTACGTTCTTGACGCGGGCATCGTCCATCCGGAGTTCGCCGCTGGAAGTGAGATTGCCGCCGGAGTTCTTGATCCTGGTGTTGCCGGAGAGCTGTGCCTCAACTCCGCTCAGCGCCTGGACGTTGAGGAATCTCTGTACCGCGGAGATTGCCGCCTGGTCCAGCTTCAGCCCACCATCAAACGGAGTGTTCAGCATTTCTCCCTGCGCCAGCGGGCCGCCTTTGCCTTGCAGGGCGATTGTCTGCTTGCCTGCTCCAGGAAGGTGGGCCGTGGCATTGATGGAAAACTGCCGGCCGGGAGCAAAGTCGCTCACCTTGAGATCGATGTGATCGTACACCGTGCGCGGTTGGCGCTTTTGTGCGTCAGTGATTGCCACCATCCCATCCATCATCACCAGGTTGGCCAGTGTGAATTGTCCGCCCGCTGGCTCTTCCTTTCCTGCCGGCGCCTGCGGAGCCGGTGACGGCTTGCCCGAAGAACCTGGCGGGGGCGCAGGTTGGCCCGCGGGAGTTTGCGGCGCCGGTGTCGGTTTTTGTCCCAGCGACGCAAAGTTCCATACGCCTTGCGCATTACGCACCAGCTCAACCTGCGGACGGTCCAAACGCAGCGATTGCACCTCAACCTGCTTGCGCAGCAGCGGCCAGAACTTAACGCTCACGCTCAACTGCTGCGCGGTGGCGAAAGGCTTTCCGGTATTGAATTGCGGATCTTCGCTGATGACCGCACTGTCAACGCGGAATGCAGGAGGAAACAGACCCAGTCCCATTTCTCCCAGGGTCACTTGCCGGCCAAGGCGTTTCTCAAGCTGCGCCTGAATCTGAGAGCGGTAACGGTTGACGTCAATGAAATGCGGGACGATGAGCGCTACGGCCAGCAGCAGCACCACAACGATGCCCACGGCGATCCCGAGCTTGCGCATTACGAATGCCCCCTGAACGCTCTTTACTTAGATGTCCGGATTCAGGGTAGAACGATGTGATTGAGGGATCTCCCCGATTGGGGAACGAAGCGGCAGCTAGAAATGCTGCTTCCTGGGATTTCCGCCTGAGGCCGTTTGACGCTCTGTTGGTATATTGCTAAACTCAACCATTCACAAGTACTTATCCCTCCCCAGAAGAAGGAATCACGTGCAAGGTTACACCCGTCGTCAATTGAAGGAAGACAAGTTTGCCCAGACCGCGCAAGGCGCGGCGCAATGGACCGCCAGCCACCAGCGCCCGGTGGTTGTGGGCATCGTGGTTGTGGTGGTGGCAGTTCTCGCCGTTGCGGGCTTTATCGCCTGGCAGAGCCGCAACAGCGAGCAGGCCAACATCGCTCTCAGCGCGGCCATGCGGACGTTCAACATGCCGCTGCGTCCGACGGGAGCGCCCGCCAGTGACACCAATGCCGGCTTTGCCAGCGTGGCGGACCGGGGAAGGGCCGCGGAAAAGGAATTTGCGGCCCTGGCTGACAAGTATTCCTTTAGCAAGCCGGGCAAGATCGCCCGCTACATGGAAGGCGTGGCGGCGATGCAGGCGGGCGACAACGCAGCCGCAGAGCAGCAACTGAAGACCGCAGCCGGCTTCAGCGACAAGGACGTGGCTTCTCTGGCGCAGGTGGCACTGGCGAATCTTTATCGCACAACCAACCGCCAGCCGGATGCCATCAGGATTTTCAAAGATCTGGCCGATCATCCCACAAACACCGTCCCCAAAACGCAGGCCCAGTTGGAACTGGCGTCCATGTATGAGACTACGGACCCGCAGCAGGCGACGGCGCTTTACCAGCAGATCCAGAAAGAGAACCCGCAAACCCCGGCCGCACAGCTGGCAAACGCCAAGCTGTCCGGCGCGAAACCGGAATAGGACCAGAACCGTCTGAACCGGCGCGCGGCGCCGGAGCAGTAACCCGCTAGCAGCGGCCAACCTTCATCCACCGTACGCATCTTTAGCTTTGGCGGCAGAAATCTTTATAGCCAACAGCAGAGGAGCACAGGTATGAAGTCCTTTTTGGCAGGATTGGGTATTGGCATCGGGTTGGGAATTCTTTTCGCTCCCATGAGCGGAGAAGAAACCCGGAGCAACCTTCAAGAGCGCGCCGGCAATCTGGCGGACACAGCACGTGATCTGGCAGACCAGGGTCGCGAGCGTCTGCGCAGCGGCGTCTCCGCCGTGCGCAGCAAGGCTGAGCGCATCGGCAGCAGAATGCAAGAGGCCACCGGAACCGAACCTTCGCGTAATCTTTAAAACTAAACGGCCCGGCGGCGGGGAGCTGCTGCCGGGCCGAGTTCTTGACACTCTCTTTTCCTCGCCTTTATCCTAGTAGGCAGTTCTCCTGCGTAACCCTGCCAGAAATTTCTGGTCTGAAATTCAGTTTCCCGGAGCTGCCCGTATGTTTATCAAAGTAAAGGATATTGAGCTCCGGAATTTGGAATTCGATGAAAGCATCAGCCCCGGCATCATCGACTTGGGGCCGGATGTTAAGCAGACTGCTCCGCTCCAGGCCGCAGGCCGGGCTGAACTGGTCCGGGAGCACCGGGGCGCGCGAAAAACGGTGGACGATATCCGGCTGGTGGGCAGGTTTTCAACGGACATCGAGCTGCGCTGTGCCCGCTGTCTGGATCCTGTGGCCAACGCTGTTTCCGAAACCTTTGACTTGATCTATCGCCCGCTGGGTGTGGATGCGGTTGCCGACGAAGCTTCCATCAGCCGGGCGGAAACCGAGATCGGTTACTATCAGGGCGAAGGTCTGCTCCTGGAAGACGTATTGAAAGAGCAGATTCTGCTGGCTCTGCCGGTGAAGCAGGTTTGCAGCGCCGGTTGCAAAGGATTGTGCCCGCATTGCGGGACGAATTTGAATACGGGAAGCTGCAACTGCGCCGTGAGCGTGCCGGATGTCCGCTGGTCGGCGCTGGAAGACATCCGCAGGAAACTCGAACGATAAAACGATTCATTGGAAATCTGCGCTGTGGCCACGGGCCGGGCGCGAAGGAAGGTTGACGAAATGCCAAATCCCAAACGGCGGCACTCCAAGGCGCGCACTTCGAGGCGCCGCGCCCATGACCATCTCACGGGCAACTCTGTGGCGGAGTGTCCGAACTGCCATGAACGTAAATTGCCGCATCGGATATGTCCGAAGTGCGGCTACTATAAAGGCCGTGAAGTCCTTGAAGTAAAAGAATCCACCTAAAGCACACAACGATCAGTGGAAACCGTTATAGCTGTCGACGCAATGGGGTCAGACAGAGCGCCAAAGCCCGAGATTGAAGGGGCGTTACTGGCGGCTCGGCGCTACCCAGGAGTCCGCGTGCTGCTGGTGGGTCCGGAAGAACAGCTGCAGCGCGAGCTGGCGGGGCATCCGACCGCTGCGGCCATGCCTGTGGAAGTTGTGAACGCCACCCAGGTCATCAATATGCACGATAAGCCCGTGCAGGCCGTGCGCACCAAGAAAGACTCCAGCATGCACGTGGGTTTGCGCCTGGTGCGCGACAAGCGCGCTGTGGGGTTTGTCACCGCCGGCAATACCGGCGCGGCCATGACCGCTGCCAAAATGGTTTTGGGCACACTTCCCGGAGTGGATCGCCCGGCGCTGGCCAACGTGTTCCCCACGTCCGCGGGAAAGCACAAGCCTTCCATCCTGATTGACGTTGGCGCCAACGTGGATTCCAAGCCGCACAACCTGGCCCAGTTCGCCATTATGGGCGAAATCTATTTCCGCACTATCTTTGGCAACCCAAAGCCCACGGTGGGACTGCTCTCCATCGGTGAAGAAGAGACCAAAGGCAATGAGCTCACGCGCCAGGCATTCTCGCTGCTCAAAGACCTGCCGCTGAATTTCATCGGCAACGTGGAAGGCCGCGATCTGTACAACGGCCGCGTGGACGTGATCGTCTGCGACGGCTTTGTGGGCAACGTGGCCCTCAAAATCTCTGAAGGCCTGGTGGATGCCGTGCGCTTTCTGCTGAAAGAGTCGCTGACTTCAACGATTACTTCGCAAGTGGGTTACCTGCTCTCACGCAAGGCCTTTACCAATTTCGGACGCAGGCTGGACTATTCCGAATACGGCGGCGCGCCGCTGCTGGGGATCAAAGGCGTGGCCATTGTGGGCCATGGCGCTTCCAACGCGAATGCCATCAAGAACGCCATCCGCGTGGCCAAGCAGTTTCACGAATCCGGCATCAATGCACGGATTGAGCAGGAACTCGCGGCCCTTCGCATGGAGGCGCCGGCCGGAGGTAATTCATGAACCTGCCCACCATCGCTTTTCTCTTTCCTGGACAGGGATCACAGGCGCCGGGCATGGGAAAAGAGCTGGCTGCCTTGTATCCCGTGGCGCGGCACACGTTTCAGGAAGCCGACGAAGCCCTGGGCTTCTCCCTCTCTCAGCTCTGTTTTGACGGTCCTGCGGAAAAGCTGCGCATGACTGAGATCACGCAGCCGGCCGTTCTTGCCGTGAGCGTGGCCGCGGCCCGCGTGCTGCAGGAGAAAGGCGTGGTCCCGCAGTTTGTGGCCGGACACAGCCTGGGCGAGTATTCCGCGCACGTGGCCGCTGGGACTCTGGAGTTTGCCGACGCCGTGCGGACTGTGGGCAATCGCGGCAAGTACATGCAGGAAGCTGTTCCTGAGGGTGAGGGTGCCATGGCGGCCGTCCTCAGCATGGAGATCGAGCAGCTCCAGCAGGTCTGCGCCGACGCTGCGCAGGGCGAAGTGGTTTCACCGGCCAACATCAATTCGCCTGACCAGATCGTGATTTCCGGTGCAACCGGGGCGGTACAGCGCGCCGCCGCGCTCGCGAAAGAGCGGGGCGCCAAGCGGGCCATCATGCTGGACGTCAGCGCGCCTTTTCATTGTGCCATGATGCAACCGGCCCAGGAACGCCTGGCCAAGGACCTGCAATCGCTCGCGTTCAGCACCCCAGAGGTCCCGGTAATTTGCAACATTGACGCTGAGCCGCGGACCTCCGCCGAGGCCTACCGCGATGCACTGGTTCGCCAGGTCACCGGGGCTGTCCAGTGGCTGGGCTGCGTGCGCAAGCTGATTGCGCTGGGAGCAACGACTTTCGTTGAAGTCGGGCCAGGGAAGGTGCTTACCGGGCTAATGCGCCAGATTGACCGCACCCAGACCGCCTTTAACGCCGAAGACGAGGCCTCCTTGCAGAAGGTGACCAACCTGTTCGCGGCAGCGGCCAGGGAATAGCAGCCCGGGACTTTCCCAACGCCATTCACCCCTCAAAAACCGCCTTTGGGCGGGGAATTCAGCCGGTAATCTTATTTGCTATCGTTTTTGCCGGTATGACTTTATAATGCCCCGGCATTCGATCACGGGGCCTCCCCGGCCCCACATAAACAACAAAGAGACAAAGGAGAATTGGGAGACATGAAGACGATTGCTAAGTTGATGGCGCTGGCCCTGCTCATGGGCAGCCTGGCATTTGCTCAGGACAAGAAGGGTGATGACACCAAGAAGACTGACGCCAAGGCCGCCGACACCAAGAAGGCGCCTAAGGCAAAGAAGGCGAAGAAGGCCAGCAAGAAAAAGGGCGAAGCCAAGCCAGCCGCCGCTGCAGCCGACAAAAAGTAGTCTTTTCTTGATTCATTGCGGCTTCCCATCAGCAGATGGGGCCCGGGAATCCAAAGGAATACCCCTTGAGCGAGCAATACGCGAAGTGGGTATTCCTTTATTAATTTGTGCCCCTGCTGTGACCCGGAACTTTTTGACCGAACACAGGCTATCTCTGGGCGTGGCACAGCACGGTCCAGGGAGAGATGGTGATGGTCTTGGATTTTTTCTCCACCCACAATGACGTCGATTCAGAACGCTGGTTGATGGTAACCACCACGATCACGCCGCTCGGCGACTGAAAGCCTTTCTTCTTCGGCTCAGTGGCGCAATCAATGTGATGGCTGGTGATGGCGCCGTATTCGCTGGAAGGTCCCCAATCCAGCATGAATTGGGAAAGAGAATACTGGTTGTATTTTTGGGCGTGCTGTTTCCAGTCGGGATCACCGTTGTAGATTCCGTAGGCGGCGTCGAAGTCCTTGCGCTCGATCGCGGCAAAGTACTTGTCGATCACCTGCTCTTCCGGCCAGTAGCGGAAGAACCACCAGACCAGAAACGCCGAGATCACCACTACAAGGGCAAGACCGATCAGCCGCCAGCGCCGTTGCGCCGGCCGCGGATCATATTCTTTCGCGTCGAGCAAGCTCATGAGAACGTTCCTTACAGTGTGCGTTTGAACAGCAGGGTCGACAAAACAAACATCACTACGGCGAACCCTCCAAGATACAGCAGGTCAGGCCAGATTGCAGCCAGTCCCACGCCCTTGAGCAGCACCGCCTTGAAGCCGTGCACGGAATAGGTGAAAGGATCGATAAAGGCGATGCCCTGCAGCCACTTGGGAAAGGCCTGAATGGGGTAAATGGCGCCGCTGGGAAAATAAAGCAGAGTATTCAGGATGCCGAAGATCGCGCGCGGGACCAGCGGGTCGTTGATCCGAACCATCATCAGGAACATCATGGCGATGAAGGCGAAAGAGGTGCAGCCGATCAGGAGAAACAGCCAGAAAAGATTGCTGGGTGAAAATGTGCTGCCCACGCCGGAGATGAGCGATCCCAGCAAGGTGAGCACAATTCCGGCGCCCATGGCTTTGAGCGCGCCGGCCACGTTCAGTCCGGCCACCAGTTCCATCTTGGTGATGGGCGTGACCAGATAGCCTTCATGCACGCCCCGGGCCTTGTCATCGATGTACACGATGCCGCCGCCGATCATTACGCTGACAAACATGGCCAGCGTAATGGAGCCGGGCAGCAGGTATTTCATGTACTCGATGTAGGGATAGAGTTCCACCACCTCCAGCGCGGTCTGTTGCAGCACGCGCGGCTCAACCTCCGGCTGGTTGAGGGCCTCCACCAGGCTGCTCATGGTCTGCTCGAAGGTGGAAGTCATGAAATTGTCAGTGTTGTCCAGCACCAGTCCGATGCGCGGCCGGGCGTGCGCATAGACGTCGCGCGAGAACTGTGGCGGGATCACCAGTCCCGCGTTGATCTCGCCCTTGCGCACGTCGCTGACCATGGCGCGCTCGTCGGAATAGACGATGGTCTGGAAGGTGCGGGCGTTGCTTTGCACCGCGCGCAGAGCTTCGATGACGCGCACCGCCTGCGGGCCGCCGTCCTGGTTCACGATGCCCAGTTTGGCGTCGCGAATCTTGCCGCCGAAAGCGTTGCCCAGAACGATGAGCTGCACCAGAGGGAAGACCATGGCGGCCATCATGAGGGCGGGCGAGCGGAAGAATTTGCGCAGATCGCGCTCCACGATGGCCATCATGCGCTCACTCTGGAAAAATGCCATGCTATTTACCCCAGGCCACGGGCGATTGATACAGCGGCGCGTCGGCCAGATGATCGCGCAACTGCCGCCCGGTGTAGTGGACGAAGACGTCATCCAGCGTGGTGGTCTGCACGGTCAGCGTTTTTACCTGCACGCCGGAGCGAACCGCCGTTTCCACGAGCTCTGTTGTGGTGCGCGACCCGTCATCGGTGAGAATGCGGTACATGTCCCGGCCTTCCGGCTGCACGGAGGCGACGCCGGCGAGTCCGCCAAGAATTTGCTCCCAGTTATCAGGCGCGTTAAGGAACTGGGCTTCAATCACGCTGGAGCCGGGAATGCTGGCCTTGAGCGCCCGCGGCGTGTCCAGCGCCACCAGCTTGCCGTGATCGACAATGGCAATGCGGTCGCACAGGCGGTCAGCCTCATCCATATAGTGCGTGGTGATCAGCACCGTGAGGTTCCGCTTCTCTTTGATGCTGGTGATCATTTCCCAGACGGCGACGCGCGAAACCGGGTCCAGGCCGGTGGTGGGCTCGTCCAGGAAGAAGATTTTGGGCCGGTGTACCAGACCGCGGGCGATCTCCAGCCTGCGCCGCATGCCGCCGGAGAGATTGCGCGCCGGCGCGTCGCGCCATTGCGTGAGGTCCACCAGTTGCAGAAGCTCGTCGATCGAGTGCTCGCGCTCGGCGGTGGGAATGCCATAGAGCTTGGAATAGATGCTCAGATTTTCCCAGACGGTGAGGTCGCCGTCGCTGGTCATGGCCTGCGGGATCACGCCCATGCATCGGCGCGCCTTGTCGGCCTCTTTCCTGACGTCATAGCCATCGATGATCGCGGCGCCGCTGGTGATTTCGAGCAAGGTGGTCATCATGCGAATCAGCGTGGATTTCCCCGCGCCGTTCGGGCCCAGCAGTCCGAAGATCTCGCCTTCCGCCACGTCAAAAGAGACACCGTCCACGGCGGTGAAGTTTCCGAAACGCTTGACGATGTCGATGACCTGGATGGCCTTCTGCTGCGCCATCACGAGCCTCCCAGCTTTGACTTGGGCACCAGGACCTCGGCGGTCATGCCGGGGACGAGCGTCTTTTTGCTGTTGTCCACCACCAATTTCAGGGCGATGGTTTTGATATCGCGCTTGCGGCGGCTGACGTCGCGCTGGGTGGCGAAGTCGGCTTCCGGGGCCTTGAAGATCACTTTTCCGGGGATTGTCTCGCCGGAAGGCAGGCGGACTTTCAGCTGGTCGCCGATGGCAATATTCGTTGCCTCGGTTTCCGGGATGGCGGCGCGCACCCAGGTATCACTCAGATCGGTAATGATGGCGATGGCCTGTCCCGGCTGCATCACTTCGCCTTCACGCGCGGCGCGCACGGTTACAGTTCCATTTACAGGCGCGGTAACTTTGGTATAGCCAAGCCGCGCTTCTGCCGCTTCCAATTGAGCCTGGGCGTTCAGTGCCTGGGCTTGCGTCGACGCGACGGTGCTCTGCGCGGCGCTGGCCTGGTGCGTGCGCGCCTGCGCGGTGACAAGATCGGCTTTGGCGGCGTTGACCTGGTCCTCAGCCGCGCGGACAAACGCCTGCTGCGCTTTGAGCTGGGCTTCCGCCTGGTCAGCCTGTTGCTGTGAAGCTACGCCTTCTTTGGCCAGGGCAATGGAGCGGCGGGAGTCCGATTCAATGCGCTGGAGATCGGCCTGGGCCTGGACCAGCGTGGCCTGTGCGGCGCGCAAGCGCGCGTGAGCGTTGACCACGCCGCTGGAGGTCTCGCCCGATGTCTGCTCTTCCGTCGCCCGCGTCTGCGAGATCTGATGGCGCAAGCTGGCCAGCAGAGCCTTCGCCGCCTGGCGGTCGGCGGTCAGCTCCTGGGAATCCAGCACCGCCACGGTCTGGCCTTCCTTGACCTCGGTGCCTTCGTCCACGGCCAGGCGCTCGATGCGCCCCATGATCTTGGGGCTGACCACGACCTGGTTGGCGTCCACTGTGCCGATCAGCACCAGATCCGAGCTGCGGTCGGTGGAAACGAAGTAGTAGATGGCCGCCGCCACCAGCAGCAGCGCCAGGAAAGAGAAGAACCGGTTGCGTGCACTCACAAGGACCTGCTCTCTGCCGGGCCGCGGGTGAACAGCGCGGAGGCAACGAAATCAAGCACGGCGGCGCGGCGAGCGGCAATCCGCTCCGGCGACGCAGGATCTCCCGGCGCCATCACCTGCTGGGCCGGCAGGCTGATGAAATAAAAAACAATGGCACCCAGAATGGATGTGACCGTTTGCATGGGATCGACCTTGCGGAATTCGCCGGTCTCGATTCCGTGGCTGATCAAGTCGCGCAGTTTGGTATAGACCGGCTTGCCGTATTTCTCCAGGATACGGCTGGCCACGGGAGAAAGCGTCCGCCCGGCGCTGCGCATGAACTCGCGCTGCAGCAGCCGCGGGTAGAACGGCGCGCTGGCAATGTAATCAAAATGCGCTTCCACGTACTTGAGCAGCCGCGCACGCGGAGGCAGGGCAGTATTTTCCAGAATGGCTATCACTTGCTCGTGCAAGCCGGAGAAGACGCGCTCCAGGGACGCGGCGTAGAGGCCGTCTTTATCTTTGAAGTAGTAGTAGAGCAGCGCCTTGTTGACTCCGGCGCGGCGGGCGATTTCGTCCGTGCGAGCGCCGGCCACGCCTTCCTGGGCGAACTCCTCCAGGGCGGCCTTGAGGATGGTGGCGCGGGTCTTTTCCGGTTCGCCACGGGAGCCGGGTTTCCCGAGTTTTGCGACAGCACACATTTAATTAACCGGTTAGTTAGATTATCAGGCTTCGTTGTGCTCCTTGCAAAGTTAAAAACGAGAGGAACTCTGGCGAGAGAGGGATTTATGATCGTGGGGCAACTTCACCGAAGGTGGGACGATGCCAGAGCAAGAGACGGTGGAAACCACAGAACACGAGCAGTCCAGAAACGGAGACATTAAATCCGCGGGCGCGGACGTTCCCAAGTGGGACCCCGACAACTCCGTTGAGTCGTTGAAGAATATTTTCCGCTATGTGGTAGACGAGGCGGGCAAATCCACGAGCTGGTATTGGCGGAACAAAAAATGGAAAGCGCGTCTTTCCCAGGCCATCCGATTTTTTGCCTGGATACTTGCCGCAGTCGGTGGGCTGTTGCCGGTGATAGGAAGTCTTTTCAACAGTGTCAATTTGAACAACGGCCTTTGGGCCTCATTGCTACTGGGAATTGCGGCGGCTTTGTTGGGGCTCGATAAGGCATTTGGTTACTCCAGCGGCTGGGCGCGGTACGTCTTGACGGCTACCAACATTCGCAAGACGCTGGAAGAATTCCGCATGGATTGGGCCGAGTTGATGGCCGAAGCAGGGACTTCGCCAACGCCTGAACAGGTCACGGCGTTGATTGAGCGCGCGCGGAAGTTCCGGGTGGACGTGGAGGCGCTGGTGCTGCAGGAAACAAAGGACTGGGTGACGGAATTCCAAAGCAGCATGGCCCAGATGGAAAAAGACGTGGCGGCACAGGTAACGACGCTGAAGGCGCAAGTGGACAAAACCATCGCGGCCAGGGAAGCGGCAGCGCAGCCGGGCCTCATTGAACTGACTGTACGCAATGCCGACAAAGCGGACGGAGGCAAGGTGCAGGTCCGCATGTCAGGGCCGGCCACGATCACAGGAGAGATTCAGCCCGGGTCAAAGACCTTCGCCAAAGAAAACATTCCTGCCGGACAGTACCGGTTTTGGATCAGTGCCAAGGTTGGCGGTAAAGATGTTTCCGCGGAGACGGCGGTGATCGTAAAGCCGGGTGAGGTGAATAAGACGCAGCTTGACCTGCCGGTCTAGATGCAGTCGCGCGCGATAAGCCGCTCCCTCTGCAAACTTTGT
>Ga0316624_10000799_pt1 | contig 11528 bp, 12 predicted proteins | sample OWC_Aug_N3_C1_D5_FD_207657 | JGI IMG/M metagenome (GOLD analysis project Ga0316624, IMG submission 207657) | Wetland soil microbial communities from Old Woman Creek delta, Ohio, United States - OWC_Aug_N3_C1_D5_A | ecosystem: Environmental > Terrestrial > Soil > Wetlands | place: USA: Ohio...
GAGATAGGGCGTCATCAGCGACAGCGTGATCTCGACGCGCGGGTCATGCGACCATTGCCTTAAGCGCAGGCTGAGCCAGCCGACCGCGAGACCGTAAATCAGCTCGCCGACGACGATTAGCACGAATTCGCCGGCCGCCTGCTCGAGCGAGAACATCCCGGTGCTCACCGCCACGACCGCGAAACGGTAAAGCACCAACGCGGTGGCGTCGTTGGCGAGGCCTTCGCCCTCCAGCACGACGATGAGCCGGCGCGGAATGCCGAGCTGGCGCGCGATGGCGAGCGGCGCCACCACGTCGGTCGGCGATATGATCGCGCCGAGCAGGAAGCCGACCGCCCAGTCGAATTTCAGCAGATAATGCGCGGCCGCCGCCACCGCGCAGGTGGTGAACACCACGCAGCCGAAGGCGAGCAACGCGATCGGGCGTAGGTTGAAGCGGAAATCGCGCCAGCTCATGGCGACGCCGGCCGAATAGATCAGGGGCGGCAGCAGCACCAGCAGCACCACTTCCGGCGCGAGCCGCACCTGCGGCAGGCCGGGAATGAGCGCCATGGCGATGCCGGCGACCACCAGCAAGATCGAAGGCGCGATATTGAGCCGCTTGGCCAGGACGGCTATCGCGGCCAATTCCGCGAGCATGAACAGCAGCGTCTGCATGGTCGCGGTCATGGCCGCTCCACTTAAGCGTTCCGCTAAGGCGCCGTCTGGATGGCGCTCGCCGCGATGTTCACCGTCAAGGCGAGCAACGCGGCATTGAACAGAAACGAGACAATGCCGTGCGCGGCGACCGTGCGGCGTACCCCGCGCGTGGTCGCTGCCACGTCCGAGACCTGCGAAGTCATGCCGATGACGAAGGAGAAATAGACGAAGTCCCAATAATCCGGCGGCTCGTCGCCGGGAAAGCTCAGCCCGCTCTGCTTGCCGCCATGTTCGCCGTAATATTCGTGCGCATAGTGGAAAGCGAAGATGGTGTGGATGAAGGCCCAGGACAGCAGAATGGTGAGCGTCGCCAAAGCAAGCTGCATCGCATCACGCGAGCCGCCATGCGTGCTTTCCAGCAGGGCGACGATGGCGCCGAGGCTCGCCAGCGCGGCGGCGACGGTCAGGAACAGGATGCCGAACCGCCCTTCGTCCTCGACCGCGGCCCATCGGCGCATGCGTTTCTCGTCGCCGGTCGCGACCAGATGATAGGCGGCGATCAGATAAATCGTCATACCGACATCCCAGCCGACCAGCAGGCGTGTTGCCAGCGACCACTGGGCAGGCGACAGCACAATTACGACCAGCCCGATCAGCGCGGAGATGAACAGGCGCGGCCGCGCACGGATGATCCGGATGAAACGGGGCAGGCGGCGCGCCGGCTGATTGCTTTCGCTTGCCATGGCGTGGTCCTCAAGGCTTCATTTTCGTCGTTCGGCGACGAAACGGGCGGCAGCGCGCAGAGTATCGGCCTTCGCCGCAAAGGCTGCCAGCGCGTCTTCCGCTTCCCGGACCAGCGCATCCAGGCGCGCATGCGCGCCGGGCGGCCCCAGCGCCGAAACGAGCGTCGCCTTGCCGGCGGCGGCATCCTTGCCGGCGGCCTTGCCGAGGGTGGCCGCGTCGCTCTCCAGATCGAGCAGGTCGTCGGCGATCTGGAACGCCTGGCCGATGGCGCGGCCATAGCGGTCGAGGCTCGCCAGCGCCGCCGCGTCGGCCTCGCCCAGGATGGCGCCGGCGCGGCAGGCGAAGCGGATGAGCGCGCCGGTCTTCATCGCCTGCAGGATCTCGATCTCCGCAATTGCCAGCGCGCGCTTCTTGGCGAAGCGCCCTTCCGCGGCGAGATCGAGCATCTGCCCGCCAGCCATGCCGCCGAGGCCCGCGGCGCGCGCGAGTTCATTGACCAGCGCGACGCGCACCGCCGGAGCGCGATGCACCTCCTCGCGCGCCATCACGTCGAAGGCGAGCGTGAGCAGCGCGTCGCCGGCCAGGATCGCGGTCGCATCGTCGAAGGCATTGTGCACCGTCGGCCGGCCGCGCCGCAGGTCGTCGTCGTCCATGGCGGGCAGGTCGTCATGCACCAGCGAGTAACAATGCACCAGCTCGAGCGCGCAGCCCGCCAGCAGCGCGCCGCTGCGGGCGGTGCCGAACAGCGCGGCGCTCTCGACCAGCAGGAACGGGCGCAGGCGTTTTCCCCCGCCGAGCGCGGCATGGCGCATGGCGGCCAGCAGGCGCTCCGGCCGCGCGGTCTCGCCTGTCACCGGCGCGTCATCGAGCAGGCGCTCGAGCAGGGCTTCGGTTTCGCCCGCCGTCGCGGCCAGCCGAGCGTCGAAATCCTTGAAGGAACTGGCGTCCATGCCGCCATTTACCTCGACCTCGCACCGGCGGCAAATAGGGCCCGGGATAGGATAATCTCGCCTCATGTACCGACCCGCCAAGCACCGTCCGGGCAGGCGAATGACCGTGGCCTACGACATCCTGCGCCTGCCGCAGGTGCCGCGGCCGCTGCGCGCGGTCGGCTTGATCGCGCTGGCGCTGGTGCTGCTGCCTTACCTGATTGCGCCGTTCTATGCCTTCGGCCAGCCGGTCTCGACCATGATGCTGTGGCGGCGCATGAGCGGGGAGCGGGTCGAGCGCATCTACGTGCCAATTACGCGCGTCTCGCCGGCGCTGTCGCTCGCCGTCATCGTCGCCGAGGACGGCCGTTTCTGCAGCCATTACGGCGTCGATCTCGAGGAAATCCGCAACGCCATCGACACCGCCGACGACCTCGACGACATGCGCGGCGGTTCCACTATCACCCAGCAGGTGGCCAAGAACCTGTTCCTTTGGCAGGGCCGCAGTTTCGTCCGCAAGGCGCTGGAATTTCCGCTCGCGCTGTGGATCGACCTCGTGCTCTCCAAGCGGCGCATCCTCGAGATCTACCTCAACGTCGCCGAATGGGGCCCGACCGGCGAGTTCGGGGTGGAGGCCGGCGCCGAACGGGCCTTCCACAAATCTGCCCGCGAACTCTCCAACTACCAGGCCGCGCTGCTGGCGGCGGTGCTGCCGAACCCGCACGATCGCGACGCGCGTCGGCCGGGTCCCGGGCTGCGGCGGCTGGCCGGGCTCTATGTCGGCCGCTCCCACGCGGCGTCCGGCTCGGCCGCCTGCCTGCGGACCCACTAGCCTTGGCCGGGGCCATCCTCTATAAGCCCGGCTTCAAACCGACATATCAGCGAATTTTGAGGAGTCTCGTCCATGGCTGTGCCGAAAAGAAAAACCTCGCCGTCGCGCCGCGGCATGCGCCGCTCGGCCGACGCGCTCAAGCGCCCGGCCTATGTCGAGGACAAGGATTCAGGCGAACTGCGCCGTCCGCATCACATCGACCTGAAGACCGGCATGTACAAAGGCCGCCAGGTGCTGAAGGTGAAGACCGAGGCGTAGTCGCCCGCGGCTTTCGTCCGGAGGAAAGCTGTCATGTTCATCCTCGGCTTTCCTCTGCTGCTGGTCCCGTTCGCCCTCTACAACATCATCGCCTTCCTGATGCCGGGCGTGAGCTGGGCCGGCACGACGTTCACCGTCCACATGATGTCGGGCGCCGACTGGACCCTGTCGTCTAGCGACCTGCTGATTACGCTGGCCATCCTGCTGCTGTTCGGCGAGGTGATGAAGTCGACGCGCATCGGCATCCGTACCGTGGTCGATCACGCGCTCTCGCTCGTCCTCTTCCTCGGCATGCTGGTCGAGTTCCTGCTGGTGAAGCAGGCCGCGACCGGAACCTTCTTCCTGCTGCTGGTCATCAGCCTCATCGACGTGCTCGGTGGCTTCGCGGTGACGCTGCGTTCGGCGCAGCGCGACCTCACCGTCGAAGGCAACCTGCCACACATCTCGTGACCCTCCCCAAGACTTCAGCATCCCCATGAGCCGCGACTTCCAATTCCCCGGCCGCTCGCCCGTCATCGCCTCCGAAGGCATGGCGGCGAGCTCGCATCCGCTGGCGACGCTGGCCGCCATCGATGTGCTGCGCGCCGGCGGCACGGCGGCGGACGCGGCGGTAGCGGCGGGAGCGGCACTTTGCGTGATCGAGCCGGAGAGCACCGGCATCGGCGGCGATTGCTACGTCCTGGTGTCGCAGCCGGGCAAGCCGGTCTGGGGCTATAACGGCTCTGGCCGCGCCGGCGCCACGGCGTCCGCTCAGGTGCTGCGCGACAAGGGCATGGAAGCGATCGGCATGACCTCGGTGCATGCGGTCACCGTGCCGGGCGCGCTCGACGCCTGGGAGGCGCTGCTCAAGACGCATGGCCGCTTCGACCTTGCGCGCGCCTTGCAGCCGGCGATCAAATATGCCGAGGGCGGCTTTCCGGTGTCGCAGCGCGTGGCCTGGGACTGGGGACGGCATGTCGCCAAGCTCAAGGCCGATCCCGGCGCCACCATGCATTATCTGTTCGACGGCAAGGCGCCGAAGGAAGGCGATATCGTGCGCCTGCCGGCGCTGGCGCAGACGCTGAAGACCATTGCCGCCAAAGGCGCGCGCGCTTTCTACGAGGGCGCGATCGCCGAGGACATGGCGGCGACGGTTTCCGCGCGCGGCTCGTTTCTCACCGTTGAGGATTTCGCCCGCCACCGTGGCGACGCGGTGGCGCCGATCTCCACTAATTATCGCGGGCTCGATCTGCTCGAGATCCCGCCCAACGGGCAGGGGCTCACCGCGCTGGTCCTGCTCAACATCCTGGAGAACTTCGACCTTGCCGCGCTCGACCCGCTCGGCCCTGAGCGCTTCCATCTGGCGCTGGAGGCGGCGCGGCTGGCCTATGCGGTGCGCGACACGCATATCGCCGATGCGGACCACATGCGCATTGCCGTGGCCGACCTCATCGACAAGGGCTTCGCCAAGAAGCTCGCCGGCAAGATCGACCTGAAGAAACGCGCCAAGCTGCCCGCCGCGCCCGCGCCCGGCAACGACACCATCTATCTCACCGTCGTCGACCGCGACCGCATGGCGGTGTCCTTCATCAACTCGCTCTATTCGAATTTCGGCACCGGCATCTGCACCGAAAAGACCGGCATCCTGCTGACCAACCGCGGCGCCTGCTTCACGCTGGCGCCCGATCACCCGAACACCTTCGGTCCGGCCAAGCGCCCGCTGCACACCATCATTCCGGCGCTCGCCATGCGCGACGGGCGCTGCGACATGAGCTTCGGCGTCATGGGCGCGCATTATCAGCCGATGGGCCACGTGCAGATCGTGCTCAACATGCTCGACTACGGCATGGACGTGCAGCAGGCGATCGACTGCCCGCGCTTCTTCTTCGAGGACGAACAGACCATCGTCGAGCGCCCGACGCGCCCCGCCACCATCGAGGGCCTCAAGCAGCGCGGCCACAACGTCGTGACGGCGCCGACGCCCTGGGGCGGCGCGCAGACCATCAAGATCGATTGGGAGCGCGGCGTGCTGATCGGCGGCTCGGAATCGCGCAAGGACGGCTGCGCGATCGGGTATTAGCGCACGCGAGCGGCGGTAGCGTGATAAGCGGCAATTGCTTCGGAGGGCTCGGCGCGCCGGCGTTCGCGCGTCTGCGCGTGCTGGCCCTTCACCGCCAGCAGGTGGGCGAGGAACGGCGCCTGCCGGTAAAAGGCCGGCGCTTCGCGCACGGGAGCGGGCGGCGCCAAAGGGACCAGCGCACGGCTTGTGGGCGCGGCTATTGCTTCGGGCAGGCCTTCGGGCGCAGCAAACCTGCCGTGTCCCGTATTCCTGAACTCGCCGATATGCATCGCGCTGCCTGTTTCAATCCGGGACAAGAAGCCCTTGTCCATCCTGTTACTGGCAAGCCCCGTGCCGCTGCCCTATATCGCCATCCGCGTCAGCACCAAGTCCGCGAATTTTCGAATTATTTAAGGATTATCCGCTACTTGGACGCGGCCTCCCTTATGCTGACCAACGCCCGGCGCGGGCCGGACGTTCCCAAAAAGGGGCGAGCGTGACCCGTTTCGATCATTCGGCCGGTGCCCCCGACGTGGCGGAGATTCTCGCCTCGATCGGCGAGGCCGCCTATGAGTGGCGGCTCGACACCGACGCCCTGGTCTGGAGCGGCAATGCTGCCGCGGTGCTCGGCACCGACCCCAGCGAGATTGCCACCGGCCGCGCTTTTGCGACGCGCGTGGACGCCGAGAGCGGGAAAAGCCGGCTCGATGCCATTTCTTTATCCGCCCAAGGCGATGCCGTCGCGGGCGGGCCCTATCAGGCGCAATACGCCTTCAAGCGCGCCGATACCGGCGCGAAGACCTGGCTGGAGGACACCGGCCGCTGGTTTGCCGGCCCCGACGGCAAGCCAGCGCGCGCCCATGGCGTCGTGCGCTCAATCGACGCCCGTCACGCGCGCGAGCATCGCCTGATCAAGCTCGCCAATTTCGACCCGCTCACCGGCGAAATCAACCGCGCCCAGCTCACCGAAGTGCTGAGCGCAACGTTGGACGAAGCCGTGCGCTTCCGCACCTCCTGCGGCTTCCTGCTGGTTTCCATCGACCATCTCGGCCATCTCAACGAAGCCTACGGCTTCGACGCCGCCGAGGAGGTGATCGCCCAGGTCGCCAAGCGCATCCGCGCGCTGCTGCGCGGCAAGGATCATCTCGGCCGCTTCTCCGGCAATAAATTCGGCGTCGTCCTCACGAGCTGCACCGCCGAGGAGATGACGGTCGCCGCCGAGCGCCTGCTTGCCGGCGTGCGCGACGAGACCATCGCGACCGCCGCCGGCCCGGTGGCGGCGACGGTGACCATCGGCGGCGCGACCGCGCCGCGCCACGCCCGCTCGGTGCCGGAAATCTTCTCGCGCGCGCTCGACGCCTTGCACGCCGCGCGCGCCCGCCGCCACGGCTCGTTCGTCGCCTACCGCCCGAACGTCGAGCGCGACGCGTTGCGCCGCGAAAACGTGCGCGCCACCGACGAGATCGTGGCCGCGCTCAACGAGCGGCGCATCGCGCTCGCCTTCGAGCCGGTGGTGGAGGCAAAAAGCCGTACGGTCGCGTTCTACGAATGCCTGATGCGGGTGCAGCGCGCCGACGGCGGCTTTGCCCAAGCCAACGAAATCATTCCGGTGGCCGAGCGGGTTGGGCTGGTGCGGATGCTCGATCACCGCGTGCTCGAACTGGTGGTCGGCGAGCTCGCCGCCGCGCCCACGCTTACGGCCAGCGTCAACGTCTCGCCGGCCTCGGCCGTCGATCCGGACTGGTGGGCGGGACTTGCCGCGTTGCTGCACGCAAACACGAGCGCGGCCGCGCGGCTGATCATCGAGATCACCGAAACCGCCGCGATCCAGGATGTCGACGAGGCCCGCGGCTTCGTCACCCGCGTCAAGGATCTCGGCTGCCGCATCGCGATCGACGATTTCGGCGCCGGCCACACCTCCTTCCGCAACCTGCGCAAGCTCGGCGTCGATCTGGTCAAGATAGACGGTGCCTTCGTGCAGAACCTGGTGAGGTCGAGCGACGACCGCGCCTTCGTGCAGACCATGATTGATCTCGGGCGCCGGCTCGGCATCAAAACCGTCGCCGAATGGGTGCAAGACGAAGAGGCCGCAAGCCTGCTGGCGGAGTGGGGCGCCGACTTCCTGCAGGGCGCGCTGATCGGGTTGGCGACCGGCGAGCGGCCCTGGGCCGCAATCGGCGCGCAGGCCGCCAAGGGCTGATCAAGCAGCGCCGCGCACGCAGTCGATGAGCGCACCCGCGTCCGCGAGCACGTCGTCGCCGCGCCAGGCCACGTGGCCGTCCGGCCGCACCAGCACCAGCCGCCGTTCGTAGAGCGCGGCCGCTTCTCTAGAATCGATATCGGCGACCGTGAGCGGCAGGCCGCGCCGCTCGGCGGCCGCCAGGATCGCTGCCGGGTCCGGCTCGCCGGCAAAGCGCAACAGCACGAAGCCGCGGCCGAACAGATCGAGGATCGAGGTGCCGTCCTTGAGCCAGACATGCGGGGCGCGGGCGCCGGGCCTCGCATTCGGGACATAGGTCGTCGGATCGTCCGGCGGGGGAGAGGTGCCGTCCGCCACGCAGATCGGCGAATTCTCGTAGGCGTAGCCGATCTGCAGGCCGAGGGTGCGGAATTCGCCCCGACGACGCTTTCCAGCATCGTGCCCAGTTCGCTGCGGGCGCGCTCGCCCTCGGCGCCGTCCTGCTCCAACTCCGGCGACCAGTGCGAGAAGCTCTCGTTATGCCGGTAAAAGCTCGTCGCCATCTGCACGTTGCGTTGGCCGACCGGGCGGCGTTCGGCGTCGTAGCTGTCGACTAATCGCGCTCCACCCCAGCCTTGCTGCACGGCGGCGAGCTTCCAGCCGAGGTCGACGGCGTCGCCGACGCCGGAATTCATGCCCAGCGCGCCGGTGGGCGAGACCTGATGCACGGCGTCGCCGGCGAGCAAAACGCGGCCGAGGCCGTAGCGCTCGGCCACCAGGCTGCGCCGGCGCCAAACATTGACGTCGATCCATTCCACCGCGACGTCGCGCCCGAGCGCGTGGCGCAGATAGCCCGCGCGGTCGGCCGTCTCCGGGGTCACGTCATCGCCGGCCTGGTCCACCATCAGCCGCCAGATGCCGCAGGCCGGATCGATGATGCGCAAGTTGCCCCAAACGCCGCCGCGATCGATCACGATGAAAAATGTGCCGGGCTTGCGGCCGCTCTGCCGCAGCAAATCCGGCGCGCGAAAAAACATATTGAGCGGATAGCCCAACGTGCCCTTGCCGGCGAGCGCGATGCCGAGGCTGCGGCGGACGAGGCTTGCGGCGCCGTCGCAGCCGACCAGATAGTCGGCGCGCAGCGTTTGACGCTTGTCATGCGCCAAGTCCGCAATCTCGGCGGTGACGCCGTCGCCCGTCTGCGCGAAGGACTCCAGCCTGTGCCGGTGCTTGATCGTGAGGCCGGGAAACGAGCGGGCCAATTTCAGCAGCAGCGGATCGAACCAGACCTGCGAGCAGGCTTGCAGCCGGTAAGGGCTCGCCGGCTCCGGCGTCTGGTGGTTGCGCGCTGGGCGCACCACGCGGCCGAGCTCGTAACCGAACAGGCTGGTGACGAACACCGCGTCGAGCGGATGATCGCCGGGAAACGGACAATTCATCACCGCGTCGGCGATGCCCCAGCGACGGCAGAACTCCATCGTCCGGGTATTCACCTCGTTCATCTTCGGCGTGACGATCGAGCCGTCGCCTTGCTCGATGAGGGTGCAGGCAACGCCGCGCCAGCCGAGCTCGGCCGCGAGCGCTAAGCCGACCGGACCGCCGCCGACGATCAGGACTGGGGTGTGGCCTTGCATGCGGCTCGACCGGAGGCGACCGCGCGGCGACTAGTCGCCTTTGTTGCTGAGCCGGTCGACTCTCTTTTGCATTTCTTCGAGCTGGCGCTTGAGCTCGTCCATCTCGTTGCCGCCGCCCTGCGGCTTGCTCTCCGCGCTCTTCGTCTGCCCGCGCGCGAAGGGCGCGAACATGGCGAAGGTCTTCTCGAACATTTCCATGTTCCGCCGCACCTGTTCCTCGATCGGGCCGAAGCCGACGCCGCCGAAGGCCTGCGCCATCTGCTCGCGAAACTTGCCCTGCTCACGGGTGAAGGTGTCGATCGACTGTTCCAGATAGCGCGGCACCAGCATCTGCATGCTGTCGCCGTAGAAGCGGATCAGCTGGCGCAGGAAGGTGATCGGCAGCAGGCTTTGGCCTTCCTTGTTCTCCTGCTCGAAGATGATCTGCGCCAGCACCGAGCGCGTGATGTCCTCGCCGGTTTTGGCGTCATAAACGACGAAATCCTCGCCTGCTTTCACCATCGAGGCGAGATCCTCGAGCGTCACGTAAGTGGAAGTGCCGGTGTTGTAGAGCCGCCGGTTGGCGTATTTCTTGATTGTGACCGGCTCTTTTTTTTCCTCTGCCATGTTGTTCACGTTCCCCTGCCCAGAACGTAAGCATAGCCGCTTTCCGCGGGCGCGGGCCACCGTTTTATCGCGGCGCGGAAGCCTTCGCCCCGCGCTGCGGCATCCCTTGCGGAACCGTCAAAAAAGGGCCAATTCTCGCGGGTATTCGTCGTTCGCCCTCTGTTGACAGGGCCGCCCGGGTGGCCCGAACATGCGGCAGCGCCAAATAACCGCTCAGCCCGCGCAACCGACCGCAAAAGGAGTTTTTCGATATGTCAGACGATATCGTCATTGTCAGCGCCGCCCGCACGCCCGTCGGTTCCTTCAATGGCGCATTTGCCAACCTGCCGGCGCATGAGCTCGGCAAGACGGTGATTCAGGCGGCGATGCAGCGGGCGGGGATCGAGCCCAAGCGGGTCGACGAGGTGATCATGGGGCAGATCCTGACCGCCGGCCAGGGCCAGAACCCGGCGCGGCAGGCTTCCATCGCCGCCGGCATCCCGGTCGAGAGCCCCGCCTGGGGCGTGAACCAGCTATGCGGTTCCGGCCTGCGCACGGTCGCGCTTGGCTATCAGCAAATCCGCAATGGCGACGCCGATATCGTGGTGGCGGGCGGTCAGGAATCGATGAGCATGGCCCCGCACTGCCAGCATCTGCGCCAGGGCGTGAAGATGGGCAACTTCGAGATGATCGACACCATGATCAAGGACGGCTTGTGGGACGCCTTCAACGGCTATCACATGGGCAACACCGCCGAAAACGTCGCGAAGCAGTGGCAGATCACCCGCCAGATGCAGGATGAATTCGCCGTCGCCTCGCAGAACAAGGCGGAAGCCGCCATGAAGGCCGGCAAGTTCAAGGACGAGATCGTCCCGGTCACGATCAAGTCGCGCAAAGGCGACGTCGTCGTCGACGCCGACGAATATCCGAAAGCCGGCGTCACGCTCGAATCCATATCCAAGTTGCGCCCGGCCTTCGACAAGGAAGGCACCGTCACCGCCGCCAGCGCCTCCGGCATCAATGACGGCGCCGCCGCCGTGGTGCTGATGAAGGCGTCGGAGGCGGCCAAGCTCGGCAAGACGCCGCTCGCGCGCATCGTGTCGTGGGCGCAGGCCGGCGTCGATCCCTCGATCATGGGCACCGGCCCGATCCCGGCCTCGCGCGCGGCGCTCAAGAAGGCCGGCTGGAAGAAGGAGGACCTCGACCTGATCGAGGCGAACGAGGCGTTTGCCGCGCAGGCCTGCGCGGTCAACAAGGACCTCGGCTGGGACACCTCCAAGGTCAACGTCAACGGCGGCGCCATCGCCATCGGCCATCCGATCGGCGCCTCCGGCGCGCGCATTCTGACGACGCTGCTCTACGAGATGCAGAAGCGCAACGCCAAGAAGGGCTTGGCCACGCTGTGCATCGGCGGCGGCATGGGCATCGCCATGTGTGTGGAGCGGTGAGCAAAACTCGGCGTCATCATCCGCGAAAGCGGATGATCCAGTAATCACAGCACGTCGGATTAACACTGGCGTTTGCGATTACTGGATGCCCCGCCTTCGCGGGGCATGACAGCGGAGAGGTTTTTGGGAGGGGACGAATATGGCTCGCGTTGCGTTGGTAACGGGTGGCACGCGCGGCATCGGTGCCGCGATTTCCAAGGCGCTGAAGGCGGCCGGTTACAAGGTCGCCGCCGTCTATCACG
>Ga0316624_10000800_pt1 | contig 11523 bp, 9 predicted proteins | sample OWC_Aug_N3_C1_D5_FD_207657 | JGI IMG/M metagenome (GOLD analysis project Ga0316624, IMG submission 207657) | Wetland soil microbial communities from Old Woman Creek delta, Ohio, United States - OWC_Aug_N3_C1_D5_A | ecosystem: Environmental > Terrestrial > Soil > Wetlands | place: USA: Ohio...
CCAGCCGGAGGCGGGTGGCGGAGCGGCGCATCCTCGAGATCTACCGAGCCAAGACGGCCCGCTACTCGTTCTATCTGCCCCTCGCCGCCGGCTGGGCGCTCGGCGGCGGGGCCGGGCGCGAGAGACCCGCCCTCGAACGCCTGGGCGAGGACTTGGGCCTGGCGTTCCAGATCAAGGACGACGAGCTCGGGCTGTTCGGGAGCACGGCGACCATCGGCAAGCCGGTCGGATCGGACATCAGGCAGGGCAAAAGGACCCTTTACGCCGCCCGCCTGCTGGCGCGGGCCGAGGGCCGCGACGCGGTCCGGCTGGCCGGCGTCTTCGGCTGTCCGGCCGCGACGGACGGCGATATCCGCTTCGTCAGGGACCTGGCCGAGCGGACGGGGATCCGGCGCGAGGTGGGCCTGGTCATGGCCCGGCTGGGACGCCGGGCGGCGCGGGAGATCGCGGCCCTGCGGGTCCGGGAAGGGCATCGGGAGGTCCTGCGGGGCCTTCTCACATACATATTCGACCGGAGGAGCTGAGGGACTTCGTTTTCCGGGGGTGAGATATCACCTGACGAATCACCTTTAGAGGTGATTGACGCTCCGGTTATCCGGGGCGAAGATGGCCCCGGATAATTCGCCGGAAGTCCCGGAAGGATATCGATCATGGACAATCGCAAGGACAAGCGGTTCCTCGAACGGAACACCGTCTTCATCAAGTCGACCTCGGAGTCCGCCGAGGCCTTTTACGCTCACGGCATCAACGCCCATACGCACGACCTCTCCCTGTCCGGGGCCCGGATCTGCACTCCCCATTATTTTCCGGTCGGCAGCGTCGTCCGCATCGTCATCGACCTCGAGCGGACCCACCAGTCCATCAAGGTCGACGGCGAGGTCAAGTGGACGAAAAAGAGCGAGGAGGACGACGATCTCTTCGAGTGCGGGATCGAGTTCCTGCACAGCATCTCGCAGACGCTGCTCTCGCTGATCAAGCACCTCTACGCCGAGCGGAACGGCGGCATCCCGACCGCCATCACCCACTGAGCCGCGCCCGCCGGCGCCTTCCATCGACACCTTGTTCCCCGGCGACCCGTTTTGCCCTATAATCGGGGGCCGCGGAGCCCCATGAGCCATCTTGCGTCCTTCCTATCCCCGCGGACCGGCCCTCTCGGCGCCCGGGTCGAGGAGCTCGTCCGGGCCCACGCCCGCCTGTGGCGAGAAGCGCCGGTCGAGGGCCTGCCGTACGGAAGACGCTACGCCCGGGGGGAGAAACGGGCGGCCGAGGACGAGCTTTCGCGCCTCGTCGGCGGCCTCTCTTCCGAGTCCGTGCGGTCCGCCTTTCTCGAAGGCACGCTCGACGCCGCGCGCCTCGAGGCGCTCAGCGCCGGGCTCCGCCCATCCTTCAAGCGGCTGCTCCGGCTCACCGGCCTGCCCCTCGAGGCCGTCTATGACGCGCGCTTCGTGGACTCGACGCGGCGGTTCATCCAGGCCGCCCGCGACTTCGACCCCGACCTGGCCCTGGCCTCGGCCTACCAGGCCCTGCGCAACGTCTGGATCATGAATTCGCTTCAGTTCGACCTCGGCCTGCCCGTCGAGCACACCGACGCCGTCTTCGCCTACAGCATGGTCTATCCCTATCTCGACAACATGCTCGACGACGCCCGGACGGACGAGGCCGGGAAGCTCGACGTCGTGGCCCGGCTCAGGGGCTGGCTCGAGGGCTCGGTTGCGGCGGCGGCGACGGCCCGCGAGGAGAAGCTCCTGTCGCTCGTCCGCCTCATCGAGAAGCAGTACCCGCGCATGGCCTATCCCGGCGTCTACCAGTCGCTCCTGGCCATCTCCAACGCGCAGGTCAAGAGCCTGCTCCAGCAGAGGCCCGGCGCGGCCTCATCGGCCGAAGAGGTCCTCTCCATCAGCCTGGAGAAGGGCGGGACGTCCGTTCTGGCCGACGGCTACCTCGTCGCGGGGGAGCTCCGGCCGTCGGATGAAGCCTTCTGCTTCGGCTTCGGGACCTTCCTCCAGTTGGCCGACGACCTCCAGGACATCGCCGAGGATTCCGCGCGCGGCCACCGGACCCTCTTCTCGCGCGGCGTGGCCGAAGTCCCGCTCGACGCGACGGCCCTCCGGCTGGAAGCCTACCTCGCGGCCGTGCTGGCGCAGGCCAGGCAGGGCGCGTCGGCGCCGCGCTCGGCGCTCTGCGACGCCATCGGCGGCGGCCTGAGCCTGATGTTCCGGGAATCGGTGGGCAAGCAGCCGGGCTATTTCCGCCGGTCGTTCGTCCGCCGGGCGAAACGCACTTTTCCCGTCCGCTTTTCCTATCTGCGCAAGTTGCGGCGGCGCCTCAAGGACAAGGTACCGGGGGGCGGCGGCCGGCTGGCGGACCTCGACCCCGGCCTGACGGCGCTCATGGCCCTCTCCTCCCGGGCCTTCGCCCTCGATTGAGGCGGGGCGCGCCGGGGCGGGGGCCTATTTGGCGATGGACACGACCGTCTTGGGGTCCCGGACGGCCCTCCACACGACGGCGGTCGACTTGGCGGCCCCGCTCTTGCGGACCGTGCCGGTGATCGTGTCGCCGGTCCCGCGGCCTTCATAGAGCTCGGAGACGATCTTGCCGCCGATATCGGCGTCGACCTTGAAGCTGATGGCGTTGCCGGCGAGCTTGATGTCGACGACGTCGAGCGGCCAACTCCCCTCGCGCCCCGAGGCGGTCACGACCTGGAACTGCTGCTCCGCGTCGAGCACGTAGTGCTTCCGGTCCGAGCCGTCGCCGAGGTCCCATTCCCATCGCCCGGTGACGTTGGCCGGGACGATCCAGAAATGGACGTCCCGCTCGTCCCCGTAGCTCGTCGCCACCGCCACGGTCTGGTCCGGGCTCCACTCCCCCATCTCGAAGCTGTGGGAGACCAGGCGCGTGCCGGGCCTGAGGTCGGTCAGGAGCTTGGGGCGCAGGCGCAGGTTGACCGACGTCAGGAGGTACATGGTCACGACCGTGGCGTCGTGGAAGTCGGCCTCGAAGAGGTTCTGCTGGAGGAAGCGGACCTTGCCGGCCAGGCCGGCCTCGGCCGCGTTCTTGTTGCTCTCGGCGATGCGGACCGGGTCGATATCGATCCCCGTGGCCTTCACGCCGGGGACCTTGGCCGCCGCGATGACGATCCGGCCGTCGCCGCAGCCGAGATCGTAGAGCACGTCGCCGGCCTTGAGGTCGGCCAAGCGGAGCATGGCCTCGACGACTTCCATCGGCGTCGGCACGAACGGCACGTCGTAGCCCCGCTGGGCCCAGCTGAACTCCTGGACGGGGGCGGGCGGAACGGAGGCGGCGGCGAAGCCGGCCAAGACGAGGACGAGGAGACCGAGCGGTTTTTTCATGGCGTCCCTCCTTGCGAACGGACGGCTTTCCGGGAGGATCCCGGCGAAGGTGCCATGATAGTCCCGGGTCCGGAGAGTGTCAAACCGGCCGCCCGGGAAAGACGCGAGGGAGGCTAGGCGACGACCTGGCCGTCGAAGAGACGGATGACGCGCTCCGACCGGGCCGCGATGTGGTCGTTGTGGGTGACCATGACGATCGTCCGGCCGGCCCGCCAGAGGTCGATGAGGATGGCCATGATCTCCTCGCCGCTCTTCGAGTCGAGGTTGCCCGTCGGCTCGTCGGCGAGCAGGATGGGCGGATCGTTGGCCAGGGCCCGGGCCAGGGCGATGCGCTGCTGCTGGCCGCCGGAGAGCTCGGTCGGCCGGTGCTCGCGCCAATCGAAGAGGCCGACCGCCTGGAGCAGCTCGGTCACGCGCTCGCGCCGCCGGCGGGCGCTCTTGCCGTCGAAGAGCATCGGCAGCTCGACGTTCTCCCAGGCCGTGGCGTAGGGCAGGAGATTGAAGTTCTGGAAGACGAAGCCGATCTTGCGGTTGCGCACGGCGGCCAGCTCGTCGAAGGTCAGCCCGGCCACGGCCTGGCCGTCGAGGGCGTAGGCCCCGGCGGTGGGCGTGTCCAGGCAGCCGACGATGTTCATCAGGGTCGATTTGCCCGACCCGGAGGGCCCCATGATGGAGACGAACTCGCCCCGGCCGATGGCCAGCGAGACGCCGCGCAGGGCCTCGAGCGACTGGCTGCCCGTCCGGTAGACCTTGGTGATGTCCTTGAGATCGATCATAGCTCGCCTCTATTCATAGCGCAGCGATTCGATGGGGTTGGCCCGCGACGCGCGGAGCGCCGGGAAGATGCCCGAGAGGAAGCACAGGACGCCGAGGACCGTCATGTAGACGATGAAAGTCCGCAGCGAGAACACCGGCCGCAGCAGATAGCCCTCGATCCCGAACGAGTCGTAGTTGATCGGCGCGAGCCGGACGAGGTGGACGATGTTGAAGGACAGGACGAAGCCCCAGAAGGTCCCCTTGGTGAAGACGAAAAGCGTTTCGAGCAGGAACTGCCCGATGATCGTCCGCCGCCGGGCGCCGATGGCCAGCTTGACGCCGATCTCCTTCGTCCGCTCCTTGGCCGCCGCGTACATGAGGTTGGTGACGCCGACGGCGCCGATGAGGAGCGTCAGCGCGCCCATGAGGGCGAGGAAGATCTCGATGCCCTTGAAGATGGCCTGGCCCTGCTTGAAGTCCTCGATGGTGTTCCAGAAGGTCGTGGCGTAACGGTCCTGGGGGTCGAAGCGGTACTTGCGGCCGAGGAGGACCTTGACCCGGTCCTCGATGAACGCCGACTGCGAGGCCTCGCGCGGCTGCATGTGGATCTGGTCGAGAAACCGTTGGTTGTCGATCTGGCTGAAGGCCCGGAACGGCAGGTAGACCTGGTCCGCGTCCGGGCCGTTGTACATCGAGTCCTGGATCTTCTTCTGGAGGACGCCGACGACGGTGAAGGGGACGCGGTTGATGACGATCGTCCGGCCGACGGGGTCCTTGCCGCCGAAGAGGTCGTTTCCGACCTTCCAGCCGATGAAGGCGACCTTCCGGGCCTGGAGGTCGTCGTCGGCGTCGATGAAGCGGCCGCCGAGCTGCGGCACCTGGGTCCGCAGGAGGGCGAAATCGGCCGTCACGCCGTGGACGGTGCGGTTGATCTCCTTGCCGTTGGCCGACACGGGCCACTGGTTGTAGGTCTCGGGGACGATACGGAGGATCTCGGGGACGCGCTCCTTGAGGTAATCGATGTCCTCGGGATAGAGGCGGATCATGCGGCCCTTGGGCAGCCCCTCGAACGGGAGCGAAGTCTGTCCGCCGTAGACCATGATCAGCGTCTCCCCGAAGCCGCTGAACGAGACCCGGGCCTGGGTGCTCATGCCTTGGCCGAAGGCCATGAGGAGGAGGATCGAGAGCGTGCCCCAGAAGAGGGCGAAGGTGATGAGCGAGGTCCGCTTGCGCCGCTTGCGGTATTCGTTCCAGAAGAACCGGGGCAGGGTCAGGTTCACGTCGCGCCTCCCCTACTTCCTCAGGGCTTCGATGGGATCGGTCGAGGCGGCCGTCCGGGCCGGGATCCATCCGGAGATGACGCCGATCCCGAGCAGGATGAGGATCGTCGAGACGACGACGAGCGGGTTGAGGACGGGGACGCCGATGAAGTTGGTGAAGCTCAGGTCCGTGCCTCCTCCGCCCCGCGAGAGGGCCTTCATCGCCTGCAGGACCCCGGCCGAGAGCCCGAAGCCGACGAGCCCGCCGAGAAGCATGATGGACAGCGACTCGCTGAAGAACTGCCAGAGGATGGTCCGGCGGCGGGCGCCCACGGCCAGCTTGACCCCGATCTCGCGGGTCCGCTCGTCCACGACGACCCGCATGATCGAGGCCACGCCCACGCCGCCGACGAGAAGGGTGAACGAGCCGATGACGCCGAGGAAGATGGTGAAGGCCATGAAGAACGTCGTGAACTGCTTCTCGAACTCGAGCGTGTCCCAGATCCCCAGGGCGTCGGGATCGGCGGGTGAGAAGCCGAGGAGCTTGGACAGGTGCCCCTTGACGTCCTCCATGACCGCCTTGCTTCTCTCGAGATCGAGCGGCCGGAAGATGATGTTGGAGACGTACTTCGTGCCGTAGAGGGAGGCGTAGGTCGTCCAGGGGATGAAGGCGCAGCGCTCGTCCCGCTGGCCGTTGTAGTTCGAGTTCTGGAGCTTCTTGCGCATGACGCCGACGACGGTGAAGGGGACGTTGTCGACGAGCACGGTCTTCCCCACGGGCTCGTCGGTCGCGAAGAGATCCGCGGCCAGGACGTCGCCGATGAAGCAGACCCGCTTGCGGCCGGCCATGTCCTCGGGGTCGAGAAAGCGGCCCTTCTCGGCGATGGTGTTGCGCATGAGCTCGAACTGCGGGTTGACGCCGCGGACGGTGTTGCGGAACTCCTTGCGGCCGAAGCGGATGAGCCGGCCGCCGACGAACTCGGGGCTGATGAGCTCGATGCCGGGGACCTTCTCCGGGATGGCCTCGACCTCCTCGGGCGTGATCCGGACGGCCTTCCCTCTGAGGAAGCCCTGCCAGGGCAGGGTCGTCCGGGACGGAAAGACGAGGACGATCCCCTGTCCCATGCCGTGGAAACGCTTGATCTGGGCCTTGGAGACGGAGTCGCCGAAGGCGAGGAGCAGGACGACCGAGAAGGTCCCCCAGACGACGCCCGACAGGGTCAGGGCCGTCCGCAGAGGCTGGCGGAAGAGGTCCCGGAACAGGTTGCGGAAGAAGATGGCGATCATTTGATCTCGCGGGGCGGCCGCTCCACGACCTTGTCGCCTTCCTTGAGCCCGTCGAGGATCTCGATGTTCAGGCCGTCGGAGAGGCCCGTCTGGACCTCGATCTTCTTCGTCTTCTCGCCGTCGGGGACTTCGACCAAGCGTTTCCCGTTCTCGAAGAGGACCAGCCGCTCGGGGAGCAGGACGACCTGCTTGCGCTCGCGGATGAGGATGCTGGCCGTGGCCGAGAAACCCGCCCTCAGGGTCACCCCGGGGTCGCCGTTGATGAGGATCCAGATATCGAAGAGCGTCGCGTTGCCCTCTTTCTTCGCTTTGGGGAAGATGCGGTCGACGCGGGCCGGGATCTTGGCGTCAGGAAGGGCGCCGATCTGGATCTCCGCGCTCAACCCCTCGGCGATCTTCCCGACGTCGATCTCGTCGACCGTGCCCTTGAAGAGTAGGCTGCCCATGTCGGCGAGCGAGCAGAGCTCGGTGCCGGGCTGGAAGTTCGTCAGCGGCACGACCGGGTCGCCCTGGAAGACGCTCTGCGACAGGACGACCCCGGTGATCGGGGAATTGACGAGGGAATTGATGTCGCGGTTGGCCATGCGGATGCGGCCCTTCTCGAGGAGCTCGAATCGCTCCGCGGAGGTCTTGTACCGCAGCTCGGCCTCGCGGTAGCCGCCCTCGGTGGCGTCCATCTCGGACCGGGAGATGAGGTTCCCCTTGTAGAGCTCGAGCTGGCGCGTCCAATCGCCCTTGAGCTTCTGCATGGTCACCTCGGCCAGCTCCATGGCCCGGCGGGTCTCGACGTACTCGAGCGGGGTCGGGTTGGGGGAGATCTTGAACAGGGGCGCCCCTTCCTTGACCACGTCGCCGACCTTGAACAGGACCTCGGCCACGATGCCGGAGATGGTCGACTTGACCTTGATCTCCTTCTCGGGCTCGATCGTGCCCACGGCCAGGGCCTTTTCCTGGATGTCGCCGCGGGTGGCCGCGACGAGCTTGGTCTCGACCTTCTTGGCCCCACAGGCGAAGAGGAAATAGAAGAAAACGAGGAGGAGGATCGCGGCCAGGCCGCGGAAGATCCATTTTTTCATGGGTGCACCTCGGATATCGACGATCAAAAGAATAGACGGATAGGAGGGCGGAAAAGTTCTACGGGCCGTTTTTCAGCGCACGGCCTGGGTCAGGACGACCTCGACGCGGCGGTTCCGGGCCCGATTGGTCTCGGAGTCGTTGGGCGCGACGGGGTTCTCCGGCCCGAAGCCCTGGTATTTCATCCGGGCGTTCGAGATGCCCTGGGTCATCAGGAACTCGTAAACGGCCCGGGCCCGGTCCATCGAGAGGCGCATGTTGAGGTCCGCCGAGCCGGTGGCGTCGGTATAGCCCTCGATGCTCAGGTTCAGGTTGGGGAAGACCATGAGGATGCCGGCCAGCTTGGCCACGGAGATCTGGGAGGCCGGCTTGAGGGTGGCCTTGCCGACGTCGAAAAGGATGCCCGAGAGGCTGACGATGACGCCGCGGGCGCTCTCGGTCGTCTCGGCGACCGAGGACAGGGCGCCCTTGAGCAGGCCGGCCAGCTCGTCGCGCTCCTTCTTGATGGCCTCCCGCTCGGCGGCGATGGTGTCGCGCTCGACCTTGACGGCGTCCCGCTCGGCCTTGATGGCGTCGCGCTCGGCGGTCAGCGAGGCCGTCTGCTTGACCAGGTCGGCCGATTCGATGGCCAGGGCCTCGCGCTGGATCCGGACCTCGCGGAGCTCCTGGGCGATGCGGGCCGATTCGCCCTCGGCCGTCGTCGCCCGTTGCTCGAGGGCCGCCTTTTCGGCCTGGCGCTTGGCCTCGGCCTCGGCCGCGGCCTTGACCTCGTTGGCCCGGATCGTCTCCTTGATCGCCTGCGAGGCCAGCTGGGCCGCGACCCGGGCCTGGTCGGCCATGACCTTCTTGTCGCTCTTGGCGGCCATGGCCTTGGCGAGGGCGGCCTTGGCCCCGTCCATCGCCTTCGGGTTCACGGCGGCGGCGTTGAGCCGCGCGGCGATCTCCATGGCCTTGTCGGCCTCTCTCACCGCGGCCGGCGTGGGATCGTTGTACTGAATGCTCGAGATCGAGGTCAGGGCGGGCTTGTAGTCCGTGGTGAAATCCTTGAAGGTGAAGGGCGTGGGGGTGATGCCGGGGCCCTGGAACGAGGTCGAGGTGAACATGACCAGCTCGGTCGGGCGGCCGACCGTGGCGAACGGCTCGGCTGTCACCATCAGGGCGAAGGTCTTCTTGCCGGTGTAGGCCTGGAGCGAGCCGGAGGCGCTCTTCTTGTCGGCGATGACCTCGCCGAGGTTCTCGACGGTGCCGTCGGGCGTCACGGCCCACAGGACGTAGGCCGCGATGTCGCCGGCGAAGAGGACGGCCGGTTCCATCTTGTTGTAGGTGAGCTTGACGGAGGCCTGGCCGTCTTTGAAGCCCAGCGTGGCCCGCATGGACGCTCCCGAGGGGCTCCGGGGGGTCTTGATGAAAGCGACGTCCCCGGTCGTGCCGGCCCGGAGGGTCAAGGCTGTCAGACGGACCTCGGCCCCCGAGAGGGCGGAGGAGAGGACGAGGACGGCCAACCCGAGAACGGTAAGGGCTCGCTTGAACATGGGACCTCCTTGGAGAACCAGCATCCATGATTTAGTCGTTCCTCGGGGCCGAGTGTCCGGATTTGAGTCACGCGGTTGAATTCCCGCCCGTTTCGGTCTATAGTTCAATCAAGCAAGCCGGCAACGGAGGGACCATGGCCATCGAGCTGACCAAGCAACAGAAGGAGCTGCTCACGGCGATGTTGGAGAAGGAGCTGGAGGACATCCGCTCGGAGTTCCACCACACCAAGGGACTCGATTATAAAGAGAGCCTCAAAGAACGGGAGGCCCTCGTCCGCGGCCTGCTCGACAAGCTGGCCGCCTAGCCCCGTCAAGCGCCACGGCGGCCCGCCGGCGCGGGCCGGCTCATCCGGATTGCCATTCCGCCCGATTTCCCCTATAATCGCTCGCCACCATGAGACCCTTCCGGAAGTCTGCCCTCGTCCTGACCGCCTGCGCGCTTCTCGCCCGCTCGCTCGCGGCCGCGCCGGCGGCCAAGGAGGCGAGGGCCGCCAAGACCGACGCCCCCGTCAAAGTCGACGGCGTCCTCGACGAGCCCGCCTGGAGCGCCGCGCCTATCCTCTCGGACTTCCTCCAGTTCCAGCCGGAGCGGGGCGCCGCCGCGTCCGTCGCGACCTCCGTCCGGATCCTCTACGACGGAAAGGCCGTCTATTTCGGATTCGAGAACGCCGACCCGGAGCCGGACAAGATCGCCGCCCGGATCACCAAGCGGGACGCCGAGCTCGACACGGATGACGCCGTCGCGATCTTCCTCGACACCTTTGCCGACCGGCGGACCTGCTATTATTTCGTGACCAACCTTCTGGGGACCCAGGCGGATGGGAGGATCACGGATAACGGGACGACCGAAGATACCACCTGGGACGGTGTCTGGAGATCGGCCGGCCGGAAAACGGAGACGGGCTGGACGGTCGAGATCGCCGTCGATCTCTCGAGCCTGAAGTACCGTCCCGGCCGGGAGAGGGCGTGGGGCCTGGGATTGATGCGGATATTCCCGCGCCGCCTCGAGCGCGACTGCTGGCAGGGCTTGGTCGACGCCCCGGCCAAGGTGTCCCAGTTCGGCCTCCTCGCCGGGCTGGACCTCCCGCCGGCGCCCCAACGGCTGCAGGTCATTCCCCACGTCGTCGGCAAGCTCGAGGATTGGCGGACCGTCGGGGCCGAGGCCGGCCTCGACGCGCGCTACGCGTTCACCCAATCCGTCTCGGGCAACCTCACGGCCAACCCCGACTTCGCCACGGTCGAGGCCGATCAGGAGCAGATCAACCTGACCCGGTTCGAGCTGAGCCTGCCCGAGAAGAGGAACTTCTTCCTGGAGGGCTCGGAGATCTACAGCCAGAGGATCCGGCTCTTCTACTCGCGCCGGATCGGGGACATCTACGGCGGGGCCAAGGTCTACGGGAAGGCCGGCGGCTTCGAATTCTCCGGGTTGACCGCTCAGACCAAGCCGGACGAAGAGCTGGGGACGGACTCGGCTAACTTCTCCGTCATCCGGGTCAAGACGGATGTCTTCAAGGATTCTTTCATCGGCGTCCTCGCGGCCAACAGGCTCGTGGAGGGCCGGAACACGGGGACGGCCGGGCTCGACACGTCCATCAATTTCTCCGACGCTCTCCACTTCACGGGGCAGCTGGCGATGAGCTACGGCGAGGCCAAGGGCAGCAATATCGCCTTCTTCCTGCGCCCTTCGATCGACACGGCCACGTTCCACTTCCACGTCCGCTACACCCAGCTCGGCTCGACCTTCGGGGACAACGCCAACGCGGTGGGATTCGTCAGCGATGACAACCGGCGGGAGCTCGATTCGGCGCTGGAGAAGATTTTTTGGTTCAAACGGGGCTTTCTCGAGAGGATCGGCTACGGCTCGAACTACAACATCTACTGGGGGCTCGAGGGCACGCTGAGGTCGTGGCAGATCGACCAGACCCTGGCTTTCGACCTCAGGAACAAGTTCTCGCTCGAGGCCGATCTCACCGAGGAGTACAAGCTGTTCGAGGAGAGGTTCCGCAACCGGGAGACGCTCTTCACGCTCGGCTACAACACGCGCGAGTGGCAGCAGGCGAGCGTCGCTTACGGCTTCGGCCGGAACTTCGGGCTCGATTTCGATTTGGTCAGAGGGGCAGTCGCCTTCAAATTCCTGCGCGATCTGTCGGTCGAATACGGGTTGACTCGCCTGGTCTTCAACCCGGACCCGGAGGGCGACAGCACCTGGATCCATTCGCTCCGGACGACCTACAATTTCACGAACGACCTGTTCCTGAAGCTCTA
>Ga0316624_10000801_pt1 | contig 11513 bp, 8 predicted proteins | sample OWC_Aug_N3_C1_D5_FD_207657 | JGI IMG/M metagenome (GOLD analysis project Ga0316624, IMG submission 207657) | Wetland soil microbial communities from Old Woman Creek delta, Ohio, United States - OWC_Aug_N3_C1_D5_A | ecosystem: Environmental > Terrestrial > Soil > Wetlands | place: USA: Ohio...
GCCGAACTGAATGCCGACCCGAAAATCCACGGCCTGCTGGTACAGCTGCCGGTGCCCAAGCACATCGACAGCGACAAGGTGTTGAACGCCATCAGCCCGGACAAGGATGTGGACGGCTTCCATCCGATGAACGTTGGCGCACTGGCCACCGGCAGCATGCGCTTCGCCCCCTGCACGCCTTACGGCTCGCTGATCCTGCTGCAAAAGAGCGGCGTATCCATCGAAGGCAAACATGCGGTGGTGGTCGGCCGCAGCAACATCGTCGGCAAACCGATGGCCCAGCTGCTGTTGCAGCACCATGCCACCGTCACCATCTGCACATCCAAGACCAAGGATCTCGCCAAGCACACGCGCGATGCCGACATCCTGGTAGTTGCGACCGGCAAGCCGAAGATGATCACCGGCGACATGATCAAGCCGGGTGCCGCCGTCATCGACGTCGGCATCAACCGCATGGCAGACGGCAAGCTGTGCGGCGATGTGGATTTCGATTCGGCCAAGGAAGTCGCCGGCTGGATCACCCCGGTGCCCGGCGGTGTCGGCCCGATGACCATCACCATGCTGGTGGCAAACACCGTGCAATCCGCGGAGCGCACGGCTGGCAAGTAGAACCGGCCAAGCCGTCCGCCCATCAGAAATCAGAAAGTATTCGGCGACGCCGTTTCAGCCGTCGCCGTTTTTTCGCCCGCTATTCGGTGCCAAGGCGGACATGCCAGCGTTAAGTAGGCAATGTCAGCATTTCGCAACATACCAGCCAAACGATTCGCCAGATATTCCTACAGCCCTGAAGAGATATTTTGTCCCTCACAAAGAGCGACTATTCGAAGCTCGCAGTTTCTGATCTCTCCGTAGCTTGTTCACGCAGCTCTTCGTCTTCAATGATTTTTGAGAGGCGCACTCTCATCCCTTCAATCAATGACGTGAGTTCTGCATCACCCGTGGGGTTGAGTTGATCCAGGTGGGTGTATCTCTGACGCATGATTGCCGCGAGGGAGCCAGACCAAGATTTTGGGTGGAAACGATTTACTAGCGTTTCGAGAACCTTCTGCTTATCAGGGGCTAGAGCTAGAAGGTTTCTAGCGGTGCTTGATATGCCTATGACTGCTTCATCACTCCTTTCGCCGAGATTTGGCCTTTCAAATAGTTTGCAGGTCCGTGCAGCAAATACGAACCTGTCTTCAGGGGAGACTTTGCACCACGCAACCAAAGATTCTTCCGGCACAGCGCCTATGGCTGTGTCGCCATGCCTATCCAGCCGAATAGTCAGTATGCGTATAAGAGCAGCGTGTCCATCCTTGGTATAAACAGCATCCAAAGTTTCGATCGGACACTTCTTGAAAAACGGCAAGAGGACAGCGCCAAGACGACTCGAAAATATATGTTTCTCAGAGCGCTCCCGTTGAATCAATCGGTTAAGCGTCTTAAAAGCAACTTCATGTGGCTCGCTGCTATCTAAAGCAAATTCAATTACTCGTTCAAGATGATGCAGGAAGATTTCGTTGGCAAGATCAATCAAACTACAATCAAGCTCACCAACAAACTTCAAGCAATAGGCTCGCAACTCTGCCTTGTATTGCGTATCTTTGGTGTCCGTGCAGTGGATCACCATATGAAACACATCAATCGCAGCAGGTAAGCCACCGTCTGGTTTTTTTGCAAGTAGCGATAGTAAGGCAGAGATTTGAGTAACCGAGAGAGGGTCTGTTCTGCGTCCGTAACCGAGATTTTTATATCTCAAGCAAGATGCCAGACCAACCTCTAGGGATTTGATAAGTCTCAAATAGCCAGCCTGATCCAGTTCAATTGCGAGTTGCAGATTTGGGAATAGCGGCCCCCAAACGTCGTCTACTACAGCCTTGTCGAGAAAGGTAGAAACTTCGTCAGGCTTGGTCTGGTTCCAACCGTTGATTAACCCTCCGATGAATTGCAGGTCAAATCCGCCGGCAGCAGGGTGCTCAATCAATGGCCTAAGTCTATCAAGAATCTGTTGCGCAGAAACTGATGCTTGGCCTACGCCAATGCCAAAGTACCAAACCTTGTTGGAGTTATTGCCACTTGATATGAATGGTGCAAGGTCAGTGAGCACATCCGCATCTTGTGCGGCAGCTTTCCCAAGCACCTTGGCTTCTTCTTGGGCTAGGACATACCAATCCGTAGGCAAGTCTGGTTCAAAGTCATCGAGGTCAACGCCGAAGGGCCCTCTTGACAAGACTTTAGCTTGAATTTTTGTGCGTAAATTTCTAGGCGCAATTTCCTTTTCTAGCGCTTTCAGCATGTCGAGCGATGCCGGATCGATTTCCTGCTTATCCCAATTTAGCGTGTTACGAATGCCGATCCATCCATCGGGCCACCCGTCAACGAGAGCTAATTCTCGCGCAGCCATCGTTAATGCTTCGCCCATTCGCGCATCACCCCATAGTCCCCTGAAGGCGGCCCCTAATAGAGTACGAGCATTTGCGCCCAAAGATGTAGTATTCCTGCCAAGGTCAACAGCGATTTGAATGAACAGGCTATACCAATCCTGAATTTCATTGAGTGTTCGTGGATGCCATCCGTAACTGCGTTTTAACGCCCCAAAATCGAAACTGTAGTGAAATGAGAAATTATGAGTCTCAAGTCCTGCGCGCAAGAAGAGTAATGCCAGCTTCGTCTTTCGAACATCTCCTAAACAAGCAAGTTTTCTAACGAATGCTGCACGCTGCTCTGGAGAAGCCTGCGTTCCTGAAAGATGGGAGTAAAACAACGATTGAAGAATGTCGCGTACAGAGTCTGCGTTGTAATCATCGGGTTCATCTAATGCGAATTTCAATAGGGCAGATGCTGCATCGTCAAACAAGTCAGGTTCATAAGCTAGGGATCGGAGCAGGCGAGCTGAATGTGCTCGACTGGGGTTGGTTACTGAAATGAAATCTGCCTTTTCGACGGCACGAAGTAATGCATTCAGCGCTGCCTGCTGATTTACTGGCGCAATGTTTTCAAGCATTTCCCGCTTGAGGGTGCTAAGCCTGGAAACGTCGCCAAGAAGGCCTTCTGGCTTCAGCCAATCACCTACTATCTGTTGAGCGTGCTTCGATTCGTGCAAATAGCCCAATCTTCTTGAGAAGGAGCGAGCAACTCGCTCTGAGGCATTGGTAACAAATCTTTGGACCAGTAAGCTCGGATGGTTGGATTGAACAGCATTAAGGGCAAGTCGGTTTGAAATTGCGTGGGGTAGTACCGCTCTCCACTTTCCTCGCTGCTGAACTAACCCTCGTTTTCGAAGTTCAGAAACATTTCGATAAAACGTTGGGAGCGTGACTTCTGCAACCGCAGAAAGGACCGCCAGCTCTGAATCGTTGCTTACATCCTCAACATCAAATGAATACAGCAGGCTCGCAACTTCGGCACATCGTTGAAGCTCGTTGCTTTCAGTGTGCTTCTGGATAAATAGACGCTTGAAGAGCCCATCATCCCGAAGCTGAGCTAACTCACCTTTGGCTTCAGAGGTTGATGCTAGGGCAAATGCAACTCGCGCGTTTCCATCAGAAAACTCGACTATCTTGTCGATATCCAAGTCAGATAGAGCTTGGTAATGGCGCCTGAGTAGTTTTGCGATGACTTCTCCCGACGACCCCTCCAATCGATAGCATGTCGTACCATCAGGCAAGTCGTCTCTGATGTCGTATTCAATCGTCACAAGACGAATTCTGCTTTCCGGTCGCTGTACTATTTCCGTGAGTTTTCGATGAATATCCTGTCCGCAGTTGTCGATAACCACGACGCAATCCGCCCCCTCTTGGATCAACGCTTCAACCATTGCTGTTGGTTGAGGCGTTGGATTGTCCGAGAGATCGGTATATACGACGTTTTCCTGATTAAGCGCCGTTGATGATGCGTCGATACGGTTATCAAACAGCGCTTGCACTAGTCGTGTTTTTCCGACTCCAGAGAGCCCAACTATTCGAGCCGACGCCCCGTTTCTTGTTAGCTCTTCGCGCAGTCGTTTGACTGCAAAGGTTACAGAAATAGCTTCCTCGGTGTTGGGAACGAATACCTTGATTTTGTCGTCGAGTAAGTACTCGTCTTCAAGGGATGTTTCTTGGTAAGCCCATGGGCCATAGGGTTTCCATCCTTGAATGGGTTTGCCCAGTGCACTTCGTAACCAAACCAGAACGCCGGGATAGTTGCCAGCCCAATCGGCAATCTTTCGGCTGTCGTAGAAATCTAGATGGATGCTGCCGTTGAAACCATGCTTCGTTAAGCAATCTGACATGGCTTCTTTTCGCTTCTTTAGGAATGTGTCCGAACAATCGTCTCTTGTGGAGACAATGACGTATGCGCCGGAGCACTTTATCAACTCTCCGATGGCAGGTCGCAATACGTCTTTAGGGGCCATTTCGCCCGGAATTTTTGCTGGCGTGAAGCTTTCTGCTTTAACTTGATAGGCGGTTGAATCCTTTGGGATGTAGCCTGATATTCCAGTTGCCGGTGAAATATCAACCCGAACATCAACCCCGCCATCTTTTGCACGCTGATCGCCACCCCAAGTGACCGGAAATGTTCCGATAGATTTATGTCGCAGTTCCGCTTTGCATAGGCGAGCAACTAACTCTCGTGCTTGCTCGTCATCAAGCTGTTGAATGTCCAATGAAGTTATTTCTAGGAACGGATGCATTTCAGTCGACCTTTAGGAAATCTCACATGAAAATCATCAAAAGGAAATTCTACGCTACTTGCCATATTGGGAAGAATTCAACTGACCCAAAATGGAGCATCGTCAGTTATACGAAGCATTTCAGACAAAATTCATCGCAAATGCGAAGTCCGCAATGGCCGAGCTTCCGCCCTTCGAACCCACTGCTCTCACCCCTTCTTGCCGATGAGCTCGATCTTGTAACCGTCCGGATCTGCAACGAACGCAATGGCCCTGGTGCCACCTTTCATCGGCCCGGCTTCGCGTATCACATTCCCGCCCAGCCGTTTGATCTCGTCGCAGGCCGCATAGACATCATCGACCTCGATGGCGATGTGGCCATAACCGGTGCCGATGTCGTAGTGATCGACGCCCCAGTTGTAGGTCAGCTCGAGCACGGCCTGCTTGCTCTCGTCGCCATAACCGATAAAGACCAACGTGAACTTGCCCTCGGGATATTCGCTACGCCGCAGCACTTTCATGCCCATCACTTTGGTGTAGAAATCGATCGACCGGTCAAGATCGCCGGTGCGGATCATCGTGTGTAATATTCGCATCGCTTCACTCCTCAATTATTCGTGCACACCGTGTTGCCGAACTGATCGGTGCCGCAACGCATGCGTTTGCCAGCGTCATCGCGCCCCGCATTGCGACTCGCCCCTTCCGGCGCGCTTTTGCCATCGGCTTTGTTAGTCAAACGGTCAACCGCCGCTTTGTTCGGCGAGTTAGTCACCACTCCATCTTTATCCATGCAAACCGTATTGCCGAAGGCATCTGTACCACAACGTACCGGCTCAGCCGCCAATGCCTGCACGCTAAAGAGGAAAACGGAAATGAAAATGACTGTGCGCATGGTTGCTCTTTATAGAAAACAGATTTCACAGGCCTGCATTATGCAAAATAACGGACACTTCCGTTTGCGGTTCGCATATGAAAAATTGGCTTAAGGAAACACCGAATAAGTCCTGATGCGTCATTCCGGCGGATGCCGGAATCCAGTATATTCAATCAACTGGACACCGGCCTTCGCCGGTGTGACGGCTTAATCGGTGCGCCCTAAACATTACACCATGAATCCACCGCCCCGCTTCCTTTGCGATGAAATGCTGGGACAGCTATGCCGCTACTTGCGCGCCGCCGGCTATGACACCCTGTTTGCCAACAACGGGCATCAGGATCGTGTGTGGCTGCAGCAATGCCACGACGAAGGGCGTTACTTTCTGACGCAGGACCAACTGGTACGCGAGCACAAGGCGGCACGCGACATTGCGCTGATCTTGCCGCAGGGCAGCATCGACCAGCTCGCTGCCATGCTCGGCACACACTTCCAGATCGACTGGCTCAGCCGTGCCTTTACCCGCTGCCTGGTGGACAACACGCTGCTGCAAAAAGCCGATGCAGCGTCGGCAGCAAAAGTCCCCGCGGATGCGCTGAGGCCTGACGAGCCGCTGAACCTCTGCCCTGCTTGCGGCAGAGTTTACTGGCGCGGCTCCCACTACAATCGCATGCACGCCAGGCTCGCCAAATGGCAAGCGTCACAAGAATAAGCTTTCTATTTTCTCGCCGCTGCCCAACGGTAGAAGCCTCGCTTCGCCAGCTCGACGGCAGACAGATAGACCATCACCATCACCCCGAGGATGAAATAGAACTTGGCGGGCGGCGGCACAAATCCGAAGTGCGTTCCTATCGGAGTAAGCGGCAACAATACCGCGATGCTCACAACCACCAGCGACGTCGCCGCCAACAAGGGATGAGCGCGGCTCTTCAACGGGCTGCCGCGGGTGCGAATGATAAAGATCACCAGCACCTGGGTGCACAGCGACTCGACGAACCAGCCGGTCTGGAATAACTTTTCGTCGGCATGCAGCACCGCCAGCATGACGTAAAAGGTTAGGAAATCGAACACCGAACTGATCGGCCCGATCACCAGCATGAAGTTGCGTACGAAATTCAGATCGAGTACGCGCGGCGTGGCGATCTCCCCCGCATCCACTTTATCCAGCGGGATCGGAATTTCCGAGATGTCGTAGAGGATGTTGTTGAGCAAAATCTGCGTCGGCAACATCGGCAGAAAAGGCAGGAACAACGAGGCGCCCGCCATGCTGAACATGTTGCCGAAGTTGGAACTGGTGCCCATCATGATGTACTTCATGATGTTGCCAAAAGTGCGTCGCCCTTCCATCACGCCGGCGTGCAGCACATGCAAGTCATGTTTCAGCAGGATCATGTCGGCTGCTTCCTTCGCCACGTCCACCGCCGAATCCACCGACAAGCCGACATCCGCCGAATGCAGCGATGGCGCATCGTTGATGCCATCACCGAGGTAACCGACGACATGGCCACGGGCCTTGAGCGCCTGGATCACGCGATCCTTTTGCGATGGGTTGACGCGGCAAAACAGGTTCGCCATCTCCACCTTCGCGCGCAGGGTGTGGTCGTCCATCTGCGCAATCTCCTTGCCGCTCAGCACGCCAGTGACCGGGATCTTCAGTTGCGCGCAGACATGCCGCGTGACCAGATCGCTGTCGCCGGTCACGATCTTGATCGCGACGCCCGCCTTCTTCAGCGCGGCGAGTGCCGGGCCGGCACTCTCCTTGGGCGGATCGAGAAAGGCAGCGAAACCGGCCAGCACCAGTTCCGTCTCGTCGCTCACCACGGCATGCGGGTGATCCAGCGGCACCTGGCGCCAGGCGATGCCCAGTACGCGGAAACCTTCCTGTTCCAGCGCGTGGTACTGGTCGCGTATGCCAGCCAGTGCCGCATCGTCGATGGGGCGCTGAAGATTGGCGCCATCCGCTTCATAGCGCGTGCACAGTCCCACGATCTCGTCGGGCGCACCCTTCACCACCAGCCATCTCGTCTCGCCGTTGTCGATCAGCACCGAGACGCAACGGCGCTCGAAATCGAACGGAACCTCGTCGATCTTTTTCCAATTACCTACCTCGATGTGCTCGTGGTTAAGGATGGCCTCGTCAAGCGGGCTTTTTAAACCGCTTTCGAAGAAGCTGTTGAAATAGGCCAACTCCAGCACGCGCTCGCTGGGCCTGCCTTCCGCATCCACATGCCGTTCCATGCGTATCTTCGCCTCGGTCAACGTGCCGGTCTTGTCCGTGCACAACACATCCATCGAACCCAGGTTCTGAATGGCTGCCAGCCGCTTGACGATCATGTGCTGTCTGGCCATGCGCATCGCCCCGCGCGACAACGTCACCGAAACCACCATCGGCAACAACTCCGGCGTCAGGCCGACGGCAAGCGCCACGGCGAACAGGAATGACTCCAGCCACGGTTTATGAAAATAGGTGTTCACCAGCAGCACGAACAGCACCATCAAGATCGTCAAGCGCATGATCAGCATGCCGAAGCGACGGGTGCCAATCTCGAACGACGTCGGCGGCGACGGGCGGGAAATGCTGTCGGCGATCTCGCCTATTGCAGTAGCGGTGCCCGTTTTGACCACCAGCATGCGGGCGCTGCCGCTGATCACCGACGTGCCCATGAACACGGCGTTGGTGGCTTCCTGCAGTTCGCTGGCGGTATCGGGCAGCGTGCCGGGCTTCTTCTCCACCGGGTAAGACTCGCCAGTCAGCAGCGCCTGTTTGACAAAGAAGTCTTGCGCTTCCAGCACCCTTCCATCCGCCGGGATCAGATCGCCCGCCGCAAGCAGCGCGACGTCGCCTGGCACCACCTTGCTCAGCGCAACCTCCACCGGCTGTCCGTCGCGTATCACGGTGGTGCGCAGGGAAACCGAGAGCTTTAATTTTTCTGCCGCCGCGCTGGCGCGATACTCCTGTACAAAATCCAGCGTGACGCTCATCAGCACGATGCAGCTGATGATGATGAAGTTGGTGACCTCGCCGGTAAATGCCGACACCGCGCTGGCGACGAGCAGGATGATGACCAGCGGATTCTTGAAGCGCAGGAGGTACTGCACCAGCAGCGGTTTTTCCGCGTGTTCGCGGAACAGGTTGGGGCCGAACTTGGCCAGCCGTGCTTTGGCCTGTGCGCCGGACAAACCGGCATCCATCGCGGCGCGGTCAGCGGCACTTTCCGGCAGCGCCTCAAGCCACCAGGGATGCAGCGTCGGATCTATCTGCATGCCGGCCCCCGCCGCTCAGTACGGCGCGGCGTAGTGGTAGTAGCGGTCGTTCAGATAGCGCGTCACCGCCGAGATGTCCTCATCGTTCCAGCCCAGCCCGGAAGTTTTCTGCCAGCGACGCACTTCGGCACTCAGGCCGTTCCAGTTCTTGACCAATTTCTTGTCGCGCCAATGCAGCTTGATATTGTGGCAGGCAATGCAATGGGTCGAGTACAGCAACTCGCCGCGCCCCGGATCGCGTACGGGCTGAGCAAAGGCGGCAGCGGGGAAATTACAGAACAGGGCAAACAGTACGACGACTATCGATCTGCGCAGCATGTCGCTCTCCTCAGCAAAATCGGTAGGCCTAGTATACGCCTCGTCAAATGCCGGAACTACGCCGCAGCCCGACTCTGCGTCATTTTCCCTCGCGCTTGCTGTTCAGGCTGATGATCAGCACCCCCACCAACACCAGCGAGGATCCCGCGATCTGCAGCAAGGACAGGCTCTCGCCCAGAATCGCATACGCCATGTAGATGGTGCTGACCGGGCCGACCGAGCCGATCAGCGAAGCGCTACCCGAGCCGATGCGGCGGATGGCGAAGGACAGCAGGAACACCGGCAACACGGTGGAAAGGATCGCCATCGCAAGCGAGAGCTCATACACGCGCATAGGCAAATCGAGCGCGCTCAGCGGCCGCATCACGCCGAACTGCAACAGGCTGGCAGCGCTAGCTACCACCATGGCATAAGCGGTAAAGCGCATGGTGCCGATGCGTGCAATGGCATGCCCCGCCCCAACCAGGTAGATCGAATACGACAAGGTGCTGGCAAACACCAGCGATGCGCCCAGCACAATGCTGCCCTCCTTCGCACCTATGTCGTGCAAGAACACCAGCGCAATCCCCGCATAGCACAACGCCATCGCGGCGATCACCTTCCTGCTGATGGTGCGCCTGTAAAGCAGCGCAGCGAGAATTACCGTCATGGTCGGGTAGAGGAACAGGATCAAGCGCTCCAAACCGGCGGAGATATATTGCAGCCCGAGGAAATCGAGAAAGCTGGAGCAGTAGTAACCGATCAAGCCCAGCCCCAACACCAGCAAACGGTCATGCGTATTGAGCGGCTCGCCGTGATGCCGCCTAGCCCAGAGTGCTACGCCGATGAAGAATGGCACCGAGAACACCATGCGCAACGCCAGCAGCGTCACCGCGTCCACGCCATCGAGATACGCCAGCTTGACCAGAATCGCCTTGGCCGAAAAACCGACCGCCGCCAGCAGCGCAAAGGCCACGCCGAGAAACACATCCCGATTGGTGAAAGCACTGTTTGAATGACTTGCCATAATGTTAGACCCTCAGTATTGGTGCGGGTCCAGGGCTGAAGCAACGCGGAAGACCCGCAGATGCCCAGTTAAAAAAAACGACAGTTAAAACAGGAACGCGCTGCGGCAGTGGGCTGGTAGTAGCAGCCACAGTCGCTTGGCGATGATTGATTTGGCGGAGATAAGTTGCGTTTGCATGGGCTGGAATATACGGGGTGTGGCATGAATAAGTCAATTCACACGCCACTCCCCCCAACAAGGATCAGTGCAGAAAAGCGATTCTCCGCATCGTTACAGGCGCCAACCAGTTAGGCGCCCGTTAATACATCAAAACCAGATTTCCGGATAGCGCCTTGATTTCGGAATGTTGTTAACCAGCAAGGCCACCAACAGCATGATGAGCGGCCCTAGCGTGGAGGGTATCAGAACGTATAAATATCCCAATTTGTGTATCCCCGCAGATCCGATTACCGCGATCAGGCTGGTGGCGGCGCCGGGCGGGTGCAGCGTGCGCGTGGCGTGCATGACTGCGATCGCGGTGGCTACCGCCATGGCCTCGGCGAGCCATGGGTAATCGTGAAATAACTTCCAGCAGGTGACTCCCACAATTGCCGAGAGCACGTGGCCACCCACCAGATTGCGTGGCTGCGCCAGCGGGCTGCGTATCGCACCATATATCAGCACAGCTGAGGCGCCGAATGAACCGATCATCAAAGATAGATCGGTCCCCTCAAAGAAGAAGTGATCTGCCCAGGCTACCGCCGCGATGCCCAAAAATGCGCCGATCCAGGACCATGCAATTTCGGAGTTGCTTACGCGCGGCGGGCCGCCCAGGGGAGAGCCGCGCATCTTTTTGAAATATTCCGAGATGTTCACTTAAGGTTTTCCACATTAAATACGGCAAAAAAGTCTTTCCGCAGCAGCATGCCAAGCAGCCGACCATCGCGATCCACGATAGGCGTGGCACGGCCATCATGCAGGTGGAACGCGTTGGTGACTTCCCCGACTCCGGCGTCCGGGGCTACCGTCACCGCGGGAGCGGACATGGCCTCCCTCACGTGCGTCTCATGGCAACGATGCTTGAATTCGAAGGAGTCCTCCAGCATGCCCAGCAGCAACTCAAGGAAGGTATCCACCTTAAGCCGGCGCAAGAAGTCGGTCTCGGTAAGCATACCTATCACGCAGCCCTTCTCATCCACCACCGGCAGGCTCTTGAGGCCGGATCGAACCAGGGCTTGGGCTGCTTCGTCGAGGTACATCTCGGGCCGCAGAGGCTCAATCCCCGTGCGCATGAGATTCTCGGCCCTGAAATTGCGGAACAGTCGCCCCAGCGCATGGCGATGGGCCAAGTGATAGATGGTCCGGAAATCGCCGGTGGTGATGTCGAGGTAGCCAGGTATCTGCCGCATCGCGTCCAGAATATCTTCGTCGTCCAATTC
>Ga0316624_10000802_pt1 | contig 11512 bp, 10 predicted proteins | sample OWC_Aug_N3_C1_D5_FD_207657 | JGI IMG/M metagenome (GOLD analysis project Ga0316624, IMG submission 207657) | Wetland soil microbial communities from Old Woman Creek delta, Ohio, United States - OWC_Aug_N3_C1_D5_A | ecosystem: Environmental > Terrestrial > Soil > Wetlands | place: USA: Ohio...
GTTCGCGATGGCCTCCGCCTTCTTCGGGTCGATCCACCATGTGTCGAAACCGAGCGAATACTTCGGCGTCACCTGGGGATGAACGAATTGGTCCCAGTAGGCGACGCGATAAACGCGCGTATGCCAATGTGGGATGACGTAAAAATTCCACAGCAACACACGGTCGAGCGCATGGGTGCGGTCGATCAGCGCCTGCCGGTTCGGTGCGCCGATCACCATTTCGACGAGTTCGTCCACGACCGGATCGTGGATTCCGATCGTGTTGCGGCTTCCGGCGGTTTCCGCCGCTTTCGACGTCCAGAAGTCCCGCTGTTCGTTGCCCGGCGACAGCGATTCCCCGAAGCCGTCGACGATCATGTCGAAGTCGAACTGATCGACCCGGTTCTGGTATTGCGAGGTGTCTACGGTGCGCATGCGGGCGACGATGCCGAGCCGGCGCAAATTGTCGATGAACGGCGAGACGACGCGCTCGAACGCCGGATTATTGAGAAGAATCTCGAACGTGAACGGATCTCCGGTCTTTTCGTTGACGAGCGCATTGTCGCGGACGACCCAGCCCTCCTGCTTCAGAAGCTGCTGCGCTTTCAGCAAGTTGTCGCGAATGCCGCCATCCTTGGTGGACGGCGGATTGTATTCTTGCGTGAAGACCTCGTCCGGAATCCGTCCGCGATATTTGTCGAGGATTTCCAGCTCCCCGGGCGAGGGCAGCCCGCGCGAAGCGAGCTCGGAATTGGAAAAATAGCTCCGCGTCCGCGTGTAGGCGCCGTAGAAGAGATGCGCATTCGTCCATTCGAAATCGAAGGCATAGCCCAGGGCTTCCCTCACGATGCGATCCTGAAACAGCGGCTTTCTCGTATTGAAGACGAAAGCCTGCATGCCCGTCGGTTGTTCATTCGGGATTTCCTCCTTCTTCACGAGTCCGGCGCGCAGCGCGGGAAAGTCGTATCCGGTCGCCCAGACCTTCGCCGTGTTCTCCGAGCGAAAATCGTATTCCCCCGCCTTGAAGGCCTCCAGATCCACCGTCGCGTCACGATAGTAATCGTAGCGTATCGTGTCGAAATTATATTGTCCGCGCTCGACCGGCAAATTCGCCGACCAATGATTCGGGATGCGCTTCAAGGTGATGGACCTTCCGGGTACGACCGACTCGACCTGATAGGGACCGCTGCCCAGGATCGGCTGCAGCGTCGTCTTGTCGAATTGGTTCTTTTCAAAAAAAGCCTTGGAGAGAATTGGCAAGCCGTTGCCGATGATGAAAGGCAGCTCGCGGTTGTTGCCTGGTTTGAATGTGAACTTTACCTGATGCGGACTCAGCTTCTCGACCGATTTCACGCTCGCGTAATAGGCGCGGAAAAACGGATGGCCCTTGCTGCGCAATGTCTCGAACGAGTAGACGACGTCATCGGCGGTGATCGGCGAGCCATCGTTGAAGCGCGCCTCGGGGCGAAGGTTGAAGATGACCCAGGAGCGGTCGGGCGGAGTGGTGACGGATTCGGCAAGCAGGCCGTAGGCGGCGGAAGCCTCGTCCTGGGCGTCCGACAACAATGTCTGGAAGGTGAGGCCGACTCCGGCGGCGGCGACGCCCTTGAGTATGTACGGATTGAGATTGTCGAACGTGCCGACCGCCGATAGCCGTACGTCGCCGCCTTTCGGCGCATCCGGATTGACGTAATCGAAATGGGCGAAGCCGGGCGGGTACTTGAGATCCCCGTAAATCGAAAGTCCGTGCGTCGTAACCGGGGTGTTGGCGGCGGCGGGGACCGGCGGCTTGGCGGTCTGGTGCACCGGCGGCTTTGCCGCCCGTTGCGCGGGATGAACCGGCTTTGCCGCTGCCGGCAATGCGGCAAACAGGATCAGCAGCAGCCAGATCGAGATACGCCGGAGCATGACGCTGTCCGTCAGGCCCGCAAATCCGGCGGTCGCCGGCACCGAAGGGTCCGTGCGATCCGGTGCGGACGCCTCAACCGAGGCCCCCAAAATCGCGCCCCACGGCCAAAATTTTCAGGGCGCGGGCATGGATTCGCTCGTCGCCCGCGGCGATGACCCGCCCGTCGGAATTGAGCCCGAGGGGGCGGCCCTCCCAGTCGGTCATGATGCCGCCCGCCGCAGCGACGACGGGTGCCAACGCGCAATAGTCGCACGGCTTCATGCTGGCCTCGACGACGAGGTCGACGAAGCCGGACGCCAACAGGCCATAGGCGTAACAATCGGCGCCGTATTGGGGGCGCTTGACCGCGTCGCACAGCGCATCGAAGGCATAGGCGTCGGCGCCGACGAACATGTGGGGCGTCGTCGCGTAGAGCATCGCATCGGATATGCGTGCACAGGGGCGTACGCGCACACGATTGCCGTTGAAGGTCGCGGGCGAACCTTCGCCGCCGACCCACCGCTCGCGCAGCGCCGGATGATCGATAATGCCTGCAACGGGCAAACCTTTTTGAACGCAGCCGATCAGCGTGCCGAACAGCGGCTTGCCTGTGACGAAGCCGCCGGTCCCGTCGATGGGATCGAGAACCCAGACGGTTTCCGCATCTTCGCGCACGGCGCCGAACTCTTCGCCGACGATGCCATGGTCGGGATACGCCGCCTCGATCATGCGGCGCAGCGTTTTTTCGACCTCGCGGTCGGCCGCGGTCACCGGCGTCGAATCCGGCTTGTCGTCGAAGCGCAAGTCCCGGCGGAAATAGCGGCGCAAGATGTCGCCGCTTTCGTCGGCCATGCGCTCGGCCAATGCAATCAATTCCGGCACTCGGACTGCCGCCACGGTCGCTTGACGTTCCGCCATGGGCGCGAGTTTCGCCCGAATTGAGCCCGAAGGAAAGGGGCCGGGGGCGGCCGATTCCGGCCCTCAGTGATCGTCGTATTTGAAGTTGAGCGCGCCGAGCAGGTGGTCGACGGCCGTCCCGTCCTCCGACAACGGCAGCACGATGGACCGGTATAGGGCGAGGCGATTATTGGGTGCGATGAAGCGGCCGCTGGCCGTCAGCGGCTTCATCGTTGCCACGGCCGTGTCGAACACGGATGCGAGCTTGTCCCACAGGGGCGAGGGTACGCATTCGGAAACCAGCCGTCCTGCAGGGGCTCGCCGGCACATTTCGGCCACGGCGCTGCCGCAATAGGTAAATGTGCTGGCCTGGACCGTCGAACCGATCGCGACGGCGAAGAAACTCGGCCACAGGCCCTCGCCGTTTCTTACTTCATCCGAATCAAGCGGCAACTCGGAATGCCGAGGAAAAGGATGATCGCCCTTAAGCGCCCACCAATAAAGCAACGCTCGGCCGGTCAGGCGGCGCTCGTTTTTGCGTCCGATTCCGATATTGGCGGCGATTGCCCAAGGAAACTTCGGATCGGTCATTGTTGGCTCAGCCGCCGCCGCGGCGCCCCTTGCAGACCGGGACGGCGCCTGTACCGGCCCGGCCATATTTGTTCCCCCGGATCACTTCGATTTGGACGATTCCCGCTTGATGTAGGCAATGAGATTGGCCCGGTCCGTGGCGTCGGTTACCGGCTTGGCCAGCATCATTTTGGCGTCGGAAACCACCTTCTGCGGCCCCTGAATCCATTTGTCGATGCTCGCGTCGTCCCAAGTGATGCCGGAATTCTTCAGGCCCGCGGAATAGTCGAAGCCCGGCGCCTGGGCGGCTTTGCGCCCATATACGCCCGCCAGACTCGGCCCCGCGCCATTCTTGCCGGCCTCGAAGCTGTGGCAGGCAAAGCAGAGATGCGACTTGAAGAGGGCGGCCCCGGCATCGGCGTCGCCGCCACCGGCGGCCGCCTGGGCCGGCGCGGGCGCTGGGGCCGGTGCGGGCGCCGCTGTTTCTTTCGCCGGGGCGGGCTGAGCCGGCGGCGCCTCGGCCGGCTTCTCCGCCGTCTTGGTTTCGGCGGGCGCTGCTGCGGGCGCCGCCTGTTCGGTTGCCGCCGGCGCGCCTTCGCCCCCCTCGGTGCCGTAAAGATGGTGGGGTATGACCCTGATCCCCTGGATGACGAGGGCGGCGACAAGGATCGCACCGGCGATCTTGACGACGTTCATTTCGTTCATGATGACTTCCTCCCCCGGCGGCTGCTCGTTGCCGCCTTATTGGCTTGCGTTTGTATTGCGGCAGGCCCGATTCGGGGACTGCCGGCCCCCGGGGCGAAGTTTGCCCGAGCCCCGATTAGCGTGCAATCGGCTTTCGCGGCGCCAACCCGGAGGGAGAGATCGGTTCCTCGCGTTGACGGGCGGAAGCCTGCGACCGATACTCGCGGCCGCATTATTTTCCCGGTGAGGGAGGCTCAGCTTGCCTTCCGCCGGGGTCGGGGGCACTGCCGAGCCAAATGAGCAAGCGTACCAAGCGCGCACCGGCGCGAGCGGGAGGGGTCATCGCCTTCCAAGGCGAAGTCGGGGCCTATTCCGATCTCGCTTGCCGCATGGCCTATCCCAAAATGCGGACACTTGCCTGCGGATCTTTCGAGGATGCCTTCGCCGCAGTTGAATCGGGCCGGGCCCAAATCGCAATGATCCCGGTCGAGAACTCGGTAGCCGGCCGCGTCGCCGAAATTCATCAGCTGTTGCCCCACACCGGGCTCCATATCGTCGCCGAGCACTTCCAGCGGGTGAATCACCACCTTCTTGTGCTGCCGGGCACAAAGATCGGCGATATCAAGACGATTCACAGCCACGTCCATGCGCTTTCCCAATGCCGGAAATTCATCCGCTCGCTGAAGCTGAAACCGGTCGTCCACGCCGATACCGCCGGGGCCGCTTCCGAGGTTGCCGCGAAAGGCGACAGAAGCGCCGCCGCGATCGCGTCGGCCCTGGCGGGCAAGATCTATGGCCTCAAGTCGCTGAGATCGGGAATCGAGGACGCCGAGCACAATACGACACGGTTCCTGGTCCTGGCGCGCCATCCGGTCGATCCCGATCCGGCGAAAGGAAAGGTCATCACCAGCTTCGTCTTTCGCGTGCGCAACGTGCCCGCCGCCATTTTCAAGGCGTTGGGAGGATTTGCCACCAATGGCGTGAACATGACCAAGCTCGAATCGTATCTGATCGGCGGAAATTTCAATTCGGCCCAGTTCTACGCCGACGTCGAAGGCCACCCCAAAGAGCGCAATGTCAGGCTCGCATTCGAAGAGCTCGCCTTCTTTTCTCGCGAGGTGAAGGTGCTGGGCGTCTATTACGCCGACGCTTTTCGGTATAAGGGTGTGCCGAAAGCCACGGACTGACGAGGCTTTCCATCGCGCTTGCGACTCGCCCGCCGCGACCTGATATAGTGACGCGGGAGGCTGGCAGCGGACGGATCGCTCGCCAACCCGGTCAGGTCCGGAAGGAAGCAGCCGTAACGAGATTGGGTCCGGGTCGTCTTGTCCAGCCTCCCACCCGTTGAAAACCAACTCCCGCCTTCGCCGGCGTGACTGCCCGATCGGGGCCATGACGGAACACGAAACGGCCACAGCTTATCTCGTTTTGGCGCGCAAGCACCGGCCCGCCAGTTTCGCCGGGCTCATCGGCCAGGACGCGATGGTGCGCACCCTCACGAACGCCATCGCCAGCGGGCGCCTGGCCCAGGCCTTCATCCTGACGGGCGTGCGCGGGGTCGGGAAAACCACCACCGCCCGCATCATCGCCCGCGCGCTCAATTGCGTCGGGCCCGACGGAAAAGGCGGTCCGACGGCCGAGCCCTGCGGCGTTTGCGAGCATTGCCGCGCCATCGCCGAGGACCGTCATGTCGATGTCATCGAGATGGATGCGGCGAGCCGCACCGGGGTCGACGATATCCGCGAGCTCATCGAGGGCGTGCGTTATCGCCCGGTTTCGGCGCGTTACAAGGTCTACATCATCGATGAAGTCCACATGCTCTCGAAGCAGGCCTTCAACGCGTTGTTGAAGACGCTGGAAGAACCGCCGGAGCACGTGAAATTCATCTTTGCCACGACGGAAATCCGGCGCGTGCCGATCACCGTGCTCTCGCGCTGCCAGCGTTTCGACCTGAAGCGGGTCGAGCCGGAAATATTGTCGGCGCATTTGAAGCGAATCGCGGCGGAAGAAGGCGTGGGCATCGAGGCGCCCGCCATTGCCTTGCTGGCGCGCGCCGCCGACGGCTCGGTCCGTGACGGGTTGTCGCTCCTCGACACCGCCATCGCCCATGGCCCGGTTGAAAACGCCGACGCGATCACCGAAGCGCAAGTGCGTGAAATGCTGGGGTTGGCCGATCGCAGCCTGGTCATCGAACTTTTCGACAAGGTGATGGGGGGCGAGATCCCGGCTGCTCTCGATCAGCTTTCGTCACTCTATGCCTCGGGTGCCGACCCGGCCGTGGTGATGCAGGACCTCCTCGACGTTTGTCATTGGCTGACGCGCCTGAAGCTCGTGCCGGAGGCCGCCGACGGCGCCGAAATACCGGCGGCCGAGCGCAGGCGGGGCCTGCAAATGGCGGAGAAATTGTCGATCGCAGCGCTTGCGCGCGCCTGGCAAATGCTGCTCAAGGGCCTGGGCGAGGTCCAATATGCGCCGGCACCTCTTGCCGCCGCCGAAATGGCGCTGGTCAGGCTCGGCTATGCCGCGGATCTTCCGACCCCGGCGGAACTCGTCCAGAACATGACCTCAGGCGGGCCAAGTACGGCGGCGCCTGGCAATGGCGGATCGCCGGCGCCGAAGCCTTCGGCGCCGCGCCGCGGTGAGTCGATGGAAAGCTTTGGTGACGATCGCCCGCGCGCCTTCGCAGGGACTGCGGCCGCCATGCGACGGCCCGTTCCCGAGCCCGAAGCGCGCGCCGAGGATGAGACGAAGGCCGATGCCGTGGAGCCTGTGCTCGCCGAGCCGGTCGAGAGCTTCGAGCAAGCGGTGGCGCTCTTTGCCGCCAAGCGCGAAGCCGTGCTGAACGCCCATCTGCGAAGCCACGTCCATCTCGTCCATTTCGAGCCGGGCCGCATCGAGATTCATCCGACATCACAGGCGCCGGCCCATCTCGCCAACCGCATGGGCGAGTTGCTGGGCCGTTGGACCGGCCAGCGCTGGGTCGTCACCGTATCCAAGGCTCCCGGCCAGCCGACGCTGGAGGAACGGGAGCGAGCGCAAATCCGCGCCGCGCATGAGCGCGCCGCCGCCGATCCGCTGGTGCGTGCCGTGCTCGAAACATTCCCCGGCGCCTCGATCGAGCGGGTGCGGGATCGCGCGTCGCCCGTCCCGGCGGCGACGGATGAGGCGGCGAGCGAAGACGAGGAATCATGAAGAATCTCGGCCAGATGATGAAGCAGGCGCAGGAAATGCAATCCCGAATGGCCGAGATGCAGAAGCGGCTGGAAACGGAAGAAGTCTCTGGCCAATCGGGCGGCGGCATGGTGCGGGTGACTCTGACCGGCAAGGGCGAGGCGCGGCGGATATCGATCGATCCCAAGATCGTCGATGCGTCCGAAAAGGAAGTCCTGGAAGATTTGATCGTGGCGGCCGTCAACGATGCGCGCGCCAAGGTCGAGGCGCGGCTGTCCGAAGAGATGGCCAAACTGACCGGCGGCCTCAACCTGCCGCCCGGCCTCAAGCTGCCATTCTGAGGCGCGCCAGCCGCTCCAATGGCCGGGTCCGAGATCGAACGCCTCATCGAATTGCTCGCAAAACTGCCCGGGTTTGGGCCGCGGTCCGCGCGCCGCGCCGCGCTTCACCTCATTAAGCGCAAGGACCAGTTGCTGATTCCGCTCGCCGCCGCACTCGAGGAAGCGGCGGCCAACATGCGCGCCTGTCATATCTGCGGCAATCTCGATACCACCGACCCCTGCGGCATCTGCGCCGATCCGCGCCGCGAGCGCGCGATCGTTTGCGTCGTCGAGGAAGTCGGCGATCTCTGGGCGATGGAACGCTCCGGTGCGTTCAAAGGTCTGTATCACGTTCTCGGCGGCACGCTGTCTGCCCTCGACGGCATCGGCCCCGACGATCTCGCCATCGCGCCGCTGGCGGCGCGCGCGGCGGCGGGCGGCATCAAGGAAGTCATTCTCGCCATGAATGCCACGGTCGACGGGCAAACCACCGCCCATTACGTGGCCGAGCGTCTGGCGCCGACGGGCGTCGCCGTGACCCGGCTCGCCCACGGCCTTCCGGTCGGCGGCGAGCTCGACTATCTCGATCAGGGAACGTTGTCGGCGGCGCTGAAAGCGCGACGGCCTGCTTAGCCTTCGACTCGCCGGATCGCCGGCGGCGCCAGCGCGGCTTCCGGCGCATTATCCTCGATCTCGACGTCGCGAATGCGCTCGCCCTTGGCGGCGATTTTCTCGGTCGAGGTGCGAATCTGGCGGACGTCCTCGACGGCTTGATCGAAATGCCGCTGCAGATTGGCCGCCCGGTCGCTCAAGCGCCCGACGTCGTCCATCAATTTCGCGACTTCCTGTTGGATGACACCGGCTTGTTCGCGCATGCGGACGTCCTTCATCACCGCGCGAATCGTATGCAGCATCGCCCACAGAGTCGTCGGCGAGACGGTGTAGACGCGCACGCGGTGCGCTTTTTCGACGATGTCCGGAAAACGCGCGTGAAGCTCGGCGTAGACCGCTTCGCTGGGCAGAAACATGAGGGCCGAATCGGCCGTCTCGCCGGGGAGGATGTATTTCTCGGAGATCGCCCGTACGTGCGCCATGATGTCGGCGCCGAAGCGCTTGCCCGCCTCCTTGCGCGCCAGATCGTCGGCGGCGTCGCACAGCGCGCGGTAGCTCTCGAGGGGGAATTTCGAATCGACGACGATATCGCCGGGCGGCTTGGGCAGCCGGATCAGGCAGTCGGCGCGCATGCCGTTGGATAGCGTCGCCTGCAGGCTGTAGGCGGAGGGCGGCAGAACGTCGGCGACCAGATTTTGTAGTTGCGTTTCCCCGAAGCCGCCGCGCGTTTGCTTGTTGTCGAGTATTTGCTGCAGGCCGACGACCTGGCTCGAAAGCTCGGTGATGTTTTTCTGGGCGACGTCGATGGCGACGAGGCGTTCCTTGAGTTCGCTCATCGAGCTGTGCGTCTGAAGCGACGATTTCTCGAGGCTTTCGCCGACGCGGCGCGAGAGGTCGGCGAGCCGTTCCTCGACGCCGCGGGTGAGCGCCCGCTCCTGGGCTTGGAGCCGTTCGGCCAATTGCGCCTGTGCGGTGGCCTGGCTCTCCGCCAGCATCGAGAGCCGGCCTCTTAGCCCGGCCAATGCCAGGAGAAGAACGACAGCCGCGACGGCCACTGCGCCCACGGCGATAAAAACGATCAGTCCCTGCTCCAAATTCGGCTCCGAAGACAACTTGTGGCAATGGTACCACGGCGTCCGCCCGCTCGCGACCAGCGCAATCCCGCCTAGCGGCTTCTTGACGGCGCGGCGGGCAAGGCATAACTAGATGTAATCGAATAGAAATTCTAGGCGAAGCCCATGACCGTCATGACCGTCCTCACGGCGCCAGATCCCCGGCTCAAAGTCACGAGCAAGCCGGTGGAGAAGGTCGACGATTCCGTGCGCCGGCTCATGGACGACATGCTGGAGACGATGTACGTCTCGCAGGGCATCGGCTTGGCCGCGCCCCAGGTGGGCGTTGCCAAGCGCGTCGTCGTCATCGATCTCGCCCGCCCGGGCGACGCCGCCAACCCGCTGAAAATGGCGAATCCCGAGATCATCTGGCGCTCCGAGGAAGAGACGATCTGCGAGGAGGGCTGCCTCTCGGTGCCCGATCAATATTCCGAAGTGTCGCGGGCCAAGGCGATCAAGCTTCGGTATCTCGACTACCAGAACGAAATCCGCGAGCTCGACGCCGAGGGCTATCTCGCCACCTGTATCCAGCACGAGATCGATCATCTGGACGGCGTCCTTTTCATCGATCGCCTCTCATTCGTCAAGCGCAACATCATCCTTCGCAAACTCGCCAAAGCGCGAAAGGTGAGTCTTTCCGCTTCAGCCTGATCGGATGCGGCCTTTGCGCATCGTTTTCATGGGCACCCCGCAATTCGCGGTGCCGGCCCTCGAATCGCTCATCGCCTCGCGCCATGAAGTGGCTTGCGTCTATTGCCAGCCGCCGCGGCGCGCCGGTCGCGGCCGCAAAGAACGCGCCAGCCCCGTCGAAGCGGTCGCGCGGCGCGAAGGCATCGAGGTTCGCACGCCCGCCGGTCTGAAATCCGAATCGGATCAGGCGACGTTCGCGGATTTGAAGACCGACGCGGCGGTCGTCGCGGCCTATGGGCTGCTGCTGCCAACGGCCATTTTGAAAGCGCCGCGTCTGGGCTGCCTCAACATCCATCCGTCTCTGCTGCCGCGCTGGCGCGGCGCGGCGCCGATCGCGCGCGCCATTCTCGCCGGCGATTCGGCGACCGGTGTCGCCATCATGGCGATGGATGAAGGACTCGATACGGGTCCGGTCGTGCTATCGAAGCGCGTGGCGATCGGGCCGGATCAGAATGCAGGCGAATTGAGCGCGGTATTGGCCGCGCTCGGAGCCGGCCTCATTCTGGACGCCATCGACGGGCTCGATGCGGGCACGCTCGTTCCCGTCCCGCAGTCCAAGGACGGCGTAACCTACGCGCCGAAGCTGCAATCCGGCGAAGAGCGCCTCGACTGGCGCGAGGACGCCGTCGCGCTGTCCCGAAGAGTGCGGGCCTTCGCACCCCAGCCGGGAACCTGGTTCGAATTGGACGGCGAGCGTATTCGCGTGCTCGCTGCCAAAGCGGATATGAACCCACAGGCCGCCTCGCCGGGCACCGTGCTCGACGACGGCCTGCTCATTGCCTGCGGCAAAGGCGCGCTTCGGCTCCTCGCCATCCAGCGCGCCGGGCGCGCGGCGATGCCGGCGGCTGCATTCTTGCGTGGGCGCAAGGTCGAGGCGGGCACAGTGCTCGCAAGTCCGGCCTGATCGATGCCGCGCTATCGCATCATGGTCGAATACGACGGTCGCGGCTTCGTGGGCTGGCAGCATCAGGAAAACGGGCCATCGGTGCAAGCGGCGCTCGAAGAGGCCATCTTTCGGTTTTGCCAGGAGAAGCCCCGCGTCTTCGGGGCGGGGCGGACGGATGCCGGCGTGCACGCGCTCGGCCAAGTCGCCCATTTCGATCTCGTCCGCGACGCGAAACCCGATACCGTGCGCGATGCGCTCAATTTTCATTTGCGGCCCGCGATGGTGTCGGTTCTGGAGGCCGAGATCGCGCCGGAAAGTTTTCACGCGCGGCTCAGCGCCAAGGAGCGGGCCTATCTCTATCGCATCGTCAACCGCCGCGCGCCGCTCGCCCTCGAACAGGGGCGTGCCTGGCATATCGTGGCGCCCCTCGATCACGAGGCGATGCATCGTGCGGCACAACACCTTGTGGGGCGGCACGATTTCACGACGTTTCGGGCCAGCGTTTGCCAGGCGAAATCGCCAATCAAGACGCTCGACGTGCTGTCGGTGGATCGCGACGGGGATGAGATCCGCTTGGTCGCCCGCGCGCGATCGTTTCTCCACCACCAGGTTCGCAATATCGCGGGGACGCTGAGCCTCGTCGGCGAAGGGCGCTGGACCGACACGGACGTGGCGGCGGCACTCGCGGCCCGCGACCGCGCCA
>Ga0316624_10000803_pt1 | contig 11510 bp, 8 predicted proteins | sample OWC_Aug_N3_C1_D5_FD_207657 | JGI IMG/M metagenome (GOLD analysis project Ga0316624, IMG submission 207657) | Wetland soil microbial communities from Old Woman Creek delta, Ohio, United States - OWC_Aug_N3_C1_D5_A | ecosystem: Environmental > Terrestrial > Soil > Wetlands | place: USA: Ohio...
CCGCCGGTCGCCCAGACGTGGAAGTCGTCCAGCGCGAGGGCCAGCAGCGCGGCCAGCGGGAGCGCGCCTCGGCGCACGGCGCCGCGCAGCCACCACTTCGTCAGGCTCGCGGCCAGCAGCGCGTAGCAGGCGACGCCGAGGACGATGGAGGCGCGCAGCGGATCGAAGCCGAGCTTCATCGCGCCGGCGACGAGCAGCGTCCACAGGAGGTTGGTGTACCCCTCGACGTGCTCGCCGGCGTTGTAGACGAGGCCTCTGCCCTCGACGAGGTTCTGCGCGTAGCGGAAGGAGACGAAGCTGTCGTCGCACACCCAGGCGAGCGCGATCGCGAGCGCGATGCCGTACGCGGCAAGTGCGCCCAGCGCGACGAGCGCGGCGGCGGGACGGCGCCGGTCGCCGAACGCGATGGGAGGAGGCATCAGCGCCTTCTCAGAAGACGGGGCCGAACTCCCCGTCCCGCATGAGGGCGAGCTTGGTGCCGTCCGGCAGGAGCAGGTCCACGCTCACCGGCAGGACGTCCGGCTGAGCCTCCGGCACGTACACGCGGTCGATGTGGACGACCGCGTCGGGCGAGGAGAAAGCGTCTGGACCCACCTGGCCGCCGAAGTGCTCGCTGCGCCCGAAGGCGATGTGCAGACCCAGCTTCTCGTCGAGGAGGACCGCGCCGATCGGCTTGACGCCGAACGCTGCGAGGACCCCGAGGCCGAGCTCGGCCAGGTTGGCGTAGGCGGGCTCCTTCGCCAGGAGCGCGGCCTCGCGGTCGGACTCGGGGCCCCGGGTGAGGACGCGGGCCGCCTTGTTGGCCACGATCTGGTAGCGCACCACCTCCGGACCGAACTGCACCGGCAGGATCCCCTCCGAGCGGCTCGGGTCGCCCTCGCGCTCGCCCTCGTAGGGGACGATGTAGGCTTCGCCGGACGGGAGGTTCCCGGCCACGCCGCGCTTGGGCAGCAGCCCGCCGGAGGCGTGGCCCGCGCGGTGGCGGAGGTCGAGGTGGAGGCGGTCCTCGCCGCCGGGGTGGCGGAAAACGAAATCCGCCCCCGCGGCCCGATCCAGGAGATCCTTGAGGACGTCCACCCGGCGATTGACCTCGGTGTAGTCGAGGCGCAGCGCGGGGATCATCTCGGCGGTGAAGCCGGGCATGGTGGCGGCCCGCATGGGGTGCTTCCGGGCGGCCATCTTGAGCGGAGCGGTGGAACTGAACTTCGTGACCGCCATGATCATCGGGTGCGTCTCGAAGATCTCGGCCATGGGCCGCGCCGCGGCGGGGTCGAGGTCGGCGGCGGTCCGCGGCACGGGGCCGCCCGAGTGGATCCAGCAGCGATCGGGCAGGTCGCCGTTGTTGGTGTGGACGTTGGGATAGAGCAGCAGGCGGGTGCGGTAGCCGACGGTCGCGCTCTGCCCTTCCAGGAGGCTCACCCACTCCGCCGCGATCGCCCGACGGGCCTCCCACGGCTCGTCGTCCGACACGCGGGCGTCCGGGAGGTCTACCATGATGCCGAGGCGCCCGTCCTCGGGGGTGGGCAGGAAGACGCGGGCCACGAGGGCCGAGAGCTCGGCGGCAGTCAGGGATTCGGTCATGGTCGGACCAGGGTAACGCCAGGGGTCGGGGTCGTCAACGACCGGCTCCCCACCCAGCCACCCCGCTCGCCATCGGCAAGCCGGCGCCGTCCGCCCTACAGATCCCGCCTCGCGAACACCGCGAACGCGGCCGCCAGCGCCGCCGCGCCCACGCAGGACAGAACGAGGACGTCCCCTACGGCGATCCCCTCCCGCAGCACGCGCTGCGGCTCGTAGTAGCGGAACAGCGACAGCGGACGCAGGAAGGCGATGGCCGTCCACACCCGCGCCAGGTAGTCGAGCACGTACGAGCCCGCCAGCAGCCCCGCGCACCAGGAGATAGCCGCGCCGGCGTCCCGCCGCGTCGCCGAGACGAACAGCGCCACCGCACCCCAGCTCGCGAACAGCAGCAGGCTCATCGCCGCCACGGGGACCAGGTCGGCAGCCGCCACGCCCTCCAGGGGACGAGAGCGCAGCCCGAAGGCCGTGCCCACCCAGCCCGCCGCCGCGATCAGCGCCAGGCCGGCCAGGAGCGCCCACGCCGCCGCGGCCACCTGCGCCGGCCGCGACACGGGCCGGGAGGCCACCAGGTCCATCGTGCCCCGACCCACCTCGCCGGCCAGGGCGCCCACCGACACCCGGACCGCCCACACCGCCAGGATCAGCAGCGGGAACGGGTGCACGTAGCCGAAGCCCAGGAAGCCGCGCGCGGAGAGGTTCGCCACCAGCTCCTCGCCGAACATCACCCGCACCGGCGGCGGAGCCATGTCGAAGAGCTGCCGCACGAAGCCCGTCTGCGCGGCCGCCGGCACCACCCGCGTGATGGCCCACTGGAAGAACCAGCTCGCCGCGGCGAGCCACACCAGCGCCAGCCGGTGGCGCCGCCACAGATGGCCGAGCAGCGCGAGCACGCTCACCGGTACCGCTCCAGGAACGCCTCCTCCAGGCTCGGCGGCTCCACCACCAGGTCCGCGAGCGGCAGCATGCCCAGCCGTGCGACCAGCGCCGGCAGGTCCTTCTGGGCCACCAGCATGGTGATCCCCCGCGCGGACGCCTCGACGATCTCGCCGAAGTGGCCCAGTGCCTGCGACTCCACGTCACCGGAGAAGACGGCCACGACGCGCCGCCGCTGCGCCCTCCGCACCTCCTCCACGTCGCCCGCGAACACGAGCCGCCCCTTGCGCAGCATCGCGACGCGGTCGCACAGCCGCTCCACCTCGACCAGGACGTGCGAGGACACGAACAGGGTCGTGCCCCGGTCCCGCGCGTCCGACACGATGCCGTAGAACTCCTGCTGCACCAGGGGATCGAGACCCTTCGTGGGCTCGTCGAGCAGGGCCAGCCGGGGCCGGCACTGGAGCGCCTGCACGATCCCCAGCTTCTGCCGCATCCCGTCGGAGTAGGTGTGCACGTGCCGGGACAGCGTCTCCGCACCGAGGCCCAGGCGGTCCAGCAGCGCGGCCCGGTCCAGCGGCGGCCGGCGCGAGAGCCGCGCCAGGTAGTCGAGGGTCCGCTTGCCGGACAGCTGCGGCCAGAACGCGACCTCGCCCGGCAGGTAGCCCAGCTCGCCGCGCCACGCCGCGCCGCCGAGCGTGACCGGCCGGCCCAGCACCGTGGCGCCCCCGGCGCTGGGGGCCAGCAGCCCCAGCAGCAGCCGGATGGTCGTGGTCTTGCCCGCGCCGTTCGGCCCCAGGAAGCCGAACACCTCCCCCTGCTCTATCCGCAGGGAGAGGTCTTCGAGGGCCCGGACCGCGCCGAAGCGCTTGCCCAGGCTCTCGGTCGTCATGGCCGGAGCGGCTGGCGGCACGGGCGTCAGGATTCCCGGGCCGCGGGCGGAGCGGTCAGGCCCCCGCTGCGCCGCGACGCGCCTTTGTGTATGCTACGCACCGGCTCAGTCTGCGAGTGCGGCCGAGCCGAGTCAAGCCGGCACGTCAGCCCCGGAGGCTTCCCAGTGCTCTCCCACACGCGTCCCGCCGCCCTCGCGATCGTCGCCGCCCTCGCCTGCGTCGTGCCGCTGGCCGCCCAGACCCAACAGGACTCGCTGGCCGAGCGCGTGCGCCGCGCCGAGGAGGCGCTGGAGCAGCTGCGCGCGCGGCTGGAGCAGCAGGCTCAGCCGACCGTGCGGTCGCGCTCGCGCAGCACCGTGGAGCTGTACGGGCTGATCATTGCGAACGGCTACTACAACAGCGCCAAGACGAACAACAGCGACATCCCGGCGTACGCGGACGTGGTGACCGCGGCCGACTCCGCCTCGGGACTGCCCATGAGCAACGTCGGCGCGACGGCCCGCCAGACCAGGCTGGGCCTCACGGTATCGGGCGCGCGGGCGCTCGGCGCCGTGATCACCGGCCGCCTCGAGACCGACTTCGTGGGCGGCCAGCAACCGAGCGGGTCGGGCCGCACCTCGCCCCTGCTGCGCATCCGCATCGCCTCGGTGCGGATGGACTGGGCCCACGTCGGGCTCCTCGTGGGCCAGGACTGGACGCTGCTGGCGCCGCAGACGCCATCCTCGTACGCGGGCCTGGGCGTGCCGCTGTTCGGGTACAGCGGCAACCTGTGGTTCCGGTCCCCGCAGGCGCGGTTGACCACGGAGACCCCGGGAAAGGTCCACCTTGGAATCCAGGCCGCCGCGCTCGCTCCCATGCAGTCGTTGCCACAGAGCCCCGTCTCCACCCAGACACAGCCCGACAGCGCCGACCGCAGCGGCCGGCCGACCGTGGAGGGGCGCGCCTATCTCGCCTGGGGCAGCGGCGAGACGGCCGGCGAGATCGGCGCCGCCGCGCACGCCGGCTGGCTGGCGACCTCCGGGGACTCCCTGCTCGAGAGCAGGGCCTTCTCCCTCGACGGGCGAATCGCCTTCGGCCCCCACCTCGTCGTCTCCGGCGAGGCCTTCAGCGGGCAGGCGCTCGGCTCGTTCAACGGCGCCGTGGGGCAGAACCTGGGGCGAAGCGGCGTGCCGGTGCGCGCCGAGGGGGGATGGGTGCAGGTGGACATCCGGCCCGGCTCGGGCTGGCAGCTGGGCGGCGGCTACGGCATAGACGATCCGAAGGACGAGGACCTGGTGGTCGCCACGGGCCGGGGGCGGAACGTGACGTACGCGGGCCATCTCATCTGGCGCCTGTCCGGCGGCCTGCTGTTCGGCGCCGAGTACAAGAGGATCGAGACGCTCTACAACGCCGGTACGTTCGTGGCCAACCACATAAACGTGTACTCAGGAATGACCTTCTAGGCGCTTCGCGCGGAGCTTCCCTACCGGGTCCTCCTGCGCACGGCCATGAACGTGCCCAACTGGAACTCCGAGCCGCTCGACGTGGACGTGTACCAGACGTCCCCGCTCAGGGTGTCGCCCCGCAGCACTCCGCGCAGCGAGATGGCCGCGGCCCGCTGGGGCTGCGTGAAGAAGACGACCAGGCTGTCTCCGGCCACGGGCCACCACGACGCGGCCTGCGCCAGGCGGCCCCGCGGCGAGAGCGTATAGCCGGGAAGGGCCACCGTGGCGGCGAGCTGCCGGATTGACGGCGCGGCCGGCTCCAGCGCCGCGGGCCGCCCCGCGGTGAGCCGGAGGCTCGCCGCGGGTGACTGGGCGGCGGACTGAGCCCGGCCGCGCCGCGGCGGCGCCTGGGCCGGAGCCGGAGCCGGTATCGTCCTGCCCTGGATCGTGGCCTGCAGCGCGTACGTTCCCACCGCGCGCGCCGGCGCCATCGGCGGCGGGGCCACGACCGGAGCCGCGTCGGGAGCGGGGGCGGGAGCCGGCGCGGGCCGGGCCCGCGGGCAAGCCACCGCGGCGGCGAGGATCAGCGGCACGGCCAGACGCCGCGCGCGCCCGGCGGACCGCTGCGAGATCGTGGGCATCAGCGCCTCGCCTGTGCGCTGTCGAGGCCGGCGAGCGTGGCCGCGCTCGGCCCGCGCTCGCGCCGCAGCCGCGCCGCCACCTGTTCCGCCTGGCGCAGCGCCCTGAGCAGGTTGAGCCCCATCACCTTCTTCACGTCCGCCTCCGAGTAGCCGCGCCGCAGCAGCTCCGCCGTGAGCAGCGGGAAGCCGCTCACGTCGCCCATGCCACGCGGAGCGCAGCTGATGCCGTCGTAGTCGCTCCCGTAGCCGGCGTGGTCTACGCCCGCCACGTCGCGGATATGGTCTACGTGGTCCGCGAGGACTCCGACACCCGGCTGAGGCGGCGCCGGGTTCGCGGCGGTCCAGGCTCGCGCCGCGGCGATGAAGCCAGCGGTATCGGCGCCGAACCGCACCCACAGCTCGCGAAAGCGCGCCTCCCGCCCCTCGCTGTAGCGCGCCGTCGCCGAGTCCAGGAACGCGCACAGGAAGTTCACCATCACCACTCCGCCGTTGGAGCGCACCATGCGCAGGATCTCGTCCGGCACGTTGCGCCGAATTCCGATCAGCGCCCGCGTGTCCGAGTGCGAGAAGATCACCGGGGCCTCCGACACTCTGATGGCCTGGACCGCCGCCGAGTCCGACACGTGGGACAGATCCACCAGCATTCCGAGGCGGTTCATCTCGCGCACCACCTCGCGCCCGAACGGCGAGAGGCCGTGGGCCCGCACCGAATCCTCCCCCGCGTCCACCCAGGCCAGGCCGTTGTTCCACGTCAGCGTCATGTACCGCGCGCCCAGCGCGTAGAGCTGCCGGAGGACGCCGAGCGAGTTCTCGATCGCGTGACCACCCTCGACCCCGATGAGCGACGCGATGCGGCCCTGGCGGTGGATGCGCTCGATGTCGGCCGCGGTCGAGGCGCGCTCGAAGGCCTGCGGATACCGCTCCTCCATCCGCCGGATCAGGTCTATCTGCTCCAGCGCAGGGCGCAGCCCGCCCTGTCTGAGCAGGGTCTGCGGCGGAACCCACACCGACCAGAACTGCGCCCCTACTCCCCCGGCCCGCAGGCGCGGAATGCTGGTGTGGAGTCCGTGGACGGATTGCGCGATGTCGGCGCTGTCCCACGTGGCCGAGTGCCCGTAGATCACGCTCTCGGCGACGTCGTTGTGGCCGTCCACCATGGGGACCGCGCGGTGCAGCGCCAGGGCTCGGCGGATGAGCGCCGAGTCGGGCTGCTGCGCGGCGAGCGGCGCCGCCAGGGCAGCGGCGAGCAGCACGGACGCGAATGTGGTTCTCATGGTCCCGCACGTTACCCACCGGCCTGCCGAACGCACAACGGGCGGCCCGAAAGCCGCCCGCAGCGCAGTCCCGCCGGGACGTTCCTAGAACACCAGAGCCGCCGGCTTGAACACCCCATCCAGCTGGTCGTTGAGACCGTCGAAGCCCTCGAAGATCGCTCTCAGGGCCGCGAGATCCTGTGCGGTGAACGTCCGGCCGCTCGCCGCCGTGACCGTCGGGCTTCCGGGAACGCCCGTTACCGTCGCCACGACCACGCCGTTGAACTTGATCTGGCAGCTGACGGCCGCGGCGCTGGAGTTGCCGCTCACCTCGACTGTGTTCCCGCTCCTGGAAACGCTCCACAGGATGGTCACTGCGCCCGTGGTCAGGTTGCCCGTCATCTCCACCGAAGCGGTGTAGCCGTTGGTACCGCTGAGCGCGTAGTCCATCACGACCTGGGTCGCAGTGGTAATCAGCAGCAGGTCGAAGCCCAGGCGGTTGGTCTCGTTCATCACGTAGCCGTTCGCCCGCAGCGTGACGGTGGGCGGGGAGACGGCCTCCGTGCCGGTGATGGTGTAGTCGGCGATCGTCTGGCTGAGGTACTTCACGATCACCTGCAGCTTGTTCGCGCTGGCGGTGCTGACGTCCACCAGGTCCACGTAGCCTGTCCCCTGCACTGGCTCCTGGGGCCGGTGCGTCGTCTGGTTCACGAGGTACAGCAGGAACCGCACGCCGTTCGTGGGCGCGCCCTCCGAGTTCGGATCTACCACGTACTTGTCCTGCACCTCGTCCCACTTGAACGTCTTGCCGAGCACGTCCGACGGGAAGAGCGCCTGCGTGCCCGCGGGGCCCAGGAGCGCGCTGGAGGTCAGCGGGAGGTGCTCGAACCCGCGCAGCGCGAAGCGGCGCTCCTCGCCGGCGAGCGGAGGCAGGGTCGCCTCCACCGCGGCCGCCGCTCCGCCCGCCGCGGAGAACGCGAACAGGCCGGAAAGCTCGCGCAGGCTCTGGTACGCGAGGCTGCTGCTCAACGCGCTGCTCAGGCCCTCCACGCCCGCGGACACGGTGGACGGGTTGATGGCCTCCGGGGTGTTGCTGTCGCTGCACGCGCCGGCCGCGAGCGCGCCGACCAGCAGCGCGAGCGGAGTCAAACGTGTCACTCTGGTCATGGTCCTTGCTCCTGTCCTTTGGGGGCTCCCTATAGCGTAGAAACATAGCCGGCCGGCGGCCGCGCGCACGGTGACCTGTGCCACAGCCGCTCGGCAGCCGTTGCCGTATTGGCAGCCCGGACGCGCGCCGCGCTACCGGGCCGGCGGTGCCTTGAGCTCGACGGTGAACTCGCCCGCCGCCGTGCCCCAGCACGGGGTGAGCGACGTCCCCTGCGCCGTCCTCTCCAGCCCCCGCTCCGACTTGGCGACCGTCTCGATCGGGAACCGCCACAGCGGGGCCGGGGGAGCGGCCCGCACCTCAAGCGGCTCGGCGAAGGACAGCTCCGGCGCGAAGCGGCCAGCGGCCGCGGCACCATCGGGCGCGACGCGGTAGCGTGCCCGGACGCCTCCGTCCGGGTCTACGGCGATCTCCTTCTCCAGCGCGAACGGCGGGCCGTCGGTGGCGAGCCTCACGACCACCGCGCCCCCCTCCAGGGCGACCGCGAACCGCATCCGGCAGCGGGACCACGTCGCCAGGGGCGCGTACTCGCCCGAAGCGTAGCGCTGCTCCGGCAGGTCCGCGGGCAGCACCCGGTCCACGAACAGCGCGCGCTCCTCGCGATCGGTGTGCGGCCGGCCGTCCAGGCGCAGCGCGTGCTCCAGGTGGTGGATGCTGGGCGTGCCTTCGCCCTGCTCAGTGTGCTCCGGTGGTTTGAACACCCCCAACTCGTGGTAGGCCTCGTGCCGGCGCGTGAGCGTCGCGGCGTGGTTCGCCAGAGTGGAGAAGATCGTGAGGTCCTCCACCGCGCCGCCGCGAGCCGGGGCGATGACGACGGAGCAGGCGTCCGAGTGGATCCAGATCTCCTCGTTCCCGTCGCAGTCCATGTCGCGCACTTCCCACGCCGGCGGCTCGCCGCGGCGCAACTCCCGCTCGGCCAGCGCGAGGTTCCGCCAGATCGCGGCGCGCAGGTGCGGCAGATACAACCCGCCGAAGACGCCGTGCCAGTAGGCGTCGTTGCACTGGGCGCGGCCGATGGCGCGCCGCGCGGCCGGCGGGTCGCCGCGCGACCGGCACAGCGCCGAGAGCGCCAGCATCTTCTTGTGCGCCCGGTTGGCCTCCGGGTACCTGACCAGGAAGTTGCGCCAGTGCGAGCCGCGCACCAGAGCGCCTTCCGGGCCGGAGATGCGCGCCTCGCCCAGCTCGTGCTCCATGCGCCGCAGGCGGCCGGCGGCGCGCGGCGGCAGCGCCCACGCCTCCATCTCGCGATACGACGCGGTGGGCAGGTACGCCAAGCCGCCGCTCGGCGTCTCGCGCAGGGCCTCCTCGAACGTGGACAGGCGCAGTATCCCGCGGGCCGTCGCCCCGCTCATGGCGTCGAGGAACCGGTCCAGCCAGCCGCGATCGTACACCCATTCCTTCGTTCCCGGCCAGCCGCCGAACTTCTCGCCGTCGTCGGCGAGCACGGCGAGGCGATGGCCCTTCTCGCGCAGCCGCTCGAGGTGGGCCACCACGTCGGCCGGCGGCTTGAACGGAACCAGGTACCGCAGCCGCTCGTCGATCGGGAACAGCGCCAGGCTCCTGCCGCCGCTCTCGGTTCGGAAGGGCGCGTGCAGCTGCTCGCGCTCGAAGCCGGTCACGAGGAAGTGGCGATCGTCCACCAGGGCGAACCGCACACCGGCGTCCGCCAGGTCCGCCGCGAGATCCGGCTCCCAGACGCGCTCGGTGAGCCACAGGCCGGTGACCTCGACGCCGAAGCGGCGCCGCAGGGCCTCGCGCATCCAACCCACCTGCTCCAGCCTGTCCTCCCTGGGAAGCGCGGCCAGCACGGGCTCGTAGTGGCCGGCGAGGAGCAGCTCCAGCCTGCCTTCGGCCACCAGCCGGCCGACCAAGTCGAGGTAGCCGCCGTCGCCGTTGGCCTCGAGCCACTCGAGGAGCGGACCCGAGATGTGGAGGGCGACCGGCAGGAAGCCGTGCGCGGCGATCCGCTCCAAGAACGGGTGATAGACGCCGCGCACGTGCTCCGCGAAGACGTGGTCGAAGTTCCCCACCGGCTGGTGGATGTGCATGCCGAAGACGAAGCGGATGGGCTCCAAGTCAGTCCTCTCCGGGCTCGGCGAAGCCCAGGCGGGCCGACAGACCCGCCAGTGCCGCGACGTCCGCGACCGGCAGCCTGGCGCGCCACCTCTCGAACGCCGTCTGCGCATCGAACGGCACCGGCCAACGGTGCAGCTCGAAGAGGTCCAGCAGATCCAGTACCGCCCCTCTCGCGCGGGGGCTCCCGTCCGACGCCAGGGCCCGCACCGCGCGCAGCAGCGCCTCCTCGGCCGCGCCCGCGAGGGTCGCGGAGCCGGCGTGCAGCGCGCTCAGGTCACCGGGCGCCAGGACCTTCTCCGCCAGTCCGGCCGCGATGGACGACAGATAAGCGGACCGCTCGCGCTCCAGGAGGCCGTCCAGGCCGAGCGTGACGGGAGCGCCCCCGCCCTGCGGCGTGACTGTGACCGCCACGGCCGCGCCTCCGCCGCCCCGCACGCTCGCCTCGAATGACGCGGCGCGGCCGGTGCGGCGATGCGCGAGCGACACGCGCCCACCGGTACCCGTCACGTCGTAGCAGTAGGCCCGCTCGGGCGGGGCGTCCGGTGCCGCGCTCGAGACGGCCGCCCAGGAGCCGGCCACCCGGGCCAGCGGGGGGACGCTCGGCCGCGCCCGCTCGAGGTACATGCGCCCGGCGTCCCCCACCCCCGGGTCGTTGCTCACCGCGTGCGAGAGCCTGCGGACGAAGCCGGCCTCGAGCCGCGGCGCGCGCGTACCCACGATCTCGATCGCCCGCGCGGCGTAGCGCAACACCTGGAGCTGCTCCAGCCCGCCGACGTCGTCGAAGAACCAGGCGCACGAGGTGAACAGCCGCAGCGCGTTGCGCTCCAGCTCCAGGAGCTCGCGCGAGCGCACCGCCTCCTCCGCGCTCAGCTCCCGGCGCGCCCGAGCGGCCACGAACGTGGGGTCCGGCTCCCCGAACGCGCCGAAGCTCTCGGCGTAGCCGTCCCGCGCCGCCCACGGATCGGCGAGCAGGCCCGCCGCCTCGCTCTCGTAGGCGCGGTGCAGGCGGCAGGCGAGCCACTCCACGGCCTCGCGCAGCGGCGCCCTCCAGCGCTGGTGCCAGCCGCGCTCCGGAGCCACCCGGCAGCCGCAGTCGCCGCGCCAGCGCTCGACGCCGTGCACGCAGCTCCACGAGGTCGGGGCCACGAGCGAGACGGCCTCCGCCGGCGGGTGCCGCTCCAGGAACGCCCCGAAGTTGGTGAGCGCCGCCGCGCCCGCGCCGCGCACTTCGGCCAGCATCCGGGCGAGAGCCATCTCGCCGAAGCGGTGGTGGTGGCCGTAGGTCTCGCCGTCGGTCGCAATCGCGACCAGCGAGTGCCCCCTGCCGGCGCCCGAGAGCACCCGCCGCGCCCAGGCCACGCCGTCCTGGAGCGCGCCGCCGAACGCGACGTCGTGCGACAGCGGCCCGTCGTAGACGAACAGCGCGATCTCGCGGCCGCCGCCCGTCCGGTAGCGCCCCGGCAGGCCGCGGGCCGGCGGCCGGTCGACCTGGTGCGGTGCGAGGATGGTGGAGACGATGCCGTGCTCCGCGAGGACGTCGAGGGTCTCGTCGTCCACCGCCGTCTCCGGCAACCACATCCCCTCCGGCGCACGGCCGAAGCGGC
>Ga0316624_10000805_pt1 | contig 11495 bp, 9 predicted proteins | sample OWC_Aug_N3_C1_D5_FD_207657 | JGI IMG/M metagenome (GOLD analysis project Ga0316624, IMG submission 207657) | Wetland soil microbial communities from Old Woman Creek delta, Ohio, United States - OWC_Aug_N3_C1_D5_A | ecosystem: Environmental > Terrestrial > Soil > Wetlands | place: USA: Ohio...
ACAGAGCGCAGCTAAGACAGGCATCGTTTCCTCAAACAGATTGCGGCCCCACATCAGATCGTCGACATGCTCCATGTCCAGAACACGTGTTATGGGGTCGACAACGACTAGCCGCGTGTCAGATCTCAAGCGCTCCCTGACTGTAAAGACAGCCTGATTCGCTTCTACGTGACCCAGAGCACTTACGATTGTGATATTCGAGGCAGACCCGTTTCTCAGTCTTACCAGCTCCTTGAGACGCGAAGCAAAGTGTAGCTTCCCATCTGTCGAGATCCACAACACATGGTTTAGGCGAGACTCGTCGGCGGCCAACAGAGACGCGAAAAGCGTTTTTCCAGATCCGGCTTGTCCCCAGACATGCACCAGTCCTGAGAGACCATATGAGTCTAGGAGTGTCTGTTCAGGACTCGCCATCATGCCTTTCCCCTCCAGGGGCTGTTTCATCAGATACAGAGCTTGACGCTTGTTGGCCCGGGATAGGCGCGTCAAGCTGGTCCTCAGCCGTTTCTCGAGTCCATTTCTCGACATCGGGCTCCGAAACACCATCCATCTCATCTGGCTCAACTGCGGTCGACTGAACGGCTACTTCCAAGGCGCGCATGTTCAGCAAGTCGTCAATCTGGTCCTTGGCATCGGGTCTCAGCAGCCCAACCTCGTAGAGAGCGAAGTTAAGCGCAGTCAGGTGACCCATAAGGGTCTCTTCTTTGAGTCCCGACGGCCCGGGTGAGGACAAGCCGACATATGCAAGCGCAAGACTAGCAGCACGCTCCTCTGTGAGACTGCCTAGACTTTCGAAAAGGCCTAGGAACTTCGCAAGACCTTCGTCTCCTCCCAGCTTAGTGTCTGCCACTTCGGCGCGACCCGGTGACGCCCGTACACATTCATCTACCACGCCCGACGCTGTTCGGATAGCAGCTTCGAGATCCTTGTTGGCGACTGCCTTGGCGGTCTCTACCGCGAGCGGCGATATGACGAAGTTCAGATCGCACACAAGTTTCAGGTGCGAATCCGACTCGTGGAGTGAGTTGCGAATCCGACTGGCATCACCCAGTTCACGGAGCCTCGAAGTTTCGCTGTTCACTGACTCGCGAAATGCTGTGACGACCTTGCGTGTTCTGTGAACCGCTAAGAGCACAAAGGCAAGGCCGATGCAGGCGGCGAGGGCAGGGACTATGATGGAGTTCCCACTTGCGAGAGAGAGGCTGACTCCAACGAGGCCCGAGAGTGATGCACCAACTGCAAGAATCACATACCACCCACTCATGCTTCGCTCCAACAGACTCCACTTTTCGGAATCGATCTGCCGGCTTAGTTCGTTTGACATCGCCCGCATATCGCTGCGACGAGATAGCTGAAACTCCGATGCGGGCACGACACGGGATGGCTCTGTCAGCCATGCGAAATCAGACGAAGGACGTGGTCCATCATGAACGACGTAGGCAGTACGCGTCTCATATACAAGAGAGTACTTGCCTTCGTGATCGAGTACACTCATTGATATCTTACCGGCTGCCGTCCAGTATGCCCGTTCGTGCATCATGCCGTCCAGACCCACATCACGAAGAACAGCGTCGGTTTCTCGCTGCATTGTTTCCAGTACGGCAGCCTGCATCGAGAGAGTCGTTTTCCCAAGTCGGGCCAGTCGCAAGTCGAGGACATGAACGATATCAAGATGAACGGCACGTGCCCCCTTTACTCCCGCAAGACGCACACCTGTGATGATTCCGTTCGGCAGCCTGCGCACTCGATGCTCGGACTTCTCCAGAGATACAATCAAGTCTTTCGAAGGTTCGACCTCAGGCTTCTGCGGATTGGTTGTCTGCTTCGTTTCTGCGTTCGGCTCAGTAACAGAACCACGGCTGACTTTAGTCGTCTCCACCAACTGTGACATCCTCCTTGAACATTCTAGCTTCGAGCAGTTCCTTCAGCTCTGTCGCGATCGAAGACACCCTGCTTAACCCACCAGTCTTTGCAACTGTTGCCACAGAATGCAGCAGCCACTTGGTGCGGTCCAGCACGGTAAACACATCACCGACTGGAACGCCTGCCGTGCTTGCGATTTCCTGCATTGGCAATGCGGTCGCCACAATCGTGCCGATTATGGTTTCAAAAGCGACGTCTGGATTCTGCCCGGTTTCCATCAGCGCCAGATGCTTCACCAGGCCCACCAGCTGAGTGTTATCCTCGACGAACGGCAGCAGGGCCAGCAACTCGCGAACAGTAGGGATCTTCAAGTAGAGCCTGTTCACGACCCGTCCGAGTTGTGTCACACGCACCATCCCATCAGAGGAGCCCTCTATGAGACCTAATCTCACAAGCGTTCCATAGGGGCTGGTTTCGCTAAGCGATAGTGGTATCACATAGTCAGCCAGCTCGGGCTCGTCCTTTGCTGCATGGAGTGCCAGACTCACCAAGTGAACACACAGTATGCCGTCGTCATCCATAGGACGACCGCAAGAACACATCGGCCCCTCAACTGCTCCTGCAGGCGATATCATGATAGAGAACCTGCATGTGTACGATGCGCCCTCGCGTTCATGCACGATGCCGCCCAAGACAACGTCGCGCTTCTCCCGGATGTTCACTGATCCAAGAATACCTTGCCTGGCAGCTCTTACTGTGTCACTCAGTGCGTGCTTCTCTACGGCCGCGGCAGTAGTTATCTCTCCCAGATGGAACAGCCTGAGTGGGGCACGCCGAAACCTGCTTGTAAAGGAGCTGTAACTATCCGCAAGGATGTCGTTCTCAACAGCCTCGAGCGAAGTCTCTCCTAGATGGTCGACAAAGACAAGCAGCTGTTCCGTGAGTGCAGCAGAGCCACTCAGCCGACTCTCGACGGGGGCATACCGCGGTTCGAGCATATCTGCTCCAGTTGCTTCATCTTTCGCATTCGTGAAGTAGCGCTGCTTGACATCATCGGCCTCGGCAGAGCTACCAGTCAGTATCACTCCAAAGCCCTTCGTGTCCTTGCCGGGTCGGCCTGCCCGGCCGAGCATCTGATGGGCCTGATTCACGGGTAGCAGGCTTCTATGATCCTGAGGTGCTCGTATGTTCGTTATTACCACAGTCCGCGCCGGCAGATCCATTCCCGCAGACAGTGTGGTCGTAGCACATACCACTCTGACCAAGCCGCGCGCAAACAAGGCTTCAACAAGCCGTCTCGTGCTTGCCGCTAGTCCCGCGTGATGGTAGGCGACCCCGTCGTGCAACAGCGGCCTGAGATCTTGGGGAAGGATGACATTCCAATTCTCAACTGAGTCAAGCTCCTGGTCTACGGTCGACCGCTCCAAGTTTGTCATCTGCCTCATGACCTGAGAAGAGAGTCTCTGTGCCTCGGCCTCAGCCTCCTTTCGAGTACGGTTGAACACAAGCACCTGCCCGTTCCGTTGAATCGTCGTCATGACGACCTCACGAACAGCCCGGTCCTTGTCGTGCGCAGCTATCACTGAGCACTTGAGTGGCACTGGTCTCACAGATGACTCAATCAGTCTGCAGTCCAGCCAGTCGGCCAGCTCCTGTGGCGACCCGATAGTCGCAGACAATGCAACGATCTGAATGGTAGGTACAAGTCTTCTCAGCCGCAGTATCACGCTCTCGAGGCGAGGACCGCGCACTTCGTCCGCAAGATTCTGGACCTCGTCGATCACGACAGTACCTATCTCCTTCAACCACTCGGTGCCATGCCTGAGCAGACTGTCTGCCCGTTCATAGGTTGTCACCACTATGTCGTAGTGTGCTAGATCATCTCCTGGGAGCTCGAAGTCACCTGTGCTCATCGCCACCGGGATGCCTCTCTTCTCGTACCGTTCTCTCAGTTTGTCTGTCACTTGAACGGCAAGTGCCCTGAGGGGTACAAGGTAGATGCCCCTAGAACCTTCGCAGACCGCTCTCAGGAGAGCGAGCTCTCCCACGAAAGTCTTGCCGGACCCTGTCGGGCTACTGACCAAGACGCTCTTTCCGTCGAGGAGGCCGGCATCTATCGCTGCGCTCTGAATCCCTCTGGGTGTAAGGCCCGCATCTTGCACCAGTTTCATCACTGAGCTGACTGTTTCGGAAACTTGAGTGCTACTCATTCTTCTCAATCGCTCCTGCCCCAGCCTGCCTGAGTGCCATCCGCCCCTTCATCGTGATTCTGAAGTTGAGGTAGCTGACACCTGAATGCGATTCGTGACCCGGCAGTATCATGCTGGCATTCTGCAGTTTCATGATTACACCCTGTGTGTCTTGAGATGCCCCGGTGGAGTCGGATGCGCTGATGAACTTCTGAATCGCCAGCTCAGTCAATGGTTCATACCGCTCGAGCAGCAAGAGGACTCTCTTCCCGAGTTCAAAATCCCTTCCGAGAACGCGCTTTAACAGGAGACTCTGGACGCCCTCATCTCTTCTCTCAGGAATGACGCCGAGACTGATGCCCGCTCTTCGTTCACCTTCACGGGGGTTTCCAAGAGGCGGCATTGCATCCAATCGTAGGGGTTGACATGTTTCAGATCCGTTCCGCACCATTAGCGCGATGTCGTCACCCATGACACGCAGGAAAGACGATTCCCTTGCGGACCAGCGCGCCTTGGAGTGGAGACCGGTCTCTATGACTTTGAGGCCCAGAATATCGGATAGTACGCCAATATCATACTTGTTTCTCACTCTGAGTGAAACGCACGATGAGAACTGTGCTAGCGCTCCGGACGTCAGATTCGAAGGATGCTCAGTCGCCAAGACCACAGAGAACCTGCTTGTCATCTCGGTGATCATTCTCTCAGTCCACGCGCATCTGTTCTTCGAGTGGCCTCCGTAGACGAGCAGATTGGCGGGCTCATTCAGAACAACAACTAGGTCCTTGTCCTGGGCGAGGCCACAGAGCTTGATGCAGAGAAGATCCCAAGCCAACATATCAAGAGGCAGAGACCCTGTCGACAAGACCACGACAGACATTGGCAGCTGAGTTAGCGACTTCATACTCATCGATTGGTTCCCGTAGAAGGCCCGCGCACCCGTTCCTTGGTAGAGGGTCTTGACTGCGTCCATCCCAGCTTGAGACGCCCTATTCAGCTGGATTGTGGCCGGCGCCTGACTCTCGGCGGTGACTTGCACATTCTCGTCGCTCGTGACTACTGTAACGTCTGCCAGAGTAGTGTTCCCGATTGCCACCGCCCTTGATAGCGCGAACTCGAACTCCGGCGCATTCGCGAGATCCGTTCCCGCAATCACTTCGAGAGCGGAGAGAAGCTTGGCGACGTACTCGTTCCTCGGAATGTCTTCTGGGTCCATCGGATTCAAGACAAGATCTCTGCCAAGCACAGTCAGGGTGCAGTGTTCGGCAAGTGTGGCAAGCCTTCCTGCATTCTGCTCGCCAACGACCAAGAGTATCCGCTTCCCTGCTAGAAGGAGCTCCCTCGTGAGGAGGGCGAGTATTTGCAGACTGGCCTCATGTTCGCCACCACATACGAGAAGGCCATTCTTCAGGTCATCGTGAGAAATCCCTGTTGCCGGACCTGTCGCAAGAGTGTCGGGATTGATTGTGACTCCTAGACGATAGTCACCCGGTCTCGACCTTATCGGCGCTACGAACTGTCCGGGAACGCTCTCGCCTATCTCAGAGGCAAGCTCCGTCCTCATTTGCACGAGCCATTCGGAGAGCTCTGACCCAAGGCACATGAACTTCGGTTCGCCGTCCAAGCACGACGCGGATTGTATCTTCTCAGCCACTGTTGGAGGTGGCAAGCGTTTCCACACTCTCACTGGCACTGAGCCCTTTACGGCAGATGCGAGAGCCTTGATTTGGTGACTCACTTGTGCGTGCAGAAAGATCGTAGCTTGGCTACTCCAGACACCGCCCCTCCGCGTGATGTACGCATCGAGCCGTTCCTCGGACAAAGCGTCAAGGTACGTAGAAACGGGCTCCGACACAGAGTCGCCATTGGTCATGACACTTGGTCCTTGGGGTATCATTGAAACAGAGAGGCAGAGGCCCGCATCCGTTGGCACACCTCTCACAAGTCGGGACATGTCACCGTGAAGTGCCGAACCCGGATTCGCGATGGTTAGTGCGCCCACATACTGGGCATGGCCCAGACTTCTGCACTCAACAGCGTCCATCCGCTCCATGCACTGAGGGATTGCCCTTGTGACCTTTCGCCAGCCCGACTGCTGAGGAGAGTGCCAGTCAGATGGGCTGAAGAAGCGGGCGGCCAGCACAAACACGGCGGCCAGAAGAACAGGTGTGACAATGACAATGACAGGCACGTACACGGTGACTGCTACGACGAGCCCAACGACGAGAACTGCACGTTCCCAAGACCGACTCACGATCCTGTTGTCCCACTTCACCTCTGTATCTTCCGTCACCTTGAGCGAGGCCTGTTTCACTTCTTCCACTGGGTCTTTGGCAGGTAGAGAGCCCAATACATGTCCGCTTGTCATCTCATGCATCTCTCCCGTAACCCTTCACGCTAGTACGACTCATGGCCTCGAGGAGCCGTTGCAGCCTCGACTCGAACACCTTGTCCGATGTGGCGAGCACGACCTGCCTGTTCACCAATAGTATCTCATACATGCCGGGCCTATCGGACTCGCCGTGAGCCACGAGAACCGGACTCCTCGCCAGGACAACCCAGTAGTAGTCATGACCACTTGTCAGGGTTCTCATGAATGCCTCTTGCGACACCCCCTCAGGGATTCCCAGCGTTGATCGTTCATTTGTTGTCAAGCGAGTCGATTCCTCCTGAAAGGGCCAGCAAGACCTCTCTCACATCTCCCTGTACAACTGGCACATGCGGATACGACGCATTCATTGCGGCTTTCAAGACAGAGAGGTCCTCAGAGATCTTCTCCGTGAGAGCCTGAAAGGATCTTGCGCCGCCCGCTCTTGAGATGCTTCGGACAACCAAGAAACCGAGCTTCGTTTGCTCGTCGCTCAAGGGGCGGCACATGACGAACCTCAGCTCGCCACCATGTGCTTCCTCATACCGCGTCCACATGGCTCGCAACACTCCTCTTGCATTGTCACTGAGATCTATGCCAATGGGCACGCTCTGTATCTTTACTAGTGAGAATATGTCGATGCTGAGGTGGCGCACCACAGCAACCAGGTGGAGCTCTTGGTTGTATACAACCTCATGCATTCGGCGACCGTGAAGGTATATGGCTATGAGAAGACCGAGAGCGACCAGACCCACGAGGGAGTACGACAGGCCCGCGATCGAGCTATCAAGGTACGTCCTGAGCAACCACGCAGTCAACACTGCGCTCGGTGCTACATACCGCGTCAGCCAAGAGTCACCGGGCTTCATCTCAATCCGGCCTCCTGGACTCTGTTCTGAAGATACACTGCCATTGCCTCCATCGCTTCGTCTATTCCGTTGTACAGCCAGACATCGCCTGCGAAGTCAGGGCCAAACACGTCTAGGTGCTTCAGAAACCGTCGGTCTAGGAGCATGACTACGCCCCAGTCCTCCGGTGACCTCCGGAGCCGCCCTACCAGCTGAGCAACGCTTCTCAGAGAAGGTACGACCGCAGAGTAGTAGTATCCAGCTCCAGCACCGAACCTTGCCTCGTAGAAACCTTGCAGGGCGAGTTGGTAGTCAGTGGGTGGCGTGAATGGAATGCCAACCCCGATGATGAGGTCAACCATGCTTCTGCCCCCACTCACCAAATCAACTCCTTCAGAGAACTTCCCCCCGTACACCAAGAAGACAGCAGAGGGTCTACGTTCTATGTCCTCCCTGAGATCCTCTATCCTGTATGTGCGGTCCTCAACGATCCGCACACGATGCCCAGTGTCGATCCCGAAGCTCAGTACCTCGTCCATCACTTGATAGCTGGGAAAGGCAATTAGTGCGGTCTTCTCCGACGGCATCGTCGTAAGAGCAGCCGAGATACGCTGCGCAATTAGCCTCCACATCTCAGGACTCCGCTTCCTGTAAGTAGTTTCAACCTCACGATCGATGAGAACAAGCCGGCTACCCCTCGGGTACGGACTTGAGAGATCGAGTGCGGACGACCCCGGCACACCTAGCAACCTTGCATAGTGAACGACGGGTCTGAGTGTCCCGCTCATCAGGACGGCGGCCCGGACTCCTCTGAGCACTGGGGCGCATAGGCCAGCCGCGTTCAGTGGACGCACGACCAGATTGACATCCTCCACTGGTGCACCTTCCGTCCAGCTCTTCTTGCTCTCGAGAGTTATGTGCCACTCTTCGCTCTGAGATGCTAGGAGCCCCGTGTATAGGTATTCGACAAGTCTGTCTATGGGGGTTTCTGTGTGGACGGCCACGTCGAGATCATCGACAACACCGCTGCTGACGATAAGACGCTCGAGATCGGCCCGCTCAATGTAGCGGGGTACCGCCTCCCATCGCTCAAGCCGTTTCTCTCCACCGGTCTGCAGCTGGTCCATCCCGAGCATGATCGTTTCCCAGAGAAAATCGACTGCCTCATCTAGCCACTTCACTCCGGTCTCCTTCGCCAATGGAGTCCTGTTCTCCCGGAGCCATGCCACATCCTTGCCGCTGAGCGTGGCGGATTCCGCATCGAGTACATGGTGGGCCAGATTGTGAGACTCGTCTATTAGTAGGTCGATGTCAGACAACTGGAAATCCAGCGATGATAGGAGTGCATTGCGTACGCGTGTCTTGAACATGTATGAGTAGGGACCGATAATGACTCGACTCTGGCGTGCACAACACCGCATCAGCTCGTACGGGCAGAAGACATTCTCATTCGCAGTCTCCTCTGCCAGGGCTCTGGTCACGACACCGTTTCTTAGAGTCGCTTCGACAACCTCACGCGACTTCGGAGGCAAATGTATTCTGCCTTCAGGCGTAGAAGCGTACAGGTTCCAGTAGTGGATACAGCGTCCGCTCTTGATCGCGATACTACAGGCGCGCAAGAATCCGGCCGAGCTCAGAGAGTCCATCGTGTCACGTATTGGGCAGGTATGTATCCTTGAAACAAGGCTCGTAGCGGTCAATGAGGCTGAGCCTGTATCTTGCTTACTCCGCAACACTCCCAGTTCGCTCTCGAACACGTCCGACTGCGAATGAGTCCGAGTGAGCACAACAAGCCTTGAGGAAGGGTCCGATGCTCTGGCTGCAAGGTATCCTGATAGGACAGCAACTGTCTTTCCGACGCCACAGTCTGCTGAGAGCAGGCCCACTGTCCTCGACGAGTACACCTCTGACGTGAACCGAACCGCGTCATCCTGGTGTGGTCTCGGCCGGTATGGAAAGTAGTGCATCGGATCAACGGCTGCCACGGTCATTGCTGGTCCTCCCAACTGAGCAGCGATTCTGCCGTGTGTACCCTGAACTTCACAGAGAAGAACGAGCTAAGGAGTCTTTCAAACTGGCACAGAAGCGCGTGACTGTCGAAGCCCTTCTCGCCTCGTGCCATCTTCTCAACTATTGCCTCGCTGAAGTTGTGCTGCTTCGCCATACGCCAGAAGTAGCCCTCGACCTCCTCAACTGTGGCTACGAAATGTGAGAGAGTCGAATCAAGGAGGCTATTCAGGTATGAAACTGCCTCTAGCGGCGATGACGGTATGGTAGACAGACCCTTGTTTGTGGGTATGTAGACAGCAACCCCGTCTGTACTCTCAAGGTCGATTTCGTACGGAACGCCCCTCGTGCCGCGAAGCGACTCCACGATAGAGAGCAGTCTGGGCATTCTTGGCAAGGTCGGTCTGTTCAGTTCCTCACACCTCCAAGCAAGTCTTGTCGTCACGTGGATTTCGTAGTCTATCCCAGGAACATCGCCGGGCATCCTGACTACTGCAAGCCTTGCTCCTGACTTCCTGTTGATGAGGTTGACAAGGTTCAGCCGTGTCATCTGTTCATCAAAACAGAACGCACGGTCCTCAACACTGTCGGGCACGGTCATCCTCGGTCCGCCGCCTCCGCAAGTTCAACTCTATCATTCTGAATCCGGACGATGCCTTCTTGGTCTAGCCGCTCTAGGAACTTCAGCGCCTTCTCGGAATCAATCCCTGCATCGACTGACTCAGACAGCACGGCTCTGATCGTCGTTGCTCTGCCACGGTTCAGATCAATCTGCGAAGAAACGATGTCGAGAACCCTACGCCGCACACCGAGCCCTCTCTTGGGCCGGATGCGTCTTTCGCTCAACAGGCGCTTGGAAACCAGTGTTGTGACGCTGGAACTCGCTGCTTCTTCTGATTCCACTGATGCCCTGAACATGCTACTGTCTACTGTCTGTCCACAGAAACCGCACTGGATGTGATCCGCTCGAGGGCCCTGTACATAGTCGATGTGTCTGCAACTGGGACACTCATAGACAGTGTAATGCATCACTCAGATTCCTCTTCTGCTTCTGCGGTCGCCTCAGTCTTGGGTTCCGGCAATGCTGTGGAGTACCCATTCTTCTCCAGGAACTCCTTGACCTCTGGTTCGGTTTCAGCCCTCTCCTCTGCACTGCCAAAGAAGCCTCCCCAGCCAACGAACAGCTCCATCGAAAACTCTGGAAGGCCCGCGTTGTCCTGCAATTCGAGGACCCTCACTCCTCCCTTCTTGGCCCTCGTATAGAATCGATAGTCCGAAGCATGGGATATGATGTGTCCGCCGACAGGGAGATTCGGGATGGAAACATAGCCCCCGATCCCGGCCATCACCTGGTTTGTGTATGCGAACACGGCATCCGTTGCGGCAGCGACACGTCTCATCTGGTTGAGGATACCATTGATCTCCTGCTGCCTCGTCTTGAGCGCATCCAACCCGATGTACTCAGCCCTGAAAAGGCTGGTCAGCGAATCGACTATGACGAGCTTGTAGTTGTTCTCGGCACACATCTGAGGCACTGTTTCGAAGAGCTCCATTATCTGAGCAGCCAGAACGACCCGCGCCCTTGAGATATTCCCCAGTGCGATATCGGGGTCAAGACCGAACCTGTGCGCGATGGCTCGGATGGTCCTCGGTGTGAAGCTCTTCTCCGTGTCAAGCCACAGTACGCGGCCCTCAAGTCCGCCCTGCTCTATCGGTAGTTGGACTCGTACGGCAAGGTGGGAGCACCACATCGTCTTCCCGCCTCTAGCGGGCCCATATAACTCGAGTATGGAGCCCTGTTCGACCCCACCCATGAGCGTGCAATCGAGCTGTTCAAGACCGGTCTTTAAGAATGGCTTTGAAGCAAGTTCCTGCTCAATCTCAAGACCAGACCGGAAGCCGAACTTGCCGACTTCCTTTCGGGCAGCCCTGACGACCTTCTCACATATGCCTTCACCGAGCGCAGTCTTCTCCCTGAGATCTGTAGGGTTCTGGACGGCGAGAAGCTCTGCCGTAGTCACTAGCGCTTGTCGGAGCTTCTTTGCAACTGATGGACCAACGCCGGGTACGGCCTCTAGGTCGGTCACTGTTGCATCGCCTCCATGACCTGATCTGCAATGGGCCCGCCGAGATGCACCAACATGAGGAAGCTCTCGAGGTCTTCCCTAGGTATGAGAAAGCCTCCTTTCTCTGGCAGGCCAATTCCCTGCAACAGACCCTGGA
>Ga0316624_10000807_pt1 | contig 11493 bp, 9 predicted proteins | sample OWC_Aug_N3_C1_D5_FD_207657 | JGI IMG/M metagenome (GOLD analysis project Ga0316624, IMG submission 207657) | Wetland soil microbial communities from Old Woman Creek delta, Ohio, United States - OWC_Aug_N3_C1_D5_A | ecosystem: Environmental > Terrestrial > Soil > Wetlands | place: USA: Ohio...
AACCCGCACCTACCAAAATGTCAAGGTCATGGACCGCCGTCTTACCAGCCATAGCCAGATTGCGCTTCTTCTGCCTGACTATCTCATAAATAATAGCCATCGACACTCTGACATGCCCAAATCCCCCGCTAGCTATGAAATCTCCGTCGTGAATAAACTGGGAGACAGCCTCCTTGACTGACATGGTCTTATCCTTCAGTTCGCGTGACTTGTTCTCACGCACCCATTGTCTGGCCTCGTCTGGATCATGCCAGCCTATAAGCTCTCCTTTACCTTCGCTTAGTATTTCCGTCTTTGCCTCCTAACGACTCAGCCACGTTCTTGAGGTGTATTTGAGCCATATCGCTACTGAGCCCATCTGCTCTCGGTCTCTCGGCTTGTGGGGCTTCTCATAGGAGCGGACTAAGATTCGAGTACCCCTTGTTCGACAAGTCTCTCATAATAATCCAGGCAATGAGGATCGGACAAGGCGTCCCTGTTCAGAACCGGTCTGCCATGGACTATGTTTGTGACAGCGCTTTCGACCTTCTTCATGTTGGTGGTGTAAGGAATATCCGGTACCGCAATGATTTTGGCCGGGACGTGTCTTGGGGAAGCCTTCTCACGGAGACTGTTCCTGATTTTCTTCTCCAAATCTTCCGTTAGATGATGTCCTTCAGCCAGCTTGACGAAAAGGAGGACGCGCTGGTCCCCCTGCCAGTTCTGCCCTATCGCCAAGCTATCAGCAATTTCCGGCAGCCCTTCCATTACGTTATATATTTCGGCTGTACCTATGCGGACCCCGGACGGTTTCAGTACCGAATCGGAACGACCAAGAAAAGTAGCTCCCCCGGTATCGCTGTGGAACATGATGTAGTCTCCATGACGCCACACACCAGGGTAAACGCCGAAATAGGCGTCCCTGTATTTCTTCCCAGCCGGGTCATTCCAGAAATAGAGCGGCATAGGCGGGGCGGCCGTTTCGCAGACGAGTTCTCCCTCTCGGTCAAATACCGGACGCCCTTTTTCATCATAGGCTTTGACCTTCATTCCCAAACCCGGTCCCTGCAATTCGCCGGCGTATACCGGCTGAATTGGACTTCCAGTGAAAAAGCAGCCATTGATATCTGTGCCACCTGAACTGGAATTGAAATGGAGGTCCCTCTTGATTTCCCGATACACGTACTCGAACCCTTCCGCCGAGAGAGGTGAACCGGTTTGCCACATCTCTCTTAGCGATGACAAATCGTACTCGTCAGCCGGCTTGATGTGTTCGTTCCTGAGATAGTTGATGTAACTGGCGCTGCAGCCAAACATGGTGACTTTCTCATCCTGGATCAGTTTCCACATGGCCGCGGGCACAGGATAGGCGGGGTTGCCATCATACAGAACGATGGTGTCGCCTGTAGCCAGAGAGGTCAACATCCAGTTCCACATCATCCAGCTACAAGTCGTAATAAAGAAGTGGACGTCATCCCGCTTCAGATCCGTGTGGATTATCAACTCCTTCAGTTGATTGACCAGAATCCCGGCTGCTCCTTGAACCATGCACTTCGGCTTGCCGGTCGTCCCTGACGAAAACATGATAAACACAGGATGGTCTGCGGGCAACTGTTCGAATTGAATTTCGGGTGTCCCTTTGGATAGGAAATCATCATAATGTACAGAGTTGGGGATGTGGCTGATGTCCGGTCTTTCCCCCCTGTAGCGGGCCACCACGACTTTCTCAATAGAGGGTATGCCCTTTACGATTTCAGCAGCGCTGGAAAGGGAATCAAAAGCCTTTCCTTTGTAGAAGTAGCCATCAACGGTAAACAGAACCTTTGGCTCGATTTGACCGAAGCGATCAATCGCTGCTCCGGGACCTATATCCGTGGCACATGAGGCCCAGACAGCACCAATACTCGTGCTGGCAAGCATCGCCACAGCAGTCTCTATCATATTGGGCATGTAGGCAGCTACCCGGTCTCCGGGCTTGACTCCTATTCTGCGAAGAGACTCCGCCAGGCGCCCTACAGTGTCATACAGTTCAGCGTAACTCATCCGGGCTGATTTCTGGGTCTCTCCTCTGAAGATGAAGGCTGTATGCTTATCCCTGTGTCTCAATAGATTTTCTGCGAAATTCAGCCTCGCTCCAGCGAACCATTTTGCGCCAGGCATCCTGGTCGCATCGTCGACCACCGTTGCGTAGCGCCTGGAGGCCTTCACCCCGACAAAGTCCCACACGGAGGCCCAGAAATCCGGTATCCGGTCCACGGACCAGTCATAAAGCTCCTTATAGGAAAGAAAGTGTTGCTTGTGCCGTTTATTGACGAATTCTATGAAACTCGTTATGTTCGCATTCTTCTTTCGTTGCTCCGTCGGCATCCAAAGTAGTTTGCCCATGCCGTCCTCCTCTTACTCCGCTCGTGCTTCCGCCAGTTAGCTCGCCGTCCGTTGCCTGCCTAGGACCGAGCAGCCGCATCATTGGTTACGGGAATCCAGTATATATCAAGAATGGTGTTGGTGGGGTCTTCCGTGCGGAAGCAGGCTTGTACTTTCATGCCTATCTCGGGTGTTCCGTATTGAAGATAGCCCTTGAATATGGTGCACACGCCGGGCAATTCGACGTCAATCTGGGAATAAGGGGTAGTTAGCTCTATGCCGGCGCCGGCGTATTCTACTCGCGCATAAGTGTGCACTGTGCCGATTACCGGCTGCGGCAGTTCTTGCCATGTCATGGGCTGGTTACAGTCCGGGCAGTCAGCTCGCGGCGGGAGCCAGAGCCTGTGCTCTCCACATTCGCGGTTGGTGCACCTTGTAGCTAGCAGTTTGCCCTCTGTCAGGCCCTTGAAAAACGGGGAGAGTTTTCCGTAAGTGTGCCTGTGTGCCAAACTCCTCGGCCACTCTATCACCAGGGCCGGTTCAGATTGAAGCACCTTTGCAGGCTTGCCAGTATACTTTGTTGTTTTTCTCCTTGGTGTCACAGGTTCCCTCCTTTAGAAAGCTTTCCTGAGAATGCCCACTGTTACATGTGACCCGACGCCGGCATGCGATACCCAGAGTGCCTGTCTAGCATTGGGCACCTGGAGGCTCTTCCAGTCTCCGGGCTTCTTCTTGCCAAAGGACTCCCAGATCCTCGAGTCGCCATGAAACTTATCATATTTGCCCTGTATTTGCCAGAGGCACTCGACTCCTTGAAAGATGCCCGTCGCCCCCACGGCATGCATGGTGCCGATCAACCCTCCCGACAGATTGGCGGGACATTTGCCGCCAAAATAGGCATCCCCAGATTCGATGTAGTCGGGTTCCTGTCCGTAGGGACGGAGTCCGATGTCTCCATAAGTCTGAATGTCACTTATGGTAAATGCGTCATGTAGCTCCACGAGGTCAAGCTCTTCAAGCGGGTTAGTGATACCAGCCATTCGGTAGGCGAAATAGGCGGCAAATCGTGCCGCTGCGAAGCTTTCAAATCCCGGCCACCGCTGGCCTTCCTTTTTGCGCAGGCCCTTGTACATTTGGGGAGTCTCGTGTGGCAGCAACGGGATCTCCATATCTCTACGGTCTGCCACCCTCAGGGTATGGCTCCCGCCGGCTATGAAAAGCTCGCAAGGTTTGTCGGTTAGCTTGTAGGCGGTCTTTTCATCACAAAGCAGCATGCAGGCGGCGCCATCGGTCATGGCGCAACATTCCAGGAAACGAAGCGGGTAGGTTGACATCGGGCTGTTAAGGACATCCTGAATTGTGTATTTGCCCGGCTGCTGAGAGTAGGGCGAATAATAGGCATATAGATGGTTTTTGACTGCCACCTTGGCTCGGGTCTCTTCAGACAGGTTGTACGCCCAGGCGAAACGGACGGCCATAGGAGCATAGTAGGCAGAGTAAATGCGGGAAAGCCTGGTCTCAAAGTCTTTGCAGGCGGCGGTGGCAATGTAGTAGTTGCCCGTTCGCGTATCCACTTCGGACATGCGCTCCCAGCCTACCGCCAGCGCCACATCAGCATATCCGCTGGCTATCGCCATAGCGGCTGTTAGCACAGTGGAGCCGCCGGTGGCACCACCAGTCTTGACACCTATGTCATACATCGGGTCAAGACCGAGGTAGTCGGTGACCTTGGCTTCACAGAGGAGCTGGTCTTGAAAGTGGTCGGCGAATTCGCCGCAGGCAAGGAAGTTGATCAGTCCCTTGATTTCTACCGGAGACAGCTTCAGGTCATTCTTCTCCAACATCTGCCGGAATGACACCATCACCTGCTCTTCGATCTTCATTTCCGGGCAGAACTTCTTATAGTTCGTTAGCCCCCCGGCAACAGCAAATACCTTTCTGTTCCACTTGGGAATGCGCCAATTTCCTTCCTTCAGAGTAATCAATTGGATGACTCCTTTCTGTGTCTCTTGCCGACACAAGCGTTATTATCTACCCTAGTCGCGCTCAAAATGGCGTCCGTATGGTCTTTTGCGTATGTAGAGTGGCCGACTATATGATTTCTGCGCTCTTTGATCAGAGTCCCGTCACTGCTGAAAGTGCGTATGGTGAATTCTTTGGATTCTTGCGCGGCTGATTGAATGAACATTCAATCTACAACTGTTGCGCCACTATATCACCCAATAGGGCTTCTGTCAACAATGTGTCATGGCTGACTGGACGGGCAACACTGCGTATGGAGCCACGTTCCGGTGAGGCTACGAGAAAAGGCGGCGGAAAGGTTTGACAGTAGCTTTGAGGTAAATGACAACGAGAATTCATCTGCGCCCATGGAATACGACAGGAAACACAGAGCTAAAGACTTGACGGCTGGCTAAGCTAAACGATCTCGACGGTTCACAGGCCAAGTGCTCTCTTGGGATTCTCGTAGTAGAGTTTCCTCAGAATCTCTCTATCCAGATTGAAGCCTTGCTGCACCTCGTCAGACGGTCCCAACTCGTAGATAAACTCCGCTTTCTGATAGAGGTCAATTTCGACCTTGACCCTCTTATAGAGCCAGTCGAAATCATTTGTGCTAACGGACAAAATCAAATCCGAACCAAACAGGATTCTGTCCTGGTACTCTATGACAAAACTCCTTATCGTCTCTAGATCCTGCTTCAGGTACCGGTGGTACGCCGTGACACCACTACCCATGGAGAGGTCGGTATACAAATTGGGGTGTTTATCGAGGAGTCCGGCAATCACGTCAAGATGAATTCCGTTCATTAGTGTATTCCCATAATGAGCAATAATGAAGGTGACTGTTGGAAAATCTGAGAATACCCGGTCCAACTGGTCTTGTAGTTCGGGAATGTTGATCAGACTACCATGGAGCAAGACCGGGACGTCATATTCAGATGCTTTTTGATAGACCTTGTACATATTCTCTGAATTAAGGGGCTCGTCGTAATAGTTCGGATGGCCGCCCATCAGCTTTATGCCCTTTGCTCCTGCCAGAATGTACCGCTCAACCTGCTCGGCAGCACGGGGATCAGCTTCATCAACTGTGCAGAATGGTATGATTTGGTCAGGATAATGCCTGGCCCACATCATCAAGAAGGCCCAGTAAATCTCGTAGTACTTGTTGTCGGGTGGGTTGCCGGTGGGGAGAAGCACAACTTTGGAGATGCCTAGACAGCCAAGGGCTCTCAGAAACAAGTCGATATTACCCGTGAACCAGTAATGTTCATGCATATCAATCTTGCCGTAGAGCCCGTCGAGGTACAACTTATCTTTGACGGCAAGGAGCTGTTCTGAAATTCTTCTCGCTTCTTTCATACCTATTCTGTCATCGCTCTGAGCAGAACTGGAAACAAGATTCAGTATCTTGGCAAACGCAACATAGGGATCTTCGACCGGCTCAAAAAAACCATCTTTGTCTGGAGCTATTCCATTGCCGACAAACAAGTCCTGTAAATAGTCGCCCAGGCTCTGCGGGTACGGCCGGAAGTCACGGACAGCCAGACAACCTAGGCCAACTACGACAATTACAAGCAGGACGAGTAGTGATTTCCTAACCATATCTTACTTTTGCCAAACGGGTCCCTGTGGCGACTGGCATCATCCCTGTTCTCCAGGGTAACGTACCAAACGTAGCGACCAAGCGCCAACTACTAAGAATAGACTATCCTAAGACCCCTCCTTGCCCGATGGTAATCAGCAACTGCCGCCGGTCGGCCCTTCTGCCTTTTCGTCGCTGTTTCCAAAGGCTGGGGTTTCTGTCTTAGCTGGTTTGGTCGATCTTCGGGCAGATTTTAGCCTGAGGTTATGGCGGAGTCAATTGAGGTTGCTTGACGGTCTCGAACTTGCCGAAACCGCCGCGGTATCGGTACAACCAGGAAGGCGGGATGGGGTATTCCCAGAATAACGGGAGAGCGGAGCGGGAATTCATCATCTGAGGCACACATATGTCACCTTGGTGCCCAGCGCTGAGATTCGTCCCAAAGTGGCCTCAGAGCGCCCAGGGCACGCCAATATAGGCGTTACCATAGATATTTAGTCATGTCTTGCCAGGGCTACAGGAGGCAGCGGCGGAGAGGTTTGATAGGATTCTCGATGTGGGCGATAACGGAAAGACGGAGGCTGATGTTAGCAAAATGTTAGCAGATTCTGATGATTTAGCTAGTGAGCCGTGCGAGACTCGAACTCGCGACACCCTGATTAAAAGTCAGGTGCTCTACCAACTGAGCTAACGGCCCATGATTTTGTGAGGCTGTGTGCAGCTATTTTTCTACTGTCAGGAGATTGGAAATGTAGATAGCGAAGGCGGGGTGAATGTCGCAAACAAATCCCCCGTTGACCGCCTCCACAGAGAAGGTTACCCTATTGGGTTTCTTGAGAGGATCGCCAAATTTATTAAGCCCCGCTTCATCCCAGGGCATATTATGGCCTAGTAATTCCAACAGGCCCTTAACATCCCGCGGGTCTTCTACTATCACTTCGAAAGGAAGCTGATGTGCTAACCCCTCTAGTTGGCTATTGTTTAGCTTTATCCTCATGTTCTAATCTGTATCCCTACTGCCTGTGGGCATCACCACAGCGGGTGATGGGATTCCAACCCACGACGTCTCACTTGGGAGAAAACTAAGCTAGGGAATGACTATTGACCCCCCATGCCTCATCTTTTATGGTATGTCAAAAATGGTGGAAATGTCAAGGCAAATGTAAGAAATGAAAACGTTCGGAATCCTGGGACGGCGCCGAAAGGTAAGAGGGAGAGGAGACGAGTTGGGGGTGGGGGTATGTATAGCCGGTTGTCCTGCTTACTGGGCCTGCAGGGGCCTCAGAAGTGCTTTTGAGGGCATTCTGCTGCAAAGCGAGAAGCGTGGCGGTCGCTTGCGACATGCCACCTGAGAAGAGAAGAATAGTTGGGACGATATATGTCTTGACTACTATCCCATATTGGAGGATTCGAGCGTGCAGATTCGAGTGGCGTGGTCTTTTTTCCCTAGCATCGGAAGATTCGGGGTGTGCGTTTGGGTGGTATCTGGAGTTCTAGTAGTGGTATTGGAAGGTGGGTGGCGGGGTTGATTTGTTGGCCGGTGGGAGTTACCATGAAATGAGGAGGAAAGAAGATGATGTCTAACGGTAGTAGTGGTAGTGGGCTGCTTTCCGCTGGTGGAGTGTTGAGCGTGGTGGCAGGGATACCTGGGATAGTTGTTGGTGGCATCTTAATAGCACATATTTCAGCGACTCTTCAAGAATGGTATAACGTGATAAGCGCGGCAGTCTATTGGTTTCTGCCATTCCTTCCAATCGGTTGGGTCAACTATCTTGTGCACAGAGCTGGTGATCCTGGTTTAAGTGACTACCCATTTCGGTGGCCGATTATTGGGGGATGTATTATGGTTTTAGGTATCGTAGCCGTGGTGGGTGGTGTGTCGGCCATAAGAAGGAAGCGGTTTGGTCTGTCCTTGGCTGGGGCTATCTGTGGCCTTATATCGGGGGTTTTGGGGATACTGGCAGTGGTTTTTGTCGCCCTGGGAAAGAGAGAATTCGTGGGTGAAGGTCTCAGTCGTGTCTGAAGTCTTAGGTGTGTTATCGGAAGGTCGGTGGTGGGGCTGATTTGTTGGCTGGTCGGAGTTACCATGAAATGAGGAGGAAAGAAGATGATGTCTAACGGCAGTAGTAGGAGAGGATTGCTTACCGCTGGTGGAGTGTTGAGTGTGGTGGCGGGGATACCTGGGATAGTTGGTGGTGGACTGTTATTAGCACATGTTTCAGCCAGTGACCAAGCATGGTTCAATCTGATGATCACGGCGTCCAGGTGGTTTCTGCCATTCCTTCCATACGGTTGGGCGGACTATCTTTCATGGCCCATGCCTGGTGCTCCTGGTTTGGGTGACAACCCATTTTGGTGGTCGATTATTGGGGGATGTATTACGGTCCTAGGTATCGTAGCCGTGGTAGGTGGTGTCTCGGCCACAAAAAGGAAGCGGTTTGGTCTGTCCTTGGCTGGGGCCGTGTGTGGCCTTATATCGGGGGTTTTGGGGATAGTGGCAGTAGTCTTTGTCTCACTGTCAAAGAGAGAATTTGAAGCAAAGGGTAGGTCGGGAGTGCTCGAAGGGCAGGCGTGAAATGGCAAATCGGCCGAGAAGGTTTGATAGCGGGAAGGGAAGTGAGCGGGAGACGGGACTCGAACCCGCGACTCTCTGCTTGGGAAGCAGATGTTCTACCGCTGAACTACTCCCGCGTGAGTGCCTTTATGAGCATCGCCTGCGAGCCAGTCCGGTGAGTCTCCCTCCAGATGGCAGCTAAAGGCGCGCCGGCGAAGCAAATACTCTACCGCCTGGTTAGCCCCGCAATTACCCAGTTACTTCGTATTATCAATGGAATGAGCACCGATGTCAAGGCGAGATTACTCTGGCGGTATGAGCGTCAACAATTTCCGGGCAATCTTGGGATATTTGGCGATGAAGATTAGTTCATCCTCGACCAGTGGCTTCTGCGCCTCCACGTTAGCATATCTTGCCAATTCCAGAACCTGTTCAGCTTGCGCAGAGTCGTCGAAGGTCACCGCCATCCGGCCCATTATGTGTCTGAAGCCGGATATTCCGGTATATTCGCCCTGGCATATTGCCCTGCCGGTCTCCACAAGCTCGGGTTCACCTCTGCCCACTTCATCGAAGCTATATAGCTCGTAGTTATGCGGGTCTTTTAGTACGCCGTCGGCATGTATGCCGGAGCTGTGGGCGAAGGCATTGGCTCCGACGCCAGGCTGGTTTATGGGAATAGGGACCTCAAAAGCGTAGCTGGCAAACCGGCTTATTTTCCAGGCCTTTGTCAGGTTTATGGGCTTTTCCAGTTGATACTTTCCTGCGAATGTCTTGGATTTGGTAATGGCCAGGGCGGTGGCCACAAGGTCGGCGTTGCCAGCCCTTTCTCCCATTCCGTTGACCGTGGTGTTGATGTAGGCATCCTGGCCGCCGTCTATAGCTCCTTTAGCCCCGGAAAGGGAGTTGGCTACAGCCATTCCCAGGTCGCCATGACAGTGGAGTTCAACAGGCATTCCCACATTCTCTGCCAGTGTTCTGGTGCTCTCGTAGATGGAAAATGGATTGTCATAGCCCAGGGTATCACAGTATCTAAGACGTTGAGCTCCGTGCTCCCTGGCTGCCAGGCCAAATCTAACCAGGAAATCTATTTGAGTTCGGGAGGCATCCTCGGCATTTACACCGATGGTCTGGGCTCCATGGGCACGAGCTGCTTCTACAGCGTCGACCATCATGGCCTCAATATCTTCCCGGCTCTTGGCACCCAGGAATTTGCCCTGAATCATCTGGTCCGATGTGGAGATAGAGAGATTCAGGTGCTTGATGCCCGGGACAAGCTTGAAAGCCTTCTCAACATCATGTGCGACTGCTCTTACCCATCCGCCCAATCGGATGGGTTTCAGGACGCCCATCTCAGCCAGCTCCAGGTTCGCCTGAAGGTAGAATGATTCGTGTCTGGTCGTAGGGAAACCGAATTCGGACTGGAAGACACCCATTTCGTTGAGGTACATGTTTATCATGGTCTTTTCCAGCTTGGATAGACCGAGGCGCGCGGTCTGGACGCCATCGCGATTAGTAACATCTATGAAATGAATCTTGGCCATCTTTGCCTCCCGGATGGGTGAATTCAATAAAGATACCATTATTCTTTTGGGTTATCAAATTCTGAACCAGCCGGGGTTGTCTGTATTGTCACCACGAACAACAGCGAAGCGTCTAGATTGTTCGCCTCGCTCGGAATCACGAGAGGCAAAGGTGCTGGAGAAACAGGAGGCTGTAGGGGAACGCTCATCCAAGACTTCCTTTGTTTTCGCCCTTTGGATTATACTAGCGGCGACGATGGTAATAGCAATAGAATGGGTTGACGGCAAGCTGAGGATACTGGATCAGAGCAAGCTTCCGCGGGAGCAAATCTTCGCCGACCTGGACGATTACCGTGGTGTAGTTCTGGCTATTAAGGAAATGAGAGTCCGCGGGGCACCAGCCATCGGGGTCGCCGCTGCCTACGGCATAGCTCTGGCGGCATCCAGCATGAGGACAACAAACAAGGATGAGTTTCTCGCTCAGTTGAACCGGGTCATGCAAGCTTTTGCTGCCTCCCGGCCTACTGCGGTGAACCTGTTTCAGGCTATTGACAGGATGAGGAAAGCAGCCCGGGGACATGGCGTTGCTGAAATAAAGAAGTCACTAATCGATGAAGCCAAGCGGATTCACAAGGAAGAAGTAAGCGCAACGGAGAAACTCAGCCAGCTAGGAGCCGAGCTTCTCAAGGATGGATTCACGTTGCTCACTCACTGCAACGCCGGTCCTTTGGCCACCGCCGGCTATGGCACTGCCTTGGGTGTAATCAAGGCGGCTAAAGAGCAGGGAAAGAGACTGAGTGTCTTTGTCACGGAAACTCGCCCCCTCCTCCAGGGAGCCCGGCTCACTACCTGGGAACTAATGCAGGAGAGCATTCCAGTGACTCTCATCACCGATTCCATGGCTGGATATTTCATGAAACGCGGAGAGATTGACTGCGTCATTGTTGGTGCGGATAGAATTGCCGCCAACGGTTATACTGCCAACAAGATTGGCACCTATACTCTGGCGGTACTGGCCAATGCGCACGGCATCCCCTTCTATGTCGCCGCCCCGACCACTACCATTGACCTCTCTCTTCTCAGCGGCTACCAAATCCCAATTGAGGAGCGAAGTCCTGAGGAAGTGACTCATATCCAGGGAGTGCCCGTCGCTCCGGTAGGCATAAGGGCAGCCAATCCTGCCTTTGACATCACTCCTGGTAGCTACATAACTGCCATAATTACCGAAAAAGGCATAATAAGGGCACCCTACACAGAAGGGCTGAAGGCAATAGGCTCCAGATTCCCGTAGTTGCCTGGCTCATCAGGTGACTTCTTCCTCTGTCACGATTGTTGAACGGAGCAGGGCGAAGTTGTTCGAGACACGATATCTTGCTTTGCCTTTCGGGCGTTGCAGTGGTAGAATGCTATGTATAAAGGATAGCGATGTCAGGACATTCTAAGTGGGCGAATATCAAGCGGCAGAAGGGAGCCGCTGATGCCAAGCGCGGGCA
>Ga0316624_10000808_pt1 | contig 11487 bp, 9 predicted proteins | sample OWC_Aug_N3_C1_D5_FD_207657 | JGI IMG/M metagenome (GOLD analysis project Ga0316624, IMG submission 207657) | Wetland soil microbial communities from Old Woman Creek delta, Ohio, United States - OWC_Aug_N3_C1_D5_A | ecosystem: Environmental > Terrestrial > Soil > Wetlands | place: USA: Ohio...
CGCTGTCGTGCATGAAGCCGGTGGGCCGCCTGCACTGCGGGCTGTGCAGCAAGTGCCGCGAGCGGCGCGACGCATTCGAGGAGTCCCGAGTGCCGGACCCGACCCCGTACGCCGCACCGTCACCGAGGTAGGGGAAGAAGGGCCGGGAGGGTGAGTAGGGCAAGAAGGGCCGCAAACTGGCCACCGGCCACTGCCCTTCGCCTACCCACCGCTGACCACCGGCCACTGCCCTTCGCCTACCCACCGCTGACCACTGGCCACTGGCCACCGGCCACTGCCCACTGCTCTTACCCCCGCTTGATACTCACCGTCCCGTCGCCCGTGCGCACCTTGAGCAGGTGGCCGCCCGAACCGAGCTTCCCGCGGACCTGCCGCTTGCTCTGCTCACCATCCGCCGTCAGGCTCAGATCCTGGACCCGGACGGAGCCCCCGCCGCTCGCCAGGTCGAGGTCGGCGTCGAAGGCGTCGGGAAGCTCGATGGTGACGCCACCGTCGCCCGTTCGGACCTCCCAGTCGCCGCTCATGGCGCTGCCGCTCTCCACGCGCACCGACACGGACCCGTCACCCGACCGCAGGCGGACCACCGGCAGCTTCCCCGAAAGGGACACGCCCCCGTCCCCGGTGTCGAGGTCCACCGGGCCGGAGATCGATTCGAACTTCATCGAACCGTCCCCGGTGTGGGCCCGAAGCTGGCCGGCCAAATCGGCGCCTCGCACCGATCCGTCTCCCGTGTCCAGCTCCAGCTTGCCGGTCACGCGCTCGATGGTGATCGAGCCGTCGCCGCTGCGCGCCAGGACATTGCACGTCTGGGGCACCGACGCGACGAGCTTCGCGCTCGGCGAGGGCCCCAGGTGAATCATGGCCCGCCCTCCCGGCGGCTTGCGCGCCTCGACCGAGATCCGGCCGCCCGACTGATCGGCCTTGATCTCGATGGCGTCGAGTTCGGCCTTGTCGACCCCGCGCTTCTCGATCTCGACGACCACCTCGGAGCGGTCCCACGCCCGCACCTCGATAGGACCGTCGAAGGTGATCAGGCTGAGATCCGGCGTGCCCGTCACCGTGAAGCGCTTCTCGACGCGGGCGGTCTCCCGCACGGCGTCGCTGTCGAGGCTGAACACGCAGGACGAGGACACGGCGGCGACGCCGAGCAGGAGGGCGAGGTACCCGGGACCGGACGGGAACAGACGTCCGTGCATCAGAGGCCTCCTCTTGCCCTTGTTTAGACGGCAACGAGCGGAACCGGGTTCAAACAGGCTCCAGGCTTTGGGCTTCTTGCTCGCGACTCTCTGGCTGACCCGGCCACGGCGCGGCGCGATCGTGTTCCCTTCATCCCCTCCAGTCAGGGTGCGCATGGAGCTTGCGGCCGGCGAGCGGGAGCGCCGACTGTTCGTCGGTGTCGAGCCCCCTCGGCCGAAACACCTTGCGGTCCAACCGCGAGAGCAGTTTCGCCAGGGCGTGCTCGTCGGGTGCGGAGACGACCAGGACGCCGCTGCCCTCGGCCGGCGGAAAGCGCCGGTCGTCCAGGTAGTCGCGGTCCAGGGTGAGCAGCGTCCGGCCGAGCTGGTGGGCCAGGCGGTAGTGGTTCGCGTCGCGCAACCGACGCAGGTCCTCGTGCTCGAGCACGAAGAGGACGTCCCACCGCAACCGCGTGCGCAGGAAGACGACGAGCCCGGCAGGGATGTTGGCGTCGGCGTAGACACGCGGGTGGCCCGAGATGCGGGCCGCGTGAATCGCAAGCTCCGAGGAGAGCGTCCTCAACGGCTGCCTGTCCTCGTTCACCGCCGCCCTCCACCCGCTCAGCGTTTCTCCGCGCCGGCGCGGGCCGCCCTCGCCTGGCGTTCCAGCTCGGCGACGAGCGCGTCGCGTCGGCCGACGAGTTCCCGCCTGCGCCGCCGCGCCGTGTCGCATGACAGCGCGTACTCGCAGAACAGCGGGAACGCGATCGTCGAGTCGCAATAGGCGACCACCGTGTCGGGCAGCACGCCGGGGTTCACCTTGCCCCAGCTCACGGCCTCGGACGGCGTGGCCCCCGACAGCCCTCCCCAGACGACCTGGTCGGTCGTGATCTGGATGAAGAAGTCGTTGCCCCCCTTCGGGATCCCGTACACCTCCCAGAGCGTCGGCTGGCCCTGCAGGTAGAAGTTCTTGGGGGAGCCGCCGCCCAGGATGACGCACCCGTTCTTCCTGGCTGCCAGGATGATCGCGCACACCTCGTTGACGTCGCGGTTGTGATCGATCATCAGATGGCTGCCGTCCATGAGCGCGTGGTGGGCGACGTTCATGCCGATCGAGCTGTCGCCGGGAGACGAGGTGTAGAGGGGGACGCCGAAGGCGGCCGCCGCCGCCACGACCGAGTGCTGCTCACAGAGCTCGCGCCGGGACAGCAGGTCGCGACCGAGGCGGTAGTGGAGCTCGGCCGACGAGACCGGAGCGTCGAGCCCGCTCCGCGACAGGAAATCGCGGACATACGCATCGGTGTCGAGCAGGACCTCGGACGGGAACAGCACGTCGTAGATCCGGATGACACCCTGCTCGTGCAGCTCCACATCGTCGACGAACGGCGAGCCGCGATGCAGCGTGTAGTTGAGCGCGTAGTGCAGGTCGTGGTAAAGGTTCGCGCCGGTGCTGATCACGAAGTCGACGAGGCCCCGCTCCATCAGCGCGATCACGCAGCCGCCGAGGCCGGCCGGCGTCAGGGCGCCAGCCATGGTGAGACCGATCGTCGTGTCGTTGGCCGGGTCGAGCATCCGCTCGCTGAAGATGCGGCACGCCTCCCCCAGGCGCGCGCCGTTGAACGCCTGGAACCCGCGGTCGATCAGGGCCCGGACTTCCGCGCTCCCGAGCGGCGCGTAGTAACGGATGGGCTGGCCGGACAGGTACTGGGCGCGGGTGCGCCGACTCGAAGCGTGCTCGGACATTCGAACCCTCGAGGCCGCGGGGGGCGGGCCGCCCGGCGCGGCCGCCCGGACACGATCGCGGTAGCTTAGCATCCTTCGGGCGGCGTCGGCACGGCAAGCCGGGCTTGACAATCGCGGCGTCGCCTTGCGAAGGTACCTCCTCGGTCACCCCGAGGGCCACGACGATGACGCTCGAAGGCGCGATTCTCGCGGCCGGCCTCGCGATCGTCGCGATCGCCGCGCTGCTCGTCGCCATCATCCGGAGCAAGGGGAAGAAGTTCGCCGAGGGCGAGGTGTTCCGGGCCAGCAGGTGGAGCCGGGGAAACCGCTTCTTCCCGACCCAGGTGCTCATCACGCCGACCAGCGTGGTGCACCACACGCCCCAGTGGATCGGGAAGCTCGAACACTCGATCCACATCGCGCACGTCGCCTCGGTCCGCATCGACACCAAGCTGCTCTTCTCAGACGTCTTCATCGAGACCTCGGGCGGCGTCAGCCCCATCTCGTGCTACGGCCACCACAAAGGGGACGCCGTCCGGATGAAGCACCTCATCGAGGAGTACCAGTCCGCCTACTTCCGCGTGCCCTCGCCCCGGGGCGAACGGGGGCCGGACCTGTTGCCCGGCGGGGACAAGCCGATAAGCAAGGGGGGAGGCGTGTAGCAGACACTACCAACACCTCGTGGACGATCTCACCTACCAGAGCCGCCGAGGCCAGGTCGCCGTGGTTCGCCCGGTCGATCCGCCCGCTGACCTGCAGACCCGCTTCCGCACACTCGTCCAGTCGCCCTTGCGTGCCGGCATCCTGCGATACGTGAGCGCCAGGCCGGAGGAGTCGTTCGACGTCGAGTCGCTGATGCAGACGTTCGGCCGCATGCGCCTGGATGTGGACAACTGCATCTCCGAGTTGACCGCCTTCGGCGTCCTCCGCCGGCTGCCCGGCACGCCGCCGCGCTACCAGGCCGTGCGGCCCGAACACGAGGGCGCGGCCACGATGCTCGACGGCTTCCTCGAGCGCCGCGCTACCATCACCACGGAGGATCAGTCCCAGTCCGTCCAGCGGTTCCGCGAGATGATCGGCCGCGACGAGAAGATGCTGGTCGTCTTCGAGTGGATCAGGACGGCCGCCAAGGCGGACATCTCGGTGCTCATCCTGGGCCCGACGGGGTCGGGGAAGGAAGTGGTGGCCCGGATGATCCACGAGCTCAGCCGGCGAGGATCCGGGCGCTTCCAGGCGGTCAACTGCGCTGCGCTGCCCGACACGCTGTTCGAGTCGGAGATCTTCGGGCACGAGAGGGGCGCCTACACCGGCGCCCACGACCGCAAGCCCGGCCGGCTCGAGCTGGCGGATCACGGCACCCTGTTCCTGGACGAGATCGGCGACCTCTCGGTCGTGGCCCAGGCCAAGCTGCTGCGCGTGCTCGAGGAGCGGCGGTTCGAGCGGTTGGGGGGCACCCGGTCGATCGAAGTGGACTTCCGCCTGATCTCGGCGACCAACAAGGCACTCGATCTCTTCGTGCGGGAGGGTCGGTTCCGCGAGGACCTCTACTACCGCATCAACGCGTTCTCGATCCGGCTGCCGTCGCTGAAGGAGCGGCAGGTGGACATCCCGGTGCTGGCCCAGCGGTTCCTGGCTCGCTACTGCGCCGCCAACGGCCTGCCGCTCGACGCGAAGTCCTTCTCGCGCGAGGCGCTCGACATGCTGGCCGCGTACCCGTGGCCGGGGAACATCCGAGAGCTCGAGAGCACGGTCTCCCGCGCGGCCCTGTCTGCCCCGGGGCGCGTCATTCGAGGCAGCGACATCGAGTTCCTGCACGCCTCCGACGCGCCGGCCGAGGACAATCACAACCGGATGTCCTCGCTGCACGAGGCCGAGCGCTCGCACATCGCCCGCGTGCTCGAAGCCGTCGGCTGGAACAAGAAAGAGGCCGCCGAGGTGCTGGAGATCAGCCGCGGGACGCTCTACCGGAAGATCCTCGAGTACGGGCTCGAGCCCCAGCCTCGCTCGAAGGCGTCTCGAAAGAGAGCATTCCTGCCAGAGCCCGCCTAGGATCGGTGCCCCGAAGCCAGAAAGCCGAGCGTTTTTGAGACGAGGCTTCGTGTCTCGAAGTGGCACGTCCCAGGGCTAGACATAACTCATTCAAGAAACAGCGCCTTACGGCCAGCTCAACAGTTCCAGTGTGACAGCACGGGACACGGCGAGGATGGTTGGGCGATAGCCCGAACAGCGCCCGGCCATTGGGTGCATCTTTCAAGGTATTGAAAATCAAGATGTTACAGCTCACATCGAACCCAGACCGCCGCCCGGCCTACCTCGGCAGAGCTGTTGCTGTTGCTCATGGCGACGACGCGCATCCCTGGTGGGATCGCGGGAGCCGCGATGAAGCACCTTCCCGAGGCCGCTCGATTGTATGTCGCAGGCGTGATCGCCGCGGGGGCGATCCTCGTCGTCGTCAACCTGCCGCTCGCGACGTTCGACCAGCCGGCGCTCTTCTTCGTGCTTCTCACCCTCTCGTCGCTGACTTCGGCGCTGAAGGTCCCGCTGCCGATCCCCAGGAGCGGGTCGACGATGTCGGTGTCGTACGCCGTGGACTTCGCGGCGCTGCTGCTGCTGGGCCCGCACGAGACGATGGTCATCGCGATGACCAGCGCGTGGGCGCAGTGCACGTTCCGCACCCGCGACCAGAACCCGCCCTACAAGACCGTCTTCAGCATGGCGAGCCTGACGGTGACCGTGCAGGCCACGGGGCTGGTCTACCACGTGCTGGGCGGGGTGCCTGGCGTGTTGTCGGTGCCAACGGTGAGCCGTCCGCTGGTGGGCGCCGCGGCGACCTATTTCACGTTGAACAGCGTGCTCGTCGCCGGCGCCATCGCGCTCTCGACGCGGCAGGGCCCGCTGGCGGTGTGGAGCCGGAACTTCCTCTGGAGCGCGCCCAGTTACCTGGTCGGCGCCGGGGCGGCGGCGATCGGCGCGCTTCTCATCCATCGCTCGGGCTACTGGCTGGCGATGCTGACGGTGGCTCCGCTCTATCTCACCTACCGCACCTACAAGGTCTACCTGGGCCGCATCGACGACGAGCGGAACCACATCCGGCAGCTCTCCGACCTGCACCTGGCGACCATCGAGGCGCTCGCGCTGGCGATCGACGCCAAGGATCAGACGGCGCACACCCACATCCGGCGGGTGCAGACCTACGCTGCCGCTCTGGCGCGGTCGGTGGGTATGACGCTGAACGAGGTCCGGGGAGTGACGACGGCCGCCCTGCTGCACGACATCGGCAAGCTGGCGGTTCCCGAGCACATCCTGTCGAAGCCGGGCCCCCTCAGCCCCGAGGAGTTCCAGAAGATCCGGACCCACCCGCAGGTCGGGGCGGAGATCATCGCGCACGTGCCTTTCCCGTACCCGGTGGCGCCGCTGATCGCGAGCCACCACGAGCGGTGGGACGGCAAGGGATACCCCACCGGCTCGAGGGGTGAGGAGATCCCGCTCGGCGCCCGCATCCTGGCCGTGGTGGACTACTTCGACGCCCTCATGCGCGATCGCCCCTACCACAAGGCGATCTCCCACGACGCGGCTGTGGACCTGCTGCGGCAGCAGGCGGGCAAGGCCCTCGACCCGCACCTCGTCGAGCGCTTCATCGAGCTGTGGCCGGAGCTGCGGTCGCAGGCCCGCAGGGACGAGCAGGAGGCCCGCCGGCTGAGCGTGGCGCGCGAGCAGGCGGACAAGGAGCCGTCGCCGGAAGCCAAGCCGGAGCGCGGCACGAGCACGGCGCTCGAGAACATCGCGCTGGCCCACCGGGAGATCTACGCGCTCTACGAGATCGCCCAGGCGATGGGCACGAGCCTCGGGGTCGCGGACACGATGACGCTCATCGCGTCGAAGCTCAGCTCGCTCGTCCCGTTCTCGTGCTGCGCGCTGTTCCTCTACGAGGAGGACACCGACATCCTGCGCTGCCGGTTCGCGCAGGGCGTTGACGCCCCTCTCATCCGGCAGGTGGCGGTCAAGAACGGCCAGGGGCTCACCGGGTGGGTCGCGCGCAACCGCCGGCCGCTCGTCAACGCGCGGCCGAGCGCCGACTTCGAGGCCGCCGGGCAGGAGTCGGCCGTGACCTCGCTGAAGTCGACGCTGGCGTGCCCGCTGATCTTCAACGAGCGCCTGATCGGCACCATCCAGGTCTACCACCTGGACCAGTCGCGCTACACCGACGACCACCGGCGGCTGCTCGACCGCGTGTCGGAGCAGGCGGCGGCCGTCATCGCGAACTCGATCGTCTTCGAGCAGACCCGCGAGGACTCGCTCAGCGACCCGCTCACGGGGCTTCCGAACACGCGGTTCATGTTCATGCACCTGACGCGCGAGCTGGCGCGCGCCGAGCGGGCCAAGAGCCACGTGGCACTGCTGGTCATGGACCTGGACGGCTTCAAGCAGATCAACGACACGCACGGCCACCACGTCGGCGACCGGGCGCTGTGCGAGATCGCGAGCGTGCTCCGCCGCGGCATCCGGCCCTACGACGTCTGCGTGCGCTACGCCGGGGACGAGTTCATCGTCGTCCTGTCGGAGTGCAACGTCGAGGAGGCCGAGGCGAAGCGCATCGAGCTGCAGCGGGCCGTGGACGCGATCCCCTTCGAGGCGCGGCCCGGCCGGCAGGTCCGGCTCGGCGTGAGCATCGGCGCGGCGGTGTTCCCGCGCGACGGCCGTACCTACGAGAACCTGCTCGCCTCCGCCGACCGGCGGATGTACCAGGACAAGGCCGACCGCCGCACCGAGAAGACGGCCCTGGCAGTCCGACGCCGCGTCGACGTCGCAATCGCGGACGACCTGGAGGACTGGGACATCGCGATCGCCGACCAGGACGTGGACCGCGGGGGAGGGCCGGAGGCCGGCGCGCACTGAGCAGCGGCGGCGCGGGCCGGCATCCGCTCTGTTGTAAGATCGTTCCAGGCCGTGCCCCAGCGACTGTCCCTCCCGATTCGAGAACTCCTCACCGAGACCCCGCGGACCAGACTCGTGCGCCTGGAGCTCGGCGAGAGGTCCTTCCGGTTCGAGGCCGGCCAGGCTGTTCTCGCCGGCACCGCCGATCAGCACGTCCGCAAGCCGTACTCGATCGCCTGCGCGCCCGAGCAGGTCCCGAGCCGCGGCGCCATTGAGCTGCTCGTGCAGGTGGACGAGGCGGGCTCGTCCTCCCCGCACCTCGCCGACCTGCAGCCCGGCCGGACCGTGGAGATTGAAGGGCCGTACGGCTCCTTCGTGTTCCCGCCCGGCAGGACCGAACGCCACGTGCTGCTGGTGGCGGGAGGAACCGGGATCGCCCCGATCCGATCGATCCTCTGGCACGTGCTCCTGGCCGGCCTGGCCGGGCGGGTGGGTGTGATCTGCAGCGCCCGCACACCGCGGGAGATCGCTTTCGCGGCCGAGCTCGCTTCGCTCCGGCGCGCGGGCAGGATTGAGCTGAAGATGGCAGCGACCCGCGGGGCCGACGCGTCCTTTCAAGGTGTGCGGGGCCGCATCGGCGGAGGAGACCTCGCTCAGATGGTGGCGGGCCCGGGGACGCTGTGTTTCGTGTGCGGGCCGAGCTCGTTGCTCGAGGACGTGCCGGCGATGCTCGGCGGCCTCGGCGTTCCCCCCGACCGGATCCTCATGGAGAGCTGGCGCGACTGGACCGAAGACGTTGCAGCCGGCCCGCGCGGCCGGCGGCGCTGAGGAGCGGGCGCCCGCCTCAGACACCCATGGCGTGATACCCCGCGTCGACCAGGATCACCTCGCCCGTGATCCCGCGGCTGGCCGGGCTCAGCAGGAAGGCCGCCAGCTTCGCGACCTCGGATGCCTCGATGTTGCGTCCGAGCGGCGACCGCTCGCGGTAGACCTGCAGGATGTCCGAGAAACCCGAGATGCCGGTGGCGGCAAGCGTCCTGATCGGCCCGGCGGAGATCGCGTTGACGCGAATCCCCTGGGGCCCGAGGCCCGCCGCGAGGTAGCGGACCGAGGCCTCGAGGGCCGCCTTCGCCACTCCCATGACGTTGTAGTTCGGGAAGACCCGCTGGCTGCCGAGGTAGGTCAGCGTCAGGATGCTGCCGCCGCCCCGGCGCGCGAGCAGCGGGGCGGCCCCGCGGGCAAGCGCGATCAGCGAGTAGGCACTGATGTCCAGGGCGACCCGGAAGCCCTCCCGCGAGGTCTCGACGAATGGCGACGACAACTCCGCGCGCGGCGCGAACGCCGCACCGTGCACCAGGAAGTCGAGCCCGCCGAACCGCCGTTCCACTTCGGCGAAGAGCGCGCTGATCTGGTCGTCGCTGCCGACGTCGCAGGGGACGACGAGCGCGCCGGGCAGGTCCGCCGCCAACTCCTCGACGTTGGGCCTGAGGCGCTCGTCCTGGTAGGTGAGGGCGAGCGTCGCGCCCAGGGCGCTTGCCTCCTGGGCGATGGCCCAGGAGATCGAGCGTTTGTTGGCGACTCCGACAATCACGCCGTGGGCGCCGGGCAAATCGGCCATCGATGGTCGGTCCTCGCCTGCCTGCCGCGGCACCGACGGCGGTGCCTCGTCCAGGCGGCGCGGCCCGGCCCGCGACCATCCCGCGCGCCGATGACACCATCGGCCTGGACCGGGCGGCTGACGTGCTGGTGATCGGTGAAACCCTACTTCGAGTGCTTCTTCCCGGGCCTCGGGTGCCTGCCCGCGTGCGGCGCGCGCGGGTGGCGCGGGTGAGGCTGGGCGCCGGGCGGCCGGTGCGACGACCGGGGCGAGAACCCGCCGGCGTGACCGCTCGCGTCCCGGCCGAAGCCCCCGGGCCCGCCCGCCGGGACGTCCTGCCGGCCGCGCCCGCGGCCCGAGGGCGATCCCGCGTGGCCCCGATGCACGGCGCGGCCCTTGAAGCTGCCCGTCGGCTTGGCCTCGCGAATCGTGAACTGCGGCACCGGTCGCGCGGCCTGCACGTCCTGACGCGGCAGTTGCGCGCGGATCAGCCGGCGGTGCACCGGGCCCTCGTCCTCGCGGGGCGCCTCGGCCGCCTCGGGCGGGGGACCCTCGGGCTCGACCGGCGGCGGCATCACCGCGTCGGCCGGCGGCGGGGCCGCGGCCGGCCGCGTGAGGCGCTCGGCGATCGGGGGAGCCTCCCCGGCCTCCGGCGCGCTCGGCGGCGGCGCGGCGGCCTCCGGCTGTACCTCGGCAAGCACCTCCTGGTACGCCGCCGCGACCGGGTCCTTCTTCCTGCGCACGGCCGGCAGCTTCGCCTGCTTGTAGGCGTGCTCCGAGTCGCACGTGGTGCAACGCGTCTGCCTGACCTCCTGGCCGATCATGGCGACCACGGCGTGGTTGGTGATGCGGCGCTCGCGCGGGCAATAGTCGTCCAGGATGTCACCGAGCCGAAGCTGGCGCTGCTGCATGAAGTCCCCCGAAGAGCTCTCTGGCGGGAAGGAGAGTATGAGCGCAGGCTCCGCGATTGTAGCAGAGCCTTCTTGGCCGAGGCAACCACGACAGGGTCTGGAAGCGAATGCTCCCCCTCACAACGCCACACGGGATCGGCACGCGCGCGTCGAGGTCGGCGCTACGGATGGGGTCACGCGCGATCGCGGTGGCCGGGCACGGAGCCGGGCGGCGTCACACCGCGGCGCCCTCGGGGTACTGCAACGCCAGCCGCAACTCCTTCGCGAGCGCCTCGACGGAGGTGCCGTTGCGCTTCCAGGCGCCCTCGGTCTCGAACCGCAGGTCCCCGATCCTGCGGCCCCACGGCGAGATGACGCGGCCGATCGCCCGGAAGTCGGTGCGGTCGGCGCGCTCCTGGTCGAGCCGCCGCACGACGTCCGGCGCGACGCGGATGAACGCCTTGAGCGCGGTGGCGCTCTTGATGCTGTACTTCCGCCCGTACCAGGCGCCGCCGAACACCAGCGCGACCTGCTTGAAGTAGTTCACGAAGAACCGCTTCGCCTCGTCGCGGAAGTCCTCGGCCTTGCGCGGCCCGCCGAAGGCATCCGACGAGAACAGCTTCTTCAGCTCCTGCGCGAGCGGCGCCTGGGCCACGCGCCCCTGCCCAACCCCGAGCAGCTTGATCTCGCCGTACAACGGGGAGTCCTCCCGGTCGTTCAGCGCTCGAACGACGTCGTGGGCCGTCGCGAGGTTGTCGTCGCGGTACAACTGGCGTCCAGACAGGGTCACCAGGTGGGAGGGGTTCAACCGCGTGTGCTTCGCGTTGATCGTCACGAACATCTGGACGATGTGATCCTCGGGAAGCTGATCGAAGATCACCGCGGGGACCGCGAACTCCTCGGCGCCGAAGCGATCGATGTCGGCGTGCAGCGCGAGCAGGCGATGCTGCCCGTCGATGGCGCGCAGCACCCCCTCGCGCTCGGGAACCCGCAGCATCCCGACGCTCGAGTCAGCCCCGCCGGCAGGCTCAAACGTCAGCTTCTCGTCCGACGAGATGATGACGGCGCCGGGGATGGACGGCAGGTCGCGCGCCTGGCGGCACTGCTCGTAGTACTGCACCAGTTCATCGATCTTCCGCCGGATGATCTGCCGCTGGTATGCTTGCTCGCTCGACGCGATGCGGCGCTCCAGCAGGTCCCAGTTGACCTTCGCGCCGCTGCGCTGCTT
>Ga0316624_10000809_pt1 | contig 11481 bp, 6 predicted proteins | sample OWC_Aug_N3_C1_D5_FD_207657 | JGI IMG/M metagenome (GOLD analysis project Ga0316624, IMG submission 207657) | Wetland soil microbial communities from Old Woman Creek delta, Ohio, United States - OWC_Aug_N3_C1_D5_A | ecosystem: Environmental > Terrestrial > Soil > Wetlands | place: USA: Ohio...
CGCTGCGCAACATCGGCGAGGGGACCGTCGGCGCTGTCGTCCTGTTCGATGTGGACGCGGAGACGGGCGGTCCTCGCAACATCCAGTCCCCGGATCAGCTCCGCGAGCTCGCGGCCGCTCTCAAGGATGCGGGCGATATCCCGGTCCTCGTCACCGTAGACGCCGAAGGCGGCTTCTACCACCGCCTCAAAGAGCGGTACGGATTCGCCGCCGCCACTCCGGCCGCGACCATGGGCGAGCGCAACGATCTTGGGTTCACACGGGCCGAGGCCCGGGTCACGGCCACGGAGCTGGCGCGCGTTGGCATCGACATGAACCTCGCCCCGGTCGTCGACCTGTTGAACCCGGCCAACTTGACGGTCAGTGCGCGGCGCCGAAGCTTCTCCGCGGACCCGACGCTTGTTGCGGCGCACGCGCGCGAGTTCATCCTCGGCCACCGCGATCTGGGCGTCCTCACGGCCGTCAAGCACTTCCCGGGGATGGGCGGACTGCTCAAGCCGTATGCGCCTGGCGTGGGCGAGCTGATCCAGAGCTGGTCCACGTCGGAGCTCGAGCCCTATCGGAGGCTCAACGCCGAGGGACTGATCGACGCCGTCCTGGCGACCCGCGTCACTCATCCGGAAATTGACGAGCTGGACCCGGGCTGCCTGTCCGCCGGAACGGTGGACCAGCTCCTGCGCTCTGAGATCGGGTTCGAGGGCGTGGTGCTCACCGACGCCATGGAGATGCTGCCGATCTGGGACGTCTACGGTTTCGAGCGAAGCATCATCAAGGCAATCCAGGCCGGCTGCGATCTCATCCTGTTCTGCAACCAATCGGGCATTGTGCCCTACAGCGACGAGCGGGCGCCGGCAGCCGTCCAGGTGATCGTGGACGCGATCGAGCGCGGCGATATCTCAGAGGAACGGATCAACCAGAGCTGCGCCCGGATCCTGGCCCTCAAGTCGCGCCGCCAGAGCTTGCTCGCCGAAACCCGGGCCTGACGGCACCGAGCCCAATCGCCTGTGGCCGATCCACGGGGCCCGATCCGCGGGCGCCACGTCCCTCGCCGTGCCTCGACCCACTCGCCTGCGGTGGCCTTGCCGGTGCCTCCGTCCGCCAGTCAGCCTTTCTCCGGTTTACCGATGGCGGCGGTGCATCGTCGGACCCGGCCACCGAGAGGGACGTTTCACGGGTCACATACCCGAATTCCAGGGCTCTGACGCCGGAATCGCACACTAATTGGCGTCCAGACTGCCGGAAATCACCCCGGAACGAGGGAGCCGAGGGCAGCGCGGGCCCGACCGCTCACGGAACACCGCCACCATCGGTATCTCGGAGCGACGGCCCGCCGACGCTGCGCACCGCCGCCCCCGCAGGTCCGGCCGCCAATTGTCCGAGCTACTCACCGGACGAGTGACAAGTGCGCTCCGGCCCCAGGATTCCGCCCTCGCGAGCCCTCGAGGCCTCGGCGCAGCCAGAATCGGTGCGTGGACTCCCTTCTGGCCTGGCCGGCTCGGCGGCGACGAGGACTTAGTACTCCGCCAGTGGTATCCGGGACATCGGCGCACCGCGCTCCGCGCCGCCCCGGATTCGATCCGCGGCGAGCCCCGGCCGCCGGACCGATGGGCGAGGTCCCCGGCCATCACAGGCAGCTCGAAGACCGCGTCCGAACGCGTAGCATCGATCTGAGGGAGGGTCAGAACCATGGCCTCGATGTTCGCCCGGTCACGGGGTCGTCGCACGGGCGCCGTGCTGGCAGCGGTCATGACGTTTGCGATAGCGAGTTGCGTAGGGGCCCGCTCGAGCGCTTCTCCTCCCCACTCGCCTGGCCCCTCGACCACGGGATCGCAGCTTCGCCAGCCCAGCGCCACGCCGACCACCGGGCCGACATCTCCCGCCTCCCCCTCCCTCAGCCCTGCGACGAGCTATGACCTGTCGAACGTACCGATGGCTCCGACGGGAGAGTGGAAGAGCATTCATTGGGTAGCGGTGTCGGCGAGGCCGGTGGCCGCTCCGCAATCGACCGACGCGGCGGCCGACGATCAGCCCGCCTGGGGGCAGTTCAAGGTAGCGGGTTGGAGCCGGGGCTTTGTGGGTTTCTGGGTGCAGGTCCTGGCGAAGCCCGACTGGACCGGCGACGCGACCATTGCCACTACTTATTCGGACGACGGGGTGCACTGGCACGACGGCCAGGTCCTGCGGCAGCGAATATCGAATGACAACCTGGAGATCAGCGGCGTCTTCGAAGGTCCGTCCGGACTTCTGGCCGTTGGACTAACGGGCGCCTGTGCGGACGGCTGGATCGAGGCGCTGTGGACCTCACGCGACGGCGCCACCTGGCAGACCGTGGATACCAAGAAGGCCTTCGGGAATGCCAGGATCGAGGATGTGTCCGGTGGTTCAAGCGGTTTCGTAGCCACGGGCGAGACCGGACGAGCGGTGTGGACATCGCGCGACGGCCAGAGTTGGCGATCCACGATGCTCGACACGCCGGCCTTCGCGCGCTCTCGCATCGACGGCGGTACGGCATTCTCGGGAGGCTACGTACTCGTCGGCTCGACGGAGGACGTTGGTGCACGTAGCTGTGATGTCATCATTGCCAGCGGTTCCGCCCCGCCGACGCCCACGCCGCCGCTGAGATCGCCCGCGGTGTGGTGGTCGGCCGATGGCGCGAGTTGGACCAAAACGCAGCTCCCCGGCGCCACGTCCGCCTACTCGGTCGACATGTACGTGAGTCGAGCCGGCGATCGGACCCTCATTGCGTGGGAGGACTACAACGGGCCAGGCAGCGGCTCGACCTTGTGGGTGACCAACGACGGCCGCAACTGGGAGCCGCTCAGCCAGAACTCCAGCCTGCGTACCTACGGTCTCTTGACCGACGGTCGGCACACCATTCAAGTGGACCTGCCGACTTCCGATGCCAACCCTTCCCAATCGAGCGAGGCGTCGATCTCCGTGGTGACCGGCGACGGAGGCCTGGCGCTCGTCGCGCAGAGTGGCGATCGGCCGCCGACTTCTCGGCCCGTGGACCTTCCGCAGGGGTACGGCTGGCAGGAGGAATGGGCGGTCGGCCCGACAGGGATTCTGGTGACCGATGGCAACCAGCTCTGGATCGGGCTGCCGTCACAGGGGTAGCCGGAGCCGCGCCGCGCCCGCGCGCCAGAACCTACGCCGCGTCAGCCTGCGTCTGCCGCTCGCCGCGCGCCTTGGCAGATTTCTCGCGAAGCATTTCCGTGATCGTGTCGCTCGGGAGCGGTCGCGCGAAGAGGTATCCCTGGCCCAGGTCGCACTGGAGGGTCCGCAACCGCTCGGCCTGGTCGGCCTTCTCGACACCTTCGGCGACCGTCTCGAGGCGCAGCGTCTTGCCGATCCGGATCATCGCGTCCACGAGCGCGGAGGCCGTGGGCTCCGTCGCCACGCCGTCCACGAACGACTTGTCGATCTTGAGGATGTCCACCGGGAAGCGCCGCAGGTAGGCGAACGACGAGTACCCCGTCCCGAAGTCGTCGACCGCCAACCGGACGCCGAGCGACTTTAGCTGGAAGAGCCGGCTCAGCGTCGCCGCCGTGTCGATCATGAGGACGCTCTCGGTGATCTCGAGGATCAGGCGGCTCGGGAGCAGGCCGGAGTCGTCGAGGGCGTCGGCGATGTCGCGGACGATGTTCGGGTGGCGGAGCTGCCGCGCCGAGAGGTTGACGTTGAGGCAGATCGGCTCGTCGGCCGGGATCTCGCGCTGCCAGACCCGAACCTGCCGGCAGGCCTCGCCGATGGCCCACTGGCCCAGCGGCACGATCAGCCCGGTCTCCTCCGCCAGCGGAATGAACTCCATCGGAGGCACGAGGCCGCGGCGCGGGTGGTTCCAGCGGACCAGCGCCTCCACGCCCGTCAGCCGGCCGGTCTGGAGGTCGACGAGCGGCTGGTAGTGGAGGACGAACTGCTGGTCTTCGATGGCGGTCCGGAGCAGCGACTCCATCTCGATCCGCCGGATCGCGTCGGCGTGCATCTCGGGGTCGAAGATCGCGTAGCCACCTTCGTAGATGCGAGCCTGGTGCATGGCCACCGCGCCGTTGCGGAGCAGCTCGTCAGCGCTTCCCTCGCCGGCCATCGCGACCGCCACTCCGACGTGGGGCTGCAGCTCCACCTGCGCGCCCGGCAGGGCGAGGGGCTGGCGCAGCACCGCCATGATCCGCTCCATCGCGAGAGTGGCGTCGGCCGGCGTGGCCAGCCGATCGAGCAGCACCCCGAACTCGTTGCCGCCCAGTCGCGCCACCGTGTCCTGGCCGCGGACGCAGCCGCGGAGACGCTCGGCGATCATCATGAGGGCGTTGTCGCCGGCGCCGAGGCCCAGGCTGTCGTTGATTCGCTTGAAGCCTTCGAGGTCGCACAGCAGCACGCCGATGGTCGAGCGGTCGCGCCCGGCCGCCGCGAGCGAATGCTCGATCCGGTTGATGAAGAGCGTCCGATTCGCCAGGCCGGTCAGCGAATCGTGGAAAGCCTGGTGGCGAAGCTCGGCCTCGAGCTTGTGGCGTTCGGTCACGTCGCGGGCGTTGAGCACGACGCCGCCCACTGCCTCGACGTCCACCAGGTTCGTCATCCGGATCTCGGTATGGCGCCACGACCCGTCGGCGTGCCGGATCCGGCATTCCGTGACCGCATAGTCGCCCGAGGTCAGGGCCGCCTGGAAGTCGGCCCGGACGTGGTCCGCGTCGTCGGGGTGGATCAGGTCGCAGAAGTCGGAGCCGACGATCTCCTCGGCCTCGTGCCCGAAGACCTGGAAGGCGGACGGCGACTGATAGCGGATCCGGGCGTCCGGCGTGACGATGCTGATCACGTCGCTCGAGCTCTGGATCAGGGCCTGGAACCGGGCCGCGGACTGCCGTTCGATGGCGTCGCGCTGGAGGTCCACTCTGGAGATCGCCAGCGAGACCTGGCTGACCAGCGCCCGCATCCCGACGGCCACGTCTCCGTCGAGCGGCTCCAGGGACTCCGCCATGAGGAGCGCCCGGGCGACACCGGAGACGGTGATCCGGGTAACGAGAACGAGCCCGCCAAGGGTATCGGCCTGGCGGGCGGAAGGCAGAACGTAGAATTCCGCGCCCCTGCGCCTGACTTCGAATTGCTCGACGATCTCGCCCGCCGGAGACTCGAGGACTGCCACCGGTATATGAGCGCCTTCGAGGCCGATGGAGCGGTAGCCGGCGGAGGCGATGACCTCGAAAGCGTCGGGCGGCTGGGCATCGTCGCGGACCATCGCCATGCTCACTCGCGAGGACCTCGAGTCCGGGCAGAGAGCCAGAGCTCCCTCGAGCGCCGCCGTTGCGATGGACTTCACGTCAGAGGCGCTGACCAGGTCCAGCCCCATCGTCGAGAGGATCTGCTCGCGCCGGGCCGTCCGCTCGTACTTGGCAACCGCCTGGGCCATCCCGCAGACCAGGATGGCGACCACGACGAAGACGAAGACGCAGATGACCGCCGTCGGTAGCGCCGTTGGGTCGTAACGGGAGTAGCTGATGCCGTGGCCCAGAGCGATGCCGCTCAAGAGAGCGGTCCGGATCAGCATCCCGCGCCAGGTGGAGAAGGCGGCGCCGAAGAGGATCGTCCCGGTCAGGAAGGCGAGGATGTCGGTCTGCCACCGAAGGTCGGCGGCTGCCGTTACGACGATCGCGCAGCCGATGATCGCGACGTCGGTAACGGGGGTCAGGTAGCGACGCCGGTAGACCACGATCCAGGTTGCCGAGACCGCCACCGGCGCCGCCAGGCCGGCAGCGTACAGGATGGGAGTGTTCTCGGTCGCGACCGCCGCGACGACGAACGCCCCGGCAGCGTTGGCGAGGGCAAAGCCGAGGAGCAGCAGATGCATGCGATCCAAGAGGTTGCCGGATCGCAGCTTTGGTCGGAGGCCGTGAAGCTTCCGTGCCATCTTCAAGCCGACCAAGACGACGTGTGCCTCCGGGTCCTGGGCGAATCAATCGATAAAGACGCTGGGGCGCGAGATACGTCTACTCACGGCGTCGGTCGGGGGAAGCCGGTACTTAGGGAGCGTCCCTACGTCGAATGGACGATCTTGGCGTAGGGTCCTCGTTCGGAGGCGAGCAGCACCCGTCGCGGTGTAGCATCGCCGCCACGATGAGCATCCAGTCCCCGCCGCCCGGCGGTGCCCCCAATCCGCGGCTTCGACCCGTGGAAGAGTGGGATTCCATTGCTCGCCGCGACGCGGACGGCTACTCCCTCGACAGCTACGACGACTTCGGCTACAGCGACCTCGACGGCGACGACGGGGACTACGAGCCGACTGTCGGGGACCGGATTCGAGCCGCCGGCGGCCGGATGCTGATCAGGGTGGGCTGGTGCCTGCTGGCCGGCGCTCTCGCGTTCGGGTCCGCGGGGATCGTCGCGGCCATGTCGCGGACCACGACCTCCACGAGCCGGCCCGAGCTGACGTACGACGCGGACAAGCAGCTTTCGGTCAAGCTCGACGCCGCGGTCCGGGACGTGGCTCTCCTCAACGACGACGTCCAGTCGCTGGGCGATCAGACCCGGAAGGCGCTCTCCAGCCTGGCCCAGGTCAACCAGGTCGGGCTCGCGGCCGCCTGGGACGCGGGCTCCAATGCGGTCAACTCGATCGACGCCCGGTCCGCGTCTCTCGACAAGAAGCTCGGCTGCAGTACATGGGACTCTGAGCGGGCCGCGACCCTGCTCGAGACGCACAGCCCGGCGACGATCGACAGATACGATCAGGTCTGCGCGGCCGTGGCTTCGATCGCGCCTCTGCGAGGGGACTGGGAGTCGCTCGTGGCCGGCACGAGGACTGCCATGCGAGTTGCCACGGACATCAACGACCACGACCAGGCGGCCGCGGACGCCCTCCAGCTCGCGACCCAGGGCCAGTACTCCGAGGCGCTCGTCGAGCTCGCGACCGCCGCGGCCTCGATCTCCGACGCCGACTCGATCGCGACGAACATGGCCAAGATCGCCGACGTCTCCACGCTCCAGGAGTGGCTGTCCCGGACCAGGGAGATGGACGACGCCCTCGCGGTCCTGTGGCAGACGATGATCGACTCCAAGGGCCAGGTCACGGCCAAGGTCACGGCCGCCCTGAAGAACGTGAACTCGGCGAAGGATCTCCTGCCCGACAGCGCGTCGGTGATGGGCATCGCCCTCCACGAGATGGCCGGGGGCCTGACCTCCGACGGGATCGCGATCGAGACGGCCAAAGGCCACCTGGCCAGCGCCCTGGCCGAGCTCGTCGGAACAGGGACGAGCGGCAACTAGGATCGCCGTCGTACGCGACGGAGGCGGTTGGGCCGCTTGCGCCGGGCTGGCGATAGACTAGGCTCAATCTCACGTGCCGGCGCCACTGCGGCGCCTGGGTCGGCGGCGCCCCGATGAGCCGCGAGGCCGGAGGATCCTGTCATGGAGTTGCGCGTCGTCAGCGATCAGCCCTGGGACGTGGCTGCGGACGTGCTGGCGGTTCCGTTCGTGGGCAAGCCAGCCCTCGAGGGGGTTATCGGCGAGCTGGACAAGCGAAACGGCGGAAGCCTGGCCACTCTGGCCGCCTTTGGCGAGCTCAAGTCCGAGCGGTATGGCAGCGTCCTCGTGGCAGCAGGGGCCGCGGACGGGCTCCGGGCCAGGATGGTCCTGGCCGTCAGTGCCGGCGACGCGGATTCGGTCAACCGCCAGGTCGTCGTCCGCCTCGGATCGGCCGTGGAGCGGCGCCTCGCCGGCCGGCAGGTGAAGACTCTCGCGATCTGGCTCGGTGACCTGCCCGCCCGGATCGACGGCGGCGCCGCGGCCGTGGCCGAGCTGCTCGCCCGTGGTGTGGTGGAGGGCTCGTTCGAGCCCGCCACGATCTACCGTGACGGCTACGAGAGCGTTCCTCCCGCCCTGAACGAGCTGATCCTGATCGCGCCCGGAGCGGACGCAGCCGCGCTGAAGAAGGCCGCGGAGCGCGGCGTCGTCATCGGCGAAGGGGCGAATCTCGCGCGGCGCCTGGACAACCGGGCGGCCAACGACGTCACCCCGGAGGTCCTCGCCGGCGAGGCCCGGGCCGTCGCCGAGAAGCACGGCCTCCAGGTCGACGTGATCGAGCCCGCCCGCGCGGCCGAGCTCGGCATGGGCATGTTCCTGGCCGTCGGCCGCGGCAGCGACAACCCGCCCCGGATGATCGTCCTGAGGTCGGGCGGTGACGGGGCGAAGGATCCTCTTGGTCGCCGGCTCGCCCTCGTGGGCAAGGGCGTCTGCTTCGACTCGGGCGGCATCAGCATCAAGCCCGCCGACCGGATGGAAGAGATGAAGATGGACAAGACCGGTGCCTGCACCGTGATCGCGGCCATCGCCACCGTGGCCCGGCTCTCGCCGGGACGCCCGCTCATCGCCGTCGCGCCGGCCGTGGAGAACATGCCGGGCGCCCATTCCACGCGCCCGGGCGACGTCGTCAAGGCGATGAACGGCAAGACCGTGGACGTGCTCAACACGGACGCCGAAGGCCGCCTGATCCTCGGCGATGCCATGACGTACGCGGAGCGGAACCTGGGCGCCACGCACATCGTGGACGTCGCGACCCTCACCGGAGCCATCGCCCGCGCCTTCGGCGACCAGGTGACCGGCGCCTTCGGGACACCTCAGGACTTCTACGACACCGTCGCCCGGGCCGGCGAGCGGGCAGGGGAGCGCTACTGGCAGATGCCCATGGTCGAGGAGTATCGCCGCGACCTGGACAGCGTCTACGCCGACTTGACCAACACGGGCTCCGTCGAGGGCGGCGGCATCAAGAGCGCGCTGTTCCTGCGCGAGTTCGTCACCGTGCCGTGGGTTCACCTCGACATCGCCGGTACGGCATATTTCCACAAGAAGACGAGCTACGCCCCTGCCGGAGCCACGGGAGTCTCTCACGCGACCCTGGTGGAGCTCGCCCTCGCCGAACCAGCTCGAACCAGGTCCTAGCCGCTCGGCCGCTCCGCGCTCCACCGCCGGCGTAATCTGTCGGAGCCCGCGCTGAAGGCCGCCGCCCCGCCTCCAAGGAGACCTCCAAGTGCCGTCACTCTCCGGGGACATTACCTGGCTCGCGATTCCGTTCGGGATCGCGGGCCTGATCTGGGGTCTCGCCGCCGATCGGATCTCCGCCCGCTGGCCCGCCCACGAGGACGGGTCGGTGCGCCGCGTGGACTGGCGGACGCCGGTCGTGGCGATCCTCGCCGCGGTCATGCTGGCCATGGTTCCGGTCCGCTTCGGCGATGGGGGAGAGCGCCTGCTCTTCACGGTCTTTTTCGCGGCCTGCGTCTTGCTGCTGGCCACGGACCTGGACCAGCGGCTCATGCCGGACGTGATCACCCTGCCCCTGATCGTGCTGGGTGCCGCGGCCCTGGTCTGGGGCGGCGACACGCTCGTTACGAAGGCCCCCGCCTTGGCCGTTGCGGCCGCAGTCGTGCTCCCATTGGCCATGCTGGCGCTCTCGCTGCCGTTCGGCGAAGGCGCGTTCGGCGGCGGCGACGTCAAGTTCCTGATGGGAGCGGGGCTGATGATCGGCGCCACCCGGCTGATCCTGGGCATGCTGGCCGGGGCGCTTCTGGCCGGAGTGGCTATCGTCGGGCTGCTCATCACCCGGCGCATCACGCTCAAGAGCTACATACCGTTTGGGCCGTTCCTGATCGCGGGAGTCATCTGGGTAACGCTTCTGCCGTCGGCGTCCTGAGCGGTCGGGCCACGTCGGCGGCCCGGGACCGGAGCGGTCTCAGGCGGGCCGGACCGTGTCGCAGGCAGGGCAGAAGTAGACTCGGGCGCCCTCGTGCTCTTCGAAACCGAGGATGCCGGCCAGCGGCGAGCGCTCGCCCTCGGAGCTGACGCGCGAGATGGGGAAGCCGCAGGCGCAGTTCTCGAGGGTGTCGCCGTCTTCGGGCTTGAACAGGGCCTGCTCGGCGGCGAAGTTGCCCATGGCCGTCTTCTTGTCCGCTTCCGCCGACTCGCCCTCGACCGGCGCGTCGAAGATCGCGAGAGCCTGAGATGCCAGCTCCACATTCTCGAACGGGGCTTCCGGCTGCTGCTCCAGGCTCGTCAGAGCCCTGGCCGCGGCGATCCGGTCCCGCCAGTGGGGCGCTTCCTTGAGGGCCGCGGTGAGCGGATCGATGGCGAGCTCGCCCATCTCGACTACCTTGTCCCACTGGCCTCGCGCCGCCCACATCGCGGCCGCCAGCGAGTCCGGAGCCTCGGGCTCCCAGCCCAACCCAACGAGCCCGGCGACGATCTCCGTCCGACCCGGCCCGTCCGCGTTTTCGTACGCCGCCACCAGGATCGGGATGGCATCCGGGCCGCACTCGGCACAGTGTCGCCACTCCCGCAGGGACGCCCAAAACTGGGCGCCGTTGGCGTCGTTGGGGGGTTTCCAGCCGATCTCGGAGAGTCCACGGGCGGCGGTCCGGCGGATCACCGGATCGCGGTCCGACAGGACGGCTTCGAGGGGTCCGGCGACCGCCGGCGTGCCGATCCGGCTCAAGCGCCGGACCACGATCTCTCGAACGTCGTAGTCGTCGTGCCGGATGCCCGTCTCGAGCGACTCGATCGCGGCCGGGCCGCACAGGGCATCGAGGGCGGCCGACGCCGCACGGTCCACGGCGAGGCTCGACCGCCCGGTCGCCTTCTGGCGCACCTGCTCGTGAGCCTGGACGATCACCAGCGGCATGACGGCACGAACGTCGCCGATCGATTGCAGGGCCCGAATGGCCGCCAGGCGAACGCCTTCGTCGGCGTCGTTGACGGTCTTGATGAGCGGCTCGATCGCGTTGGGGTCGCGGATCTTACCGAGCGCGACGGCGGTGGCCCGGCGTGCGTCCTGGTCCGGGTCCGTCATCAGGCGCCGGTAGACGGCCGTGCTGGCGGCGGCCCGAACGTCGGGATCGACGTCCGTCAGCGCACTGACGAGCGGCTCCACGACGCGAAACCCGCCCCGCGCCGAAAGCGCGCCCACCGCGGCTCGCCGGACGCCGGGGTTCTCGTCCTTGAGCAGCGCGACCAGGGGCTCGACGGCGAGCGGATCTCGCAGCGGCGCGAGTGCGTCGGCCGCCGCGATCCGGACCACCGGGTCCTTATAGAACAGGGCCTTGATCAGACCCTGGGTATCCCTCTTGGCCTCCAACTGGGCGATGTTGGGCGGTCCAAAGAGCGGCATATCGAGCGCCTCTTTCCCTCAGCTACTGTCGCGCGGGTGGGTCGGGACGGATATCGAATAGAACGGCGCTGGCCCGTTCGGGGCGCGCGCAGTCATAGGTCACATGTGTGCTCGCAGAGGCTAGCACCGAAACCCGCGCGCAGGGATATGCCCATGGTCCTATATCGCAGGTTTACGAGACGTTTTCGCGAGATTCCAGTCCCGAGAAGACGGCCGTCCCTCGGGGTCTGGTCCGAAATGCGGGCCCACCGGCGAGCACTCGGTGTATGATCCGGACAGCCGGAGTCGTCTCCAGGTAGTGCCCTTCCGAGGGACGGCGTCAAACCGGCGGGCATAAC
>Ga0316624_10000811_pt1 | contig 11459 bp, 10 predicted proteins | sample OWC_Aug_N3_C1_D5_FD_207657 | JGI IMG/M metagenome (GOLD analysis project Ga0316624, IMG submission 207657) | Wetland soil microbial communities from Old Woman Creek delta, Ohio, United States - OWC_Aug_N3_C1_D5_A | ecosystem: Environmental > Terrestrial > Soil > Wetlands | place: USA: Ohio...
GTGCAGGCTTACGAGGCCTGCCCGCGGGCGCCGCATCCCGCTCCACCATCAAGACGTCTCATGATGACGCCCTCACATGAGCGGGATGGGGCTAGGATAATATACTTGGGAATATAGTCAATAGGCTTGTGGAAAATATTCTTGAGGAGCCTCGCCCGGCCCGGCAGCTTGAGGCGATTGTCTCTGAGCCAATAATGCGACATCGGAACCGCCCCAGCCAAAAGATGTGGCAGGGACGTAACACCACTCCAAAGCTCTACGGAGATCCGATGTTTTCGAATGGGTTGAATTTACGCTCGGATGTGCCGGCATTACATTCGCGCTGGGGGCGACGTAGCATATTTTGCGTGAGCGATTCTGCGCGCAACGGCTTCCAGTCGGGGGGACGTCGTGACACCAGGATCGCGGTGGCGACGATGGGCGCCGGTCGGCGCAGGCCTTGCGTTCGCCGCCGCGGTCGTGCTTGCCGTCCTCGCACCAGCCGCGCCCGCGCTGGCGCAATGCGCCGCCACCGGCACCAATCAGACCTGCACCAATCCGGCCGGCACCACGGTGTCGGGCCCCGGCTTCGGGATTTTCGATGCCAACACGCTGACCGTGACCAATTTCGGCACTATCAGTGGTAACGTTGAAGGCATCTTTGCCAACAACACTGCGAACGTCAGCAACTTCGGCACCATTACGGGCTCTAACGTTGGGGGCATCCGCGGCGGCGTCGTCAACGTTAGCAACTCCGGCACCATATCGAGTGTCCGCGGCTTCGGCATCGACGGCAACATCGTCAATGTCACCAACTCGGGTACCGTCTCGGCCCTCACTCTCGGCATCGGCGCCAACATCGCTAACGTCACCAACTCTGGCACCATCACGAGCACGAACTTTGGCATCGTTGCCAACACCGCCAACGTCAAAAACTCCGGCACCATTACCGGCGCTACCGGCATCGCGGGCTTGGCCGCGCTCTCCACGCTGGTCAATTCCGGCACGATCATCGGCACGGGCGGCACCGCGATCGACTTCAGCTTCTCGAATACCGACACGCTGACCTTCCTGCCCGGCACGCGCATTTTCGGGGCGATGCTGCTCGGCTCGGGCGACAGGGTGAACATCAATGCCGGTCGCGATATCGCCTGGCTCTTGACCTTCACGCCGAACGGGTCGTTCACCATCAAGGGCAGCGGCAGCGCGCCGTTCGTCATCAACGGCAACCAGGTGGCGACGCTCGACCCGACCGTGTTTGGCATGACCGACCGCACGCTGGTGGAATTCTCCGGCGCGGTGTCGTCGCTGCTGCAAAGCCGCTTCGACGATCTCGGCTGGCTGCGTGCACTGCCGGGCGGCGGCTACGCATTCGCGCCGCCGGAGGTCAACGGCATCGCCGACTCGGCGAACACCGCGTTCGCCGGCATCCCGGCGATAGCGTACGCCGGCAATCAAGGCATCGGCACGCTGCCGAACGCGGCGGTGTTCGATCCGGTGACGCGCGTCGCGGTGTGGTCGCAGGGATTTGTCGGCTCGCTGTACCAGCCTGAGACCGACACTACGCTGGCCTCGACCAACACGCTCTATGGCGGCGCCATCGGCGTTGACGGTCCGTTCGGTCCGAACCTCAGCCTCGGCGCCTTCGTCGGCGCCGGCAACGGCCACCTCAACGTCGATCTCAATTCGCAGTCGATCGGCACCGACTATGTGTTCGGCGGCGGCTATGGCCGCTTCGACTGGGGTGCGGGCTTCCTCAATTTCGCGCTGTCTACCGGCCGCTCCGCGAACACCTCAACGCGCACCATCGCCGATAACCTCAGCCCCACCGGCTTCGACAGCGCGACCGCAACCTTCGGCGGCTGGTACGTCAGCCCGGAACTGGCCTACGGCGTCCACTTGCCGCTTAACACCACCACGACGCTGACCCCGATCGGCCGCGTGCGCTATCTCGGAGCTTCGCTCGGCGGCTATGCCGAGGCCGGCTCGGGGCAGGCGCTTACCGTGGCGCGCCGCAACCTCGGCGACTTAGAGGAGCGCTTCGAGCTTGATCTGACACACGTCGATCCGGTCGGCTTCGTGCGGACCACGCTGAAGGCCGGCGTGCTCGGGCTGGAGCGGCTGGGTGACACCGACGTGAACGCGGTCCTGCTCGGGCAGACCATCGCGTTCGCGGCGCCCGGGCAGGACGCCACCGCCGGCGTCCTCGCCGGCTTCGCCATCGACTTCCGCGTCACCAATTATCTAAGTCTGTTCGCTGCCGGCGAAGGCACGCTGATGAGCGACCACAGCCGGATCGGCACGCTCAGGGCCGGCCTGCGCATGGCGTATTGATCAAAAACCCGCCCAGATTTGCCAACGAGCCTACGTCCCGTAGCTCTGGATCAGCGAGCCCGCCACCAGGCTCCAGCCGTCCACCAGCACGAAGAAGATCAGCTTGAACGGCAGCGACACCACCACCGGCGGCAGCATCATCATGCCCATCGACATCAAGACGCTAGCCACCACCAGGTCGATGATCAGGAACGGCAGGAACAGCAAGAAGCCGATCTCGAAGGCGCGCTTGAGCTCGGAGATCATGAAGGCCGGCACCAGCACGCGCAGCGACAGATCCTGCGGGTTGGCGGGCGCCGCTTCCTTGGACATATCGACGAACAGCTTCAAGTCCTGCTCGCGCACGTTCTTTTCCATGAAGGCGCGCAAAGGCTGCGAGCCGCGCTCGAAAGCCTGCTCGGCGGTGATCTGATTGGCGACCAGCGGCTTGACGCCGGTGTCGTAGGCCTGCTGCAGCGCCGGGCCCATCACGAAGGCGGTGAGGAAGAGCGAAAGCGAAACGATCACCGCGTTGGGCGGGGCGGTGGCGGTGCCGAGCGCCGTGCGCAGCAGCGAGAGCACCACGACGATGCGCGTGAACGACGTCATCATGACGAGAATGGAGGGCGCCAGCGACAGCACCGTCAGCAGCGCGATCATCTGGATCACGCGCTCGGTGAGCCCGCTGCCTTGCGCGAAATTGATGCTGACGTCCTGCGCGCCGGCGGGCGTTGCCGCCAGCGCCATCGCCGCTGCTACTCCGACCGCCACCGTCACCAGACGAACGCGGCGGTCGGAAAAACCTGTCACGATTTGTCGGGCGGACGGCCGAGCAAGCTGGCCATCTCCTCTTCGAGATTGTCGTAGAGCCTTTTCTCGGGCGCGGTGGGCGCTTCCGGCCTGATCTCCAGCCTGGGTTTGGCCTCGGGCCTGGGCTCGAGCTTCGGCTCGAACTTGCTCTCGAACTTGGGTTCGGGCCGGCTCTCGAACTTCGGCGGCTCAAATTTCGGCGGCTCGAACTTCGGTGGCTCAAACTTGGGCGCTTCGAATTTCGGCGGCTCGAATTTCGGCTCGCGCTTGGGCGGCTCGAATTTGGGCGACTCGAATTTCGGCTCAAGCCGCGGCTTGACGTCGCGCGCGACGGGCGCCGGACGCGGCGGCGCCTTGGGCGGCATCGCCAGCGCATCGGTCACCGGCGGGCGGCTTTCCGCGGCGGGCGCGCGGCGCAGCGCGGCTTCGAGCTGCTGCGCCATTTCGGCGAGGTTATGATCGTCCTGCGGGGGCGCTGCCGGCGGCTCGTGCGGCGCCATTGGCGGCGCGGCGGTGGTGCGCACCGGCTCGCGCTCGCGCAGCGGTGGCGGCGGGGGCTCGACGGGCGCCGCGAGCTTTGAGGAGAGTTCGGCCGCGAGCCCGGTCAGGCTGTCGGCGGGACGCGCGCGCGCGCCCGGCTCGGGCGCCAGCCACGGCTCTTCGGTTGCCGGCGAGCGATAAGCGCGCGGCGGCGGTACCGGCTCGCTCACCGGCGGCTGCGGCGGCGGCGGCCAGGCGCTTTCCACCTGCGGCGCAACTCGCGCGCCAGTATCCGCGGCGACCGCGCCGCGCGCCGGCTCGCGCGCACCGGCGGCGGCCCCGCGCACGATATTGGGCTCGATCACCACGTCGGTCGGACCGCCGATCATCAGCAGATGTTCGATATTGTCGCGGCGGATCAGCACCAGGCGGCGGCGTCCGTCGACGCTCGCCGCATCGATCACCGCCAGCCGCGGCTGGCGGCCGCGCGCCGCGCCACCCAGGCGATTGGCGCCGAAGCGGCGCACCAGCCAGGCCGTCAGCCCGATCAGCGCCAGCACCACCAGAAAGGCGATGAAGAAGCGCGCTGCGAGCGGCATCGCCGTGCCGAACAGGGCATCCATCAATTCAACTCCGTGCTGCGTGCCCCGGCCCACCGGGCGAGAATCGCCCAAATGGTTAACTCGCTGGGCACAATTTGCCGCCTCGAATACTAACAGATCATTAACAAATAAAGACCCTTTTCGCTTCCCGCCATGGGTTCACTCGGCGGAACTGGTTAATCGCTACCGGCGCAGCGCCGGCGCCATCCCTATCGCTTTACCTGCCGTTAACCATACGCCCGGCAAAGTCTGCCTAGTCGGCTTTAAGCCGGGGCGGCGGCTTTGGAAGGGGAGTGCCATGGCCATCAGCGATATTCCGATCCTGTCGATGCTGCGCACCCGGCTGGAATGGGCCCAGGCGCGCCAGCGCGTGCTGGCCGAGAATGTCGCCAATTCCGACACGCCGGGTTTCCGGGCGCGCGACTTAACGCCGCTGAAATTCGAGCCGGCGGGCGAGGGCGCCCCGTCGGCCACCGCTCCGGTCGCGCTGGCGACCACCGAGAGCGGTCACATCGCGGGCCTCGGGCCCGCCCAGTCGGCGTTCCGCAGCCAGAGCGCCGGCCACTACGAGGTGCGGCCGACCGGCAACGCCGTCAACCTCGAGGAAGAGATGATGAAGGTGGCCGGCAACCAGATGGATTTCCAGACGGCGAGCGCGCTTTACAGCCACAGCCTCAACCTCATCAAGATCGCGCTCGGCAAGAAATAAGGAAGCGCAAAATGGACTTCATGAAGACGCTGGCGATCGCCGCCTCCGGCCTGCGCGCACAGGCCGGCCGCATGCGCGTCATCTCGGAGAACATCGCCAACGCGGATTCGACGCCGTCGGCGCCCGGCCAAGATCCCTACCGGCGCAAGGTGCCGGTGTTCCAGAGCGAGTTCGACCGCGCGCTCGGCGTGCAACTGGTCGAGTTGGGCAAGACGGAAACCGACGCGTCGGCCTTCCGCGTCAAATACGAGCCCGGCCATCCCGCCGCCGACGCCAGCGGCAACGTCAAATATCCCAACGTCAATGCGCTGATCGAAATGAGCGACATGCGCGATGCGCAGCGCTCCTACGAAGCCAACATCAACGTGGTCACCGCCACGCGGCGCATGATCCAGCGCACCATCGACATCTTGAAGGCATGACGCGCATGATCCCGAAAAGTGGGAACCGGTTTTCGGAAAAGATCATGCGCAAGCGAAAGGTTTAAGCCATGGCCTCACCGCTCTCCGCCGCCGGCGCCTATGCCGCCGTCGCCCGCCTGACCGCCGGCTCGCCGCTCGCCCAGGTCGCGGCGGTCGATCCCAAGAATAGTTCGAGCTTCTCCTCGGTGCTGCAGGAGGCGATCGGCTCGGTCGAGGCGATGGGCAAGAAGTCCGACGCGCAGGCGACCGCCGCCGCCAACGGCAAGGCCAATATGGTGGACGTGGTCACCGCGGTGTCGGAGACCGAGGTCGCCATCGATGCGGTGGTGGCGGTGCGCGACAAGATCATCGCGGCCTACGAAGACATCATGAAGATGCCGATCTGACCATGACCGGACCGGAAGTTCTCGATATCGCGCGCGAGGCGATCTACACGCTGATCCTGGTCGCCGCGCCGGTGATGCTGGTCGGCCTGGCGGTCGGCGTCGCCATCTCGCTGCTGCAGGCGTTGACGCAGATCCAGGAGATGACCATCGCCTTCGTGCCGAAGATCCTGGCGATCTTCATCGCGCTCTTGATCGCGCTGCCGTTCATGGCCGAGCAGCTGCACGCCGAGATGCTGCGCATCGCCGCCCGCATCGTGTCGGGATGAAAATTGACGTTTCCTTCCTGCCGGCACTCGCCGCCGCCTTCCTGCTCGCTTTCGGGCGCGTCGGCACCATGGTCATGCTGTTGCCCGGCATCGGCGAGCAAAGCATGCCGTCGCGCGTACGGCTCGCCATCGCGCTGGTGCTCACCGCCATCCTGGTGCCGGCGCACGAGAAGGCCTACACGGTCGACCTTACCGCCATCGGCCCGGTGGTGGTGATGCTGGTGCAGGAGATCATCGTCGGCGCGGTGCTGGGCTTAACCGCGCGGCTGGCGATCTCGGCCCTGCAGGTCGCCGGCACCGTGGTGGCGCAGCAAATGGGGCTCGGCTTCATCACCGCCGTCGACCCCACGAGTGCGAACCAGCAGGGCGTGCTGGTCGGGAATTTCCTCAGCATTCTCGGCGTCACGCTGGTGTTCGCCACCGATATGCATCACCTGGTGATCGCGGCGCTCAACGACAGCTACAGCATATTCCGGCCGGGCGAGATGCCGCTCACCGGCGACGTGGCGCAGCACATCACGCAGGTGATCGGCACCGCCTTTCGCATCGGCGTGCAGCTGGCGGCGCCGTTTCTGGCGTTCGGCCTGCTGTTCAATCTCGGGCTCGGCGTGCTGAGCCGGCTGATGCCGCAGATGCAGGTGTTCTTCATCGGCCTGCCGCTGTCGATCCTGCTCGGCCTGCTGCTGCTGCTGCTGGTGATCGGCGCGATGATGGGGACTTTCGTGGGCTATCTCGAAGGCGTGCTCGCCAATCTGACGCCGCACGGCTGACAGCGCATGATCCCGAAAAGTGGGAACCGGTTTTCGGAAAAGATCATGCGCAAGACATAAGGGCGCGCGATGGCCGAAGAACGCGACGAAACCGAAAAAACAGAAGACCCCACGCAAAAGCGCCTGGACGACGCGCTCAAGCGCGGCGACGTGGTCAAGAGCCAGGAGGTCAATACCTGGTTCGTGATCGGCGGCGCCACGCTGGTGTTGATGACGTTTTCAGGCCCCGCCAGCCAGAGCGTCACCGCCTTGATGCGCGGGCTGATTGCCAATTCCTACGATATAAAAGTGGATGGCGCGGCGCTCACCGCGCTGTTTGGCAAGATCGGCATCGAACTGATCGCGGCGCTGGCGGTGCCGTTCGTGCTGCTTCTGTTGGCGGCGGTCGCCGGCAACATGATCCAGCATCGCCTGGTCTGGTCGTTCGAAGCGCTGACGCCCAAGCTGTCGAAGATCTCGCCCGCCGCCGGGCTCAAGCGGCTGTTCTCCAAGCAGGCGCTCGCCAATTTCGCCAAGGGCATCGTCAAGCTGCTGCTGGTCGGCGGCGTGCTGACCGCGCTGATGTGGCCGGATCGCGGGCGCATCATGGCGCTCAGCCGCACCGATCTTGCCGCCGTGCTGCCGGTAACGATGAAGCTCGCGCTCAAGCTGATGGGCGCGGTGGTCGCCATGCTCGCGGTGGTGGCCGCCGCGGACTACCTGTTCCAGTACCGGCAGTGGTTCGAGAAGCAGAAGATGTCGCTCAGGGAAATGAAGGACGAGTTCAAGCAGACCGAAGGCGACCCGGCCATAAAGGGCAAGATGAAGCAGGTGCGCCAGTCGCGCATGCGCAAGCGCATGATCGCGAACGTGCCGAAGGCGGCGGTGGTCATCACCAACCCGACGCACTATTCGGTCGCGCTGCAATACGAGCGCGGCATGGAGGCGCCGGTCTGCGTCGCCAAGGGCGTCGACGCGGTGGCCTTGAAGATCAGGCAGGTCGCCGGCGAACACAATATCCCGATCGTCGAGAACCCGCCGCTGGCGCGCACCCTGCATGCCTCAGTCGAGGTCGATCAGGCCATCCCGCCCGAGCACTACAAAGCGGTGGCGGAAGTGATCGGCTACGTGCTGAGGCTGCGGCGGGCGGTTCGGCGCTGACGCACCAAGGCCGTGTCGTCTCACTTTTTCGAGGACGACGGCTTCTTCCAGATTCCGCGCCTCTGCATCATGGCAACCTGCTTGTCGATCACGTCCTTCTTGTACTCGGCGTGCTTCGGCGGCACTTTTCTCATGTAACGATTCTTCGGATAAATCGGTTTCTCGTAGATGATCTGGGCGAGCTCGCTGCGGATGTCCTTCATCCAGTTGGTCACTTGCGCGGACTCGCGATGATGGCGCAGGGCTTCGATGTTGATGACGCCCGTGACGAATGTCGAACCATTGGTGTCGCGCTGCTTGCCGACGAGCTGGCCACGGTAGTCGACGATCATCGACTGGCCGCCACCGGCGTCGATACCGACCGGGTGGTCGCTGTCCAGATGATAGCTGCCGATATTCGGCGCCACGATATACATGTTGTTTTCGAGCGCGCGGGCGCGATTGGAAATCTCGAAGACGTCGTTTTCGGTGAACGGCGCCGGCATCGAGGCGCGATAGACGACCTCGGCGCCGTTCATGGCGAGCCCGCGCCCGTTCTCCGGATAGTTGCCCTCCATCGCCATCATGATGCCGAGACGGCCGATCTTGGTGTCGGCCACCGGCCAAAACGCGTCGAGCGTTCGGCCGTGCTTTTCGATCCACCAATCATAGATGTCGTGCGGCGAAACCGAGCGTTCGACCGGCAGCAGCGCCGAAATCTTGTAGTGCTGAAGGATGATCTTACCGTCCGGGTCGACGATGAAGCCAATGTTGAAGAACCGGTTCTTCCAATCCTTGTGGCGCGCCTTGGCCTGCGCCATGATGAAGACGTTCCATTGCCGTGCGAGCTTTCCGATCTCGTCGGTCTCCGGCCCTGGAATATCGATGCAGCAGTTGCGCGCGTAGTCGGCGTGATCGACGTCGAGCACTTCGTCGTTGAAGCCCATCAGCGCGCCCTCGGGGATCGCGAGCAGGCGCACCGGAATGTCGAGATTGGACAGCCAGAACGCCGCCTTGGTGAGGCCCTTGAGGTGGTCGATGTTCTGTTTGATTTCCTCGCGCCGCCGAATGCCCCAGAAGCTGGGGATCAGGCCGACGGCGTTGTACGGCTCGATCATGGCGTTGCCCCGATGATGCCCCGATTTCGCGGGCATCGTTTCGCTTTTCCGGCGACCCGGCAAGACCGGCGGGTGATATAAGGCAATATTCTAAAGGTTGGGATAGGGCGGGGCCGGCTCTTGCGCCGGCGGGGCGGCATAAGGCACTCAGACGTCATGGCAGGGCAGGATCCGGCAGCGGAGCAAGCGGAGGCCAACGAAAGCCAGGCGCGGCCGGCTTTCGACCGCAGCCAGAGCGCGCCGCGCAGCGGCTCGATCGGCTTGGTGCTGTTGGTGGCGTTGTTGCTGGTGGCGGCGGGCGCCGGTCTCGTCTATGTCGGGCAAGAGCATGCGGCGAGCTATATCCTGGCGCTGCTGGCGCTGCTCGGCACCATCGGCGTGTTTGCGCTGTTTGCGCTCGCTGCCGGCATCGTGCGGTTCGGCCAGCGCGAGCAGGGTAATCCCGTGCTCAAGGCGGTGGTCGACAATGCCTCCGAGGGCATCGTGGTCACCGACGGCTCGGGCCGCGTGTTCTACGCCAATGCCGGCTATCTCGACCTGATCGGCGCGGCGGGCGACCACGACGTGCGGCCGATCGAGCGGGTGTTCATCGGCGATCCCGAAGTGTCCGAATCGATCTACCGCCTGCTCAAGGCCGCGCGCGAAGGCCGCCGGCTGCAGGAGGAGGTGCGCGTCGCCGGCGGCGCGGGCGCGCGCTGGCTGCGCCTGCGCGTGCGTCCGCTGGGCGCGAGCAAACGCGACGCCCGCCTCTCGGTCTGGTCGATCGCCGACATCACGCGCGAGCGCGAGCGCCAGGAAAACGTGTTCCAGGAATTGCAGCACGCCATCGACTATCTCGATCATGCGCCGGCCGGCTTCTTCTCCGTCGATGCGGCGGGCGACGTCATCTATCTCAACGCGACGCTGGCGGCCTGGCTCGATCATGATCTCGCCCAGGTCGGCGCCGGCTCGCTCAAGCTTGCCGACATCGTCGCCGGCGAGGGGGCGGCCTTGCTCACCACCTTCAGCGCCGCGCCCGGCGACGTGAAGACCGAGGTGCTCGACCTCGACCTGAAGACCCGCGGCGGCAAGCCCGTGCCGGTGCGGCTGTTCCACAAGGTGGCGTTCGGCGCCGACAGCAAGCCGGGCGCCTCGCGCACCCTGGTGCTCAATCGCGCCAAGGACGACGGCAGCGATTCCGCCCGTGCGGCGGAAGTGCGCTTCATGCGCTTCTTCCAGAACACGCCCATGGCCATCGCCACGGTCGACAAGCAGGGCCGCATCGCGCGCAGCAATGCGCGCTTCGCCTCCGCCTTCGAGACGCTGCTCAAGGGCGACGACCGCACGATCTTTGCGGTAGTAGCCGGACGCGACCGCCCGGCGCTGGAGGGGGCCATCGCCAAGGCTGCGGCTGGCCAGGGCGACATCGCGCCGGTCGAAGCCGCGCTCGAAGGGCCGGGCGAGCGCTTCGCCAATTTCTTCGTCTCCGCCGTCGAGGAGGAGGAGCGCGACGGCGAGGCGGCGATCGTCTATGCGCTCGAGACCACCGCGCAGCGCACGCTGGAGAACAGGGTCCAGCAGCAGCAGAAGATGGAATCGGTCGGCCAGCTCGCCGGCGGCATCGCGCACGATTTCAACAACGTGCTCTCCGCCATCATGATGGCGACCGATTTCTTGCTCAACTCCCACAAGCCGACCGACCCCTCGTTCAAGGACATCATCCAGATCAAGCAGAACGCCAACCGCGCCGCCGCCTTGGTGCGGCAGCTGCTGGCGTTCTCGCGCAAGCAGACGCTGCGCCCGCAGGTGCTCGACCTGCGCGAGACGGTCAACGATCTCGCCATGCTGCTCAAGCGGCTGATCGGCGAGAACGTGACGCTGCAGGTGCTGGACGGCCGCGACCTCTGGCCGGTGAAGGTCGATCTCTCGCAATTCGAGCAGGTGATCGTCAATCTGGCTGTCAACGCGCGCGACGCCATGCCGGAGGGCGGCAAGCTCACCGTGCGCACCGCCAATGTGACCGCCGAGGAATGCCGCCAGTTCGGCGCCAAGGGCATGCCGGCGGCCGACTACGTGCTGGTCGAGGTGAGCGACACCGGCACCGGCATTCCGCCCGACATTATCGAAAAGATCTTCGAGCCGTTCTTCTCGACCAAGGAGGTCGGCAAGGGCACCGGCTTGGGGCTGTCGACGGTCTACGGCATCGTCAAGCAGACCGGCGGCTTCATCTACGCCGAATCGCAGTCCGGCCGCACCGTGTTCCGCATCTTCCTGCCGCGCCACGTGCCGGGCGCCGAGGAGATCCTGGCGCAGATCCCCGCCGCCGAGGCGCCGCAGATCGCCGGCGCCCTATCAGCCGCCGAGCAGGTGGCGCGCGCGGCGACCGCCGATCTGACCGGGCAAGGCACCATCCTGCTGGTCGAGGACGAAGAGGGCCTGCGCGCGCTCAATGCGCGCGGCCTATCCTCGCGCGGCTACACCGTGCTGGAGGCCGGCAACGGCGTGG
>Ga0316624_10000814_pt1 | contig 11440 bp, 7 predicted proteins | sample OWC_Aug_N3_C1_D5_FD_207657 | JGI IMG/M metagenome (GOLD analysis project Ga0316624, IMG submission 207657) | Wetland soil microbial communities from Old Woman Creek delta, Ohio, United States - OWC_Aug_N3_C1_D5_A | ecosystem: Environmental > Terrestrial > Soil > Wetlands | place: USA: Ohio...
ATCACCGATGACCCTTTCGTGCCGGGTGGGATGGAGGTCGGGAGCAGTCGGAACAAGCGCCAGCCCGACGGCGAAGAAGCATGCAATATTTCCAGCGATAGCATCTTTCCTTTCGTAGCCCTTGTATGACAGAAGGAAAACGCCGATTGCGCACATACTCCCTACAAATACATCCCGCATCCCGCTGTAATAGTAACTGCTGATGGAATACCGGATCCCGTGGCCATCGATGATCTGTTCACCCAGGGCTAGCACGGAGGGAAGAAAAAAACCAATGAGTCCGATGGCCTTGCGCAGATCCAGATACGATATGGCCAGGGTGTTGCACAATGTGGAATTCCGTTCCATAGAACATCTCTGAACAGTGTTTTCCGTTGCCCCTCATTATTTGCACGAATGAGGTACCTCCAACGGTACTTTCGAAAGTCTAGTCACGGTCCTCCCTGTTCTCAACACAGCAGTGACCACGCCATTTACACCCTGTGCGGTTACCTCTAATGTGTAGTTATGAACAAAGAGAATAACAATTCTGAAAACCCCGGGGCGCCGTCCCAGGGCGAGAGAGTGTTCCATGCGGTAAACCTGACCAAGGTCTATAGGATGGGCGAGGTGGAGGTGCATGCCCTGCGCGGCGTCGACCTGGACCTCTTTCGCGGTGAATTCGTGGTGATGCTCGGGCCGTCCGGCAGCGGCAAGTCCACCCTGCTCAACATTCTGGGCGGACTGGACGTACCCAGCACCGGCCACGTGCACTATCTGGATCACGACCTTTCCGTCTACAACGACGCGTCGCTCACCCGCTATCGGCGCGAACATGTCGGTTTCGTCTTCCAGTTCTACAACCTGATCCCCTCCCTCACTGCACGCGAAAACGTGGCGTTGGTGACCGAGATCGCCCGTGCACCGCTGGCGCCCGAAGAGGCGTTGCGGATGGTGGGGCTCGGCGAACGGCTGGATCATTTCCCGGCACAGCTCTCCGGCGGCGAACAGCAACGCGTAGCCATCGCCCGCGCCATCGCCAAGCGCCCGGAGGTATTGCTGTGCGATGAACCGACCGGCGCCCTGGACGTCACGACCGGCATCGTCGTACTGGAGGCGATCAGCCGCGTCAACCGGGAACTCGGCACGACTACGGTGGTGATCACCCACAACTCCGACATTGCCGCCATTGCCGACCGGGTCATCCATATCAGCGACGGACGCGTGGCCAGCATCGAGCGCAACGTTACAAAACGCGAACCGCGCGAGCTCCATTGGTAATCATGAACGCCCTGGACCACAAGTTGTGGCGTGACCTGTTGCATCTGAAGACGCAGATGACGGCCATCATGCTGGTGATGGCCTGCGGGGTGGTCACCTACATCATGTTCAGCACCACCCACAACTCCTTGCAGCTCAGCCGCAACGACTACTACGACAACTATCGCTTCGCCGATGTCTTTGTCTCGCTGACCCGCGCGCCCCTGTCGGTGGCTGAGCAATTGGCAGAGATCCCTGGTGTCACGGTGGCGGAGCCGCGTGTAGTGGCCTGGGCCTCGGTGGACCTGCCGGATTTTCCCGAAACCATCACCGCCCTGATCACCTCGCTGCCCGATTACGGCCCGCCCCTGCTCAATGCCCTCTATCTGCGCGAAGGACGCAGCGTCAGTGAAGGACGCGACGATGAGGTGGTGGTGGACCAGGCCTTTGCCACCGCTCATCATCTCAAGCTGGGCGACAGGCTGCCGCTCATCATCAAGGGCAAACGGCGTGCGTTGACCATCGTCGGTACCGCCATGTCGCCGGAGCACATCTACCAAATCCGCCCAGGCGCCTATTTTCCCGACGAGCAGCGTTATGCCGTTCTGTGGATGGCACAAACGCCGCTGAGTTATGCCTATGAGATGAAGGGGGCCTTTAACAACGCAGTATTCCGCATCGAAGCGGGCAGCGACGAGAAAGCCATCATCGACCATATCGACAACATCCTCGCACCGTACGGGGGCCTGGGAGCCTATGGCCGCGAGGATCAACTCTCGCACAAATTTCTCAGCGAGGAGTTTGCCCAGCTCAAGACCATTACCCGGATCTTCCCGGTGATCTTTCTCGGTGTGGCCGCCTTCCTGCTCAACATCGTCATCAACCGGCTGATCACCACGCAGCGCGAGCAGGTGGCGACACTCAAGGCGTTCGGCTACAGCAATGCTGCCATCGCCTGGCACTACATCAAGCTGGTGCTGGTGGTGGTTGCCGCGGCGATAGTGGTTGGTGTCGCTGCGGGTCTCTACCTCGGTCATGGCCTCAGCAACATCTACCTCGACTTCTACCGCCTGCCCTACCTGCTCTACCGGCTGGACCCGCGCGTCCTGCTTTACGCCGCACTCTTCACCGCCAGCGCAGCGGTCCTCGGCACCCTCCTGGCGGTTCGCGGCGCCGCCAGGCTGCGCCCCGCCGAAGCGATGCACCCCGAACCGCCGGCTCTCTACCGCGAATCCCTGCTGGAACGGCTCGGCCTCAAGCAGCGCCTATCGCAACCGACGCGCATGATCCTGCGGCACATCGGCCACCGCCCCTTCAAATCTGCATTGACCGTGCTCGGCATTGCGCTCGCCGGCGCCATCACCACCACCGGCCTGTTTCAGAACGACACCGTGGGCTTCATGATGGATGTCCATTACAACCTCTCCTCGCGCGAAGACATGTCGGTCACCTTCACCGACCCCACCTCACGGCGCGCGCTTTACGATCTGCTCAGCCTGCCCGGCGTGCAGTACGGTGAGGTGTTCCGCAATGTGCCCGTGATCCTGCGCCACGAACAGCGCAGCTACCGCACCGCCATCCGTGGCGTCGAACCTGGAGGTCACATCAAACGGCTGCTCGACAGCCGACAACAGCCCATCCCTATCCCCGAGGAGGGTTTGCTGTTGACCGACTATCTGGGCACGAGGTTGGGGGTGCATGCCGGTGACACCGTCACCGTGGAGATCCTGGAGGGTAATCGGCGCGTGGTGCCGGTCAAAGTGGCAGGCCTGGTGAGCGAATACCTGGGATTGTCCGCCTACATGAATCGCTCCGCCCTCAATCATCTGATGTACGAAGGGGCAGCGATCACTGGCACCTATCTGACCGTGGACCAGGCCGCCTTCGCCTCCCTGCATCGCTGGCTCAAGAACACGCCTCGGGTAGCAAGTGTGGTGGAGCGTACGCGGGATATGCGCAATTTCGAGCGCATCATGGAAGAGACGATGCTGTACATCACCTTCATCGCCACCATCTTCTCCTGCATCATCGCCGTGGGCGTGGTTTACAACAGTGCGCGCATCATCCTCATCGAGCGTGGCCGCGAGCTGGCCAGCCTGCGCGTACTCGGTTTCACCCGCGGAGAAATTTCCTACATCCTGCTCGGTGAACTGGCCATCCTCACCGTCGTCTCCCTGCCGCTCGGCCTCTATCTTGGCTATCTCATCTGTGGCTACATTGCCAGCACGCTGCAGAATGACTTATATCGTGTACCGTTGATAATCAATCCCGACACCTATGCGTTTTCCGCTGCGGTGGTCGTGGCAGCAACGGTGATCTCGGCCCTGGTGGTCCGGCGCCAGCTCGATCGACTGGATCTCATCGCCGTTCTGAAAACAAAGGAATAATACCGTTATGCACTGGCGCAGAAACCTTCTTCTAGGCCTCATCGCCGCCGCCATCATCGGCGTCATTGCCTATGGCTTCCGCCCCCAGCCGCGCCCTGTGGATGAGGCACGTGTCAGCATCGGGCCGTTGCAGGTGACGGTGCAGGAAGAAGGCAAGACGCGTGTCATCGATCATTATGTGATTTCGACGCCAGTGGCCGGTTACGTGCCGCGCATCCCCTTCAGAGTCGGTGACATGGTCGGGCGTGCTCAGACACTGGTGCAACTCGAACCGTTACGCGCCGCAGCCCTGGATGTGCGCAGCCGCGCCACCGCCCTGGCACAAGTCGAGGCTGCCAAGGCGGCGCTTCAGGCCGACGAGGAAAACGCCCGTGCCAGCAAGGCGGATGCAGAGCAGGCCCAGATCGAATTGAAGCGGCTCGAAGCGCTGAGCAAGGTGCAGAGCATTTCGGTGAATGACCTGGATCGCGCCCGCACTCGCGCCAATACTGCCACGGCGATGCAGCGCTCGGCGCAGTTTGCAGTTGAAGTCGGCCGTTATGAACTGGAGGCGGCACGCACCGCGTTGAAATACGCCGGTGGCGGCCAGGCCGCCGAACGCATCGCGATCACCACCCCTGTCTCGGGACGCGTGCTCAAGCTCTACCAGCAAAGCGAAGGGGTAGCGAATGCCGGCCAGCCCCTGTTGGAGGTGGGCGACCCCACACAACTGGAGGTGGAGGTGGATGTACTCTCGGCCGATGCGGTACGCCTGGCGCCAGGGATGCGCGTGGTATTCGAACGCTGGGGCGGCAACCCACTGGAAGGAAGGCTGCGTCTGGTCGAGCCGGTCGGCTTTACCAAGATCTCGGCCCTCGGGGTGGAGGAGCAACGCGTCAAGGTGATCGCCGACTTCGCCTCGCCCTATGAAGAATGGAAGCACCTCGGTGACGGTTACCGTGTCGATGCCCGCTTCATCCTGTGGGAACAGGAAAAGGTGCTGCAGATCCCTGCCAGTGCGCTGTTCCGCCATAAAGAGGGATGGTCGGTGTTCGTGGTCGAGGGTGGTAAAGCCCGCCTTCGCATGGTGGAGCCAGGACAGCGCAGCGGCCTGGCCGCACAGATAGTGAAAGGCTTGCAGGAGGGTGAAACCGTCATCACTCACCCCGACGAGAAGATCGAAGATGGGGTGGCGGTAACCTTGCGCTAAAGCTTGTTGTTTAAAACCACTGCCAGCTTTTTCCTCGATTCATCCATCCCAACATATGACGGGATGATGAGTGACACGCCTCGTCATCAGATTGCATCACCCCCAACCTCGCCTACACTGATTCCATCCCCCCTTGCCATGTTGACCGAGGCAAGAGCCAGAATAGCCCAGATACACCCTGGAGCATCTGCGCACCATGCTGAAGATAGCCATCATCATCGGAAGCACCCGGCCAGGGCGCAAGGCGGAAAGTGTCGCTCGCTGGGTATACGACATCGCCAGGAAACGTGCTGATGCAGACTATAAGGTTGTAGACATAGAGGACTACAACCTGCCACTTCTCGATGAAGCCGTGCCCCCCTCCCAGCACCAATACAGTCAGCCACACACCAAGGTCTGGGCCGCGAAGATCGCAACCTTCGATGGATTTGTCTTTGTGACGCCAGAGTACAACCACAGTACCTCGGCGGCACTCAAAAACGCCATCGACTTCCTGTATCAGGAATGGAACAACAAGGCTGCCGGATTTGTGAGTTATGGCAGTGCCGGCGGAACACGCGCAGTGGAACATCTGCGGCATGTCATGGCTGAACTGCAGATAGCCGATGTGCGTGCACAGGTCATGCTCTCTCTGACTACCGATTTTGAAAATTATACGCTCTTCAAACCAGCTTCTAATCATGAGAGACACGTCAATACCATGCTCGATCAGCTTGTTGTCTGGAGCGGTGCAATGAAGAATGTACGAAAAGCGTATCGCGCATGAGACAGTCGAACGCGTTTTATCAGTAACTGACCGCCTCATCACGATTCTGAATAACGATAAAAACTTATTAACTTTTGTACTCAACCTATCACTCTTTGTTTATCACCGCCAGCAGCACCCCACAACATAAAACGCGGGAATTTATTGGGTGCCTATACATGACATATTTGAGTTCATCAAGACATAACTTCATTTTTGTTTATGGACCGTAGTCCGCCCTGGACGATTACGCGCACAGCAAAACAAATGAATTCCATAAGTAATATTTACTATTGACCGAAAAGAGGGATATACCCACCGTGGAAGTACAATCAACTCTGCTACTCTTCTTGTGATGTAACCTCACTCAATCTGCCTACCCATATCATGGAACATAACATACATACACCGTCAAATGAATTCGATTGGAGTTCTTCGAAGTACATACATCGGTATGACATCCGGTCGACTTTATCGAGCTCTAAACACCTGCATACCTTTACGAAGGAAGAACTCTCAAATCTATTAGGCATACGTAGCTCGGATTTGGGAAGGTTACGTCGTACTGGCGTCTTTCAGAGGATTGGCGCTGACAAATACCTGGTGGATTATCACATGGTGGCTTTGCTGCTAAGCAAGCAAGACAAAACGCCATCGCCTATGTCCGCCGTTGGTGTTGATAACAGCTCTCATGGGTCGGATACACATCTGAAAGAGAACAATCTGTATCAAAGCATCAGACATTTTTATCATCATGATTGCAGTCTTCTTGAGAATAGTGTCAACGTCATCAATGTGCCTGACCTTCAGCACGCAACCCTGGCAGCAGGAGTTTTTGTAGATGATGGCTTGCAGATGAACCAAAGGGCTGCCATGTTGAGTTTTGTGCATCCCTCTATTTTGTTTTCGAGATTCGCCGAGGCTGGACTAACGTTCGATAATGCCTTGCAGTCAGAGCAGCTTGTTTATCTATACTACAAGCCTGACGTTGCGCGCAGCATCAACCTGTCTGTGAATTACAATGAACTGTTCGACGAAATTGTACAGCTCTCTGGTGGAGATCTACGGCGACTTGTTCTTTTCAATGTGGATGCACTCATCAATACCAATTCAGAACACCTGGTGCATTCATCTTTGCATCAATTGATCTATGCGGCCAGCCACCATCAGGTCACGTTACTTGGCCTATTCGTTGATTCTGGCCATGCCTCAGCGCTTCTCGACGAGGGGTGTCGCGCCATTTTGCCCGGCTATTTCGTGATGGGTTAATCGTTAACCCGCCTGCCACCATAAAACAGTGAGTGAATGGCATGAATATGAATCCTCAAAGATTGAGGCCACCGAGCCGAACCATACTCATAGCAACCCTCATCTATCTGTCCTTCACATTGCTGGCTGGTCTGGAAGTGATGCCAGCCCTGAACAAGGTGATGGTAACCATCGTCCATGGACTGCTTGCACTGACATTATTTCGTCAAATTCTCCTGTATATTCTTGCTTCACGTGAACGCCCCCCTGCGCGCACAATAAAAGAGGGAGAGTTGCCACTGGTCAGCGTACTCCTTCCTGCCTTTAATGAATCAGCCGTTATCAAAGAATCCCTCCAAAGTTTGATGGAACTACGCTATCCGCATCTGGAAATAATTGTAATCGATGATGGCAGTCTGGATGATACTGCAGAAAAGGCACAGCAAGTAGCTAAAGAAAGTAGTGTTCCTGTCAGGGTAATCTCACAGACCAACGGAGGTAAAGCAGGCGCCTTGAATACTGGGTTTATTCACGCATCAGGCGACTATGTATTGGTTGTTGATGCCGACTCAAGAGTTGAACCGGATTCATTGTTTTTCGGATTACGACACTTTGATGATCCACAGGTTGGCGCTGTGGGCGGTTTTGTGGGTATAGCGAATACAGAAAAATTACTCTGTCGCTTTCAAGAGCTGGAATATCTGATCAGCCTCAACTTTGTTCGTCGGGCATTATCAAAATTGGGACTCGTGACTGTTGTTCCGGGACCAGTCGGACTGTTTCGCAGAGAAGCCATTTTGCAGGTGGGTGGTTATCGGGAAGGTGGCGTGACCTTTGCTGAAGATGCAGATATCACCCTACGGCTTTTGGCCTCCGGGTGGAAGGTCTCTGGCGACCTAAGTATGTCGGCAGATACCGAGGCTCCCGAGAACATTTATGCATTATTGAGACAACGATATCGTTGGAGAAGAGGTATCTATCAAGCTTTCGCCGACAACTTGTACGGCCTTATAACAACTCATGGTCGCGCCGGCATTCCTATTACTCTGTTTATCGCCCTTGATGCATTCGTCCTTGAGGTGATGAATTTCGGTTTTACACTGTTTTTTCTCGCTCACTTTCTCTGGTTCGGAGAAATCGATCTTTTGTTCGGGTGGTATCTCGTCATTATTGCGCTGGACGTACTTACACTATTATTTGTAAGCCGTGGCAGCGGAAATTTCTTGCGCCACTTATTATTGATGTTCATTCAGCGCTTTAGTTATGCATTCCTGCTCCAGGCCTGGAACGTCTTTGCCCTGATAGATGAATGGCGAGCCTCAACAATGAGCTGGGACAAACTTGAACGCCTGGGTCGGTTGGAGACTAAAAAGATATGAATTTCGGGATGATTGCAATCCTTTTGCTGGCAGTACTGATCTTCACTATTACTGTCATTGCACTCATGTTTTATGTCCGTCACTGGGCTTCCAGGCAATCACAGCAGATACCGCTGGCGATAACCGAGGGGCGTTATGTTAAACGTTACATCCCCCCTTCACTACGCCCTCAATATGACAAAAAGATGGCCGCCATCAACCACAAATCACTCATGGGGCCTCGTTGGATTGCCAGAGTGATGAATTTGATCATCATCGGTTCATTTTTGGTTATAGTCGGCGGGGCCTTGGCCATCAATCGATATAAATTGATGGCTCCCATCGATCTGACCGCGAATGAGATCAACAATCTACGACCTGTTGAGGCCAGCTGGTCTATCGAATCCGAATATGGCTTGCCCTCTATGTCATCGCAACTCGAAATGTTGCGTAAACGCGGAGCAGCTCTTGTCATCTCCAATGATGACATGAATCAGGTCATCAATGGCAAACGCATAGCACTAATGGCGGAAAATTATTGGGAAAACTTTTTTGCGCGGTGGAAAGTTCCGTATCGAGTTTGCGATTGGTCAGGACTGTCCGCCTGCATGGAGAGCAGAATCGGCATTATTTTGCCAGGTCAATGGCAATTAAGACAGATTGAACAATCATTAAATGATGGCTCAAGTCTAATACTATACGGCCCCCCATCTTCAGTTTTGACACAACATAAAACGTTAAAGTGGGAAGGACTCTCTTTTGAACCATTCATCAATCAATCCGAACCCCGTTATCTAGCATTGCGAGGCGATCAGGTGCTGACATTGGGGCTGGATGCAGGGTTGATCCTTATTGCCGATCATGCGTTCAAAGGCTACCGAGTATTTTCAGATTTACCCCAGGCGGTTGGGATCAATACAGATAAATCAATGGGAGACATAATGGATACCCGTCTCTATGCCAAACGAGTTGGAAAAGGTCGTCTGGTTTGGATGGATTATGCCCCCGATCAAAACGATGAACCTGCTGAAATCAACGTGCGCAATCTTGAAGCAGTTAATGCCACAGTATTTCGATATTTGTTAGGACAAACCTATTCCAGCTGGGCGACCTGGCCAGAAGGAAAACATTTTGCCGGCACCATCTCTGAGGATTCAGAGGATAAGTTTCCTTACGCGGAAAACGTCGTCGAAATGGTTAATAAACATGGATTTCCTATCACATGGTTTATGTTGTCCAACGAAGCGCAGCTTCACCGTGGTTTGGCACAGCGCATGTCTGATGATGGTGAAATAGCATGTCACGGTGACAACCATTCAGACTTTCCTCTTGGAAACTTGTTTACACAGACCGAACGGATCGCGCGATGTATCAAGGTCGTCTCTACCATCACGGGACATACACCAAGAGGATTCCGACCCCCTGAAGAAAAATACAATGAAGACACCATTAGTGCAGTCGCGAGCAATAACATGGGTTACTACCTCGCAGATGACGACATGGATCGCATGGTACCCGAGATGGTGCGGGAGAATGGCGGGGCAAGGGAGCTCGTATCTCTACCTCGAATGGGCTCAGACGACTTTCTGATGTGGTACACATTGAAACTGGATGGCGAAGAAAGCATTCGACTGGCAGATGATGAACTGACTTGGATTAGTGCTGTGGGAGGCTATCTGCCCTTCAGTTTTCATACCCAGTATATGGGTACCAAGGATCATCTAGATGTAGTAGAGCATTACGGACTACGTTTCCAGCAACCGGACTGTTATTTCGCAACGACTGGCCAGATAGCTGATTGGTGGAGAGTAAGAATGGATTTGATTGAGGGCAAAGCGGTGACCGACGCAGACATGATCAAATACAGACCCGTACTCTTAAAGGTTGACGAACAAGGACAACTGATTCGAGAACAGCCAAAAGCAGTTACTGCCACCAAAGCGACTGATAATACCAAAGGGCTGTCATTAGTCAAACGCACAGAGGAAATTTTCAGTCATGAATAACAAGGAATACGAATCTAAAGAGGTGTCGCTCACCCACCTTAATGAACGCGTACTTATCGTGTCGATAAGCGTCCTGTTTTCTGGTCTGGCCCACGGTGCCACTGATAATGGACCAGGTGAAGATTGCCGTATCCAGTCTATTGGTAATGGACCATCGGTACAGCAAGAGATGATTTGCACACCATTGAGCAATCATTCGTTGGAAACTGCGCAAGGCAAGGCTCCACAGACGGATAATCGAGGCGACGAAGGAGCAAGTGGCACACACGCAGATACACAGTCCGCACCAAGCACCGTTGACGATAACAGTGGCCCAAAGACTATTGATGTACCACGTGACGAACAAGGCAAGGACGTCACAAAGAGCATTGATTCCCCTACTGATGATACAAATAGTAACGCGGCTGGCGACAGTGCGACCTCCGACACTCCCGGGAGTGGACCTTCGAGCAGCCAAGAAACAACGCCCAATAGTTCAATGAACAACCCTGCAGCCAGCGAGGGGGCCACATCCGACAGCTCCAGGAGTGATACCACACCGAATGACGTTACTTCTCCCGAGAGTTCAGAAAACGGCGGAGCAGCCACCGATGGAGCAACCTCAGAGGGTTCAAGCGACGAGAGTCAAGGCAATGCAGAAAATGGCGCCTCGACTCAAGATACGCCAACAACAGACCCTGCTACTAGCACCGATCCCATAAACAACGTGGCGACGGACGGAGCAGCAACCAATACTCCTACAAAAAATCCTCATACTGACGTTTTTAATCTCGGTAAAACTACACCTGAGACTGAAGAGAGTGAAGTTCCCGACGCATCAGACAGAGATTTATTCACCCTGGGAGCTGCGTCCCACAAAACCAGCGACGAGTACCATGCCCACACCTACTCCCTCGCCTATCACAACCGGCGCCGTGAATGGTTCTGGCCCTGGCAAGAAGCCAAGGACAAAAATGGACTCGATTGGGGATTGAACGTAGACCGCACTGAAGGCCATGTCAGATCCACTGATCTAAAAGCGCTTGAGGTAAGGGGGGCTCTCGGAGGTTATATCGGCAATAGTACATACCTGCAGGGACAAGTCGGACGGCACGTATTGAACACTGATCAGGGCGACCGGACGATCACGCCTCATAAAGTGACTGCAATGTTCGGTCTGGATAAAAAATTCAGTGTGCAACTGGAAAACAGCCGGGATTTTATATATACGAGCGGTTCGGTAACGGGTGGCATCACCAAACAGCTGGCTGCCACGAATAATATTGGCT
>Ga0316624_10000815_pt1 | contig 11436 bp, 9 predicted proteins | sample OWC_Aug_N3_C1_D5_FD_207657 | JGI IMG/M metagenome (GOLD analysis project Ga0316624, IMG submission 207657) | Wetland soil microbial communities from Old Woman Creek delta, Ohio, United States - OWC_Aug_N3_C1_D5_A | ecosystem: Environmental > Terrestrial > Soil > Wetlands | place: USA: Ohio...
ACCAGGCTGCGCGCCAGCTGCAGGTCATAGTCCTCGAGGAACACGATGCGGCCGGCGAACTCCTCGCTCATCATGAGCTGGCGGATCTCGCGCAGCACGGACTTGCCCGGCTCGTCCGCCGGGTGCGCCTTGCCGGCGAAGAGCAGCACCATCGGGTGCTCGGGGTCGTTGACGAGGCGCGCCAGGCGCGCGCGGTCACGCATGATCAGCGTCGCACGCTTGTAGGTCGCAAAGCGCCGCGCGAAGCCCAGGGTCAGGATGCCGGGGCGCTGCGGGTCAAGGAAGCGCGTGACGTGCCGCAGCTGCGCGGGGCTCAAGCCCTTGCGCTGGTACTCGCGCTGCAGCCGCTCGCGCACCGAGGCGAGCATGCGGGCCTTCACGTCCTGGGAGGTGGCCCAGTAGCGCTCCTGCGGCACGTGCTCGAGCGCGCGCCAGAACTCCACATCGCGCAGCCGGTCGCGCCACTCGGGCCCGAGCTCCCGGTCGAAGAACTCCATCCAGCGCTGGTGCAGGAAGGTCGGCACGTGCACACCGTTGGTGACCCAGCCGACGGGGTTGTCCTCGGGCCGCACCTCCGGCCACTGGTCGGCACACAGCTTGGCGGACACCGCCCCGTGGATGCGGCTCACGCCGTTCACGTGGCGTGCGCCCCTTAAGGCGAGGCGCGTCATGTTGAAGAGCCCGGGGTCCGCGGGGGCGCGCCCGAGCTCGAGGAAGCGCTCGACCGGGATGCCGAGCTCGCGGATGAAGTCCCCGAAGTGCTGCACGATCAGCTCGGGCCCGAAGGCATCGTGCCCGGCGGCGACCGGGGTGTGCGTGGTGAAGACGCAGTCTGCCGCCACCGCCTCGAGCGCCGCGTCGAAGGCCAGTCCCAGGCCGAGATGCTCGCGCAGCAGCTCCAGGATCAGGAACGCGGCGTGCCCCTCGTTCAGGTGCCACACGGCCGGCTGGATGCCGAGCGCGCGCAGCGCGCGCACGCCGCCGATCCCTAAGATCATCTCCTGGCGCACGCGCGTGGATTCATCGCCCCCGTACAGACGGTGCGTGATGTCGCGGTCGGCGGGGGCGTTCTCCGTGCAGTTCGTGTCCAGGAGGTACACCGCGATGCGCCCGACCTGCGACTTCCACAGGCGCGCTACCACGTCGCGCACGCCGATGCGCACCGTGATCTTGAGCCACTCGCCGCCGGCGAGGCGCACCGGCTCCACCGGCAGGTCGCGCGGGTCGCGCTCGCGATACTCCGCGTGCTGCACGCCGTCGTTGTCGATGGTCTGGGTGAAGTACCCCTGCTCGTAAAGCAGGCCGACGCCGACGAAGTTGGCGCGCTCGTCGCTGGCGGCCTTGCAGTAGTCCCCGGCGAGGACCCCCAGGCCGCCGGAGTAAATCGGCACGCTCTCGTGAAAGCCGTACTCGGCGCAGAAATACGCGACCAGCGGCTCCTCGCCGGTGGGGGCCGCGACGTGCACGTAGGCGTCGAGCGTCTCGAGCGCTTTGTGGTAACGCGCCAGGTACGTCTCGTCACGTGAGCAGCGCTCAAGCGCGCCCTGGCTGACGCAGCGAAGCATCAGGCGCGGGTTGCCGTGGGTCTGCTTCCACAGCTCCGGGTCCAGGTCCTCGAAAAGCGCGCGCGTCGGACGGTGCCAGCTGAAGAAGAGGTTGGCCGCCAGCTCCGTCAGGCGGGACAGGCGCGCCGGGATGACGGGGGTGACTTCGAGGAGCGAGTTTCTCATCAGGGGCTTTCGACTTATTCGCGAGCGTCCGAAAGTCTAGCAGCCTCATGAATGCGCACCGGAATGAGCTTTTCTCGTGCGACGGACCCGTCTCCTGCGGCCCTGCAGGTCTGAACCTCTGGTCTTGATGATTTTTCTATACTGGTTGACAGATAGTATTAGTAAGTCAATAGTATTAGCTTATGGATGATACTCAGGCGCGCAAGTTCCAGAAGGACCTGAATGCCGGTCTGGTGGCGCTCGTGCTCCTGGGCGTGCTCGATCGCAGCACCGAGGATCTGTACGGATACGAGATTGCCAAGCGTCTGCAGAAGGCGAACGAGGGGGAGGCGTTGTTCAAGGAAGGCACCATCTACCCGGTGCTGCGAGCGCTTGCGGCGCAGGGACTGCTCACCAGCCGCGTCGTGCCCTCCTACGCGGGCCCCCCGCGGCGCTACTACCGCATTACCGCCGACGGCCGCGCGATGCTCGTGCAGTGGAGCGCCATCTGGCGCCAGACGCGCGGCTTTGTTGACCGCTTTATTGAAGGAACCGACGCATGAACGCTCCCCGCTCGATCGATGAGTATCTGAAGCAGTTGCGCGGCGCCCTGGAGGGGCAGGATCCGGCGCTCATCCAGGACGCGCTCTACGACGCCGAGGAGTACCTGCGCGCGGAACTTGCCGCGCACCCGGGCAAGTCCGAGGCCGATGTGCTCGAGCTCATCGCCAGTACCTACGGCGCCCCGGAGGAGGTCGCGGCGGCGTACCGGGACACGGAGGTGAAGGTGAAGGCGGCGCTGAAGACGCCCGCGCCCCGCGGGGCGGCCAGTGCCTCGGGCTGGGCGCGCTTCTTCGGCGTGTACCTCGATACGCGCGCCTACACGGCGCTCTTTTATATGCTGCTCGCGCTCGCCACGGGCATCGTGTACTTCACGATCGTCGTCGCGGGGCTGTCGCTCTCGGCCGGCTTGGCCGTCCTCATCATCGGCGTGCCCTTCTTCCTCGCCTTCATCGGCATCACGCGCGTGATCGCGCTCGGGGAGGGGCGCCTGCTCGAGGCCATCACGGGCGAGCGCATGCCCCGGCGTCCGCTGCACCCGGGGCCGGCGGCGAGCTGGTGGACGCGCATCGTGGAGATGCTCAAGGACGCGCGCACCTGGACGACGCTGGCGTACCTGCTCGTCATGCTGCCGCTCGGGATCGCCTACTTCACCGTCGCGGTCACCGGCCTTGCCGTCAGCGCCGCCTTCATCGTCACGCCGCTGGCGATGCTCGCGCAGTACTTCGGCTGGGTGCACCTGAACGTCCGCAGCGACACGGGGACGCTCATCGGCTGGGACGGCAGCACCTGGTGGGCCGAGCACCCGGCGTTCTCCGGCGTGCTGCTCCTGGTCGCGGGCGTCGTGCTGCTCACGCTGCTGCTGCACCTGGCGCGCGGGCTCATCCGCGGACACGCACACCTGGCGAAGTCGCTCCTGGTGGTGCCGGGCGCCTGAGGGCGCGGCCTCGGCCGCGCGGCACGGTAAACTCGCCATCATGCGCTTCGCCCTCACCCTGGCCGGTACGGCCGCGCTGCTCGCCGCCACGCCCCTCAGCCGCGCGGCCCCGCAGGCGGCGGCCGCGCACGGCTGCCTGCCGACGGGCAACGGCTTCCTGCGTGCCCGCATCCGCGGGGCGATGAACCTCGACGTCAACTGGAAGAATGCCGAGATGCAATGCGAGGGCGGCCCGCGCCCCGATGGCAGCGGCCTGCGGGTCGCCTTCGCCGGGCCCAAGCACAGCGACGGCCGGCGCCTGCGCCTGGTGTTCGGCGTCGACTCGGTGCGCGAGGGTCGTGGCGGGCACGCACTGCCCACCAACCTCACCGTGATCTTCGAGGGCGAGGACCGCCTGTTCGCCACGCGCGGCGAGGACCACTGCACGGTGGACGAGCTCAGGCAGGAGCGCGTGGGCGCCCTGGGCGGCGCGGTGCGCGCCTGGCGCATCGTCGCGCGCGGCTTCTGCGTCGCGCCCGCGAGCACGCTCAGCAGCGACGCGCGCATCCTGATCGAGAGCTTTGACTTCGCCGGCACGGCGGTTTTCGACGATGCCCCTGCCCCGCAGCCGCCCGCCCCGGCAGCCGCCGGCCAGACACTCTAGGATCGGCAAGGCCATGACCCGAGCACACCTCATCGCCGCGCTCGCACTGACGCTGCTGGCAGGCGCGGCGGCGCCCCGGCTGCGCGCCCAGGACGCCGTCCTGCCGCTTGATCTGGCGAGCTTCCCGCGCACCGAGCTTACGATCACGCAGGCGCAGCCGACGCGGGTGCACGCCTTCCGGGTGTGGGTGGCCGACACGCCGCAGCGGGCCGAGCAGGGCCTGATGTTCGTGAGCGACCTGCCCGAGAGTGAGGGCATGGTGTTCCCGCTCGAGCTGCCGCGCGTCGAGAACATGTGGATGAAGAACACCTACATCGAGCTCGACATGCTCTTCATTGGCACCAACGGCCGGGTCACCAAGATCATCGAGCGCGCGGTGCCGATGTCGCTGCAGACCTTGAGCTCCGGGGCGCCGGTGGCGGCGGTGCTGGAACTCAAGGGCGGACTGGCCGCGAAGCTCGGACTGAAGGTCGGCGACGCGGTGAGCTGGAAGAAGCCTGCGCCCTAGCGCGCGCGCCCGGCGCTCACGGCAGCGGCGAGGTGTGCAGCGTCGGGGACTTCTTCACGTGCTTGCTCAAGATCTTGTGGCCCACCGGCGCGCCGTAGGCGTTACGGGCCGACTTCGGGTGCGGGGCGAACGAGCTCGGCCTGCTCTTCTTGCCCGCATCCTGCATCCCGGCGCTGGTCGAGCACTGCGGCGCGCGCGCCGCCTCCCCCGGCACCGCCTGCCCCACCCACAGCATCCCGATCCCCGCCAAGGCCCAGGCAATGACCGACCGCATGCGCGTTCCTCCTCGTGAAGATCCGCGTGCAGTGTTACGCACCGGCGGGTGCGGATAAAGGGCCGTACGGCTTATGACAAGCGCCGGCGTGGCAAAGCTGCGCGGCGCGTCTCACTCTTCCTCGGCGCGCGGCCGCCAGGCCTGCGCCAGCTCCTGCTGCCGGCGCGCCGGCACCGGGTCGTAGTGGCTGAGCTCCATGGTGTAGGCACCCTGGCCGCCGGTGAGAGCCTTCAGGCGCGACTGGTACTCGGAGACTTCCGCGAGCGGCACGAAGGCCACGAGCGCCGCGCGCTGACCGGGGAGGGAGTTGTTGCCGTTGATGCGCGCGCGCTTGGTGGCCAGGTCCCCGGTGATGTCCCCGATCGAGCTGGCCGGCGCGGTGATCTCCAGCCGCATGATCGGTTCGAGCACGATCGGGGTCGCCTTCTGCAGGGCATCCAGGAAGGCCTTGCGGCCCGCAGACACGAACGCGACCTCCTTGGAGTCCACCGGGTGGTGCTTGCCGTCGTAGACCGTGACGCGCACGTCCTGGATCGGAAACCCGGCCAGCGCGCCCTCGCTCAGCACCTGGCGCACGCCCTTCTCCACCGCCGGGATGTACTGGCCCGGGATCGCCCCGCCCACCACCTCGTCGATGAACTCGAACCCGTTGCCGCGCCCGAGCGCCTCGATGCGCAGGTAGACCTCGCCGAACTGGCCGGCGCCGCCGGTCTGCTTCTTGTGGCGGCAGTGTCCCGCGGCGGCGCGCGTGATGGTCTCGCGGTAGGGGATGCTCGGCGGGCGCGTCTTCACGTGCACCCCGTAGCGCTCGCCCATGCGCTCCAGCAGCACCCGCAGGTGGAACTCCCCCATGCCGTAGAGCACCGTCTCGTTCACCGCCGCGTGGTGCTCGATGCGCACGCAGGGGTCCTCGGCGGTGAGCTTGTGCAGCGTGTCGGCGAGGCGCTGCTCATCCCCGCGCCGCTGCGGCTCGATGGCGATGCCGAGCATCGGCGGCGGGAAGGCGACGGGCTTCAGGTGGTACTGGTCCTCGTCGTGGGAATCGTGCAGCACCGCATCCAGGTGCAGCTCATCGACCTTGGCGATCGCGCAGATGTCCCCGGGGATGGCGCTGGCGATCTCGCTCGTGTCCTTGCCCAGGAGCCGGAAGAGGTGCGCGATGCGGATGGGCTTGCGGGCATCACCGACGAACAGCTGGCTCCCGGCTCGCACGGTGCCCTGGTGCACGCGCAGCACGCCGAGCTTGCCGACGTACGGGTCGATGCTCACCTTGAAGACGTGCGCGATGACGTGGCGGGCAGGATCCGGGGTCACCGGCACGCGCTCGGCGGCGGCACCCGTGCCCTTGAGGAACGGCGGCGGGTTGCCCTCGGCCGGGTTGGGCATCAGCCGCTCGATCACCTGCAGCAGCTCCGGCACCCCGGCCCCGGCCTCTGCGGATGCGAAACACACCGGAATCAGGTGGCCCTCGCGCAGGGCCTGCTCAAAAGGGTCGTGCAGCTGCTCCGGCGAGAGCTCCTCGCCCTGCTCCAGGTACAGCGCCATCAGCTGCTCGTCGAGCTCGACGACCTGGTCGATGATCTGCGTGTGCGCGGCCTCGACGGAGGAGAAGTCGGCCGCGCGCCCGCGCGGCTGGAAGAAGCAGTCCACCACAGCATCGCCGCCCCCGGCCGGCAGGTTCAGCGGCAGCACCTCGGCGCCGAAGGACTCGCGCAGCTGCGAGAGCACCTGTGCGCAGCGCGCCTCGCGGCTGTCGATCTTGTTGACGATAAGCAGGCGGCACAGCTCGCGCTCGCGGGCAAACTCCATCAGGCGCTGCGTGAGCGTATCCACGCCGCTGACGGCGCTCACCACCACGGCGACCGCCTCGACCGCCTCCAGCACCGAGAGCGCCTTGCCGAGGAAGTCGGCATAGCCGGGCGTGTCGATCACGTTGATGTGCACGCCCTTGTAATCGAAGCTGCAGATCGCAGTGTCGAGCGAGTGCTGCAGGCGCTTCTCCTGCGGGTCGAAGTCCGACACGGTGCTGCCGCGCTGCAGGCTGCCGCGGGCGCGGATCGCGCCGGCCTGCAGCAGGAGGGTTTCGAGGAGCGAGGTCTTGCCCGCCCCCGCCTGGCCGACCAGCGCGATGTTGCGGATGCCTGAAGTCGTGTACCCCATGGCGTATGCTCCCCGCTCAGGATGCACCGGCGCCGCACGAGCATCACCGGCTTGTCGCAAAAGCCTACTCCGGGGAAACCCCCGGGGCTACCGGAAAGCGCCTGCGGCCCCGTTCGAGGAGAGACACCGATGAGCGATCCGACTGGCGACGACGCGCGCGAGCGCCGCAAGCAGCAGAAGATCCAGCATCAGCTCGATGAGGCGCTCGAGGACAGCTTCCCGGCGAGTGACCCGGTCTCCATCGTCACTTCGAGCGCGGAAGAGGACTGGGGCACGGAGGACACGGCCCCGGCCCCGCCACCGCTGGCGCCCGGCAAGCCTTAAGGGACCCGCGCCGTCACGGCGCCGTCACTTCCAGGCCCGAACCGGCCTGATTGACGGTCGTGAGCACGATCGGCCGCCGCCAGATGCGGTGCAGGTAGTCGAGCACCTTGCGGCTGCGCTCAAGATCAAGCCCGCGCCCGTCGACCGTGCTGTCGTGCGTGAGCTCGAGCGTGCCGTCGTTGCGCACGCGGGAGGCTGAGACCACCGGGGCACCGAAGTTGTATTTCGGCGCGAGGATGGCCTCGCGCAGCCCGGCAAGATCGTGCTCGAGCACCTTGACCTGCCCGTCGCTGCGCGCGCTGTAGCGAAACAGGCCCAGTTCGTCGGCCAGCTCGCGCGTGAGGTGATTGCGCACGAAGCCGAAGTCATCGTCCTGCTCCATGATGCGGCGCGCCGCCTCCAGCCCTTGGCTCGCGACGATCTTCTCCCACATCGCAAAGCCCAGGTGATACGGGTTGATGTTGAGCGCGACCTGCGCTTCCGCGGCGATCGGACGCACGACGTCCGAGTGGCACTTGATGGCGTCCACGTACGCCTGCTGCGGCACGAAGTCCGCTTCGCGCAGCAGGCGCGCGTGCCAGTACGATGCCCAGCCCTCGTTCATGATCTGCGTGGCGAACACCGGGTAGAAGTAGAAGGACTCCTCGCGCACCGCGAGGAAGATGTCCCGCTCCCAACTCTCCATCTCCGGCGCGTAGTGCGCCACGAACCACAGCAGGTCGCGCTCCGGGTGCGGCGGCACGGGGGCGCGCTTGCGCGCCTCGGCGCCCGCGGCGGCGCTCGCCGGCTCCAGCGCCGCGAAGCGCCTGCGGAAGGCGTCGTCCACCAGCGCCCTGGGTTCGTCGGCGTACTCCGGATACGGCGGCCGGCGCAGCGCCTGGTCGACGTCGATGTGCTGCTCGAGCGCGAGCGCGGCATCGAGCGCCGCCTCGACGCGCTGCGCGCCGTGGGTCTCGATCGCCTGGCTGATCTGGCGGGCGTGCTGCGCAGCGTGCTCGACGATGCGCTCGCTCACCTGCTCCTGGCAGCGGCGGAACAACAGGTTGTTGCGCGAGAAATCCGCGTGGCCGAGCACGTGCGCGGTGACCAGGATGTTCTCGGCGAGCCCGTTGCTCTCGGCCAGGTAGGCGTGCCCGGGGTTTCCGGGGAAGACCACCTCGAAGAGCCGCGAGTGCCCCATGTGGCGCTGGATCAGCTGGTAGATGTAGCGCACGCCGAAGGACCAGTGCGGCATGCGCACGGGCAGACCGTAGACGGCGATCTCCATCATGAAGCTGTCGGGTACCGCCTCGAAGTCCACCGGGTGGAACCTAAGTCCCGAGCGGGCGGCGAGCTCCTCGATGCGGCGGACGTAGCTTTGCCACTCCCCGCTCATGCGCCGGCCGGCTCCTGGTTGTGCGCGGTGAAGAAGTGCTTCACCGCGCCCCAGACGTCGTCGAAGTCATTGAGCGCGTAGCTGCCGGCGGCGCAGCCGGCGGCGTTGAGCTCGGCAAACAGCCGGCCGGTCTCGGTGTCCAGCTGCCGTGAGACCCCGGAGGAGACCTCCACGTAGCCGGTGTAGCAGGTCTCGGCGGTGATCGCGGCGAGCGCGGCGCGCGCCTCGGCCGCATCACTCACCGCGTTGTCGCCGTCGGACGCGTAAAAGAGGTAGATGTTGCTGCGGCCGGGGTTGTAGCGCGCGTCCATGATCTCGCGCACCTTCAGCAGGCCCGCCGAGGCCACGGTGCCGCCGCTGCCGCTCACCTGGAAGAAGTCCGGCTCGTTGAACTCCCACGCCTCGGTGGTGTGCGCCACGAACACCGTCTCCAGCGAGCGGTACTCGCGCCGCAGTCCCTGCACCACCCAGAAGAAGAAGGTCTTGGCCAGCTTGCGGTCGCGGTCCGACATGCTGCCCGAGACGTCGAGCATGAAGAAGACGACCGCGTGCACGGCAGGCTGGCGACGCCGCGCGAGCTGGCGGAAGCGCAGGTCCTCGTCGGTGAAGGTGGGCGTCGCCCCCGGGGCGCCACGCCGCTTCACGAGCTCCTTGAAGGAGCGGCGGCGGTCCAGCCGCGAGCGCGCCCCGCGCCGGTCCCAGCCCTCGCGCACCCAGTCGCTCTCATCCGAGGGGCCCTGGCGCGCCTTGAGGTTCGGCAGCTGCATCTCCTCCCACAGCCAGTCGACGATGTCGTCGACCTTGAACTCGAGCAGCAGCTGCACGCCGCCGTCCTCGGTGCCGCCGGCGCCCTTCTCGCCCGGCCCCTTATCGCGCGCAGGGTCCGCGAACACGTCCCCGGGCTTGGCCTTGCCCTGGCCGGCGCCCTGCTGCTCCTCGGGGCGCCGCAGGCGGAAGTGGTAGTGCTCGAGCATGCGCACGGGTACGCGCACCGTGCGCGCAGCGTCGTTGATGACGTCCCCGCCGGCGATGATCTCCGGCAGGTTGGCGCGCACGGCCTCGCGCACTTTCTCGTCGTGGCGCAGCCAGTCGCGGGCGCCGCGCGAGAACAGCTCGTACCACTTGCCCGCACCGGGGCTGCCGCCGCGCTTGCCGCCGTCCTCACCCATGGGCGTCGCTCATCACTGCTTTGTGGCCGGGTCCTACTCCTGGGCGAGAAGGGTCGTGACGTAGCTGAGCGCCTCCTTGGCGCTGTGCTCGTCGTAGCCGTACTCGGTCACCAGGCGCTGCTGCACCACCGAGATCTTCTGGCGCGCCTCATCGTCGGGGCGCGCGGTCGAGGTCACGAGGCGCAGCACGTCGCGGCGTTCCTCGAACAGGTACTGCTCGATCGCCTCGCGCATGCGCGCGTGGCTCGCCAGCTTGAACTTCTCGCCGGCCTTGAAGGCCACCATGGCCTTGCGCACCACCTCCTGGCGGAAGGAGAGCTTGCCGGAGTCGGAGACCTTGATCTTTTCCTCCACCGAGCGCAGGAAGCGCTCGTCCGCCGGACGGTTCTCGCCGGTGATCGGATCGGTGACCTGGCGGTGATCGAGCGAGGCCTCGACCTCGTCGAGGTACTTCTCCAGCAGCTGCTGCGCCTCGGCCTCGAAGGAGGCGAACATGGCGCGGTGCACGTCCTCCTTCACCCAGCGGTTGTAGAATTCCTTGCGCGCCGTGACCAGGTGGTCGATCCAGGCCTTCTTCTGCTTCGCATCCATGCGCGCATCGTTCTCGATCGCGTCCTTGAGCGCCAGCAGCAGCTCCATGCTGGTCAGGCTGTGGGTGTTGCCGCGGGTGATCGCATTGGAGATCGCGTTGATGACGAAGCGCGGCGAGACCCCGTTCATGCCCTCCTCGGGCGCTTCCGCGCGCAGGCGCGCCGCCTCGCTCTCGGGCATGCCCTCGACCGCCTCGCCCGCGTACAGGCGCAGCTTCTTCGCCAGGTCCAGTCCCTCGCGCTCCGGCTTCACCAGGCGCGTGAGGATGCTGAACACGGAGGCGAGATTGAGCACGTGCGGGTCCAGGTGCACGTTGCGGAAGGCCGGCGCCCCGGAGACGAGCTTCTGGTAGATGCGCGACTCGTCGCGGTAGGACAGCGCATAGGGGATCTTGATGATCACCATGCGGTCCAGCAGCGCCTCGTTCTCCTTCTCCTGCAGGAACTTGTGGAACTCGGCGAGGTTGGTGTGCGCCAGTATCGTCTCGTCGAGGTGGATCAGCGGGAAGCGCGACACTTTGACGTTCTTCTCCTGCGTCAGGGTCAGCAGCAGATAGAGGAACTCGCGCTTGACCTTGAGGATCTCGATCATCTCGAGCACGCCGCGGCTGGCCGCGTACACGGCGCCTGACCAGGACCAGGCGCGCGGGTCGCCCTCGTCGCCGATCTGCGCGACCTTGGCCAGATCCACCGAGCCTACGAGGTCGGCGATGTCCGCGGTGGTGGGGTCGTGCGGCGCATACGTGCCGATGCCGACGCGCGAGGCCTCGTTGAGGAATACCCGCTCGACCGGCACGCGCACGAAGTCCCCCTCGAACTCGCGCTCGACAAAGTCGCGCGCCCAGGGCGACAGCTCCCCCTGGATGTGCACGCCGTAGCGCTCGCGGAACTCCGCCCTGAGGCTCGTCGGGATGAGGTTGAGGGGGTTCTCGCGCAGCGGCGAGCCGCGGATCGCGTACAGCGCGCCCTCGTCCGTGCGGCTGTACTCCTCGAGCCCGCGCTTCAGCAGGATCGCGAGCGTCGACTTGCCGCCCGAGGGCGGCCCCAAGAGCAGCAGCAGGCGCCGCCCGACATCGGAGCCCGCGGCCGCGGCCTTGAAGTAGTCCACCACCCGCGACAGCGGCTCGTCGATGCCGAACAGCTCGCGCTTGAACAGCTCGCGGGCGCGCTGGTTCTCACTGACCTC
>Ga0316624_10000816_pt1 | contig 11430 bp, 9 predicted proteins | sample OWC_Aug_N3_C1_D5_FD_207657 | JGI IMG/M metagenome (GOLD analysis project Ga0316624, IMG submission 207657) | Wetland soil microbial communities from Old Woman Creek delta, Ohio, United States - OWC_Aug_N3_C1_D5_A | ecosystem: Environmental > Terrestrial > Soil > Wetlands | place: USA: Ohio...
GCCACCTGGAGCTACGCCAACTACCTGAAAAAATACAAGCGCTGGCTGCAAAGCTGCGAGGACCTCGGCGGCCGCTGGGGGCAGGAGAGCGACCGGCTGGTGGTGACCGAGGTCAGCGGCCCGTCCAACATCGCCCTCGGCCAGGCCCAGTTCATGAAGCCGGCCGGCTGCTTCCAGGTCGAAGCGGCCGGGCCGTGCCGGCTGCGGGTCGTTTTCCGCAACAGCACGCTCGAGGGCAGCGCCAACGGCCGCATCGCCACCCTGACGAACGTGGTCCAGGGCAACACCGTGGCCGCATCGCTCTCGCTGGTGAAGATCTCCGGGCGCGCTTGCCTCAAGGTGATCCTGCGCTCCACCGCCGCCGGCGCCCGCATCACGCGCGAGGGCATCCTGCGCAAGTTATAAAAAAAGGAATGGGAGGGGAGAATGAAATTTAAAACCTTGATGGCCATCAAGGCCGTCGTCTGCCTGGGCTTCGGGCCCGGGCCGGCTCACCCTGCCCGCAGGCCTTTTTATTCCGGCGCGACCTGCCGGGCGAGCCAGACGTAGCCGTATTCCTCCCAGACGCGCTTGCCCTGGCGGTGGCTGCCCTTCTGCTGGAACTCGGCGACGTGGATGCTTCCCGGGCCCCGGCGGACGATCCCGGCCCCCTCGATGAACGGTGACCAGCAGGGGAAGCTGGCCTCGGTCTTCACCTTGTTGACCTCGTATTCCGCGACGAGGGTGTTGTCGGGCTGCCCGCCCATCCGGGTGAAATTCAGCACGTCATCCAGCGTGACCAGGAAGGCGTCCGCCTCCTTCCCCTCGCTGTTTTTATAGGAGCCCGGGCGGACCGTTCCCGTGAACTTGAAATGCCGGACCTCGGGGCCGTTCTTCAGGTGGGGGGCGTCGTACTGGATCTTGGTCACCCCCTTGACGTCGGTCGCCTCTTCGCCGGCTTTCTTCGCCGTGTCGCCCAGGGCCCCCTCCACGCCGACCCCGGGGACCTGCGCCAGCCCCATCAGCGCGTGCACCCCGGCGACGAGGTCATCCAGTCCGGAGGTGTTTTTTTCCAGGTCGTACTCGATGCTCCCCTCGCCCTCGATCCTGCCGGCCTTGTCGACATGGAAGACGAATTCGGCCTTGTGCTTGACGGTGAGCACCAGCAGCCCGTGCTTGTCCCGGAAGCGCACCTCCTCGCCCGCCCCGTGCCCGGACCAGGTCCCGGCGAACTGGCTGAGGTCGCCCTCTCCCTGCGCGAAATGAAGATTTGCCGCCAGAATAAGAGCGGATAAAACAAGGACCGGGATCCAACCTGAGGAAATTCTTTTCTTCGTCATGCTGAAATTGTAAAAGCATTTCATTCAATGTGCAACTTCCCCCCAGTCAGGCCCGGTTGCAATTGCAAACAATATCGGGTAGAGTCGGAGTACATGCTGAAGCCCGCGCTGAATATCGCTTTTGTCGGCAATTATTGCCCGCGCCTGTGCGGCATCGCCACGTTCACCACCGATCTCTGCGAAGCGGTCGCCGGGCAGCTGGGGCAGCGGTCGAACGTCTTCGCCATCGCCGTCAACGACACGGACCAGGGATACGCGTATCCCGGCCGGGTGGAATTCACCATCCAGAAGAACCAGCAGGCCGATTATTACGAGGCGGCCAATTTCATCAACGCCAGCAACGCCGACGTGGCCTGCGTCCAGCACGAGTACGGGATCTACGGCGGCTGGGACGGCATTTACATCCTCTCGCTGGTCTCCAGCCTCAGCGTGCCGGTGGTGGTGGTGCTGCACACGGTGCTCAAGACCCCCACCCCCAACCAGAAAAAGATCATCCAGGAGATGGCCCAGCGCGCCAGCCGGCTGGTCGTGATGAGCGAGCTGGCCGTGACCCTGCTGCAGGAGGTCTACGCCGTGCCGGCCGGGAAGATCATGAAGCTCTATCACGGCACGCCCGATTTTTCCTCGCTGGACAACCGCCGCTACAAAAAGCGCTTCCAGGTCGAGGGAAACCAGACGCTGCTGACCTTCGGCCTGCTCAGCCCCAACAAGGGGATCGAGACGGTCATCCGCGCCCTCCCCGGGCTGGTCGGGGAATTCCCCAAATTGATCTACGTGGTGCTGGGGAAAACCCACCCCAATGTCCGCAAGGAATACGGCGAGAAATACCGGACCGGCCTGGTGGCGCTGGTCGACCAGCTGGGGCTGCAGGAGCACGTGATCTTTGACGACCGCTTTGTCAGCCTGGAGGAACTCTGCGCCTGGCTGCTGGCGGCGGACATCTATATCACCCCCTATTTGAACGAAGCGCAGATCGTCAGCGGCACCCTGTCCTACGCGGTCGGCGCCGGCACGGCCATCATCTCCACCCCGTACTGGTATGCCCGGGAGCTGCTCGCCGAGGACCGGGGGCTGCTGGTCGGCTTTGCCGACTCCGCGGCGCTGGCCGCCGCCCTGCGCGACCTGCTGGCGGACAAGGCCAAGCTGAAGTCGCTGCGCGCCAAGACCTATCAATTCGGGCGGCAGATGCGCTGGGAGATCGTCGCCGGGAAGTACCTGGAGCTGTTCCAGCACACGGCAACGGCCGCGGCCAAGAGGTCGATGATCCTCAAGACTCCCGCCCTGCTGCTGCGCGAGCCGCCGTTCGACCTGGCGCACCTGAAGCGTTTGACCGATGACACGGGGCTGGTCCAGCATGCCAAGTACATCGTCCCCGACCGCCATAGCGGCTATTGCCTGGACGACAACTCCCGGGCGCTGATGCTGTGCGCCTGGGCGTATTCCCTCCTGCGCGACGAGGACGCCAAGAAGCTGATCTCCACGTATTTCAGCTTTACCCACTTCATGCAGAACCCGGACGGGCGCTTCCGGAATTTCATGGACTACCAGCGCCACTTCATGGACGAGGCCGGCTCCGACGATTCGTGCGGCCGGGCACTCTGGGCGCTCGGCTATATCATCTGGCGCCCCCCGCGCGACGCCTATCGCTCCCTGGCCTTCGAATGCTTCCAGAAGGCGCTGCCCCACGTGCGCGGATTGAATTTGCGCGGCAAGTCCCTGGCCATGCTGGGCCTGGCCGCCTACCTGCGCTGCTACCAGGGGGACGAGAGCGTCGCAGGGCTGTTGCGCGAATGCGCCGATTATCTCCTGGATTTGTACGGGAAAGTGGCCAGCGACGATTGGCGCTGGTTCGAGGACATCATCTGCTACGACAACGGCATCATGCCCATGGCCCTGTTTCAAACCTATGCCCTTCTCCATGACGACAAGTATCTGCAGGCCGCCAGGGAGACGCTGGAGTTCCTGGAAAAGGACCTTTCCCGTGACGGCCGCCTCTCCATCGTCGGCAGCAACGGCTGGCATAAAAGGGGCGGGCCCAGGGCGCAGTATGACCAGCAGCCCATTGACGCGGCGGCGATGGTCCTGGCCTACCAGTCGGCGTACTGGGTCACCCAGGACAAGGAATACTTGAAGAAGATGCGGCTGGCCTTCGGCTGGTTCCTCGGCGAGAACGACATGGGCATGTCCCTCTACGACCACGAGACCAAGGGTTGCGCCGACGGCCTGCTGCCGGAGGGGGTCAGCCTGAACCAGGGGGGAGAAAGCACGGTTTCCTTCCTCATGGCGCTGCTGGCCATGATCGAGGAGTATGAGATCGCCGGCGCGGTCTAGAACCTAAAAAATTATCTTTGTTTTTTACGCAGTTAATTCTTTTCTAAGGTTCTTATCCCCCCTTGCAGGGGACGTCGCAGCTCTGCGGGGCTAGCGCTGGCCGGCAAGCTTTTCGAGCAGTTCGTTCAGCGGGATGCTGGCCACGTGCGACTCGGAATCGGAGATGGCATAAGGGACGATCAATTCGCCGTTGAGGATGATGGAGCCGCAGCTGTACACCACGTTCGGCACGTAGCCTTCCCGCTCCTCTTCCCGCGGCGCCAGCAGCGGCAGCTGCAGCCGCCCGATGATCTTCGCGGGATCCTTCAGGTCCAGGAGCGAAACGCCGATGCAGTATTTGCGCATCGGCCCCACGCCGTGCGTCAGCAGCAGCCACCCCTTCCCGGTCTCCAGCGGCGAGCCGCAATTGCCGATCTGGACCAGCTCCCAGGGATTCTCCGGCGCTTCGATCCTGGTCCCTTCATGCCAGAAATGGATGTTCGGGGAATAGCTCAAATAGAGATTTTCCCCGTCGCTGCGCGTGATCATGGCATACTGCCCGTTGATCCGGCGCGGGAAGAGGGCCATGCCCTTGTTGCGCGCCATGGGCCCGTTGAGGGTCGAGATCTTGAAACGGTGGAAATCCGTCGTCTCGATCAGCTGCGGCAGTATCTCCCGGCCGTTGTACGCCGTGTAGGTCGCATAGTAGGTGACGCTGCCGTCGGCATCGACGAAACGGACGAAGCGCGCGTCCTCCACGCCGTTGCTTTCGTTCTGCGACAGGGGGAAAATGACCCTTTCCGAGATCAGCTCCCCGTGCGGGAAAAAGACCTCGTAGTTTGATTCCGTCAGCCACTTGATATGGACGACGGCCTCATCCATCTCGCCGGCGGCAAAGGCGCCGGCGGCGCGGACGGCGGCGATCGCCTGCTCCATCTCCTCCGGCGCAAAGCGGACCGGCAGTTGCTGGAAGACCGCCTTGGCCGCCTCGCTGAGCTGGCCCATCTCCTCCAGCTTGGCCTGGAAAAGCCCCCGGTCGTAGGTCGCGTTCAGGACGACCTCGGGCGTGCCCAGGAACGGACTGACCGACTCCAGGAAGATCGAATTGTCCCTGTCGACCAGGGCGCTGCGGAAAACGATCGAGGAGATATGCCCTTCGCCGGTGGCGCGGAAGCTGAAGATCACGCGCGTCTGCCCCTTCTGCAGGTTGTTCTGCTTGGGATAGATGACGATCGAGGGATTGAAGAGGGCGGCGGACTCGATGGAGTATTCCATGGTAAAGCAGGAGCCGAGCAGGAGCTTTCTCTCCGCGGACAGCGCCTCCGGCTCGGGGATGCGGGCGCTGATCTTCTGGAAATTCCTCATCAGGACGGAATGAAGGTCCTTGTGGCGGTGGGCGAAGTCCTTCAGCGTCTGCTTGAGCAGGGACTTGACCCGGGCCTCGTCCAGCGCCAGGACGCGGCGGATGATATTGGCGACGTGGGCCTCCGTGGCGGGGCGGAAAGGGCGGGTAATGACCCGGCGCGGGTCCGGGCGGATGTTCTTCAGGGTCTTGTTCGTGATGCGCTTGAACAGGCGCGAAATGATCACCGGGTCGGGGAGCGCCGGTCTGCCCAGCTGCTCATGGGCGATCAAAACCTCGGGTCGGACGGACAGGGATGGCTTCTTATCAAGGCGGCTTTTCGGTTTTTTAGCCATGGTCCTGCCATACTATTCTTTATGCGCTGTAAAAGCAATGAGCCGCGACGAAGCGCCCAGGACCAGGGCCGCCGGCCGTATCCGTTGCTTACCTGACCGCCGCCAGGATGTAGCGCTCGACCAGGTCGAACGGCGATAGCCGCGCGTTGACGACGTAGTTGCCGCAGTTGAACACGATGATCATGTCGAGGTCGGGGATGATGAACATGTACTGGTCGCCCCAGCCGGCGGCAAAAAAGCACTTGTGCGACGTGCCCCGGGCCGTGAAGCTCCTGATCCACCACAGGTAGCCGTAGGCGTGGGCCATGGAATACCCGGAGGGGACGACGCGCTCCTGCTGCGAACTGGCGATCCAGTCGGCGGCAACGATCTGCTTCCCCTGCCAGGCACCTCCGCGAAGGTACAGCTGTCCGATCTTGGCCAGCTCCCTGGCCCTGAGGAACAGGCCGCCCGAGGCGAAGGTGTCGCCGCTGGCCAAGGCGTGCCAGACGCCGCCCTGGGTGTTCAGCGGATCGAACAGCTCCTGGTTGGCGAAGTCGAGGAAGCCCATCCCCGCCGCCTTGCCCACGATCGCGGCCAGGACGTTGGTGGTGCCGCTGTTGTAGAAGAAGCGCTCGCCCGGAGCCGATGTCAGGGGCTTGGCCAGGACGAAGCGGATGGGATCGTCCGCCGTGAGCATCTGGGTGATGTCGTTGCGCGGGTCGGTGTAGGGATAGGTGTTCTCGTCGAAATCCAGCCCGCTGGTCATGGTGAGCAGGTGGCGCAGGGCGATGTTCGCCTTTGCGCCCGTGAGGATGCCGGCGTACTCGGGATAATATGCAAGCACCCGCCTGTCCAGGTCCGGCAGGAGTCCCTCCCTGACGGCGATGCCGGCGACCACCGAGGTGACGCTCTTGGACACCGAGGCCATGAAGTGGTCGGTCTCCCGGCTGTACTCCATCCAGGCGCCGTCGCTTCCCGGCTGGCTCCAAACGAACGCATATCCCGGGAGGTACTCCTCGAAGACCAGCCTGCCGTCCTTCATGACCAGGATGTCATGGATGCGGTGCATCTCCGTGCCGTTGATGCGGTCCATCATCTCCCGGATCGGGCCGGGGTCCATGCCCACGCTTTCGAGCGAGGCCGTCTCCAGGCCGTCGTTCAGCGCCGGCGGCTGCGTATACTGGTAGTCGTAGTCCGCGACCCGGTCGCATGCCGCCAGCAGCAGGACGGCAAAGCCGGCGATCAGAACGGTTTTTTTCATGGTCCGCTCCCCCGGACGTTTACATTCTCAGGCAATGAAGACGTTTGCGGGGCTGATGGCTACCCGGCCCCCAAAAATAAAATATATTTTCACCGCGCCCCGGATCCGGGTCACTTCTTCTCGGACATCGCCTTCAGGATCTCCCCGCCGAACTCGAGGCACTTGGCCTTGTTTGTGTTGTCGTAATTCTCGAACGGCCGGTTGATGCTTTTATAGTACCCTTCGAGGCCCTTGAAGTCCTCGGGAGAAAGAAGCTCCTTCTTCATCCAGCCGCTGAAAACCCTCGTCAGCAGGGGCTTGGCCTGGCATTTCCCGGCGAACATCTCCAGGTATCCGCCGGCCTGGTCGGGTGGGGCGCCGCAGACGACGAAAAGGGCGAGGAGCTTGTTCTTCACCTCCTCCCCCCTCTTCTCCAGGAAGGCCGCCATGTCCGCTTGCAGCTGGCCGCCGTAGATACCCGAGCCGAGGATCACTTTTTCATAGCCGCCGAGGTCCCCCGCATCCTTCGCGGATACGACCGCCGCCTTCACCGCCATCCCCTCGGCCATCCCCTCGGCGATCCACTCGGCCGTCTGCGCGGTGCTGCCATAGCGCGAGCCATAAATGATCACCACGCTCTTCTGCCCCGCCTCCGGCGCCGGCGCGGCCAATGCGGAAAGCCCGCCGATCAAGGCAACAAACAATCCGATCGAAATGATCTTCATCCGTTTCCTCCTTGAGCTCAATGGATTTCCCCTGCCATTCCGGGAAAACCCCCTTCCTCTACGCCTGCATTTTGAGGATAAACAGTTGAAATGTCAACGGCTCATTGCCCGGGTGACGGCGATGGATCGTGAAAACAGCACGTGGCCGCGATCAGAAGCGGATGCGGCCCGCGGCGATGCAGGTGAGGACAACGGCGCCGGCGACGAGCATGACGGCGTAGAAGACGGCCTCGCCCGCCGGCAGGCGCTGCCGGCGCTCGCGGTGGACGCGAAGGCGGAAGGCGAAGCCGCTGGCGTAGACCACCACCGCCGCTGCGGTGTACCTGGCCATGGAGGCGAACATCCAGGCGAACAGGACGATGCTCAGCGCCGCGTAGACCACCGGCGCCGTTTTGCCGTCCCTCCGGGCCTGGCGCGCGCCCAGCAGGGCCGACAGCACATAGGGGACCAGGGCGCAGATCACGGAGATGCTGATGGCGCCGAAATACAGGTTCTGCAGCAGGGGGGCGTTGCCGCGGGCGGCGATGTCCGCCGAGCGCGAGAAAAGGAAGAGCAGGGCCAGGAGAAGCTGGCTGACGGCCGCGGTCACGGCCAGCGAGAACACCGGCGTGGCCCTGGCGTTGGTGCGGGCGAAGGCGCGTGGAAAGGCGCCGTCCCTGACCGCGGCGCTGTAGGGGGTCTCCGCCGTCAGCAGCAGCCAGGCCAGGAGCGCGCCAAGGACCGACAAAAGGAAGCCGATATTCAGGAAATGGCCGCCGAAGCCGCCCAGGACGGCCCCCAGGACCGCGCCGAGCGGGCTCGGGGCATTGATGATGTCGCGCGCCGGCGCCACCCCCAGGGTGAGGGTCGAGACCGAGACGTAGAGGACGAGCGTGAGGAAAAAGCCGGCCAGCCCGGCCCGGCCGACGTCGCGGGCGTGCCGCGCCTTGCTCGAGATGACCACGCCGCTCTCGATCCCCATGAAGGCGAAGACCATGACGCCGAAGCTGCCGCCGAGCTGCCGCCAGAAGCCGGCCGTGGCGCCGGTCCCCTTGAGGGTCGCGGAGAAGGGGTCGCCCACGAGCGCCGGCTTGAAGAGGAATGCCGCCAGCAGCGCCACGAAGACCAGCGGCAGCAGCTTGAGCAGGGTGATGGCCAGGTTGGCCGCGCCGGCCGTGCGGATGCCGGCCCGGATCAGCGCGGCATAGCCCCAGAGCAGGGCGCTGGCCAGGGCGAACGCCGCCCACTTGTTGCGGGCCAGGAACGGCAGGTAGAGGCCGAGGATCTTGGCGATGGCGAAGAAGAAGGCCAGGTTGGTGAACAGGGCGCTCCACCAATAGCCGTAGGCCGAGTTGAAGCCCGTGAACTCGCCCGCCACCTCGCGGGCATAGCTGTAGATCCCGCCCTCGAGCTCGGGGCGGCGGACGGCCAGGTACTGGAAGATCTTGGCCAGGGAAAACATGCCGATGCCGGTGATGGCCCAGGCCACGGCGATCCATCCGGGATTGGCCACGCGGCCGAGGTCGGCCGGGGCGTTGAATATCCCGGCGCCCACGATCGATCCCACCACCACGGCCAAGAGCGGCAGGAACCCGAGCACCCGCGTATCCGTCTTTTCCATTTTGCCGTCCGTCCCCCGGCGGTGATTCGTCCCCGGCCGGGAAAAGTCCATTCTAGCCGCCGGCGCCGCCGCATGCAAGGCTTACTGAAGCGATCGCCATGCCGCCGCTGAGGCGGTTCCTTTTTTTCCCCTTTTTCCGGCTCGCGCCGGCGAGCCCGCGGCCGGGATGCCTGTTGACATTGCCGGCGAGCGGGTTCAGAATAGAGGCAGGGACGTATCATTCCCCCATCATTCGTTGCCAGGAGGAAGAGATGAAATCAATGCGGATAGGGCTCACCTTGTGTTTCCTTTGCGCGTGGCGGCCGGCTCCGGCGCAGGAGCAGCAGATGGATATGGAAGCCATGATGCGCTGGAGCAGCGCCGACATCGTCCGCTACCATATTGTGGGCGTCTACCAGGCCCAAACCAACGTCATCGGCGACCCGAACTGGAGCGGCTACGCCGACGTGACCGACCGGGTCGTGATCGACCTGAAATGGAAACTCACGGAGTCCAAGCTGGTGGGAGAGCCGGTTGTCCGCAACGAGAAATCCGCGGTCGCGAACCTGCGCAACCCCGAGCCGAAGTGCCGGCCGCCGGTGCTCAACGGCGAGTATGAGCACTGGGACCTTCTGGCAGTCAAGGACGGCCTGGGCGGAGCGCTCGCGCTGCAGGTGCAAACCACCTACCCCGCGGCGGACGTGGCGCAATTCTGCACCGGCAAGAACAAGGCCGTGCCGGGCCGCGTCAAGAAACAGCCCGAGGAGCTGGTCGTGCCGTCGCCGGTGATGTTCGCCATGCCGCTGCCCGATTCGGACGACCTGCGCGTCTCCAAGGACAAGAAATCCCTGATCCACAAGAAGGGCGGCTGGACCTGGACTTTCACGCCCAGCCTCGAGCCAGCGAAATAACAGCGGGAAAAAGTCGGAAAAAAATTATCTCTAGGGAGTTTTCCTACTCGGCTTTTTTCCTGATGGGGACGACGCCGGCCAGCTCCCCGATCACGTTGACCAGCTCCGAGCCCAGGGGGACGACGATCTTGGCGTTGTCCTTCAGGGACACCTCGAGGGTCTGCAGCTTTCTCAGGAGCTGGGCGTTGCCGACGAAATACTGGTTGGCCGCCTCGTTCACCAGCTTGATGGCCTGGGCCTCGCCCTCGGCCGCCAGGATGTGCGCCTGCCGGATTCCTTCCGCCTTCTTGATCTCCGCCCGTTTCTGGCCGTCGGCCGCCGTCTCGGTGGCCGTGGCGAAATCGATGGCCGCGATCTTTTCGTTCTCCGCCTTGACCACCTTGTTCATGGTCTCCTGGACGTCCTTGGGCGGGTCGATCTCCTTCAGCTCGGTGCGCACGATGTCGATGCCCCAGCTCGCCGTCTCCGTGCTCAGCGTCTTGAGCAGCTCGGAGTTGATCTTGCTGCGCTCGGAGTTGGCGGACTTCAGCGTCATGGTGCCGATGATGTTGCGCAGGGTCGTCCGGGCCATGTTGACGATCTGGTACTGGTAGTTGTTGACGTTGTACTGGGACCGCTTCACGCTCTCCTCGTCGGGCTTGACCTTGAAATAGACCTGGGCGTCCACCCGCGCGTTCAGGTTGTCGTTGGTGATGATCTCCTGGGGCAGGGCGTCGACCATCTGCTCGGTGGTGTTCACCTGGAACATGCGGTCAATCCCCGGGAAGACCCAATTGAAGCCGGAGTGGGCGAAGCGCCGGTATTTCCCCAGCCTCTCGACCAGGCCCCGGTGGGTGGGGCGGACGATCCTGATTCCGGAAAAAAACAAGATGACAATAATGCCGATAATAATGAGTATCAAGCCCATGGAACTGCTGTCATTCATTTTGCTGCCCTCCCTTTGTCATGAATCGGCTTATAAACGATCGGGCAAAAAAAGTCAAATCACCATGGTTCTCCCCTGCGCCTCGTCACCCTGCGCCCGCGTTAGCCGACGTTCCCGGGTCAATTCTGCTTGCGGAAAACCACTCCGTTGTCCCAGCGGATGGCCGTCGCCCGGCCGTCGGCGCCGACCTCGACGGTCCCGTGGGCCGTGCCGCTGCCCATGCGGCCCGTCCAGGAGGCGTTGACGCTGCGGCCGCTGATCGTGCCGCTGCCCCGCTCGGCGGCCTGCGGCGCTTCCCAGGTGAACTGGCTGCCCTGCTGGGAGATCCGGTAGTTGAAGTCGCGGCTGCTCCGCCAGGCGCCGCTGATGTCCACCGGTGCCGCCTGGGAGGACGGCTGCTGGGGGGGTGGCTGAGGCTGCGGTTGGGGCGGCCGGGGCGGTTGCGGCTGGGGCGGCGGCTGTGGTTTCGGAGGCACTGGCGGTTGTGGCTCCTGTGGCCGGGATTCCGGAGGGGTGGGTGGTTGCGGCTGGGGCTCCGGGGGGGGCGGCAACTCGATTTCGCGCACCTGGGGCTCGGGCGGAGGCGGCGGCTCCATCTCCCCGGGTTGCGACTCGCCCGTCGGCCCGGGCTCCCGCTTTTCCCCCTCAGGCATTTCCAGCGGCGTCAATTGGACATCGTCAAAGGCGATCCCCTCCCCCTCGCGGCAGCCGAAGGCGATATTGCCGGGGGGCAGCGGCTCG
>Ga0316624_10000817_pt1 | contig 11429 bp, 7 predicted proteins | sample OWC_Aug_N3_C1_D5_FD_207657 | JGI IMG/M metagenome (GOLD analysis project Ga0316624, IMG submission 207657) | Wetland soil microbial communities from Old Woman Creek delta, Ohio, United States - OWC_Aug_N3_C1_D5_A | ecosystem: Environmental > Terrestrial > Soil > Wetlands | place: USA: Ohio...
AGCCGCCCGATGCGGTGGTCTATCCGCAATCGACCGAGGACGTACAGCAGATCGTGCGCATCTGCGCGGCCCACGGCGTGCCGATCATCCCGTTCGGCGTCGGCACCTCGCTCGAGGGCCACGTCAATGCGCCGCTCGGCGGCGTGTCGATCGACTTCCGCGATATGAACAAGGTGCTGGCCGTGCACGCCGAGGACCTCGACTGCGTGATCGAGCCCGGCATCACGCGCAAGGCGCTCAACGAGCACCTGCGCGACCGCGGCGTGTTCTTCTCGATCGATCCCGGCGCCGACGCTTCGCTCGGCGGCATGGCGGCCAGCCGCGCTTCCGGCACCAATGCCGTGCGCTACGGCACCATGAAGGACAACGTGATCGCGCTCAAAGTCGTGCTGGCGAACGGCGAGGTGATGGATACTGCGCGGCGGGCGAAGAAGACCTCGGCCGGCTACGACCTGACACGCCTCATGGTCGGCTCGGAGGGCACGCTCGGCGTCATTACCCGGCTCACGCTCAAGCTGTCCGGCATCCCGGAGGCGATTTCCGGCGGCGTTTGCCCGTTCCCCTCGGTGGAGGCCGCCTGCAACGCCACTATCCACACCATCCAAGCCGGCATTCCAGTGGCGCGCATCGAATTGCTCGACGCGCTGCAGGTCAAGGCGGTCAACATGCATTCCAAGCTCGGCCTGCCGGAGACCCCGATGCTGTTCCTCGAGTTTCACGGCACCGAGGCGTCGGTCGCCGAGCAGTCCAAGCGCTTTGGCGAGATCGCCGGTGAGTTCGGCGGCGGGCCGTTCACCTGGGCGACGCGGCCGGAGGAGCGCACCAGGCTGTGGGAGGCGCGTCACCACGCCGCGCTGTCGAATATCGCGTTGCGCCCGGGCGCGCAGATCGTGGCGACCGACGTTTGCGTGCCGATCTCGCGGCTGGCCGAGTGCGTTACCGAGACGCAGGCCGATATCGCCGAGAGCCGCCTGCTGGCGCCGATCGTCGGCCATGTCGGCGACGGCAATTTCCATTTGACCTTGCTGATCGACATGGACGACGCCGACGAGGTCAAGCGCGCCAAGGCCCTGGCGCAGCGGCTGGTCGAGCGGGCGCTGGCCATGGATGGAACCTGCACCGGCGAACACGGGGTGGGGCAGGGCAAGATGCAATATCTGCTGGCCGAGCACGGACCGGCGGCGCTGGCGGCCATGGCAGCCATCAAGCGCGCGCTCGACCCGCAAAACATCATGAATCCGGGCAAGATCGTCGCGCTCGACTGAGAGCGCCGCCGGCCGGCGGCAGAACCGGCACAGCGCTGGCCCGGCGCCGCAGGCGACATATATTTGCCGACAAAGGCGGGCAAAAATCGCTTAGATTTATCGCGTTGCGCGCGTGCGCGGGCTGCCCGCGATAAAGACGGCGCCGGAGTTGTCGTTGCAAACCACCCTGCTCGGATTGGCAATAGCGATCATCGTGGCGCTGGTGGCGGCGCTGGTTGGTCCGCTCATGATCGATTGGGGCGGCTATCGCGCGCTGTTCGAGCGGGAGGCCACCCGGCTGGTCGGCGTCGACGTCCATGTCGCCGGGCCGATCGACGCGCGCCTGTTGCCGACGCCGCAGCTCACGCTGCACGAGGTCGAGGTCGGGAGCGGCGGCGACAAGATCCGCGCCCGCTCGTTCGGCGTCGAATTCGCGCTCGGCTCGTTGATGCGCGGCGAGTGGAAGGCGTCCGAGTTGCGCCTGATCGGGCCGCAGCTGAACCTCGGGCTCGACGCTTCGGGCCGCCTGCAGACGCCCAAGCTGACGTTCGGCTTTGATTCCGACGCGCTCACCATCGACCGCCTGAATATTCAGGACGGCACGCTGATCCTCAGCGACGCTGCCAATGGCGGCAAGGTCACGCTCGACAAGCTCTGGTTCAACGGCGATGCGCGCTCGCTGCTCGGTCCGTTCCGGGGTGAGGGCGCCGCCACCATTGGCGGCGAGCTCTATCCGTTTCGGCTGGCCGCCGGCCGCTACACCGACGACGGCAAACTCACGCTTCGGGTCAGTGTCGATCCGGTCAACCACCCGCTCAGCATCCGGGCCGACGGCGCACTGACGCTCGCCGCCGGCGGGCCGCGCTTCGACGGCAGCATGGACCTGACCCGCCCGGTCGGCATCGCCGCCGGCATCAAGACCAATCTGAGCCAGCCCTGGCACGTCAGCGGCAAGGTCAAGGTAACCGCCGCCTCCGCGCTGATGCAGGATTTCGAATTCCAGTACGGCTCCGAGGACAAGGGCGTCAGGCTCACCGGCGACGCCGATTTCAAGTTCGGCAAGCGCCCGCGCTTTACCGGCGTGCTGTCGGGCCGGCAGATCGATCTCGACCGCGCGCTCGCCGGCGACGACGGCACGCGGCCGCCGCCCGCCGCCGCCATCCGCAAGATCGCGGAATTGGCCGGCGGCGCCTTCCGCCCCGCCATTCCGATCCAAATCGGCATCGGCATCGACCAGGTCACGCTCGGCGGCAACGCCGTGCAAAATCTGCGCGGCGACATCAGCACCGAGGCGCAAGGGTGGAACCTCGACCGCTTCGAATTCCGCGCGCCCGGCTTCACCCAGGTACGGCTGAGCGGCCGCCTCGCCGTGGAGGATGAGCGCGTCGCCTTCACCGGCCCGGCCGAGCTCAAGACCAACAATCCGAAGGCGCTGACCGCGTGGCTGGAGGGTCGCGCACCGGCCGATAAGGGCGAGTTGCGGCCCATGAGCCTGCGCGGCGATCTCACGCTCGCCACCGACAAGATCGCGGTCGATCGCCTGGCCGCCAAGTTCGACCGCAAGAGCGTGACCGGCCGCTTCGCTTATTTCTTTGGAGCCGGCAGCCGTCCGGCCCGGCTCGATGCCGCGCTGCAGGCCCCCGAGCTCGATATCGACGCTGCGCTTGGCTTCGGCAAGGCGCTGCTGGCCGGCTCCGCCATCGCGCGGCCGCACGACATGACGATCGCCGCCGATATCGGCCAGGCCACCGTCGCCGGCTTTACGGCGCGCGACTTGAGCGCGCGGCTGAAAGTGGACGCCGGCGGCTTGCAAATCGACCGACTGTCGGTCGCCGATCTCGGCGGCGCCGGATTTTCGGCAAGCGGCCGCATCGTCACCGAGCCGTCGCCGCAAGGCAGCGTGCAGGTCGACTTGAATGCGCCCGACATGGCGCCGGTCGTGGCGCTGCTCGCACGCTTTGCGCCGCAGACCGCGCTCGCGCTCGGTCGCGGCGCGCCGGCCATGGCGCCGGCCAAGCTGCATGCAAGCCTCACCGTTCATGATGCCACGCCCGCGACAAAGGCCACGCTCGCCGTCGACGGCAGCTTGGGGAAGGTCCAGCTCGCGCTCAACGGCGAAACCGACCTGGTTTCTTTCAAGCCCGGCGACGTGTGGCTCGCCGGCAAGTTCAGCAGCGCCGACGGCAAGCTGTTGGTGACCATGCTCGGGCTCGATCGGGTGGTGGCGGTGGACCTTGGCCCGGGCGCGCTGAGCTTTGAGGCCAGCGGACCGCTGCGCGGGGATCTGAAAGTCGACGGCAAGCTGAGCGCCGGCGGTCTGGAAGTAAATGCCAGCGGCACCGCCAGCCCAATGGCGGACAATCCCGCCGCCGTGCTGCGCGCCGCGATCGTGCACGCCGATCTCGCGCCGTTGCGCCCGGCGGGAGGCGGCCAGTCCGCGCTGCCGGTTACCTTCTCGAGCCGCATCGCGCTTGCCGGCGAGGAACTGTCGCTCAGCGATATCGACGCCAATGTTGCCGGCGCGAGCTTGCGCGGAAAGCTCAACCTCACGCTGGCGAAGGCCCATCGCGTGCAAGGCGAGATCGAGGCCGACCATGTCGACGGCGCCGCGCTCGTTGCGGCGGCGATCGGCATGCGGGGCGCGCCCGCGGGCAAGGGTGCGGGTTGGACTTGGTCGGACGCGCCATTCGGAAACAGCATTTTCGGCGACTACACGGGAAGCATCGCGTTCAAGACGCGGCGCGTCGACGTGTTGCCGCAACTCACCGGGCGCGAATTCAACGCGACGCTCAGCCTCGCGCAGAATGCGTTCTCATTCGACGACGTGGCCGGCGATCTGGCCGGCGGCCGTCTCACCGGCCGGCTGTCGTTTCATGCCGCGCAAGACGGCTTGACCGTGCGGGCCAAGCTCGCGCTCGCCGGCGCCGACATTAATGCATTGCTGTCTTCGGGCGCGCGGCCGCCGATCACCGGCACGCTCGCGCTTTCCGGCGAGGCCGAAGGCACCGGGCTCAGCCCGGTTGCGCTGATCGGCTCGCTGCACGGCTCGGGCAAGTTCGCGCTCACCGACGCGCAATTCGCCGGTCTCGATCCGCGCGCCTTCGATGCGGTCACCCATGCGGTCGACCGCGGCCTGGCGATCGATACGGGGCGCATCTCCGACGTGGTCAGCAAGGCGCTGCAGAGCGGCCGGCTCTCCGTCAAGCACGCGCAAGGCACGTTTGCCCTCAGCGCCGGGGAGGTGCGGGTAGCCAAGTTCAGCGCCGATAGTGACGCGGCGAAACTGGCGCTCGAGGGCGTTCTCGATCTCACCGGCGGTTCGCTCGATGCGCGGCTGGTGCTGTCGGGATCGGGAGATTCCGCGGGCGCGCGGCCCGACATCTTCATGGCATTGAAAGGACCCATCACGGCGCCAGAGCGCAGCATCGATGTTTCGGCGCTGACCGGCTGGCTCACCTTGCGGGCGGTCGAGAACCAGGCCAAGCAATTGCGCGAGATCGAGCGGGAGCGGGCGGGGCGGCCCCTGGCGAGCCCTCAGCCGGCGCGGCCCAACAGCGCCGCCAGACCAGCGCCCAAGAGCGAAGCATCGCCAACGCACGCCGCGCCAATCGGCGCTACGCCGCCGCCTGGTCCGAAGAAGAATGCAGCTGCGGCCGCGCCGCTGTCGTCGACGCACAAGCCGAAGCTTGCGCCCGTGCGCCAACGCGCGCCTACTTTGCCGCCGCCGGTTGTAATAGGTCCGCTGCCCGCGCCACCCGGTGCGACCAGGCCGGAAGCCTCAGCTGTCGGCCCGCAGCGCTGACGGGGCTGTGCGCGCTGCCGTCTCGCGGGATCGTGCGCGGGGTTGGCCGCTCTGCACCCGATAATGGTCGAGCACGAACAGACGGATCGCGGACGACAGATTGCCGTTATGGCGATCGGTGTCGATCGTCGCCACCATGTCGGAGAGCGTCAGCTCCCGTTCGGTCGCGATCTCCTTCAGACCTTGCCAGAACGCGTCTTCGAGACTCACACTCGTCTTGTGGCCGGCAATCACGATCGAACGTTTGACAACCGGAGAGTTGTTCATCGGCCGTCTCCTTCTTCGATCCGGTGCCGATCGAGATCCCGAACGGCTTTCGTCTGCCGCGCCGCGTCGAGCTTGCGCAGCCGTTTGGGCTGGCCGTGGACGAGGCGATTGGCCTCGGCACGCTGGTCATCCTGGCGCTGCTTGGCGCGCTTGCGGGCCGTGCGAAGATTGACCAATTCAGCCATTCCGAATCTCGACGGTAACCCGATAACGAGGCAACCTATTCATCTCTCGCCGCCAAATGCGCCGCCATGATGTTTGAAAAGTGGGCGCGGCAAATTCGGCGAAGCTATCCACAGCCATGTCAATCTGCGGCGGGGGTCCGGACAAGGCAATACACTGTTAGTTGATCGCAATATTCGCTAAATGATTATTGCATGCCAAAGGCGGGAGCTGTCAGTATAGTGCGACAGTATTGTCGAGTTATAAAACGTATCTTTGCGCGCTATGGAATATTCGCTGATATAACTATTCAGCCAGCCACAATGAGGCTGCTCGCTTCATGGCGCATTGTGAAATTCACCTTCGGGCCCGGTAGCACCCTACCTTGGCTTTCGACACAGACGGCAATCATAACTTCCGGCTATTGTTCGATGCCGGCCAATACTATCGCGGTCGCACCATCTTTTCCGGCCGCACCCAGCGGTCGAACTCGGCTCCGCTGACGAAGCCGAGGCGCACCGCTTCCTCGCGCAGCGTCGTGCCGTTGGCGTGCGCCGCCTTGGCCACTTGCGCGGCCTTGTCGTAGCCGATGTGCGGCGACAGCGCCGTCACCAGCATCAGCGAGCGCTCCATCAATTCGCGGATGCGCGGCTCGTTGGCCTTGATGCCGACGACGCTATTGTCGGTGAACGACTGCGCGGCGTCTGCGAGCAAGCGGATTGACTGCATCATGCCATAGGCCAGCACCGGCTTGTACACGTTGAGCTCGAAATGGCCCTGGCTGCCGGCGACGGTGATCGTCGTCTGGTTGCCGAAGACCTGCGCGCAGACCATGGTGAGCGCCTCGCTCTGCGTCGGATTGGTCTTGCCCGGCATGATGGACGAGCCGAGCTCGTTCGACGGCAGGATCAATTCGCCAAGGCCCGAGCGCGGGCCGGAGCCGAGCAGGCGGATATCGTTGGCGATTTTGAACAGTGCCACAGCCGCCGCATTGATCGCGCCGTGCACGAACACATAGGCGTCGTGGGCGGCCATGTGCTCGAATTTGTTGGGCGCCGAGACGAACGGGATTTTGGTCAACTTGGCGATGCGCCGCGCGAAGGCCTCGGCGAATTGCGGCTTGGAATTGAGCCCCGTGCCGACCGCGGTGCCGCCCTGCGCTAGGGGATAAAGCTCGCGCTGCGCCAGCGCGAGGCGGGCGATTGAGGATTTTACCTGGGCGGCATAGCCGGAAAATTCCTGGCCCAAGGTGATCGGCGTTGCGTCCATCAGATGGGTGCGCCCGATCTTGACGATCTTGCCGAATTCCCTGGCCTTCTTGTCAAGCGCAGCCTGCAACCCCTTGAGCGCCGGCAGCAGACGGTCGCGGATGGCAATGGCGGCCGCGATGTGCATGGCGGTGGGGATCGAATCGTTCGACGACTGGCTCATATTGACGTGATCGTTGGGATGCACCGGGGATTTCGCCCCGAGCTCGCCGCCGAGCGCGACATTGGCGGCGTTGGCGATCACCTCGTTGACGTTCATGTTCGACTGGGTGCCGGAGCCGGTCTGCCACACCAGCAGCGGGAATTGCTCGTCCAATTTGCCGTCGGCGATGTCCTGCGCGGCCGCAACGATCGCCTGCGCGCGTTTGCGGTCGAGCGAGCCCAGATCGCGGTTGACCTCGGCTGCCGCCCGCTTGATCAGGCCGAGCGCGCGCGTGATCTCGATCGGCATGCGCTCCGAGCCGATGCGGAAATTGTGCAGCGAGCGCTCGGTCTGCGCGCCCCACAGTCTATCGGCGGGAATGTCGAGCGGCCCGAAGGCATCGCTTTCGACGCGGGTCTTGCCGCGGACTGTGCGCGGCTTTCGCATCTACTTCTTGCGGAAACGGTCGAGGCGCACGACTTCGCCGCCGCCGGAGGGCTTGTCGGGCGCCGGTTCCGGCGCCGCGGCGGCCGGCTGCTTTTCGGCCGGGGGCGGAGGCGCCGCCGCTGCGGGCGGCGGGGCTGGGGCCGGGCGCAGCTTCTTGCCGGCCGCCTTGTCCTGCGTCAGCGCCGGCGTAGGTTGCGCCGCCTCGCCCTCGGTCACCTCCTCGAACTGCAGGCCGAACTGCACCGAGGGGTCGAAAAAGCCGGTGATGGCCTCGAGCGGCACAGTGAGCTTTTCCGGGGTGCCCCCGAACGACAGGCCGACCTCGAAACCGGCGTCGCTCACGGTCAGATCCCAGAACTGGTGCTGCAGGATGATGGTCATTTCCTCCGGATATTGCGCGCGCAGCCGGTCGGAAATGCGCACGCCCTCGGCCTTGGTGTCGAAGGAAATGTAGAAATGGTGTTCGCCCGGCAGGCCCTTCTTGGCCGCGTCGGCGAGCACGTCGCGCACCACGCCGCGCAGCGCCTGCTGGGTCAGGAGGTCGTAGCGGATATGGTCGGCCATGGCTCTAAAAGCGGGTTCGAAATCGCCGGGATGCTAGCGCGGCTGGCGGCGAAATCCATCCCTCAGCGGCCGCAAGGCCGCATTGTCATAAAGGACATACACGGAATTGGGCGGGCGCGAAGGGAAGTGGAGGCTTCTGTTGCCAGGTGCCTCCGAACCCCGCCTAACCGCTGCTAAGACGGCTAGGACTTGTAGGCTTGGTTAGTCGAGCTGCTTACGCAGCCAGAGCAACCGGAGCATAGTTGTCGTTGGCAACTATGAATTAGGCCCGATAACGGCGGTACCATGCCGAGCAAAAGTCCGTCCTTTACGCCCTCGTCGATCCTATTTCGGCCCCGCCGAAACCCGCTTCATGACCGAAGGTCAGGTTTTGGTGGAGCCGCCGGGTACTGCCCCCGGGTCCGAAAGGTTTATTACGACGGCCGTTTATCGCCATAGCCGGGTTGCCCCGGCAGGGATGAATATAAGGGCTCGGTCTTAAGGAATAAAGACCGGGCGGGCCGGCGGCGGCGACCTTGTTCCACGTGGAACATATTCCTAGGATGCCTGATTCATTGAGTCGGCGCATGCGGGGCGCGCATGACGCGCCGTTCATGGTCGTAGAATCGCGAATCGTCGGCGCTGACGATGCCCGAGCATCGCCGCGCAAGGCCATGCTCGGCGCCGGCAAAGCGGCGATGTTGGACGATATGCGCGCGGCGCAGGGCATGAGCCGGTTATTCCCGGCCATGTCGTGTTCGCGGACCAATAACCGACCAAACCGACCTTGGCAGCTCCGATCCGCTGCTTGACTTTCCCCGCCGCGCGGCTCAACTTTTATGCGTCGGGCCGATCGCAGTCGCCCGGCCTTTCCAAGGCATCTCGCCCAAGCACTGCACTTTGCCCGACACGTCGGGCGAGGGGCTTTTGGCGAATGCGCGTGCCATCCAATGTTTTCCTGCTTTATGCGGCACGCGGCGTGCGCGGCTTCGGCGACGGCTTCGCCACCATCATCCTGCCGGCTTATCTGACCGCGCTCGGCTACGACCCGATTGAGATCGGCATTGTGCTGACCGCCTCGCTGCTCGGCACGGCGCTGTTCACGCTCGCCGTCGGCGCCATCGCGCCGCGCCACGACCTGCGCACGCTGATGCTGGCCGGCGCGGCGCTCATGACGCTGACCGGCCTGGCATTCCCGAGCTTCGCGCACATCGCCTTCGTCGTGGTCGTGGCCTTCGTCGGCACCATCAATCCATCGACCGGCGATCTCGGCGTGCTGGTGCCGCTCGAGCACGCCATGCTGGCGCGCGGCGTTGCCGACCAGGAGCGAACGCGCGCCTTCGCGCGCTACAGCCTGATCGGCGCGCTGTCGATGGCGGCCGGCACCTTGGCGGCGGCGGCGCCGGACTTCTTGACGGGTGCCGGCATCGGCAAGCTCCTCGCCTTCAAGCTGATGTTCTACGCCTATGCCTTGCTCGGCGTCGTGAGCGCGCTGCTCTACCGGCGGCTGCCGCATGCCCGCGCGGCCGAAACGCCGCACGCGCCGCTCGGCCCCTCGCGCGGCATCGTCTACAGACTGGCCGCGCTGTTCAGCCTCGACGCGTTTGCCGGCGGCTTCGTCGTGCAGTCGCTGATGGCCTTATGGCTGTTCCAGCGCTTCAACCTCTCGATCTCGGCGGCGAGCGTGTTTTTCTTCTGGTCGAGCACGCTCGCCGCGTTCTCCTATCCGGTGGCCGCGCGGCTGGCGCGCCGCATCGGGCTCGTCAACACCATGGTATTCACGCATATCCCGTCCAGCCTGTTCCTCATCCTGGCGGCGTTCTCGTCCAATCTTTACGTCACGCTCGCGCTGCTGCTGCTGCGCTCCGCGCTGTCGCAGATGGATGTGCCGACGCGCACCTCCTATGTGATGGCGGTGGTGACGCCGGCCGAACGCGCGACCGCCGCCAGCGTGACCGCGGTGCCGCGCAGCCTGGCGTCGGCGGTCAGTCCGAGCCTTGCCGGCGTTCTGTTGAGCTCGGCCTTGCCGGGCCTGCCGCTGATCGTGTGCGGCGCGCTCAAGATCGTCTACGACCTCGCTTTGCTCTACTCGTTCCGCCACATCAAGCCGCCGGAAGAAGCGCCGACGTCGCCGGCGAAAGAACACGCGTCGTAGAACGTGAACGTGCGGCGAACTCTGAGTACTCCCCTCCCCCTTGTGGGGAGGGGTTGGGGGTGGGGGTGGTCGTGAACCGGAACGCCGACCCCCTCCCTAACCCTCCCCCACAAGGGGGAAGGGAACACGCTGAGTGTGCCGTTCGCATTGAAATCGACTGACCGACCCGATTTTCGAAAACGCCAGAGGAGAACCGACATGAAATGGATCACACGCGAGCATGTGAAAGTCGACCGCGTCGCCTGTCCGTGGCTGATCAAAAAATTCGTCGACAAGGACGCGGAATTTATCTTCGCGCCGGCCGACAAGGTCATGGACGAGGCCAAACGCCTCGGCGCTACTCCCTACGACGTGAAGGGCGTCGAGCTCGGCCATCACGGCATGGAGTGCTCATTCGAGGCGATCCTGAAGAAATACGCGCTCACGGAGAATCGCGCGCTCGTTCTGTTGGGCAGAATCGTCAACGGCGCCGACACCGACAACACGCTGTACCGGCAGCCGGAAGGGCCGGGGCTCAACGCCATCGCCGAGGGCTTCCGCCATCTCGGCTTCAAGGACGATTACGCGGTCAATGCCGCGGAGTGGATCGTCTACGACGCGCTTTATGCCTATGCCCAAGAAATGGTGCGACTGGGCAAGGCAAATGGCATGTTCAATAGTCCTTGACGTCTTAGCTGTTGGCAGTCGGGCCGCTTTCAAGCCAACGCAAGGCGCCGTGCCACGAAGGAGGTCGATTTGACGATAGCGACGCCACCTGAAAAAGGCCGCATCGCAGAACTCACGGTCTATTTTCTGCGCCTCGGTGTGCTCGGATTTGGCGGACCGGTCGCATTGGTTGGACAAATGGAGCGCGAACTTGTCGCCGATCGGAAATGGCTGACGAAAGAGCAGATGCGCGAGGCGATCGCGATCTGCCAGTCCTTGCCGGGGCCGCTCGCGATCCAAGTCGGCATCTATATTTCATATCTCCGCGGCGGTTTTTGGGGCGCGTGGGCCGGCGGATGGGCGTTCATCTTTCCGAACTTTGTGATCGTCGCCGCGCTCGGCGCGCTGTACGTCTACCTTGGCGATTTGCAGCCGGTGACCGCGATTTTCTATGGCGTGAGCCCGGCGGTTATCGCGCTCATCCTGCACTCGTGTTACCGACTCGCGAAGCTTGGGATGGAAGATTGGCTGCAGTGGCTCATCGCCGCGGCATGTTTCGTCGTTACCGTTGTGCTGCAAGCCGAGGTAGCCTTGCTGTTTATCGGCGCAGGCATTGTCGGAATTCTCCACTATGGAAATATCGCGCGTCGCCCGCCCGCTGCGACGGTGCGGGCCGCGGCGGCGCCGGTGCTGGCAACGATCGCGCCGGTCGCTTCGAGTACGACGCTCGGCAAGCTGCTGTTGTTTTTCCTCA